>ERZ889217.963-NODE-963-length-15763-cov-9.624523_pt1 | contig 15763 bp, 19 predicted proteins | sample MGYA00521098_ERZ889217 | MGnify/ENA primary metagenome ERZ889217 (study PRJEB32303, sample SAMEA104408613) | aquatic metagenome | biome: Brackish water; feature: Pelagic; material: water | place: Baltic Sea | collected 2014-06-10T22:04:00 | depth 2,362 m ...
TGCGAAGTTGAAAGCACCAAAAGCGTCTCAGATATTTACGTGCCAATTGATGGGTTTATCTCGCTGACCAATGAAAAACTCTTAGCAACACCTGGCCTTTTGAATTCAGACCCCTATGGTGATGGTTGGATATTCGAACTTACACTGGCAGATTCAGTTTCTACGAACAACTTAGTCACTTCAGATCAATATCGACAGTTGATAGAAGGTTGAGGCTTTATGGCATATGTATTTTGCAATAGTTGTGGACACCGAAATCCACCGAATTCTTCGTTCTGTTCGTCGTGCGGGGCGGTCTTAGACCTACCCGATGAAAGAACTGTTGTTATCGCTCAGGTTGACCCGCTGCAAGATCTTCCAGGGCCGAGCGATAATGCCACGATTCGGCTTGGCGACATCGGAGAACATGCTGTTTTGGTTATTCGATCTGGTGACTTGACGGGCAGTCGCTTTACGCTGAGCAAAGATGTCACTCAAATTGGGCGTCACCAAGACAGCGATATTTTGCTCGATGACATTACGGTTTCAAGACGCCACGCCGAAATTGTCAAATCACCGACCACGCTTGTAGTTAGAGATCTTGGTTCTTTGAACGGCACCTACGTAAATCAATTACTCGTTGATGAGATTGCTCTCCGGCATGGCGATGAGTTGCAAGTTGGCAAATTTCGCATGGTTTTCTTCAGCAAATCAGACATTTTGTCATGACGAATTACAATCTGGTCTGAATGAACACGGCTCGCAACTATCTATCGATTGGTGAAGTGCTCGCACTTTTGCTTGAAGAGTTTCCTGAAGTCACAATTTCGAAAATTCGCTTTCTTGAAAGTCAGGGATTAATCGAGCCCGAGCGCACGGCTTCTGGTTATCGCAAATTTTCACAGGCCGAAGTTGATCGTCTTAAATTTATTTTGCGTGAGCAACGCGAGAATTATCTTCCATTAAAAGTGATTCGTACTCGACTTGAGGGTGACACCAGCGACGGAATGTTGCGCGATGATGAAATTACTGCGCCAAGAGGTTTAGGACACATTCCGGCACCGCGAGGTCAAGGGCACCCAGCGGGTGTCAAGAAACTCTCTAAGGCGCCAGAGGCTGCAAACGCTAAGTCAAATATCTCGCCACTCAAGACAGATGATTATCAGGGGGGCGAGTCTTCATTTAATCGAAGCGAAATTCTCGCCGCTGCAAATATCGACGAGAAGACACTCAAAGAGCTCGAGAAGTATGGCATCGTGCGAGCGCATCGGGTCGGCTCTACAGATCTCTACGACCAAGTCGACTTGCAAATTTTAGAGGCTGCCGCGAGGTTCATCGAACTCGGAATTGACTCTCGCCATCTCAAAGCATGGCGATCAGCCGCAGATCAAGAAGTCTCGTTGTTTGAAAGTCGTGTCGTGCCGATGATGCGACAGCGCAACCCGCAAGCGCGACAGCAGGCAATGCAAATGTTCGCCGAACTTGTCGAGCAAGGCGCAAAACTTCGTGCCGCCCTGATTGCGGCGCAGGCTCGCGATCACGTTGATCATCGGTAGAGAGATAGTTCTAGGCGCGAGGATACGCTGAGTCGATGATTGAGATGCGGCTAGAGGGTATTCGACTCGAGATTCCGCAGAACACACCTGTGTTGATGTTGCGCGAGCAGTCTGGCTCGCGAAGAATTATGCCAATTTATATCGGCGCACCAGAAGCATCGTCGATTCATTATGCGCTCGAAGGTTTGCAACCTGACAGGCCGTTGACCCATGACTTATTGATCAATGTGGCCGAAGGTCTCGATGCTCAGCCCGTAAAACTTGTCATCACCAAAGTCGAAGAAAACACTTATTTCGCTGATTTGCATTTTTTGCAACGCGGAAAAGTGATTGCGATTAGCTGTCGCCCTTCGGATGGTGTGGCAGTTGCAGTTCGGTCGGGGATACCTATCTATGCAGAAGACGATTTGCTTGACGCCGTCGGCAAGGTGGTGCCAGCAACGGCACCAGACGATGCTGAAGAAATCATTGATGATTTCCGTGATTTTATTGACTCAATTAAACCTGAGGATTTTCAGAGTTAGATATTTCCAAATTCGCTATCAACCCGTAGCCTGACAGCAGGGCGTTGAGGTTTTCAATCTTGGGGAGTCGCAATGGCGAAGCAAAGTTTTAGTGGCAGTCAGGCGGCGCAAATCGCAGGCATCACATATCGTCAACTCGATTACTGGGCCCGTACCAATTTGATTCGACCATCGTTGACCGATGCGAAGGGCAGCGGCTCGCGACGAATTTACGAATATCGAGATCTTCTTGAATTGAAAGTCATTAAACAGCTTTTAGATGCTGGCATCAAGCTTGAATCTGTTCGTGAGGTTTTCAATTACTTGCGTAGTCATGTTGACACCGAGATTGCTGCAGCACACATCGTGATCAGTGGCAAAGCGGTGGTTTTGTGTCAGGGTGACCAGTTGGTCGACGTTGTTCGCAACGGTCAAGGTGTACTAAACGTCTTGCCTCTGGCGAACATTAAATCTGATGTTGACGCGATGATTGTCAGCCTTGCCGGCAGAAATACTGTGACAAAGGCGCAACCAAGCTCAATAGCTTCACAGGCTTCCGCGCAGACAGTGGCGCTCTAATGTCTGCGAATGCAACTCAAGTTGCATCGGCGATCGCACCTTTGATTGGGTCTCTCGGCGCTAAGTACATGCTTGACCCCGACACAATGGCCCACGGTGCAGAGGCCGGTTATCCGAATGGTTTTGCTTATTATGTCGTTGGTCGCGGAGGAGTGCTCGGCGACGTCGACAGCGACGTTGTGTATTCAGCGTTCATGTTTTTCGAGCGAACACTGATCGACAAATTGTGGAAGGCAGGTGTCGCTGTCGAGGGTGCGCGCGCGGCCAGCAAACGCTACATGCAGAGTTGCGACGCTTGGGGTCGCAAGCATCTCGCCAATGTTGATTAACTCGAGCTGTTCGTTGCGCCGGCCGAAAAACTAGTGTCGCAAATCGATAGTTCTGGATTGTCGCTATTCGCAGGGTTGCGCGCCGAGCCGTTGCCAAGCGAAGTGCCCGCACGTGCGTATCGGTTGATCACGTTGATTCGCGAATTGCGAGGCTGCATTCATATCGCTGCGTGTGTCACACACCGGCTTTCAGGCATTGAGGCGTCGATCGTATCGTCAGGCGAAGGTATGACCAAGTTGCACGGATGGGCGCCTCCATATCCAGATGTCTCACATCTAATTTCGTCACGCGACGCAGCAGAGAAAGCAACCAATGATGCAATGGCGCATCTTATTGCGTTGCATTTGACCGAAACCGAAATGAACCAACTCGCCGAACAAACAGCTCGCGTCTGCGCCGCCGTCGCTTAAATAGCTTTTAAATTATTCAACGGTGCCGTAGGTGCCGACTGAGCCTGATGTTTTTTGTTCGAGAGCGATTGCGACAGATTCGTGCAGATCGCTGGCGAACCAGTCAATTTTGTCATGATGAATTGCGTTTACAGTGCAGTGCAGCGAGTCGGGGGGTGTCTGGCGGTCGACATACCAGCCTCGTTTTGAGAGTTCATCGGCCACCGCAAAAACATTAAGCGCCGACGGGTCTTGTGCGCCGAAACATAGAAGCGTCGATTCTGGTTCGGCGCGCAAAACTAACTCGGGCGTGTTACGAATAACGGTGGCCAACTGCAAAGTGGCTTCGCGAGCTTGCCGAGTTAGTCGCAGATATCCGTCGTCGCCAAGAAAGTGCATCACAGCCCAAGCACTCGCCATTGACCCACCAGATTTGGTGCCGAGCACGCCAGATGATCCGTATACGCCACCAAGCCAATCGTCGGTGACGAAGCCTTGAAAAGAACGCAAATGTTTTGACGCATACATAATCACCGAAGCGCCTTTTGATGTGTAACCAAATTTGTGAAGGTCAACAGAAATCGAACTAACGCCTGGCACTTGCAAATTCCAGGGTGCAATGTTTTCACCAAGGCGCTGTAGATAGGCGAGTGTGACGCCGCCCATGCACGCATCAACATGACAATTTATTTGCGCGTCGGTTGCGATTTTTGCAATGCCGACTATGTCGTCAACTACACCCTGCGGATACTGCGGCGCTGAGCCGACGATCAGCACCGTGTTTTTATCCACTTGACTTTGCATCGCTGCGACGTCGGCACACCAATCTGACCCGACGGCTACGCGCCGAACCTCGACGCCAAAATACGCCCCAGCCTTGGCAAAGGCAGCATGAGCCGAAGTCGGCATGACCATGTTTGGTTGCCGTATCTGGCGTTCGGCGAGCAGACGATCTCGAGCCGCCTTGACAGCCATCAGGATGCTTTCTGTGCCCCCTGAGGTCATGAACCCGGCCGAACTAGGCGTCGCGCCCAGCCAGACCCCAGCCATGGCTACGACTTCGGCTTGAATCTGTTTCAAGCTCGGGAAGGCGTCGGTACTCAGAGCGTTCTCGCCGCTAAAGCGCCTGTAGGCCTCCTCAGCGATCGCCAACGCCTCAGCACCAGCGTGGTAGGCGAGACTAAATGCTCGGCCTTCTCGCCATCGCACGTCTCGACTTCGCATTGTCTCTAGACCTTCAAAAACGACGTCAGCCGACCAGCCCTTTGGCGGCATGTGATTTTTCTGTGCCGGCGACACGGGTGACGGGGAGTTGTTCAAAGTGTTTATTTGCCTGATTCTAGTCTATATTAACTTTACATAACTAACATTATGGGCGAAACACCGAACCGCAATAAGCACCGGCAACTGAGTTTCATTCATCATGCCGCTCGACTCGGACTTGGGTGTAACTGATCTTGAGCCAAAGGTTTGGCTGCTTGAAGTAACCATTTCAAAGCCGCCTTGAAGTCACGTGTTGTCGGGTCGACTGATGGGTCTAGATCAGCCTCTACGTCGGCTATCGCGCAGCGCAACACGTAGACCTGGTCGCGCAGCGCGTCAAGTTCTTTGCGTGCGATGACGAGTTCATCTTCACTTAGGGCCAGTTCAGTGGCACGCTGGCGGGCCACCCAGTCCCATTGGCGACAAGATTGACTGCAAAACCGCCTTGGTCGCCCAGCACCTGAACGCTGATTTATTGGCGAACGACACCATTGGCAACGAGATAAATCGACGGGCTTTTCAGTCATAGACCTGACAGTTTCAAGCGATTTCGTCATGACAAAAACCTACGCTTTCTGACCAGCTAATTGGTGGATTATCTACAGGCATACTTGGTTGGTGAAGATTTCGTTGCCCGCACCCAAGCGCTTGATGGCCTCTGATAATGCCGCTGGTGTCCACCCCGCGATTCTTGAGGCTGTAACTCGCGCAAACAGTTTTCATGCTCTCGGATACGGACACGACCAGCACACGCCACTCGCAAAAAAGCTTTTCAATCAACTTTTCGATGCCGAAGTCACAACCGAGTTTGTCTTTGGTGGCACCGGCGCAAATGTTCTTGCACTCGCCTGCATGCTTAAACCAGCGCAGGCAGTTGTCTGCACTTCAACTGCACATATCGCCGTAGACGAGGCAGGCGCACCCGAGAGATTTCTCGGTGCAAAATTAATTGACATTCCAACTATCGATGGCAAACTTCGCCCGAGTGATATTTTGAGTGTTGCTCACCTTCGCGGAAGCATTCACCACGCAGAACCAGCAGTTGTTTCGATCACTCAAGCAACTGAGATGGGCACGATTTATACGGCAGACGAAGTTCGTAAAATTTGTGAGACGGCACACGAACTCGACATGCTCGTGCACATGGATGGTGCACGAATCACAAACGCTTCGGCCGCACTTGGTGCAAGTGCGAAAGCCTTGCGAAGTTTCACTATCGATGCCGGCGTTGATGTTTTGAGTTTCGGTGGTGTTAAAGCAGGTTTGATGTTTGGCGAGGCAGTCGTCTTTTTCAACACGAGTCTTGCTTCGCGTGTCGAATACATCCGCAAGCAAGTTGGTCAACTTAATTCGAAGATGCGGTTCGTCTCTGCGCAATATGTCGAGTTTCTGCAAAACGATTTACTTTTCAAACTCGCAGCCAACGCCAACTCGATGGCACTCGCCCTTTATGAGAAAACTCGACACCATCAGTCGCTCGGGCTGACTACTCCCCCTGTGGTTAACAGCCTGTTTCCGACGATTGAGAGCACAGTCGCCAGCGCCCTTCGAGAGTGGACATTCTTTTGGGATTGGGACGTCGCCAGCAATCAATACCGCTGGATGACAGCCTGGGATACGACTTCGGAAGATATCGATCTCTTCGCCGACGGAGTTTCACAAGCGCTCAAGATCTAATTGACTGATCAGTTAGTTATCGCCTAGTTTGCTGGTGTGTCCGCTAGCGACTTCTTCCAGAGAAGACTTGAGACCGACGATAAGTGGATGAACGACGCCGCGTGCCGTGGCTTGTCAGATATTTTCTTTCCGCCTGCCGCTGAGCGACCGCAAGCACGTGAACGACGTGAACAAATGGCGCGCGCAGTTTGTGAGACGTGCGAGGTGCTGTCAACTTGTCGTGACTTCGCTCGCAATCATCACGAATATGGTTTCTGGGGTGGCGAATCTGAAGAGCAGCGCCATCAAGCAGGGTTTCATCTGATCGCACCAATCGGCATTCGCGCTCGCTCTTAGCAATCTCGCGTTCGCTCGTCGCAATTCTGCGAGAATGAAGCATGGCTTTCGGGGCTCAAGTTATTAGCGAATCATTACCCAACGCTAAACAAAATGTTCTCGACGCGTGGGCCAGTTTCGGCGACAGTCGACTGGTCGTCAATTTCGATGAAGTCTCCGCTCACGTTTCGACAAATCGCGTGTTTCGTCTCACAATGTCTGATGGTTCAAAACTGATTGCCAAAGTCAGTTCATACGGCTCATATTTTCAATTTGCCGAAGACCACGACCGCCTTGCTCGCTGTAGTTCGTTGTTACAAGGTGGTCGATGGTCAGGCTTTCTCGCTGAAGTCTTGACAAAAAATGGGCGTCCATTCACGTGGTACGACGGCGACTGCTGGGCGGTCTTCTATACAGATGTCCAAGGCAACACAGGTTTGCCCCGAATTTTAAATGACGCTGATGTGGTGTCTCTTGCTCGCGAAATTGCCGAGTTTCACTTGGCGTGTGCCGCGATCAGTCCAAGTTTGCCGCCAACATCTAACTCGGTCAAGGGTGACGCGATTCATTTATATGATCTACTTCGCGACGACGAAGCTGAATCACATTTTGGACTTGATTCTTTGGCTATCTCTACACTGCAGCGATATACACATGACCTGTTGTTGCATCTTGAAAAAATTCACTACGACGAATGGGTTCGAATACCAATTTTGGTCGACTGGAATCTCGGCAATTTCTCGGTGCGGTCGCCTAGTCAAAACCAAAGTTCATCGTTTGAATTTTCAACCAGGTGGGATTACGACTGGTTTCGAATCGAGTCTCGCCTACTTGATTTCTATTTCCTCAGTCGTGTGTCTTCGCGCACCGGCGATAAAACTCAGTTTTCATACTCGGCACACACGCTTACCGAACCAAGATTCGTTCGATTCATCTCTGCGTATCACGAGGTTTATCCCCTTAGTCGCACCGAAATAGAATTTTTGCCGTTCGCCTATCGATTTTTCATTCTCAACTATGTAATTCGAGAGGGCGCTCGCTTTTTTAGACCCGATCTCTGTTCGCAATTCAGACGCGATGCCGCTCATCACTATTTGGTTGAGTCCGAACGGCTTGACCTAACTCAACTCTTGGCAATTGTCGGCTAAAAATCTGCATGTCGCCTCAGAGTGCGACGAAAATCAATCTTTGATCTTGCGCAGTTTTTCTTTGAAAGTTTTGCCCTTCGCCACATAAACGCGTACGCCATGTTCAATCTCCGCGCTTCGTGCTCGACCTTCTTTAATCACGGCCGGTGAGCCAACAGCCAATGCGCCAGCAGGCACTACGGTGTCGTTCAAAACAACCGAATTAGCGCCAACGATCGCTCCAGTTTCAACGACAACCCGATGCAACACGATTGCACCAGTTGAAACCTGCGCACCAGATGCGATGGTGCATGCTTCAAGATGAACAATGTGTCCAATCACGCAGTCGTCACCGACAATCGTCGGCGTCTCGGGTGTCGTGTGAATAACGCAGTTGTCTTGAATGCTCGTGCGTGCACCAATGCGTATCTCGCCATCGTCTCCACGTAATACAGCGCCAGCCCAAATTGTCGACTCTGCACCAATTTCAACTGCGCCAATCACCACTGCTTCTGGATGTACGAATGCAGTTTCATGAATCTTCGGCACGCGATCACCCAATGCATAAATGGCCACGAAATTACGGTACTAGTTTCATAATGCAAATATGTTAAACCGCAAGTTTGCCTATACCGTAAAGGCTCATGTCTAGGCGTCTTGAGATCGAATTAACAAGCACGCGCGAAGACGGAACATGGACATGGCGTGCAGCCGGGGCCAAAGTTCCGAAGGGCGTCGTCGAATCATCGCTTCTGCCAAACGAATCAAAAGTTGGCGATGTACTAAAAATCGAAGCTGACTTCGACATTGATGGCATCACAGTTCTTTCCGTCGTACCGCAACGCGACAAGTCGCAAAAAGCAACTTTCCTACAATTGATTGACGACAAACCTTTCACAGGTGTCACAGAAAAACTCTCGAAAAAATCAAAATCAGACCGCCCACAACGCGATAAGCGTGGCCCTAGAACTGATCGTCCCGCACGCACCGATAACGCCGAGCGCAAGCCACGCACCGAACGTCCGCCTCGCGATCGCGCGCCACGCACACCTTCCGACAAGTCGACGGCACCAGTAGTCCAACTGGCTGTTCGCCCTGTGGCCAAACGACTTAAGCCAAACCGCAAACATCGTTCGGCTGTCTTGCAATCGCTGCCAGTCGAGCAACGAAGTGTCGCCGAGCGTGCACTCGCAGGTGGCATTCGTGCCGTGCGTGAGGCCATTAAAACTCAGAACGCCCAACTCAAAGCCGAGGGCAAGCCTGAAGTTAAGGCAGACGGTTTAATTTCAATGGCTCAAGATATTTTGCCGAAACTTCGCGTCGCAGAGTGGCTCGACAAAGCAGAAGCCGCCAAAAGCGATCTTGCACTACTCGACCTGCGCGATTTGCGCGCAGTAGTTGTCGGTGCAGACGACCCGATGGTTGTTCGCGACGAAACAACACGTTCACTTGCGACCGAACTCAAGATTGCCCTTAAGCAACGTCAAGAGACCGAGATGACTCAGTGGCTTGAAGACATCAAGGCTGCACTCGCAGCGACACGAGTTTTGCGAGCGATCAAACTTTCAGGCGAACCACCCAAAGCAGGTGTTCTGTTTCCTGCAGATCTTGGTCAACAACTCACAAAGGCAACTGCCGACTCATTGTCAAACGAAGCAAGTTCAGACCGTTGGATAGCGATTCTCGAAGCCCTCGCCTTCTCACCAATTCGAACTTCTGTCAAACCTCTCGGCGCACCACAAGCAACTACAGATGCGCTTCGACAAACTGTGAAGCGACTCGCACCTCTTATTCCGCAAATCGCCGCACTTTTCGCAATCGAGGTTAAACCAGGTGCCCAGACACCTCGCCCATTGCGTCCACCTCGCCCGAAGCGTGAGTTCAAACGAAAGCCAAAAGCGGTCAAATCTGACAGCGTCAAACCCGACAGCGCTAAACCCGACAGCGTCAGTTCAGAACTCGCCAATCCAACCCCAGCCGCTGACATGCCAGCAGAAACCGACTCTTCAAGCGGTGATTCAATTTCAACTGCGAGCCAATCCGCCTAATCAATTAGCCTTGCCTTATGGCAAACATCGTTGAATACGAAGTCCGCGGCAAAGTCGCAATCATCACGCTGAATCGCCCAGAAGCGCGTAACGCCGTCAATGGCGATGTCGCTAGCGGTCTCGAGGCGGCAATCGACAAGCTTGAAGCCGATTCAAATGTCTGGGTTGGCGTATTGGCTGCAAACACTGCTGGCCAAGAGCGTCCAGTTTTTTGTGCCGGTGCTGATTTGAAAGCAATTAATTCTGGTCAGGCAGCCGCATTAAATACAAAACGTGGTGGTTTTGGTGGCTTCGTTTATCGCGATCGCAAAAAGCCAGTCATCGCAGCAGTTGACGGTTTGGCAACTGCAGGTGGATGCGAACTAGTCCTCGCTTGCGACATGCTCGTGGCGACTACTCGTTCGGCCTTTGGTCTGGCTGAAGCAACGCGAAACCTAATCGCAGGCGCTGGCGGTCTCTTCAGATTGCCCCGTGCGATCGGTCGAGCCGTAGCAATGGAAGCAATACTCACAGGTGAACCCTTTACTGCTCAACGGGCCTACGAACTTGGCATGGTCAACAAACTTGTTGAGCCAAACACCGCTCTTGACGCTGCTCTAGACCTCGCCTTGCGTGTCTGCAAGGCCGCCCCGCTTGCAGTTTGGGCTAGTCGCAAGATCGTTTTGGCGTCAGAGACTGAGTCTGATCAAACTCTGATCGATATGACAAATAAAGAGTTCGGTGCAGTATTGGCATCTGAAGACACAAAAGAAGGTCTCACTGCTTTCATCGAAAAGCGCCCGCCAAACTGGCAAGGAAAATAATTTTTCAGACTTCTAATCTTTTAGATCAGTAGTCACAGTTATCAAGCGTGCGACGAGGCCGGACCGTTCAAAGAGATTTTTAGTTTCGCGGTCACCAGGCAAAGCAAAGCCGTCAAGCGCGACTAGAGACTCGGCTTTGGCCCAAGAAATTGCTGCATTAACCAAAGCGTCTCCGATACCAATATTGCGCGCATGTTTTGTCACGAATACTTGTTCGATTGTTGCGATCTTTCCTGACTTTGCCTGACCTTGTTTTGCAATCAGATAACCCATCACGACTTCATCGACACCAGCAACAAAAGTGACGATCGATCTATCAGATAACACTTTTGCCCACTGCTTGCCTATTGATTCGAAGTCATCTCCATGACGCACTCCGCCCCGAAAGTGATCAAGAGTTTCACGCGCCTCTGTTTCGAGGTGTTCTAGAACTTCGCAGTCACTCTCAGATGCTCTGCGAGTAAAAACCTGCACGACGAAAGCTAGGCGGTTTTGAACAATGGACAAGCGTCATCTTCAACCGGGCATCCAGGCGCAGTTTGTCTAACCAGCAAGAAGCAATGAGTGCACTGGGTCTCATCAGGTCGACGTGGTTGCAGTCGTTCGACACCATCGGTTCGATCGTCACCGACAACTTCTTGCTCTTCTTCTGGCGCAGTTTCTTGCGGTGACGACAATTTCTCTTGCAAGATCGACGACAAGTCGGCTTCAACATCGTCTTCTGTTCGCAAATCATCTTCGTCTTCGTCATCGTCTGTTGACTTTGGTTTAGTCGCGTCGACTGGTGCGAGCGTCGAACCTTCGTCAGTTATTAACGGATCAACAACTAAAACATCAGGATCAGATTCGAGATCATCTTCGGCTTCGAGTAGCTCTTCGGGGTCGATGTCAACTTCAACATCTGCCAAGTCGTCCGGCCCGATTTCCTCTGGGACGGTCTCATCAGTGCCCTCAATTTCTATTTCTTCTTCGTCAGCCATGATGTCCTATAACTCGATTACCTAGATTCATTTGAAGCGCGCATAGTATCGGATATCCGAGGCCATAACTCCAAATCGGTGCGTGACCCATTATTTTCGCCTCGCCTCTGCGCGCCGCTCAGAGTCAAGTCGCTCTAATTCGGGTGCATCTTTAACCAGATGTGTCATCGCCTCTGCCACTGCCTTATGACCCGCCTGTTCAGCAATCAGTCTGTGCATCTCGATTGCTACCCGACGATACGAAGGGTGGCCCTGAGGCGAAGAGCGCAACTCGAGCATATGAATAGCCTCACGAGCATTAAATTGCATGACGTAGCGCAATCGATAAGCCATTGACACTGCATATGGCGCCTGACTCGGGTAGTCAGGCAATAGAGCGTCGTAGAGAGCACTAGAACGCTCCATAGCTTCGTCGAACTGGTCCCCTAGTCCGGCATCGGCAATCAACTCAGGTCGAACAAAGCCATGATGCGGTGTCAGACGCTGCCATTCGATCGTCAAAAGCCTGTGTCGCTGCAAATCTCGAAACGCACCGTAATCACCCAAGACATCAAACCTGTAGTCAATTCGCTCAAATGCTCTGCCCGGTTTATGTCGACGATTTTCACGGTTGCCCACATACGCGCGAATCAACGCAACACGTCGCTCATGACTCAAATCTCGCACCTCGTGCAACAATTGCGACTCGGGTAAATGTGAGCTCGAATAGCAAATCGCCGCTAGCAATTTGTCCTCGCCGTCAGGATCAAAATCAGTGAGCACAACTTCTTGAGATTCATGTGGATCAAGTGCACCAAAATATTCGTCGACGAGTTCTATTGTCTCTCCCTCGCGATCAGATAGGTATTCTGTCCAGCGCTCGCCACGATCGGCAACATCGACTCGACGTAAGAAACTTGGCACAACTTTGCGCAACTCAGTGAGCATCATGTCGGCATACTGTCGCGCCTCAGGCAGGCTGTGTCCGCGCATACGAAGCAAAAGAGCTTCATAGCCCTGACCAGAGCCGTAAATACCAAGATTAGACAATGACGCTGCTGGCAACACGCCTCGCACTGCATCAAGTCCTTTGGCGCGAGTTGCCTGTTTGAAAACAAAGTCAGAAACGTTTGAATCACGCTTGACTGTTTTGCGAATATGTTCTGTAACAGACTCAACCATTGTTGAATAAGAATCGAACATTCGGTCCATGTCACCTACATAACGAGTGCCAAACGGACCATTCAATATGTCTGCATCTCTATAAAAGCGATAACGGCCTCCGAGACGAGCGTCGTAGTTAATGTACCGCGTGCTTTGTTCGAGGTAGCTCATCAGGCGTCCGCGCTCGAGAATCTTGGTTAGAAGATTCGATGCCTGTTCACATGCGAGGTGAACACCTCCCAATTGCGCAACACTGTCGTCTCCATATTCGACAAACACCTTTTCATAAAGATCTTCGGCACGTTCAAGACCGATTGTTGCATCAAGTGAAGTATCACCACTCAGATCTAAATCATTAACAAACTCATCGAGAAACAAACGACGCAAACTTTTTGCACTGCGGCTATATCGTGCGAATAGCGCACCCTTGACGACCTCGGGCAGATTTACAAGGGCAAAAACTGGCCCGTCTAAGTTCGTAAAGTAGCGCCGAAGAATCTCACTCTCGTCTTCGGTGAAGACCTCTGGCACATATACCGTCATGGCGCGCTATCTTACGAGTCCGCACGGCTTTAAAGCGGGATTACAAATACGGCTGAGTTTTGCCTCTATTTAGAGTTAAATCACACCCTCAGGCACTACCCCGTCACCAAATGCCGCCTTGACCTCGCGTTGCAAATCGGCTGAGAGCCACATGTCGATCGCCGTCATGGCCATTATTTTTGCGCCTTCGACAATCGCCCGTGAAGCTTCTTCACCTTTGGTGTAATCAGCAAATGCGGCACTATGAAGTGAAACTCCACTTGGCGCAACTTGCATCATCGGGTGAATCGATGGCACTAGGTAACTAATGTTGCCCATGTCGGTTGACCCTCCGCCCGTGCCGGGCAAAAATTCAGTTGTCATTTGACGCCCAAACTGCTCGGCGTTACGAATGTAACTCTCAAGTAGCGGCACGTTGTCGATCAAGTCGGCGAAAGTATTCTTCTTCCAATCAAAAGTAACTGTGCAACCCGCGGCCATTGCTCCGCCTTCAAGACATTTTGCTACCCGCTCTTTAAGTGGCTGCAAAGTTTCGATCGTCGGTGAACGCACATACCAGTCCATCTCGGTTTCACGGGGAACAATATTTGGCTTCTCGCCCGAGTTAGTGAAGATGCCGTGAATACGTTCAGTGGGCAAAATGTGCTGGCGCAAAGCTGCGACATTCATATATCCAAGTACGGCAGCGTCCAATGCATTCTTACCCTTGTGCGGCGAAACAGCAGCGTGCGCTGCAAGCCCGTGAAATTTTACGAACAAGTTTTGAATAGCGATCGCATTCATTCGCGCAAGATCGGCGTCTGCAGGATGAATCATCATTGCCGCATCAATACCTGTGAATGCACCTTTGCGTGCCATTTCAATTTTTCCGCCGCCACCTTCTTCAGCTGGGGTGCCCATCAAGGCGAGATTGCCGCCGCATTGTTCGACAACTGCACTTAACGCAAGACCCGCGCCAAGACCTGCAGTGGCGATGATGTTGTGACCACAGGCGTGACCGATACCTGGCAGAGCGTCGTACTCACATAAAACTGCAACTGTTGGTCCTTGGCCACCCTTGACGCGAACATCAAATGCGGTGTCAAGTTCAAACGCTCCACGAGTGACATTCAGCTTCGAGTCGGCAATATAATCAGTCAAAATTTTATGGGCGAAATGTTCTTCGAAATTTGTTTCAGGTTTCTCGTGAAGTTGATGACTAATACTTACTAGATCGCTTCTGCGCGCATCTATGTCACGACAAACGCTCTGTTTCAGTTCACTTATTTGCTGAATCGTCATTGTTGAAGCCATATCGCAAGGTTAATACTTACCAATATAAATTCACCGCGTCGGGCAAGACCCTGAAAAGACAGTGTCTAATGGAGCCCATTCGAACTCCTTCAATTGACAAAGATGCAGAATCCTCGGTGGCATATTCATATTCAGACAATTGTCTATATCGAATTTGCGGATGTGGAAGATGCGACCCCGACTTCATCAGCTTGAGTGCAGTGAGGCGCTGACGCACATTCATCGAACCATCTAGTTCAACTAAGTCAAGCCTGCCGTCGTTTGGGTGGGCTTTTGGCGCCCAGTCACGGTTGCCGACAAACGACGAATTCAACACCGCAATCCTTCGACCAAAAAATAGCTTCTCAGATATAAACGCTCGCCCAATGAAGCATCGACGTCTCGTCTCTTCAGAATTGGTGAGCAGATAATTTGCTTCAATGACGTCAAACTTGGTGCACAACATCTGTCTATCTAGATTGTTTGCGCCCTTGATGCCGAGTGTTCTGGCCATGTCAGATTTTGAGATTGAGAGATTTAAACACGAACTCGATTCAATGACACACTTAGAGATAACTTCGCATGCGGCGACATCGTCGGCTACCAACTGCAGATCACTTGGTCTTTCTTCAAAGTGGCCCCACTCTTGACCTTTGCGAATTGTCATTTGCTGTCTACAGATGATCCGTGAGATGCAGCCACAACACCGCGCAGTAGTGCCGAAGCCGACTGTTCGGCACAAACAGTCGTCGCAGCATTAGAAGCAATAAGTGATATTTGCCGTAATAGATCTATCAACTGTTTCATCGTTCTAACGAAGTCTCCAGCAGTCAAATCATCGTTGAGAATATCAATCAGATCACTGCCACTAGCCCAGTCGTACGTGATTTCCATTAGTCCGGCATCAAGCGCTCGATGCGGTGTGATTCCGGCGACTTTCTCATCTTCGGTAATTCTTTCGCTCAGATTTTTGATTGACTTCCACTGATTCTGTAAGTTTTTCGGAATGCGAGCCTTGGGAGGTTCGTCGGAGCGGCGAAATTCATAAACAAAAACGCTCAAAAGCGAAGCCAATTCTGCGGGCGTGAGACCATCGAATAGTCCCTCACTAAGAGACTCGGCGATGACGAGATCTAGTTCATGAAAAATTCGCGACAGCGAGCGTCCCTGATCGGTCAGGCTCCAGTTAGATGCATAACCACGGCGCTCCATCAAGTGAACGAGATCGTCAAACTTGGCACTCACCGACTGCACTG
>ERZ889217.964-NODE-964-length-15752-cov-8.807224_pt1 | contig 15752 bp, 16 predicted proteins | sample MGYA00521098_ERZ889217 | MGnify/ENA primary metagenome ERZ889217 (study PRJEB32303, sample SAMEA104408613) | aquatic metagenome | biome: Brackish water; feature: Pelagic; material: water | place: Baltic Sea | collected 2014-06-10T22:04:00 | depth 2,362 m ...
CCAACTTAGACGGTTCGTTCAAGGAAGCAAAGGCTGAGAAAACCTCGCTTGTCGATAGTGCCAAGGCCCTCGTAACCAAGGGTGCTGGCGCGACCGATCAATACAAGAAGCTTCAGAATCAATGGAAGCTTGCTGGCAAAGCCGGCAAAGCTGAAGAGTCGCTGTGGAAAGAGTTTCGCGCGGCTGGCGACGCCATTTTTGCCGCAAAGAAGGCCGAAGATGCCGAGATTGAAATAAGCCACAAGGCAAATCTAGAAAAGAAGATTGCCCTCAACCTGGAGATTGAAGCGCTGAACCTTGACGACATTGAGTCAGCCAAGAAGGCGTTGGCCAACATCCAAGCGCGTTGGGAAAAAATAGGACACATACCTCGCGACCAGGTAAGAAAAATTGAAGACCCAATTAGAAAAGTAGAGAAGAAGATTGCTGATGCTGCCGCCGACGCATGGCGACGATCTGACCCAGCTGCGAAAGCACGGTCAAACTCTCTGGTATCGCAGCTTGAAGAAGCCATCGCGGGTCTTGAAAAGGATCTTGAGCAGGCTAAGCCCGAGAAGAAAAAAGAGATCGAAGAGCAAATCACTGCCCGTAAGGCCTGGTTGCTAGCTGCTGCTCAAGCGGTCGATTAGACCTAACTACTTTTGACTCGATAAACGTCGTAGACGGCTTCAACTCTTCGAACTTGATTTAGAACGTGATCCAAGTGCGACGGGTCCGCCATCTCAAAAATAAACTTGCTAATCGCGACTCTGTCTTTGCCGGTTGAAACCGATGCGTTCAGAATGTTAACGTGACTCTCGGTCAGCACTCGAGTTACATCGCTCAGCAATCCTGAGCGATCTAACGCCTCAATCTGGATCTGAACCATGAAAACCCCCCTGGCTTCGTCAGCCCAGGAGACTTCCACAAGTCGCTCTTGTGCAAGAGATTGAACATTTTTGCAGTCCGTGCGGTGGACGGACACACCTTCGCCACGGGTGATGAATCCAGTTATTTCGTCCCCCGGCACCGGAGTGCAACATCTAGCCATCTTTGACATGACATCGGGGTCCCCCTTCACAAGCACACCCTGAGATTCGTTTCTTCTTTGTCTAAGAGACTTAGGAACCTGTACCGGCAATTCCTCGGTGATTGCCTCTGGAGCAAGGCCTTCGAGTTGCTTTAGCCTGTCAATGACAGTGCCCACGGTTAGCTGACCCTGACCGATCGCGTTGAAGAGTGCTGGAATTCCAACCAAGCCATGCTCTTCGGCAAGCTTTGTAAGCGAATCTGATGACATAAGCGACTGGACAGGGAGCCCTTTTCTTCGAAGCCCTCGAGCCAGCGCTTCCTTGCCGTCCTCGGTGGCGATCTCCTTGCGCTCTTGAGCGAACCAGTGTTTGATTTTTGCTCGCGCTCCAGGGGAGGCCACGAAATTCAACCAATCCTTGCTCGGTCCAGCAGACTCTGACCGGGAAGTCAGAACCTCCACGGAATCGCCGGCTTGGAGTTTGCTTTCCAACGGCACCAGGCGGCTATTTACCTTTGCCCCAATGGTCTTGTGACCCACTTCCGTGTGGACGGCATAGGCAAAGTCAACCGGTGTCGATCCGGCGGCTAGTCCAACAACCTTGCCCTTTGGAGTGAAGACATAGAGCTCTTTGGCGCCAATTTCGAATCGCAGATTATCCAGAAACTCCCCCGGGTCTGCAGTCTCCTCTTGCCAATCTGAGAGCTGCTTCATCCAGGCGAAGTCGACTTCCTTTTCGCTCTTTCCACTCTGCGCCTTGTACTTCCAGTGTGCCGCGACACCAAACTCGGCTCGCTGATGCATCTCAAGAGTTCTTATCTGTATCTCCACTGCCCTGCCATCTGGCCCAACCACAGTAGTGTGCAGCGATTGGTAGAGATTGAACTTCGGCATCGCTATGTAATCCTTGAACCTGCCCGGTAACGGTGACCAGCGGGCGTGTATGGCCCCTAAGGCGGCATAGCAGTCTTTTACGCTTGCAACTATCACTCTCACGCCCACGAGGTCGTAGATGTCGTCAAACTCTCGTCCCCGAAGCACCATCTTCTGGTAGATCGAGTAGTACTGCTTAGGTCGTCCGTCAATCTTTGATTTGACCTTGCCATTTCGAAGCTCGAGAGAAATCTCGTCTATCACGTTTTGTGTGTAGTCAGCTCTCAGGGGATTCCGCTGGCCAACTAGCGAGACGATCTCTTCGTAAACCTTCGGGTAGAGAACGCTGAAACTAATATCTTCAAGCTCGACCTTCATTGTTGAGATTCCTAAGCGGTGGGCCAGTGGCGCGTAAATTTCCAGCGTTTCCTGTGCCTTTTTCCTCGCTGACTCAGGGCTGACAAACCCCCAAGTCCTTGCATTGTGGAGCCTGTCCGCGAGTTTGATGACCAGGACTCTAACGTCCTTGCTCATTGCAACTACCATCTTGCGCATAGTTTCTGACTGTGCGCTGTCTCCAAACTTCACCTTGTCCAACTTCGTGACGCCATCGACCAAGAGGGCAACTTCGCTACCAAAGTCCTTCTCGAGTGCTTCTATCGAGTAATCAGTGTCCTCTACGGTGTCGTGGAGTAAGGCAGCAGCGATTGTTGCGGGTCCTGAGCCCAGGTCGGCAAGAATTCTCCCCACAGCCAAAGGGTGAGTGATGTACTCTTCGCCACTTTTCCGAAGCTGGCCGGTGTGATACTTCTCCGCGAACTGGAAGGCCTTGTCGATAACTGTCAGGTCCGCTTTTGGGTGGTTCGTCTTGACTATACGAACCAGAGAAGCCATGTCTGTACCGTAGGAAGTCGAGGATTTCGTAAAAATTTTAGGCAGACGAGAGCGAAGTGAACTGCTCTTCGCGTCTGTCATTTTTCCATCCTCTATCGAATGGATTCAATTCTACGCGCGGCTAGCTACTACTTTGTCAGCGGCTTTCTTCAAAGTCGGCTCAGATTCGCGCAGGTGCGCATAAATCGGTGCTGCCAGGAAGATAGATGAGTAGGTTCCTACGATAGTTCCAACAAACAGCGCCAAAGCAATGTCCCTCAGGGTTCCTGCTCCAAGCAGCAACGAACCAACGAACAAGATTGAAGCCACCGGTAGCACAGCGACAACCGATGTGTTGATGGAACGAATCAAGGTCTGGTTCACTGCCAGGTTGACCATCTCACCAAAGGTTCGAGTTTCTGAGTATTCGACTTCAAGTGTGTTCTCCCTAACTTTGTCGAACACCACAACCGTGTCATAAAGCGAGTAAGCCAAAATAGTAAGGAATCCAATAACAGCTGCCGGCGTCACCTCAAAACCAACACCTGCATAAATGCCTGCGGTAAGAATAAGGTCGTGTGCAAGGGCCAGAACTGCCGCTACCGACATCTTCCAGCTTCTGAAGTAAATAGCGATCAACAGGGACACCAGTATTAGAAACACGATCAGACCCATTAGGGCCTGATTCGTAACGTCAGCTCCCCAATTAGGACCGATAAAGCTAGATGCCACGGCCGCATCCTCAAGTCCGTATGCGTCAGCAAGTGCCAATCGCGCACGCTCTGACTGGACGTCTTCAAGCTGTTCGGTCTGAATTCGAATGTCGGCAAGCCCCACGTCAGTAACGTTTACCTGAGAACCCGGTGCTATTTCGGAGATAACGTCCACCGCAAGCTGGTGGGACAACTCCTGAGAGTTTGTGAGCCTAAATTCAGATCCACCGCGGAACTCAATACCAAAGTTGAATCCACCGCGTGCTACCGGCAACAACAGTGCCAAGATAACTGCCACGGCACCGATGATGTACCAGGTTTTTCTGCGCGCTACAAAATTAAAGCTGCGCTCACCAGAGTAAAGCTGGTTTCCGAAGTCTCTTGCCCTACTCATCGTGATCTCCCTGACCCGCCAAAGCTTTTCGCTCAGCAATTGTCTGTCGTTTTTGCGCTTCCTTTGAAGACTTTTCAGCCTTGCCGCCGGCTAGTGACTTGGACACCTTGAACTCGCCGCGCCCCTTATAGGAAACCTCTCTAGCAGAAAGATCGAATCCAGAGAAACGATGACCGGAGGCAAAGAACTTATTTCTAGCCAGAAGCTGAACTAGTGGATGGGTGAACATGGTGACCACTAAGAGGTCAATCAAAGTTGTTAGACCCAATGTGAACGCGAAGCCTCGAACCGAAGAGCTTGTTAGCAAGTAGAGAACTACAGCTGCGGTAAAGCTAACAGCGTCTGAGATCAAGATTGTGCGAATTGCTCGCTTCCAACCGGCCTCCACGGCACTCTCTAGATTTCGACCATCTCGAAGCTCGTCCCTAATTCTTTCGAAGTAGACAATGAAGGAGTCAGCGGTAATACCGATAGCTACGATCAAACCCGCTACACCAGCCAGTGACAACCTGTAGCCCTGTCGCCATGACAGGAACGCTATTGCTAGGTAGACCAACAGCGCAGCAACAATAAGTGACCCGAGAACTACCGTTGCCAAACCACGGTACTGGAACGCCATGTAGATGATGACGAAGATAAGACCGATTAGTCCAGCTAGAAGTCCCGAACGAAGAGACTCTGAACCAAGGGTGGCCGAAATGTTCTCCTGAGACTGCACCTCAAAACCAATCGGCAGCGCACCATACTTCAGCTGATCAGCCAAAACTGTCGCAGATTCTTGAGTAAAAGATCCTGTTATTTGAGCTTGACCGTTGGTGATAACTGCGTTTGTCGATGGAGCTGTAATAACCAGCCCATCGAGCGTGATGGCAAATTGGTTGGCAGGACTTTGAAGCCCAAAGAGCCTTGAGGTGACCAAACCGAAAGCATCGGAGCCGGTTCCATCGAATTCCAAGTTGACTGCCCAAGTGTTGGTGCTTGCACCAGTTTGAGTGGTCACTGTTCCAGCAGTGGCGTCAGAGATGTTAGCTCCCTGGACTTCTACCGGACCCAGAATGTATTTATAGAGCGACAGTTCGTCGCAAGTTACGAGACCCACGGTTGGATCGTCCACCTGGCCGGGTCCCCTAAACGGCAATGAACAGTCAAGGTTTTCAAACTGCGCCTGAAGTCGCTCGGTTATCCAAGCAGTGTCGCTAGCGTTCACCGGCGTCGTTGCGGTTTCGTTGCTAAGGGTTTCTAGGTCAACCGGTAATGCTCCTTCGGCAGCTGGTCCAGAAATACCCTGAACGATGACAGGTCTGAACTCAAGCAGTGCGCTTGCCTTTATAAGCTGCAGAGTTGTTGCGTCTGGAGTTCCCGGGATTGCAACAACAATATTTTGATTTCCTTGGATAGAAACCTGTGCTTCTCCAACACCCGATCCATCAATTCTTTGTCGGATGATCGTCACAGCTTGTGTTAGCTGCTCTGAACTTGCTTGATCACCTTCGGCAATAGTTGGGGTAAGAATAATCTGGGTGCCGCCCTGAAGGTCAAGACCCAATTGAGGTTCGTATGATGCGCCAGGCTGAACCGTGGCCACGCCCCAAATCATGAGCCCAACGAAGAAGACTGCGATGCCTGTGAGCCACGAGAGCTTGCGTCTCGCAGATCGAGTAGTTGTGTTCTCAGCCAAAGCTATTTCCCCTCAGAAGTCTGGATAGCTCTGACTGCCTGCTTCAGCACTCTGAGCTTCGTACCGGGCGTGGTCTCAACCTCTAGGTCATCTTCGCCAATGGCAACGACCTTGCCCTTGATACCGGCGTGGAGAATAACGTTGGACCCAACCTGAAGGGTCTCAACCAAATTAGCAGCGTCACGCTTACGCTTCCTGTTCTGGTTTACCAGCAACAGAATCATGGCGGCAAGAACCGCTAATAGTAATAAATCCAAGGTTTTCCTAACCGATTGGTACCCCGAAATTATAGGGCTTAGATGAAAAACTTGCTCTACTGAATCCCTAAATGTACTAATCCGAGAGTTGTAATCTCTCTGCCGCGTGGTGTTCGCTGCAACAAACCTGCCCTAATCAAGAACGGTTCGATCACCGCCTCAATGGTCTCAGGCTCCTCGCCAAGGGCCACAGCAAGGGTCGAAAGACCGACTGGCTTGGCGCTGAATTTAGTAGCTAGCATGGTCAAGAGAGTTCGATCCACTCGATCTAGGCCCAACTTATCTACTTCAAAGAGGGTCATTGCATCCAAGGCAATTTCGTAATCAATAACGCTGTGTTCATTGACGCTGGCAAAATCTCGCACTCTCCTGAGCAGACGATTTGCGATTCGAGGTGTGCCACGAGACCGAGTACTCAATAATTCAAGCGCCTCGGCCTGCAGGTCGATGCCGAGCTTAAGTGACGAGGCTTCTAAGACTCGGGCGATCTCTCGAGCCTCGTAATACTCGAGGAAAGCCGTGAAGCCGAATCTGTCTCTCAAAGGTGTGGGCAGCATTCCGCTTCTGGTGGTTGCACCAATCAAGGTAAACGGCTCGATGTCAAGGGAAATTGAAGCTGCTCCCGGCCCTTTTCCGACCATCACGTCAACGCGAAAATCCTCCATCGCCAGATACAGCATCTCCTCGGCGCTTCTGGACATGCGGTGGATTTCATCTATAAACAACACGTCGCCGGCTTCTAAGGCAGAGAGAATCGATGCCAGGTCTCCCGAAGACTGAATTGCAGGGCCGCTAGTTAGCTTGAGGGATCGCTCCGCCTCATGCGCGACAATCATTGCAAGGGTTGTTTTTCCAAGCCCTGGAGGCCCGGCCAGCAAAATGTGGTCCGCAGTCCTTCCACCCAACTTGGCCGCTTTTATCACGAGCGAAATCTGCTTGACAACTTTTTCTTGGCCTACGAACTCTCCAAGAACTTTCGGTCTCAGCACTGCCTCTAGGGCTCGTTCCTCAGGCGCCGACTCGATCATGAGGTCAACTTCGAACGACCAAGCTCCGCCAAAGCCTGCTTGAGCAATGCGGATTCAGACAGTGACTGATCCAGGCCTGAAAGAAGCCTTCTTGACGCGAGTTCATCTCCACCCAATTGCAGCATTGCCTGCAGCACGTTTTCGTTGACACTGACACTCGATGAAAGCCCAACCTTGCCGCTCAGAGTGATCAGCACGAGTTTTGCTGTCTTTGGCCCGATGCCTGGTATCGCACGGAAGGCGTTTTCGTCTTGAGAGTTGATGGCATTTACTAGTAGTTCACCGGTCAACCCAGAAAGTGTTGTCATTGCAAGTTTGGGGCCAATTCCATTTACCCCACAGAGAAGATCAAATAACTCAGCCTCTTGGCCGGTCTGAAAACCAAACAAAGAAAGGTCGTCCTCTCGGACTACAAGTTTTGTTTGTATTAAGAACTCTTGGCCCACCGAAAGTTTTGCTGCGTGACGACTGGTGACCTGGATTGAAAAACCAACACCTGACACAACCAAGGTTAGGCGGTCTTGGCCCAAGTGGCTGACGGTTCCCTGAAGGCTTGATATCACGTTGCTAACCTAATCTGCGGTTGGCACTCTTGGCAGCTGCGACCCACTTCTGCTGGGCATTCGTGCCTTGTCCCTGAGCCCTCTTGGAAGCGCAAATCGCCACGGCCAAGGCATCTGCGACGTCTGCTGGCTTTGGGGTCTCCTCTAAGTTCAGCGTGCGCCTAACCATGTCCGCCACTTGCGCCTTGTCGGCTCTGCCGTGTCCAGCGACAGCCAGCTTCACCTCGCTCGGAGTAAAGAATTCCAGCGGTATGTCGTGCTTGAAGGCCAGGGCCATAAGAGCACCTGAGATTTGAGCCACCCCCATCACGCTTCTAAGGTTGGCTTGAGCAAAAACTCGCTCAATCGCTATAAGAACAGGCTTGTGGGTTTCAATAATTCTGTCAAGCGAGTTGGCTATAGAACCGACTCTATCCCGCGGATCCTGGGTCGGCGACGAAGTGAAGTGACCATATTCAACTGCCTTTGAGCCAGAGATAACTCCGAACCCGCAGCGAGTGAGCCCAGGGTCAACTCCGAGAATTACATCCACTAGCTCATGGCTTCTAGCTCGGCCATTACCGCTTCTGAAATCTCCATGTTCGTGTAAACCTCCTGGACATCATCCAGTTCCTCTAGCGCCTCGATAAGGTCAATGACCTTCTTGGCGCTGGCAGCATCAACGTCGACCTTCAAAGATGAGACAAACTCCACGTCAGCCGACTCGTAATCGATGGTTGACTGCTGAAGAGCAGTTCTAGTTTCAGTCATCTTGCTTGGGTCACATGTCAACAAGAAGTTTTCACCGATTAGCTGAAGGTCCTCGACGCCGTGCTCGATGGTTGCTTCAAGAATCGCATCTTCGCTGAAAGTGCCAGGAACCGATATGACTCCCTTGCGAGCGAACTGATAGCTCACGGAGCCAGGATCCGCCATGTTTCCCGAATTCTTGCCAACTGCGAGCCTTACTTCTGCTGCAGCGCGATTCCTGTTATCAGTGAGGCATTCGATCATTACCGCTACCCCAGCAGGTCCATAACCTTCGTAAATAATGTTGTGGTACTCAACGCCATCGCCTAGTTCACCCGCGCCGCGCTTGACCGCACGATCGATGTTATCTCCGGGCAAAGAAAGCTTCTTGGCCTTGTAGATTGCCTCGTAAAGGGTTGGGTTTCCTTCAAGGTCGGCGCCACCTAAGCGGGCCGCGACCTCAATGTTTTTGATAAGTTTCGCGAACAGCTTTGCTCTCTTGGAGTCGTTGGCTGCCTTTTTGTGCTTCGTTGTTGCCCATTTAGAGTGACCTGACATAGTTCCTCTAAATTACTAGCTTTGGTGCTCTTCAACGAGCGAAATGAACAACTTATGTAAATGTGTCGCCCCGGTCAGCTCCGGGTGAAAGCTTGCGCCCATCAGGTTCTCAAACTTAACCGCCACTGGTTCTTGGTTATGGGTTGCCAAAACTTCACAGTTTCCGGCCTCGAGTATTTTGGGAGCTCTTATGAAAGCTACGTTTTCAGAGGTGCCATCGGCAAACACAACCGAGCCCTCAAATGAATTCAGCTGACCGCCATAAGCATTGCGTTCCGTCTTTACTGGGAGCCCTGAGATTAGCTCTTGATCTGGAAGCGCTCCGATTACTTCATCCGAAATAAGTATCAGTCCTGCGCAAGTGCCGAGCACTGGCTTTGTCTTGGCGAATTTTCTAACCTGCGGCATGAGATCAAAGTTCACAAGAAGCTTAGAAATGGTGGTCGACTCTCCCCCGGGGATTATCAACGCATCAACTGCTGCTAAATCAAGATTTGTTTTCACGGCAGCGCCCTCCACCCCCAATCGATTTAGGAGTAGAAGATGCTCTCGGCTATCGCCCTGGAGAGCGAGAACGCCTATTCGCAATTACCAGCCACGCTCCGAAAGCCTATGTGGTGCTGGGAGGTCACTCACATTTATGCCCACCATCGCCTCGCCTAGACCACGGGAAGCGTTTGCTACCACGTCTGCGTCGTTGAAAAAAGTAGTCGCCTTGACAATTGCAGCTGCGCGAGCAACAGGATTGCCAGACTTGAATACTCCGGAGCCAACAAATACACCGTCGGCACCCATCTGCATCATCATCGCAGCATCTGCAGGAGTAGCAACCCCTCCGGCTACGAACATAACGACAGGCAACTTACCTTCTCTAGCTACCTGCTTTACAAGTGCGTAAGGGGCTTGAAGCTCTTTGGCGGCAACGAATAGCTCATCATCGCTCCTGGATGAAAGGGCTCGGATTTCACCGAAGATGGTTCTGATGTGCTTGGTGGCTTCTGAAACATCGCCGGTACCGGCTTCGCCCTTTGACCTGATCATCGCAGCACCTTCGGTGATACGGCGCAGTGCCTCTCCCAAGTTGGTAGCGCCACAAACAAACGGAATGTCAAATTTCCACTTATCAATGTGGTTTATGTAATCGGCTGGGCTCAAAACCTCTGACTCGTCAATGTAGTCAACCTTGAGTGACTGAAGAATCTGCGCCTCAACAAAGTGCCCAATGCGCGCCTTTGCCATAACAGGAATCGAAACTGCAGCCCTGATGCCATCGATCAAGTCTGGATCGCTCATTCTTGCTACGCCACCCTGAGATCTGATGTCGGCTGGAACGCGCTCCAGAGCCATCACAGCGACGGCTCCGGCATCTTGAGCGATGATTGCCTGCTCGGCGTTTACAACGTCCATAATGACGCCACCCTTTAGCATTTCAGCTAATCCGGACTTAACTAAGGGCGTTGATTCTGTCGTGTTGTTTGTCATGCTCTAATCCTAAACTCCGTCTATCCAGTTGGTAGCAATTGTTTCCCTAACTTCACCCAGAAGTTTTGGAATCGCTTTGGTCTGAGCAATAATCGGAAAAAAGTTGGAATCATTCCTCCAACGGGGAACTATATGTTGGTGCAGGTGTTCCGCGATCCCGGCTCCCGCAACTTGGCCCTGGTTCATTCCGATGTTAAAGCCATGCGCCCTCGAGGTCGCCTCAATCGTCGCCATGGCTTGCTGCGTCAAAAGCGCAATCTCAGCGGTCTCCTCAAGCGTTGCCTTGTCATAGGTTGCAACGTGGCGGTAAGGGCAGACAAGCAGGTGCCCTGCGTTATAAGGAAAAAGATTTAGTAGCACATACGCGGTCACACCGCGCTTAACAATTAGTCCATCCTCGTCCGACTTGTTTGGAGCATCGCAAAATACGCAGTCATCGGTTTTAGGCTTCTGCAGATCCTCGATGTAAACAAGGCGATGCGGTGTCCACAGCCTTTCGAAGCCATCCTGCATCCCAGTCATATTGTCTAGGTATTCGCTCATTAGACCTGTTCCTTGTTACTGATCGCATCTCGAATGATCTGTTTGGCTTCTTCAAGTGGAATATCGTTGCGCTGATTCCCATCCCGGAATCTAAAAGCGACGGTTCCGGCCTCAACGTCTCTGGCCCCAGCGAGGATTATGAATGGCACCCGATCAAGAGTGTGGTCTCTAATCTTTTTCTGCATCCGGCTGTCTGAGTGGTCGACATTTATGCGGACTGACTCGGTCTTCAACGAACCGGCAAAGCTATCTAGATAATCTGCGAATTCGTCTGAAACAGGGATACAAACCGCCTGGACCGGTGCAAGCCACGGTGGGAAGTGGCCGGCGTAGTGCTCAGTTAGAACCCCAAAGAAGCGCTCAATCGATCCGAATAAAGCTCGGTGAATCATGATCGGCTGATGCCTTCCACCATCCGACCCTACGTATTCCAACTTGAATCGGTCTGGGAGATTGAAGTCAAGCTGAATTGTGCTCATTTGCCAAGTGCGACCGATGGCGTCTCTTGCCTGAACAGATATCTTTGGACCGTAAAATGCCGCGCCGCCTGGATCTGCAACCAACTCCAAACCGGAGTCTTTTGCTACCTGGTCAAGTGTCCTTGTGGCGGACTCCCAAATTGCATCCTCACCGACAAACTTTGGATTGCCTTCTTCTCTGGTGGATAGCTCAAGGTAGAAATCGTTCAATCCGTAATCGCGAAGAAGATCAAGCACAAACTTCAAAACACTTGTCAGTTCCTCCTGCAATTGGTCCTGGGTGACAAATAAGTGAGCATCGTCCTGGGTCATACCGCGAACCCTAGTTAGACCATGCAATACGCCAGATTTCTCGTAGCGATAAACAGAACCAAACTCAAACATGCGGAGCGGTAGTTCTCGATAGCTTCTAGAGCGAGACTTAAATATCAGAATATGAAACGGGCAGTTCATGGGCTTTAGGTAATAATCAACGCCCTGCTTGCGAACTTCCCCGTCTTCTCCGACCTCAGCATCCAGCTTCATTGGTGGGAACATCCCATCGGAATACCAATTCAAATGTCCACTTTGCTCAAAGAGATTCGACTTAGTTATGTGGGGGGTGTAAACGAACTCATAACCGGCCTCTTCGTGCTTGGCACGCGAGTAATCCTCCATGACCTTTCGTATGATTCCACCCTTTGGGTGAAATACCGCGAGACCTGATCCGATCTCCTCGGGAAAGCTGAATAGATCTAGCTCTGCTCCTAGCTTTCTGTGGTCTCGCCTGGCTGCTTGCTCAATTCTGTCTAGGTGCTCCTCAAGCGCCTCCTTGGTTGGCCAAGCAGTGCCATAGATACGTTGTAGCTGCTTATTGTTTTCATTACCTCGCCAATACGCTGCCGCGCTTCTTGTCAATGAAAAGCTCTTGCCAATTTGTCTGGTGTTCGGCAAGTGAGGGCCTCTGCAAAGATCGCGCCAAGCGAAGCTCCCGTCCGGGTTGGTGTTTTCGTAAACCGACAGCCCCCCGGAGGAAACCTCAACCGATCCTTCTTGAACATCTTCAGACTTCAGCCCGATGAGCTCGAGCTTATAAGGCTCATTGGCCATAAGGCTTTTGGCTTCTTCATCCGAAACTTCAACACGAGTAAAGCGCTGAGATTTGCCAACCAGTTCCTTCATGCGCTTTTCTATGCGCTTTAGGTCCTCAGGGACGAACGGCTCCTCAACATCAAAATCGAAATAGAACCCGTCTGTTATGTATGGGCCGATGCCGAGCTTGGCGTCCGGGAACATCTCCTGCACCGCTTGGGCCATGACGTGCGCAGTTGAGTGTCGAAGTATTTCGAGTCCCGCTGGCGAGTCAATGAGTATTCCCTCAACCTGATCTTCTGCGGTTATGACGTGAGACAAGTCCCTGGCTTCACCATTTACGCGCATTGCAATGACCTCACGCAGTTCGAAGAGATCAAAACCGGTGGCTCCCTCACTTACCTGGTGAGTCTTCCCTGCTAACAATATGTTCACTTGTGCTCCTTTACCTTCCAAAGTCTACCTACCGACTTAGGTATGCCTTGCTAGTAATGCCGCAAACAACACTGCAAAATAACGCTATGAACAAAAACAATGACCGTGATCTCGAGCGAAGGCTCAATTGGCTGAGGGCAGCTGTCCTAGGTGCAAACGATGGGATTGTCTCGGTCGCAGGCATTGTCGTGGGAGTAGCCGCGGCGGGAGCAAGCTACGAGGTAATTCTCCTTGCTGGTATCGCGGCTATTGTCGCAGGAGCTATTTCCATGGGCGGCGGCGAGTTCATTAGCGTGAGTGCCCAGCGCGATACGGAAGTAGCACACGGTAGAAATAAGGGCAGTATTAATGCAAGACCTTGGTCTGCAGCTTGGTCCTCACTTCTCGCTTTTGTATCTGGTGCCGCACTGCCGCTGATCGCTATCACCGGTCCATGGCAGACAATAAGCATTCAGGCGACTTTTGCAAGCGTTGTTCTGGCATTGGCTCTTACCGGATGGTGGGCGGCATGGGTCGGTAGCACACCAGTTCTGAAATCAATTGCTCGAAACGTCGTGATCAGCACGCTCACAATGGGAATTTCCTACGCAATTGGCGCGCTTTTGGGCGTAACCGTCCTCTAGAGCGATTACCCTTTTAGTGTGAGTGAGATAGAAAAATACGACTTTGCCCTAATTGGTGGCGGAATCATGTCCGCAACCTTAGGCGTGCTTCTAAAAAAGCTTGACCCGAGCATTTCGATTGTTATGTATGAGCGGTTGAGCGAAGTAGCAGAAGAAAGCTCAAACCCCTGGAATAACGCTGGGACCGGACATGCGGCACTGTGTGAACTGAATTACATGCCGGACTCGACAGACGGTTCATTGCCAGATCCTGCCAAGGCAGTGGCAATCAACGAGCAATTTCAGGTCTCTAGACAGTTCTGGTCCAGCCTCGTTTCTCTAGGCGCCCTCGATGACCCAAAGACATTTATCCGCTCGGTCCCTCACATAACGTTTGTTCGCGGCGATTCAGATGTCGACTACCTACGAAGAAGACAGAAGTCCCTTGATGCCCAGCCGCTATTTACCGGCATGAAGTTCTCCGAGGATGCTAAGCAGCTCTCAGAGTGGATCCCCTTGATGATGGATGGCAGGGACAACGAGAAAATAGCCGCGACATTTACAGACCAGGGGACCGATGTCGACTATGGCTCCATGACCAAGCAGATGATTAACTGGCTAGTTAAAAATGGCATGCGACTGGAGACGAACACCGAAGTCAAATCTGTCCTTCAATTTGAAGATAAGAAGTGGCAGCTCTGGTTCGGTGGTTCCCCAGGACGTATCGTCCACGCGAATAAAGTCTTCGTGGGTGCCGGTGGATATGCGTTGAAAATTCTTCAAAAGTCTGGAATTCCAGAAATAGATGGTTACGGGACCTTCCCGGTTAGCGGTCACTTCCTGAGAACTGATGACCCTGAATTAGTTGCAAGCCATCAAGCTAAGGTCTACTCGCAGGCTGAGGTTGGGGCTCCCCCAATGTCCGTGCCGCACCTTGACACCAGAGTCGTTGACGGCAAAACCAGCTTGCTTTTCGGACCATTTGCTGGCATCAACCCGAAGTTCTTGAAAAACGGTTCAGTTCTTGATCTTCCACTGTCTATAAGAATCAAAAACATCGGTTCATACCTTTCGGTTGCGCTAAGAAACTTGAGTCTGGTGAAATATTTACTGACTGAAGTAACAAAGTCAAAGAAAACTAAGTTCGCCTCCCTGAGAGCATTTGTGCCCAATGCCGCTCCGAAGGATTGGTCATATTACGAAGCCGGCCAACGCGCTCAAGTCATCAAGCCAAACGGTCGTGGCGGAACCCTCCAATTCGGAACTGAGGTTATCTCCAGCAAGGACGGAACCATTGCGGGTCTTTTGGGAGCAAGCCCGGGAGCTTCGGTAAGCGTAAGCGTGATGCTAGACGTGCTGGAGAGAATGGCGCCGGATGAGTTCCCAACCTGGACAAAGTCCATAAAAGAGCTGATACCAACCTTTGGCAAAGACCTAAATGAGAACGCGGCGCTTGCCAAAAAGACGATGAAGCAGACAGCGAAGTCACTGAAACTAACCGCCTAACAACTCAGCACCTGTAGCCTTCAAACATGAAAACATGTACTGTTGTAGCCACTTTTACCCCGAATCCTGCAAACCTGATCGAAGTCAAAGAGCTTCTGCTCGACGTCGCAAAAGATGTCCGGCTCGAGCTTGGTTGCCTTTACTACGACCTCTACGAGGAAGTGTCAGGAAAGCTGATTTTCATCGAGGCATGGGAGTCCAGAGAGCTCTGGCAAATCCACAATGATGCGCCCACTGTGGCAAGAATCCGCGAATTTATAGACGGCAAACTCTTGGAGCCAGTAATGGTCCAGGAAATGTACACCGCGAATTAGCCGAGAGCTAAAAAATTAGAAGGCTAAAGACTTCCAGCCCTTTTCGGCTGAGTCATCTGAAATGTTCGACTACTTGAGGTCTTTTCCAAAGATGGAGGAAACCGAGAGATGCGCGAACATCCCTAGCAGTGAAATGATGCCCACCGCCGAAAGCGACATCAGGACAGTTACTTCGTTCAGCACTAGAACCAAGTCGTGGCTTTCCATCAGATCATCCTTTTTTCGTGTGATTAGAGTTTAGTTTCTTTTCGTCTGCGCCTCAGAGATAAAGCGCATTCGCAATCTCAGTAACGTGCGATTGGGAAATTTGGTGTCCACCAGGATGGCGTAACCACTTGATGTCAGCACCAAAACTGTGGAGTTCTTGAACCCAAGCTTCGCTCACCTGCACCGGGGCGTAAGGGTCCTGATCACCATTTGCTAGCCACATACGCTTTCCCTTGAGACTTATGTCCTCAACCTCACGGTAGGGCTTAGTAGACCCAAACAAAGCTGCCCCAGATAGCAGTGCTGGATGCTTGATCATTAGAGCTGCAGCGGTGTTTGCGCCATTACTAAAGCCGGTTCCAAAGATGTTGGAGCGATCAAGCTCATACTCAACAATCGCGGCCTCAATGAACTCAGACAGCTGTGCGACTCCCTGGT
>ERZ889217.965-NODE-965-length-15718-cov-32.684990_pt1 | contig 15718 bp, 16 predicted proteins | sample MGYA00521098_ERZ889217 | MGnify/ENA primary metagenome ERZ889217 (study PRJEB32303, sample SAMEA104408613) | aquatic metagenome | biome: Brackish water; feature: Pelagic; material: water | place: Baltic Sea | collected 2014-06-10T22:04:00 | depth 2,362 m ...
CGCCACCACCGGTTGCCACCACAAGCGAATGCCATTGGCTGATCTGCTGAAGCACTTCTCCTTCCAATTGGCGAAAGCCGCTTTCACCTTTTGTTTTAAATATTTCACTGATGGAGCAGCCGGCGGCGGCGGCGATCACCCCATCGGCATCGATAAAGCGATAACCAAGTAATTTCGCTAATTCAGGGCCAACACTGCTCTTACCGCAGCCCATGATGCCAATTAGGTAGATATTGATTCCTTGGAGTTGTTGTTTCAATGGCAAGCTTTGATCCTTAGGATGCATGGGCTTAAGAAGCCTTAAAGGTGGCAGCAATAGTGAATGATCATGCTGTCACGGCTGAAATTGCCCCCCACGGGGAAGGCCGCCCCTGTGTGATCACCCGTCGTGCCTGTTTTAGTGCCAGCCACCTTTATTGGTTGCCGGAACTTGATGCAGCTGAAAACGAGCGTCGTTTTGGCCCTTGCAGCAAGGCTCCAGGCCACGGACACAACTATGAGTTGATCGTATCTATGGGGGGTGAGCTCGATGCTGATGGGATGGTGCTCAATCTCTCTGATGTGAAGCACGCCATCAAGGCAAAGGTAACGGAACCACTGGATTTCCATTGCCTCAACCACACTTGGCCCGAATTTGCGGTGGAGCAGCGCCCGGAGGCTGCATTACCCACTACTGAATGGCTGCTTCATGCCATTTGGCAACGGCTGAATCCGCTTTTGCCCCTCACCGCTCTGCGGTTATACGAACAACCAACCCTTTGGGCCGATTACCTCGGTAATGCCATGGAAGCTTTTCTCACAATTCGCACCCATTTTTCTGCTGCCCATCGGCTTGCTCGGCCGGAATTAAGCCAGGGGGAAAATGAAACTATCTATGGCAAATGCGCCAGGCCCCACGGCCACGGCCATAACTATTTTTTAGAAGTAACAGTGCGGGGCGAAATTGATGCTCGCAGCGGCATGGTTTGTGATTTAGCTGCATTGCAAAAATTGGTGCAGGATTTAGTTGTGGAACCTTTTGATCACACTTTTTTAAATAAAGATGTGCCGTTTTTTGTTGATTGTGTGCCCACAGCTGAAAACATTGCTTTGCATATTGCTGATCGTTTAAATCAACCAATTGCAGCGATTGGAGCGGCGCTGCATAAGATTCATTTGCAGGAAAGTCCAAATAATGCAGCTGTTATTTATGCAGAAGCGGCCCTGGTGTGAGCCTGCGTTTGGTGCTGGCCATCAGCATGGATGGGCGCTTAGCGCCCCCCTCTGGGGGGGCAGCAAAATTAGGGAATGTTGGAGATCGGCGCGCCCTGGAAGAGGCACTGGTTTGGGCGGATTGTTGCTTAATGGGGGCAGGCACCTTGAGGGCCCACCGCAGCAGCTGCCTGATTCATCAACTTGATCTTTTAGAGCAGCGCAAACAATTAAATAAATCAGTTCAGCCGCCGTTGCTGCTGATTAGTCGGAGCAATCCACCGCTGGGAATTGAGCCCGATTGGCCCTTTTGGCAGCAACCCTTCGCCCGATGGTTATTGGCGCCTGCAGGGATAAAGGCGCCTGGGTTTGAGCGATTTTTTCCCTTGGGCCCCTGGCCGCAACTTAAGCAGTCCTTGGCGGCAGAAGGGGTGAAAAACCTGCTGTTGCTAGGGGGGGCTGAACTTACGGCAAGCCTTTTGGCCGCTGGCGTGGTGGATGAGCTTCAGCTAACGCTTTGCCCCTTGCTGCTTGGTGGAAAGCAGCATTGGTTGCCGCCAAATTTTGAACTTCCAGCACAAGCTTGGCAGTTGGTGGAGGCTAGAGAATTGGGTGCATCTGAATTATTGGTTAGATACAAGTTAAAGGAAGATTGTTAACGAGCTGGAAACTGCTGATCCCAACTGGAGCGTGCTGTTTCTAATAAGCGGCTGATACATACAGCTGCTACTTTCATACTTTCAGGCCCTGGTTTCCCCCCGAGGGCTTCTACTGCCACCTGCAAAATTGTGCCATTGCGTTCTATCTCTTGAACCACGCACACACTGGCGGGGCGTGCAATTTCGCTGCAAAGGCTACGAAAAGCAGTGAAATTGGGTTCAACTGTACCCATTGCTTTTTCGCATTCCCGGGTCATCTGTGCTTCCACTTGAGGCCGCATCAAATTCAAGATGATTCCCCCCGAACCTGTCAGCTGCGCCAGCAGGAGCGGTAGTTGTAGAAGCGATATTTGCAAAAATGGTAAAACCACGATTTTGCTTAACCTCACATGCTTTTTATCATCGCGTAAACCCGCAGTAAGCGGGAAGCTGATTAGCGTTTGTCTCAACTTCAAGTTTTTTATCTGTGGTGCTGGATTCAGCTTTAGAAGCCAGGTGGCATCGGCAGTTGGCGGAAATTCCTCAGCAGCAATGGGACCTTTTGGTGCGGGAATATGAGCTGCCTTTTTACCGCTGGCATTGGCTTGAGGCCTTAGAGCGCTCCGGCAGCATTGAATCCAAACAAGGCTGGCAACCCTGCCATCTCAGTGTGTGGCGCGGCGATGCCTTGGTTGCGGCAGCACCCCTCTACCTAAAGGGCCACAGCTATGGAGAATTTGTATTTGATCAATCTTTTGCCCAGCTCGCTTCTCAGCTGGGTTTGCGTTACTACCCAAAGCTTGTGGGGATGAGCCCTTTGAGCCCAGTTTTGGGTTATCGCTTTTTCATTGCCCCGGGAGAGGATCCCAAAGTGTTAACGCTTCTGTTGATGGAATTAATTGATCGTTTTTGTGAGCGGAATAAAATATTAAGTTGTAATTTCTTATATGTTGATCCCACTTGGCAGCCCTTCGCTGAAGCTGCTGGTTGCAGCACCTGGCTAAATCAACAAAGCTTATGGAGTAACCCAGGTTATGAAAACTTCAGCAATTATTTAACCAGTTTCAATGCAAATCAACGCCGTAATATTAAGCGCGAGCGCAAGGCTGTGCAAGAGGCTGGTTTAATAGTTACACCAATTTCTGGCGAATCTATAACATTACCACTTTTAGGTAAGATGCATCATTTTTATGAAGATCATTGCCGCCGCTGGGGCATGTGGGGTAGCAAATACTTAACAGAAGATTTCTTTATACTTGCAGCTCAGCAATTGGTTGAAAATCTAGTGTTATTTAGCGCCCATCCGAATGGAGAAGATCCCCAGAATCCCTTGGCGATGAGCTTGTGCGTGCAACAGGGAAACAAGTTATGGGGGCGCTATTGGGGCTCGGAACTGGAATTGGAAAATCTACATTTTGAAGTTTGTTATTACGCGCCGATTGAATGGGCTATTGGCGCTGGAATTAGTTACTTTGATCCGGGTGCTGGCGGCAGCCACAAACGCAGGCGTGGCTTCATCGCTAAATCCCACGCCAGCTTGCATCGCTGGTATGAACCGGAATTTGGCGCCATAATCGATCGCTGGTTGCCTCTCGCCAACGCACATCAGCTTGAGGAAATAGAAGCAATAAATGCGGAACTTCCCTTTAACAGGCAGAATGACATGGAATCGTTAGGAATTAGTGGCAGCTTTTAGTGCGCAAGATCGTATTTCACTTGATACAGAATTATCGAACCGCTCTATAAAATTAGATCCTCAGGGATATCTATTGATAAAACTAGATCGTGTTCGGGGGGAACTGCTTGCAGAGTGGTTTAGCAATAATATTAATGATCAAGGTTTAGCAACCGATCCGGCTACCGGAGAAGTGTTTGCATGTAAAGGCGGTGGCCCAAGGAAACCAATTCACGTTTTTAAAGGGCGCAGCGCTAAAGAATTAGGAATTGCTATCACAGAAGCAGGAAATCCTTTGCCAATCAGCAGCTTAGATCATGCATTATATCTTGGTAGAGAATTTCAAAAAGCTGAGTATTGCTTAGAAACAAATACCGATTACATCCAAGATTAATGATAATAAATTAAATTAAGCAGTTTGTAATTCTCTGTTGAGTTCAGCCGCTGCTGGTGGTTCTGGAGGTAGTGCCAGCATTTGATCTTGGATTTCTTTAGTTACCACACCACGATATTCTTGAAAATGTTCATTATGGGCTAACACCACAAGAAACTGCTCCAGTAATTGTGGGTTGCGCATGGCAATTGTGGCTAAAGATTTCCAAAAACGGAATCTAGTGTTGCGTTTAACCCCTTGGCGCCATATCACAATTGATAGGGCGCGTATATCTGTGAGGCTAGGTAGGCGAGAAATATCAGACTTTTCTGATTTATAAAATGAATGCCAGCGGGGCTTACCCATTTTTAGATAGTAATGAGTTACACGATCGATATATGCATTGGGTTCATAGAGTTCACAGAAAGCTTGCACATATTCGTTCGCAATTTCACGAATTGGCCTTGTGGGCACAAAATTTAATAGGTTTGTTTGATTTACACCTTTGGCGTCTGCTTTTTCTTGGATTAAACGGCCCTCTTTTTCAAGGCGGTGCCACAAACCTGTATTAGGTAGTGCTTGCAACATACCCATCATTGCGGCTGGAATACCGGTGAGGCTCACAAAGCGCACGATGCGATCACCTGCTCCTGCAAGCTCTCCATCAAAACCAATAATGAATCCAGCCATCACCCTGATGCCATAGGAAGTGATGTGATCCACGGCCTCTTCAAGGGAGCTGCGGGTGTTTTGGTGTTTACCTGCCACCGATAAACTTGCTTCATCTGGAGTTTCGATACCAAGAAACACCGATTCAAATCTGCATTCAGCCATCAGCTGTAGTAAATCATCATCTGCAGCGAGATCAACCGATGCTTCCGTTGCAAAGCTAAAGGGATAACCACGCTCACTTAACCAATCTCGCATTGCAGGTAATAGCAACTTAGCATTGCGTTTATTACCAATAAAATTATCATCTACTAAAAATATAGAACGGCGCCAACCGAGGTCGTAAAGGGCTTGCAATTCAGCAACTAATTGTTCTGGATTTTTTGTACGCGGCTTGCGACCATATAAAACAATAATGTCACAAAATTCGCATTGAAATGGGCAGCCTCTTGAAAACTGCACACTCATCGAATCGTAAGCATCTAGCTCAAGTAAATCGAATCTCGGCACAGGGGTAGAAGTTACATCTGGCTTTTCGCCGTTTGAGCTAAATCTGCCGCTTGTATCACCTCTCTCGATCGCCTCAATAAACATTGGCAGGGTTATCTCCCCTTCATCAAGCACTTTGAAATCCACCAGATTTAATTCCGGCGCATCGGGGGTAGAACTGGCAAAAGGGCCACCTACAGCAACGGGTAAACCCCGTTCCTTTGCTTTTGCTATTTGGGCAGCCATATCGGATTTCTGCACGATCATCCCGGAGATCACCACAAGCTCCGCCCAATTCCATTCCGCCTCCGTTACTTCCCTAACGTTGCGATCCACCAGCTTCATCTGCCAGTGTTGAGGTAGCAACGCGGCAACGGTTACGAGCCCAAGGGGAGGCAATAAAACCTTGCGGTTTACAAGCTCCAGGATCTTTTCGTAGCTCCAGAAGGTTTTTGGGAATTCGGGATATACGAAAAGAGTACGCATGGCTGTAGGGGTAGTCGCAGAACCTTAGTCGGTTCCAGCAGATAACAGCTCCCCCAAACCGCTTAGGCTTCTGCTGTAATAGATAGCAATTAGTGCTGCTGCCATGGGAATCGTCTTTTATGTGGGCTTACTTGGCGCCGGCTTTACTGCGGCTTTTGTGCTCACAAAGCTGCTTAAAGCGATCAAATTGATTTAAGTGATCTCAAAAGAGCAGTTATTCAACCAATTTTAGTTGTTGCCCGCCAAAACGCCACAGTTCGGCTGCGGCAAGCACCACGCCAATTGCCCCAAGCAAACCGCAGCAAAAGCCAAGCCCACGCTCCATTGTGATTCCAGCAGCCAATAGGCCGCTGATGCCACCTCCACCAAGAAAAGCGATCTGAGCCAGGCCGGCCATTCTGCCGCGCAGTTCTTGAGCTGTTCCTACTTGGCAGATCAGATTTAGCCCCGATAACAACACTGCGGTGCCAGCGCCAATAACAAAAGCCATAGCCAGGCTCCACCAAGGATGTCCGCCGATGGCGATACCGATTTGGCCAAGTGCCGTTAATAATCCGCAGCTACCCAGAAGCAATCCAGGGCGCTGGCTTAACCAAAGGCTGCGCTTTTGCAGCACAAGGCCGCCAGTGATGCTCCCTGCCGCAAGGATGCTGGTAAAAAGGCCTAAATCTTGGGGGCTAGGGCCCACCAGTTTGAAGGCCATGAATGGTGCTAAGCCAGGGTGAAAAAACCCCACCAAACAGAACAAAGCAGTAAACGTGAGAGCCTGCCTGATGGGTAGGCCACAACCGCGCCAAGCGGCCCCAAGGCTGGCGGCACTGCCTGCGGCGCTCCGTTTTTCTTGATCGCCGCGGGGCTTCAGCAACCACACAACCGTGGCAATTGGAAGTAGGTAGGTGCTGGCATCAAGCAGTAATGCCAGGGAAGGGCCTGTGAAGGCCACCAGCCAACCACCAATAGGCGGGCCCACTAATTTACCAACGTTGAACACCACAGAAAAGCTTGTGAGATAAGGGCCAAGTTGCTGTGGCTGATCCACAAGAAGTGCGCAATATTTATTGCGGGCCGTTAATTCATAGGCGCTGGCGATACCCACTGCAAAGGTGCTAAGTAACAACAACAAGGCTTGATTGGAACCGCTGCTAATTGGGATTGCGATCGCCCCAAGGCTGCCCCCCGCCAGGAGCCCCCACTGCGACCACACAAGCACTTTTTCGCAGCCGTGGCGATCTGTTAGCACCCCTGCAGGGCCGCTGAAAAGCAGGGTTGGCAATGAAAGAAGAGCGAAATGCAGGGCCAGCACCAAAGGATTGCTGGTGCCATTCATCAATACCCAACCTTTGGCGGTGAGTCCTGCAAAGGAACCGGCAGTGCTGAGGCCTGAAGCCCAAAGAAATATTTTGCGTTGCCTGGCTAACCCCATCAGGTACGCCTTTCGGCGTTAACCATTGCATTAACTGTGGCATTAACCATGGCATTGATTCCCACCACTTCCCCTGTTAGGTCGTATTCGCTAGCGGCGGTGATCAATACCGGCACCATTGAGCCAGGAGAGGCGCCTGCACCGTTTGCACTGCGTTGCACACGCACCTCTCCATCTACATCGGGTGCAAACCGCAAGCAGCGACCAATTAATTCTCCATTGCTTGGATTTTCCTGCTCGATCAACACATCAACAATGCGACCCACCCAAGCTGCATTGCATTCGGCACTGATCTGTTGTTGGATTTGCATCAAACGACCACGACGCTCCTCGGCAATGGCAGCGGGCACTTGATCGGGGAGGCTGGAAGCTGCGGTGCCATCTTCTGATGAGAAACAAAACACGCCTACATGATCAAAGCGCTGCTCTTGCACAAATTGGAGCAGATGCTCGAAATGAGCCTCAGTTTCTCCCGGAAAACCAACAATGAAGGTGGTGCGCATCACCGCATCGGGTAATTGCATGCGAATGCGGTTAATTAGTTCGCTGTTTACACCTTTTTGCCAAGGGCGGTTCATCGACCGCAGCAGATCTGGATGGCTGTGCTGCAGTGGTAAATCTAAATATGGCAGCACATTTGCCACTTCGCGATAGGCAGCAAGCACCTCGGGGGTAAGGCCGGTTGGGTACGCGTAATGCACCCGAATCCAGGGAATATCCACTGCCCCAAGGGCCCGCAACAATTCAGCGAGTTGTGGCTTTCCATAGAGATCAAGGCCGTAGTTAGTAGTGATCTGGCTGATCAGGATTAGTTCTTTCACCCCTTGAGCCGCCAATTGCTCAGCTTCCGCCACAATTGACTCGATTGTTCTCGAACGTTGATCACCTCGCAATTTGGGGATGATGCAGAAAGCGCAGCGGTAATCGCAACCTTCAGCCACTTTCAAGAAAGCAACCGCTTCTGAACTGGTGCGGTATCTGGGCAGGTGTTCATCCGCCACGTACGTGGGCACAGCACTCACCCGGTTCACCCGTTCACCTGCCTCCACCCGCTCCAGCACTTCAACAATGTGCTGGTAATCACCTGTGCCCACAATGGCGCGTGCTTCCGGTAGCGCTTCTAGTAGTTCTTCTTGAAAATGCTGGGCTAAGCAACCCGCAATCACAATTTGTTTGCCCTGTTCTGCCAGTTCCACCAAGGTGCGCACCGATTCAGTGCGGGCGTCTTGAATGAAAGAACACGTATTAACAACCACCACATTTGCGTCTGCTTCATCAGCGCTTACTCCATATCCAGCTTCCGCAAGAAGCCCCAACATATGTTCAGTATCAACACGATTTTTCTCGCAACCCAAGTGCGAAAAGGCGACTGTTGCTTTTTTTGTGATCAACCCTTCAGCGGCCATGGCAGCATCGGCCAATGTTTAAACCTAACCTTTGGCCGTTGCAACACCCTGGCAACAGTTATTCGAAACCCCAACAGCCCTAATTGGGGTATTGCATCTGCCGCCCTTGCCGGGTAGCCCCCGCTGGGGCGGTGATATGGAAGCGGTAAAACGCTGGGCATTGGCTGATGCTGCTGCCTACATAGGTGGAGGTGCCGCTGGCTTGGTGCTGGAAAATTTTGGGGATGGCCCATTTTTTGCAGGGGCGGTGCCAGCGGAAACGGTGGCTGCCATGGCAGTAATTGCAGAAGCGGTGGTGTCTGCTGCAAATGGCTTGCCGGTGGGTATAAATGTGCTTCGCAATGATGGGGCCGCTGCCCTTGCAATTGCAGCGGCAAGTGCTGCCAGTTTCGTGCGCGTAAATGTGCTCAGCGGCGCAATGGTTACAGATCAAGGTTTGATTCAAGGCAGGGCCGCAGAATTAATGCGGCTTAAAAGATTACTAAATATCAATGACGTGGGGATATTTGCTGATGTGTTGGTTAAACATGCCTACCCATTAGCAGCCCAGCCAATTGCAGAGGCTGTGGAAGATACCCTCCAAAGGGCTGGCGCTGATGCGGTGATCATTAGTGGAGTGGCTACTGGTTCCGCCCCCTCAATGGCTGATCTTGAAGCTGCCCGCGCTGCAGCACATGATGCGCCAGTTTTGATTGGTAGTGGTTGCAATAACCAAAATGCTGCTGATATGACTCCTTTAGTTGATGGGGTAATTGTTGCTAGTTCGCTGAAGTGTGATGGCCAACTTTTTAACCCGGTAGACCTCCAGCGGGTGCGGCAATTAAGGCAGGCTCTTAACGGCTAACCCCATTGAAGGCGTTCACTGCCAAACTATCAAAATCAGCTAGCAAGCCCTTTGACAACCACTCGCCAGCGCCCAGAACCTGTATTACACCGTTGGGTGAGGCCAGTAATGGGGGCCCTCGCCACTATCGGCGCCATCGATACCGCTTCCATCAGCCTGGAACGTTGGGGGGTAATCAGCAAGCTCAGCTGCCCAGGTGGCGCCGGTGGTTGCGACAAGGTGCTCACAAGCCCCTGGGGAACGGTGGCGGGTTTACCCCTATCCCTATTTGGTTTTTTTGCCTATGGGGCTCTGGTTTTGTTATGCCTATTGCCTCTGATTCCTGCTGTGCAGCGATGGCTAGCCAACCGCGCAGCTGCGGCTTCCAGTGGCCTTGGTGCTCGCCGCAGTGGCCGTAATCCGGATTTATTTTGGCAGCTTGGCTTTTTTATAAGCCTGGCAATGGCGGTATTTAGCCTCGTATTAGTTTGGTTGATGCTGTTTAAAATTCAGGCTATTTGCGCTTTCTGTTTCTTATCGGCCGGTTTAAGTATTAGCCTCTTAATATTTCATTATCTTGGCAGGGATTGGCCTGATTTAGGGCAATTAATTTTTCGTTCTGTAATTGGCTTAATACTTGTAGGTCTTGGTTCTCTGAGTTGGGCCGCTGCTGTGGATAAGCCAGCGATACTTTTAGAGAAAGGCACTCCCCCAGTGGTTGTTAGCGTTAGCAACCCGGCGAAGGAGGCTTTGGCTGAATTTCTAAATCAATCCGGAGCAATAATGTATTCGGCCTATTGGTGTCCCCATTGCCATGACCAAAAGGAGTTATTTGGTAAAGATGCTGCCGCAAAGTTAAATATTGTTGAATGCGCAGCCGACGGCAAGAATTCCCAGACTGCCCTGTGTGAATCTAAAAAGATTGATGGTTTTCCCAGTTGGGAGATTAATGGGAAAATTGATTCCGGCGTAAAACGCCTTAATCAATTAGCAGATCTCAGTGGTTTCAAAGGCCCCCGATCTTTTTAAATATTTCTTGCTTGCATTACAGCCCCACGGCTGCAGTGCGAAGATTGTCCCCGCGTTTTTGCAGGCTGTGGCGGCACCAATAGGGCAGCGGTAATGGTGCATCACGGCGGAAATGTCCGCCTCTGCTTTCTGTTCGGAAGGCTGCAGCCTGCAACAACAGCAGGCTCACTAAATTACGTTGGCGTTGATCCCAAAGCAGTTCAAATTTTTCTTGTTGTTTTGCGCTAACGCTATAAAGTTGCCCAGGCTTTTGAGCTAGAAAAGTTTTTAATTTTGCATCTAAATTCAAAAGATTTTGCAGCCCTTTAGCCTGCTTTTCTGCTTCCCTAAGGCTGCTGCCCCAGCGTTCAACCCCTGCTACTTGCCAGCAGAGTTGTTGTAGCTTTTTGCTGGCATGCTGCGCTGTAATAGTTAAATTCGCATCGCATTGCCAATCAAGCGATTCAACGTTGTTATCTGAATTTGAGTTTGCTGCTGCGTTTATAGAAATAGGAGTTAAATCTTTTAGTTGCCGTGCCATCACTAAACATTCGCTTAATGAATTACTTGCTAAGCGATTCGCTCCATGAATTCCGCTGCTCGCCACCTCCCCTACGGCATATAAACCTTGAACCGATGTGGCTGCTTTTAAATCGGTAGCTACTCCCCCCATCCAGTAATGGGCGGCCGGCGCCACTGGCAAGGGTTTAGCTAAAGGCTCTAAGCCGAGCTGTTGGCAGCGCTTAATGATCATTGGAAATTGCTGCTGCAGCTTTGTTGCTCCCACGGGTTGCAGATCTAGCCATAGCCGCTGCGCCTTAGTGCGTTTCATCTCCCGCACCATTGCCCGACTCAATTGATCCCGCGGCAGCATTTCACTGGCATGGGCTCCGAGTGTTTCTCCATTGCTTTGTAATAAACGAGCCCCTTCCCCCCTGAGGGCTTCCGTTAACAGGAAATGGGGCGCCCCTGGGTGCATTAAGGCGGTGGGATGAAATTGCACAAATTCAAGATCCCGCAGCACTGCCCCGGCTTCCCAGGCCATTGCCACCCCATCGCCTCTAGCCGTGCTGGGATTTGTGGTGTTTGCAAAAAGATCACCGCCACCACCGGTCGCTAACACCACAGCTCCAGCCTGCAGCCATCCCAGCTGCGCGCCAAACAACAGCTGTAAGCCGCAACAACGGTTTGATTCAAGCCATAGCTGTAATACAAGGCCCCCTTGCAACCAGCAAACATTGGTTTGCTGCCTTACCCGTTGTTCGAGTAATTCCACCAGGGCGCGCCCTGTTTGATCTTGGGCGTGAAGCACCCGTCTTCTGCTGTGGGCAGCTTCCAAGGTGGTGCTTAATTGACTGCCATCTCGATCTAGTGGGAGGCCAAGCTGCAAAAGACGCTCAACGCAGTTTGGCGCTTCTTGGACAAGTAAATCCACCGCCGCCGGTTCGCATAAACCTGCACCTGCCTCAAGTGTGTCTGCCCGGTGCAGCTGTGGGCTGTCGTCGTGGCCCACCGCTGCGGCAAGGCCTCCTTGGGCCCAGCGGCTGGCAGAACGCAGTTCACTATCGCGGCATAGCAGCAGCACCTTCAGGGCCTTTGGTAATTCCAAAGCAGCCATTAGGCCAGCTGCTCCTCCCCCCACTACCACCACATCCCAGGGGGCGAGGAAGGGATTAATGCTGGAAGATTGAGGGGAAGAAGCGATCAGCGGTATTGCCCGTCGTTGATGCGATCAAATCCTTCGTTTAGGGCAATTTCTGGCTGGGTAACAGTGAAATTGGAGCGATATTTTTCAAATAATTCCTTTTGGCGCTCGCTTAGATCAAGTTTCAGCACATCATCAACTTCTTGATAAGGACCCCCAACAACAATTTTGCCAGCAAGGGTTGGATACATGCCTGGAAATTGCTGAAAGCGCCTTACTGAGGAGTTATTTAAATCCACCTTGCCTTGGGCTTGGGCAATTTTGTCGTCGGCCAGATTGCGCAGCTCATCGGCTTGAGCTAGCTGGGGCATGGCAATCCAAAGCCCAACAAAAAGCAGCGCGCTGCAAAGTAAAGAAGCAAGCCAACGGTTGAGCCTGGTCATGCGGGGCTGTGGCAGGTATAAACAGCAACGTTACATACTCTTTTGCATGCAAACCCTAAAAAAGAGGTTGCCATTTGCAGATCTTTAAACCAAGCCGCTGAATTGGGGAATCAAAAGAGCTAAGCCTAAGAAAATTCCATCCACCACCAAAGTGGTGGCAAGGCAAGCAGCAACAAGCCTGCAACCTGCTCCCTTGCGCCACAACCAACGGCTAGTAAGCAGCATTGCCGCAGCAAAAATTACAACCACTGAAAAGTGAGCTGGTTCTATTACAAGTGTCGCTGCTTGAGCTAGCAATTGTCTTGCCTGCTCGGGTTCTGCGGCTAGCACCTCAGGCCAAAGCGGCATCACTCCACAAATGGCCATTGCGGCGTCGGTGCAGGCAGTGCCAATTAGCGCACCTAGGTAGAACTGGCCGGCGATACGCCAGGGGCCCCAGAGCCCCGCAACAGCAATCGGGAGCGCAAATGCCTCCACCGGTAAATGCCAGAGGGGATGCAGCCTGAGCCAACCCCAAAACAAACAGCCAGCCAGCCAGCTGCCGCTAAAACCCACTAATAAGTTGCCCCAGCTGTTCCTTTTGCTTATCCCAACAGTCAGTAATACAAATGTGAATAAAGCAGCGAGCATTGGTTGCTGCCGCACTAATGGAGCCTGCACAAACACAGGCAGAGTTACCAATAAAGCCGCTAGCAGCGGTAGAGAAGGCTGCTTAGAAGCTGAAATATGAAACTGCTTTGGCAGCCAGAGAATTTCGCTAGCAGCAGGCAGCGCTTGGGTTACTAATGTTGAGCCGGAACGCGCCAACAAACGATTTACTAAGTTTCGTAACCTTAAGGCCAAAAGCGCTCAAGCTGCAGGAGCCGTAAGGTGCCGCTGCTAAATCTTTTTTAAAAAGTGGAACCAAGCCAACCCCTATCGCTTCTCGAGGCCTGCTGGCGCACCTTGGTGCTTGGGGTGGTGCAGGGCCTTACAGAATTTTTGCCGATTAGCAGCACTGCCCATTTAAAAGTGGTGCCTGTTTTGCTTGGTTGGGGTGATCCTGGAGTTGCGGTAACGGCTGTGATTCAGTTGGGCAGCATCATCGCGGTGATTGCCTATTTCCGCGCCGATCTCAACTTGGTATTTAGGGGCATTGCCAGGGCCTCAAGGGGTGGCGATTGGGGCCACCAAGATGCGCGTTTGGGGGTGGCGATTGCTCTGGGAACCTTGCCGATCGTATTTGCGGGTTTAGCAATCAAATTATTTTGGCCTGGATATGAGAATTCGCCATTGCGCAGCCTTTCTTCTATCGGTGTTGTTTCGATTGTGATGGCTTTATTGCTGGCTTTGGCAGAAAAAATTGGCAAACGCAGCCTGCAATTAGAAGAGGTGCGCCCTGGTGATGGTTTGTTTGTAGGCCTAGCTCAAGCACTTGCCATAATTCCAGGGGTATCCCGCTCCGGCAGCACCCTCACTGCAGCACTTTTAAGCGGTTGGGAAAGGGCTGATGCCGCAAGGTTTTCTTTCTTGTTGGGTATTCCGGCCATCACCCTGGCGGGTTTGGTGGAGCTCAAAGATGCCCTTAAAGCTGGTGCCACCTACGGCCCACTGCCTTTGCTTCTAGGAATTAGTTCAGCTGCATTGGTTTCTTGGTTGGCGATTGCCTGGCTGCTGGAATTTCTAAAAACCAACAGCACCTGGCCTTTTGTGGTGTATCGCTTGCTATTTGGAGCTTTATTACTTGGTTTAGTGGCAGGAAACCCCACACTGGGATAACTCGCATTTACGGCCGTGTGGCTGGAGCCCAGTTCTGGTATTCCAATAAATAGTGATCCAGGGGCTGCAACTCCCCAGCCGGCTGTGGTGGCCACTGTGGAACCGGGTTCGATTGGCGAGGAGCTTGGTTTTCAAGCTGGTGATCGCTTGATTGCAATAAATGGCATGCGTCCGAGAGATCTAATCGATCTACAAATGCTCTGCGGCGAGGAGGAGTTGCTATTGGAGGTGGAAGATCCCAGCGGTGAAATCCATCGCTTAGAGCTTGAAAAGGATGCAGATGATGGGCTTGGGCTTGGTTTTACAGAGGCTTTATTTGATGGCTTGCGGCAATGCAACAACCACTGCCCTTTTTGTTTTATCGATCAGCAACCCCCTGGCAGGCGCCATAGTTTGTATCTAAAAGACGACGATTACCGGCTTAGTTTTTTATACGGCTCTTACCTAACCCTCACCAATCTCACCCCCGCCGACTGGCAAAGGATCGAAGCGCAACGGCTTTCTCCTCTTTATGTATCTGTGCATGCCACAGATCCAGCCCTGCGTAGTCGTTTGTTGCAAAACGAGCGGGCGGGCCTGCTTTTGGAACAGTTGGCCTGGTTTCAAGAACGGCGTTTGCAGATTCATGCCCAGGTGGTGGTTTGCCCTGGTATCAATGATGGCGATGCCTTAATCAACAGCCTGAATGATTTGGCACGTTTTGCCGGCGGTGATTGGCCGGCGGTTTTATCTGTAGCAGTGGTGCCAGTGGGTTTAACTCGCTTTCGCCCCGATGCTGATGGCTTAACACCCGTTGATCGGCCCACTGCCTTGCAAACGATCGCGGCCGTGGAGGCCTTGCAGGCGGGTTTTAAAAAACGCTTTGCTAACACTTGGGCCTGGTTATCGGATGAGTGGTACTTGATGGCTGGTTTACCCCTGCCGCCGCGGGCTAGCTATGCCGATTTTCCCCAGCAGGAGAATGGCGTAGGCAGCATTCGCGCCTTTCTTGAGGATCTAGATCAGGCCACCTTGAATTTGCCTGAAAGCTTGGAAATCCCTCGCCAGATCAGCTGGGTGGTGGGCCGCTTGGTGGGGGAGGCCTTGCTGCCAGTGGTGAAACGTTTGCAAAATGTGCGCGGTTTAAATCTGCAGCTACATGCCTTACCAAGCCCCTATTGGGGCTGCGATCAGGTGGTAACAGGTTTGCTAACCGGATCAGATTTAGTAAGTGGCTTGGCTGATCGCGATCTCGGTGAGCTTTTGTTGTTGCCAGCTGTGCTGCTGCGCCAAGGGGAAGCGGTTTTTCTCGATGATTTAAGCCTCGAGCAGGTGGAGCAAAAGCTCGGGCTGCCCATTTGTGTAGTGGCAGGGGCAGCTGAGGTCGTGGCTGCCTGCTTGCGTTAAAGGGCGCAAAAGCCAGTAAATTTCCCTTATAGATAATTTTGGAAGGTAACAGTGGCCAGACGCATGCGCAGCTTGATGCTTGCAATCGTCTTGGCCGCAAGCCCCGGGGCCGTTTTCGCAGATTCTTTGGATCCAAGCCCTGAGCATCTACCTAATGCCATCAAGGTGAAGGGCCCGAGGCCTAAATCAAATCCTGAAGTGATAACACCTGCGGCAACATCCCTGCCAGCAGAGATCGATGGCTTGCAAGCACCCGCACCGCTGGCGTTACCCACAACCCCGAGCCAAGTTCGCATCGTGGATTA
>ERZ889217.967-NODE-967-length-15712-cov-15.695216_pt1 | contig 15712 bp, 18 predicted proteins | sample MGYA00521098_ERZ889217 | MGnify/ENA primary metagenome ERZ889217 (study PRJEB32303, sample SAMEA104408613) | aquatic metagenome | biome: Brackish water; feature: Pelagic; material: water | place: Baltic Sea | collected 2014-06-10T22:04:00 | depth 2,362 m ...
CGTCAATCAATCCACGAGTTGTAGAATCGTTTAAATATTTCCAGTCAGTTTTGTAGAAGTCATAAGAACCTCTTCTGAATCCTGAGAATCCAAGGTTTAAAGCCATATCTTCAGAGTTGTCAAATACACCATAAGATGTACCACCTGCTCCATAAGAGTTTTGATTAGCTAACATGTTGTCAATAGATAAAGACGTGCTTCTATCTAAGAATAGCATATTTTCTTCAATTGCTCCTTGTTTGTCAAGTTCTTGTAAAATTTGGTCAAACTGGTTGATACCTGTTGGTGCAACTACAGAACCAAAAGCTGGATCGTTGTAAACTAAACCTCTTTCTTCAATAGAACTGAATAAACCTTGCATACCTGTAATAGCTGCTCCCGCTACGTCTGTAAACGCGCTTTGTGCATTAGTAGCTTCAACCATACTCATTTCTAAATAATCTTCAAAACGAATTCTAGATTCATGCTCAGATTTTAAATACCACAAGTATCCACCTGTTCCAATTTCAGTAGTAACTTCAACCCACCCGATTTGAGCAACATCTGAACCATTTACAGAGTACTTGTCTCTTAAGATGATTGGTTTGTTACTATAAGATGTGAAAGAAGCATCAACTGAATTACCAGCCAAGCTAGATCCTTTTCCGTATTCAGAACCAAATACAAATAAGTTAAGAGGAGCTCCTGCTGCAGCACCTGCTAATGCAGCATCTAATTGTCCAGTAGCCGTATCATATACTTCAATATTGTATGTTTGTAAACCACCAGCTAAAGCACCTAAAGACTTTATGAAAGCTTTGTTAGTTACGTTGCCTTTAGAAACAACTATTGTCATACCAGGGCCTAGTAATGGAACTTTTCCATCTGCTCCAGGGGAAGGTAATATAATTGTTTTAGTTGCTCCAGCTCCCGAAGTAGCTGTATCATAAGCAATGTGTAATCTACCTTGTTCAGACCAAACTACTTGATCAGAAGCCATAGGCATTTCTGCTCCAACCATACGTAAAAATCCAGTAATTGTTCTGTTTCCATAACGCTCTACTTCTTTTTCGTATACTTCTGGTAAAAATTGTTGTGCCCAATCCATATCCTGTAAAGACAAATAGTTGTCTCCGAATAATCCTTTTACGGGTCTTGGTGTTAAATGCGCTAAATTAGCTAATGTAGCTGGCGCTGTTGCAAATCCTGCCATAATTTTTTTACTTTAAATGTTTAAATGATTTTATCTTTAATTTTGAATCACTTCCTCCGCTTTCAACTGATCTTACGCTCCACCCACCATTATTCGGTTTAACATTTTCATGGACACCTCTCGCACCCATTTGAATATTTTTTGAATTTGATATGCTTTCTTTCATAGCATCGGCTTTACCTTGCTCATAGAAATGTTGTGCAACAGAATCTGCGTTCATAGCTGTAAACAAACTTTTGTGGTAACCCTGAGCATCTGACATTATCCCATCTTCGTTCAAGAACTTCTTGATAAAATTGTTAATATCACTCTGGGTATTTTTCACTGATTCAGTATCTTTAACTTTAAAACGGTATTTTTTATCGCCAACGGAATAATCAAAACCTTTGAAGTCTTCGTTGAATAATTTACCTGTTTTGTCTAAAAACACATTAGTTTGTTTCTCAGCTGTTTGGGTAGCTAATTCATTTTCTTTTGTATAGCGATTGAAAAAATCCACCGCTTTCTTTTGTTCCGGAGCTAACCTACTACCCCCTTTTATTTCCTCGTAATACTTAGATTTTAAATTGTCTAAATATACTTTAGCTTTTGAAAGTTCTTCTTTCCTAGCAATTTTCTTTTTTATTATATCCCTGTCATCATCGGTGTCTTCATCGTATGCAAAGTTTTCGTCTAGTAAAAACGATACTTCATCTATATCTAAATGAGGCTTTGATGTCTGGTAATATTCTTTTAATAATTGATCCTCGTTCAAAGAAGCATAGTCTACGTTTAATTTAACGTAATCTTCTAAGCTACCCCCTGTCTCGTTTATAAAATCAACAACCTTTTGAATGTTAGCAGGTAATTCAACCCCTGGAGGCTGATTTATAATAGCTTCTTCAACTTGAGCTGTAAGTATTTCCGCCTTCTCAATAATTACTTCGTCAGTTATCTCCTGTAAGAATTCATTTTCTAGCTCTTCCGCGATTTGTTCATCAATTTGAACAGATGTCGGATCGGTTTTTACTTCTTGAATAATCTCAGTTTCCTGAGCAGGTATTACTTCTGCAGACTCTTGGTCTATAACTTTAGAGCTTTCAGATTGTTTTGATAAGTCTAATTTAAAAGTTCCATCATCAGATAATGATACTGGACTTGGTTGTTCTACTTGCTTAACTGGAGCCGGTGCTTCAGTCGGTTTTTCGGTAGGTTTTTTAATTTTAAACGTACCTTCTGTTTTTTGTGCTTCCGCCATGATAAAATATTATATAATTGTTACTACTATTATTACCTAGGTTCGAAGGAACCTAAGCCGAATCCACCACCCATTATATCGTTTCCAGACGATTCAAAGTCTTTTGGTGGTAAATCTTGTTGTCGTTGAGCTATCATTTCACTCTGTTGAGTACCTTGTATCTTTGTGCGTTTATCTTTTCTATCTTCAGTTGAACTTTCTTTTGCTCTCATAGCTTCAACTTCCATGCCTTTTAATTTCATGTTATATTGAAATTCTAATTCCATCAATTCTTTTTTCGCATTAACCTCGACCTGCATTCTCTGTTGCTCTATCTGTCCTTTTAATTGCTCCAATTGTGATTTAGTAGCAAATAATGCTTGATCTTTTTGTATTTCAGCCTGAGCGGCTACTTGTTGTGCTTGTGCATTTGCTTGCGCTTGAGCTTGAATATTTGCTTGCTGTTCAGCTTGCAATCTTTCTTGACGTTTCTTTTGCTTAACTTTTAGTAATTGATTAGCTAATTTTAAATTTTTAACTTCTCGTATATCAATAGCATCAGATAAATCTATTAAACCTCCTTGCAGAGCTGTTTGAACATTGTTTTCAAGTATTTGCTTTTGCTCATCATCTGGTTTTAATTCTAGAAAAATACCAAAATCGTGCAAATGCAAGTTTTGCATCTCGTCTAGCGTAGCTACATTATATCCACCTATCTTTTGAATGAAAGCTTCTCTGGCTGGATGATATTCTAATATGTCAGATATTCTAAGCGATAAACATTCCGCTGTTTCTTTTGTTAAAAACAAACCTGCATCCAATATATGTCTTGTGGCTGTATTTGAATTTGCAGCTGCCATTTTTTGAATACCCACTAAGGCTCTTGAGTCCGGAGTGCTACCATCTCTTGCTTCATTTAATCCGGTTACATCTCTTATCATTTGTAGATAATAATTGTAAGTCTGAATTAACGTAGCCATTTTTTGACCACCACTACCAGTTTGTATTTCTTGAATAGGTACTTTACCTGGATTCATATCCCCATCTTGAGTGTATGATCTACCAATTACAGAACCAGTTTGGAAAAACATATTAAGTGCTTCCTGAGGATTGTAATTAGTTCCATTACCTAAATCAACTTCATTAATACCATCAGCATCCAAATATACACCATCAGGTATCATTCTCTGTAATACTTGCTGTAATTTCAAATGAGTTAATTGTATCATGTCAGCAAAGCCTGTACATCTACTAACTATAGATTCTATCTTGCCTTGATACATTCTTGGTGCAGTAATAGAATAATTCATTTTAACCTTAGAAGAATCACTCTTAGGACGCATCATATTCGGTGCCATCTCCCATTTCAACAATAGGTTAGTACCTAATACCATAACGCCCTCATACAATACTTCTAATGATCTAGAAAGCTTGCCATACTCTTGTTCTAATACTTCAACAGGAGGGTCATATTGATCATCCCTTACTATTATTTTAGTTGCACCCGTTGCAGTTTCTTTAACTTTATAAACCTCATTCATATAAGTTTTATAGTTAAAATATAAAAGCTGTATAACGTTTGAGTCTCTATTGTTATTGTATTCGTTAGTTAAATTACTATCCCAAACCCCTTTGTTTTGTGTTCCTTGCTGTTGAATTTGTTCTAGTTGATCCTGAGTTAAATCAGGGAATTGCTTCTTAAGTTCATTTATAGGTACAAATTTTACTTCTCCTACGTAGTATATATCCTGGAAATAAGGGTCTTCTGTATATGAGTAAACCATATAAGCCGGATCCACATATTCCACGGTTACTCCATTGGATTCTGTGAAGTTGTTTTTAACTGCACCTATACCTAATATAGTTAAATCTTCGTTTATTCGCTTTTTAGTAAGATCATAGTTATTACCTGCTAGCATAGTATTTATAGCTTCTTCTTCAGCTATTTCAATACCTTGCTTATAGCTAAGTTGCATGTGAAGATCTAATTCTTCTTCTGATTCAGGTAATCTATCTGGTTTGTTTTCAAACAAATTAATACCAAATTGCTCTTGTGCAAAGTTATTTAATTCTTCTGTTTGTAAATCTCTAATTACAGATTCCATATAAGCAGTTCTTTTCGCAACACCATAAGGATCTTGAGAATAAGCTGTAATATCGAAATCTCTATCTGAAATTCCATTAACTACTATATCCACAAACTTGGATAAAATAGGTACCGGTTTCCAATCTAAATTCAAATAAGATAAATCGCCATTTATAGACATTTCATCTTTATACTTTTGTATTGGCTGTTCTCCTCTAGCATACAGTCGCAAAGCATGGAATGTATTTTGGTTACTTCTAAATCTAGTTACTCCGGAATTACCGTCAAACCATTCATTAGTAATCGCCCTACCAACTTGTAGCCCATAATCTTGAGACATTTTCTCTTGATCACTTACAACCTGACTTGGAAAAAAACTATTTGTTACGCCTCTAGCCATATTATTATTTTATTATTTCGGATAAATTGCCGTCTTGTCGGTATTTTGCAAATTTAACTTTCATTGTTGTTTTTTGTATTGGAGCATTTGGCCTGTATAAGTCTTTATTACATGCCATTATCGCTAAGCCTGAGCTTATTGCTGCATCAAATTTTGTTCTATTGTTTATATCAAACTTAGACCAGTCATTCAATGTCTCATTAAAATACATTGTTCCGTAATTACCGTCTGATTTTAAACCCACGTAACTATCTATATACATTTCTATAGCTGATGCGTGTGCCTGTTTTATATCTTCACTTGAGTTTGGTATTCCACCTATTTCTTTTTCTGTAACAGATAACTTATTCCAAAGCTTATCTGGGCGATTCATTGAGTAACCTCTATAACCTCTTCTTTTAAAATAATATAAAAGTCTAGGTTTGTTATTTTCACATAACAAAGGCATACCATAAAATACACAAGCCATTAAAACATCTTCAAAAAATATCTCAGCGGTTTGTGGTCTTGCTACATATTCTAAAAAGAAAGTACTTGGCGGAGCATCTTCCATACTAAACTTTGTTAATCCGTGTAAAGCCCCTTTAGATCCTCTACCGTCAGTCGTTCCTGATATATCATAACTATCACAACCGAAAGCTCCCATGTACTCATTACCCGGATGTTTAACACCATTCTTTATCACCTGACGATTTTGTATATCATAAGATGGAGTCCAAGTTATTAAAAACCTACCTTGTGGGTTAGGGCTAAATACTACTTTGGAATCTTTAATACCATTTGACCATTGAAAACTACCCCTTGTAATAACATTACTGTTAGCTAAATCCTCGTTGTAATCTATTTGTTCGTATATTTTTGCTAAATTAAATATACTGTTTTTTGTTTCATCTCTAAAAGCGTGTTCCTCTGTACGTGGAAACTGCCTGTAATACTCGTTTAGAGCGTCCTGGTCGCCTTTTAATCCATCAGCTTCATTATTCCAATGCTCTATGACACCGACTTCAATAGGATCGCCGTGTGGACCTTCGCAATCCTCAAGTGGGGTATTGAATACAGGCATTCCATAGGCATCAATGAATCCCTCGTAATTCCATTCCATAGGTATGAACAAAGAATATAATCCTGAGCGAGTTTGTCCGTTGGCATTTCTTTTTGTAACGTCTGATGTTCCATATAACTTTTTAAAATTCTCACCTCCTTTATCTAATGCATTGGAAGTAGAACCCATCATACATTTACCAATAACCCTAGATCCTAATCTTAACGTTGTTTTTGTAACCCTCCAGTTGTTGAGGATGTTGTTTGGCCTTTCCCATTTACCGCTTTCATCATGTACGAGTAATTTAAGTTTCTCCCCATCGTAGGCGTTATCTCCTGTATTTTTCCAGTCAATAGTGGTGTCAAGACCTGATATAATTTCTTGTGTTTTATTGCTATCGAGTCTTCTTCTTGTAAGCTTAGAAGCAGGTACTCTGTATGCAAGCTCTGTTTTTGGCCTGTCCATACCGTCTTGCACTGGTTTAAAAAAGAACGGGTAGTTGACTGATATGGGTACCACTTTATCTGTGAACATTTTCTTTGCATCGGCTCCAGATTTGGACAATATCCCAAATCGTGAATCGCTTGATATGGTCGCCATGTTAACGGTTTCACCTGATGCCATGAAAGAAAAGCCCGAACGCCTGTTTTTGAGATAGCACATTCCATAACTTCTGCGGTCGGCTTTACAAGCTTCCCAGAATATGTAGAATAATCTATTTGCTTCTCTAAACTCTGGTTTCCCAACATCAATCTTGGACCATTGCAAGTACATAAAATGAGCACCAGTAATGTAAGTATCCACACCTCTATTATTGAACCAATGACCTTTTTCTCTTTTATTGAATTCTCCATCTATATATGTGCCCCATTTAATTTTAAATTCATCTGGATAATCTCTCCAATCAAATATACTTTTTATAGACTTCAGCTCTTTAGGGTATGCCTCAGGTGTCCATTTATCAGTTTTTTTATCTATTTTAGAAGGAGCTTTTGGTAAAGCAATTCTAAGATTTTGTATTTCGTATATCTCCCCGATCTGTCCAGTATGACTGATAACAACGATATCGTGATCCTTGTCGTATCCATACTTCCACTTCTTTCCTTTATTTAGTCTAGAAATAGTAGTTAGTTTTACAGGTGTTACAACCTTGTATAAGTTCTGAGTATACATTACTTAGATTTTCTTTCAGCAAAGCCCTTAAACTCTATTGTTTCAATTTCTTTTCTTGGCTTATTTTCTAGTATACGCTCTTCCTCTTCTATACGATTTAATATTTCGAATGCGTCGAATATAGCTAGCTTTTTAGTGGCAGCGGCATTTTTAAGTTTATCAGCAGTTAAATCATCATCTGAATCTACAATAGGTTCTTTAGCTACTTTTATTAATTCCTCAACTGCCTTGTGCCCAGCTTGGATTATACTCCTCTTCGTTTCCTTGATATTCATATTTGATTGTGATTGAATTGGTGGGTACTCGGTATAACCTCTGCCCTTCTATTACAAATTCATATTCTGAATTCGGTTTAAAACCTACTAATGATTCATTTTCTATTTCGTCATTACCAAGTTTTACAATACCTATTAATGGCTTTTCAAAATCTATAGAAAACATTTTGTCTTCTTTTATAGGTTTTATAAAACAGAATCCTTTCAAGGCTTTCCATTCACCATTTCTTTTAAATGCATATATTTGATCAGCTTGTACAGTATAAACATCTTCGCTTAAATAGTTTTTACTATCCTTTTCATTACCTCTTACATCTCGGAACCTCCTGAATACATTGTGGTGCACTATTATTTCATCACCCACTCTTAACTCATCGTTATCTACTAAAGGTAAGTTCAATACTATACCTACTCTATTTGTGTAATTGTGATTTTGTAGGTCCGTATTTAGCAAAAGCGTTTGTCCTTCTATTTTTTTAAAACCTACGGTTCTATCTCCTTTTGGTTTTACTAGATAATTAAAAACACTTTGCATATTAGTATTTTAAATCATATTCAACAGATATAGACATGTTCTTATTAAAATCTTTCCAAGGCATCACCATATCACCTCTTGTTATATATATAGAGTACTTAGTTTCTTCCTCTAAAATATGAGCTATAATATGACCGCCATACACTTCCTGTCCAACAGCATAGTGCATAGCGTCATTTTTATAGTCTTTACCGATACTTATCTTACGAATTAGATCCATCAGTAACAACTCCTGTCTCTAAGTTAATAGTAACACTACCGTAAACATCCTCAAGAGTTTTCTGAATATCTTTTAGTTCTGAAGTTTTAATAACTATGGAATGCAATAACTCATGTTTGTGAGCTTCCACACCTCCAATTTGCATTTGCACATCATTAACTTCTTTAATAGCTGTTCTTAAACTTGTTAATTCATCTTCAGTTAACTTAACTTCTTTACTTAATTTTTTTACTTTACTCATCTTGTTTAATTTAATTTAATTTAATTATTATATGGAAACGCTTTATTTAACGCTTCTTTTCTTGCTGCACAACCGCAATCTCCAGGTAGCTTTTCTATTAGCTTTTTAATCCCAGTCGCTGCGGTTATTTTTTCTATTGTATCACCTAATCCTTTTGATTCCATTAGCAATTCCATTTATCCAAAGCCAATTTTTTTCTTGTCGGCTCTCCGTTAGGTTTTTTCATAGCTCCAGGCATACCACTCATTCTTGCGCAAAATGATTTTCTACGCTTAGCATCCTTGCTACCTTTTTTAAGTTGTGAAGGCTTTGTTGTAACTGCTGTTTGTAATTTAGATCCGGGGTTATCTCTTTTATAAGCGTCAACTCCTTTTTGATTTAAACCACCAGTTTCGGATTTACCTTCTTTACGTGTCCAAGCTGCTGTTTTTTTTAGAGCCGGGGACTTAGGAGCCATTTTATATGCCATTATTTCTTTCTTCTTTTTGCTAACTCAGTACTTGGTGCTTTACTTACGTCTTTAACTCCTTTTGCTTTCAATCCAACACCTAATGATTTAGCTTCTGGTTTTTTTGAACCCGAACTAGCTCCTCCCTCTTTAATAACAGCATCTTGTTCAACTTTACCTCCTACATCAGATAACGTCATAGCTCTCTCTTTGCTTTTTACAGCTTTATCACTTGAACCTTTTATATTTTGAGCAGATTGATTTTTTGCTCCCTCAACAGCGTTTCGTGAAACTTCGCGATTTGATTCTGCCTGCGTTCTTTTCCTTGCTGACCTTTGTTCTTTTTTAGTTTTAGTAGCAGTACCATCTTTTCGATCAAGTCTATCTATTTTTCTCTGAGCAGCTTTTTCAGTACGAGCAGCAACTTTACCTGATCTAATAGTATTACGTCTTTCTAAAGCGGTTTGAGCATCCCCCAAATCTTTCGTTTGATTTGGTGTAAATTCTTCTTTTTCTGTAGTTTTACCTTCAACTACTTTTGTTTCTGTTTTTGGCTCAGATTTTGTAATTATGTCTTCTTTTCGAATACCTCTTTTTATTTCTGATGCTTTTCTTTTAGCTTTTTTCTCAGGCGTTTCTTTTGCTAAATAAGCTTTCCAAGCCTCTTTAGACATTTGCTTTTCTTTCTTACCCGTCAAGCCTCCTTCAGTTCTAGTTTCAGTGCCTGCTGTAGTAACTTCTTCTATCGTATCCGGTGCTTTTTCTTGTTTAAGAACCTTAACACCTACTTCTGTAGCTTTTTGCTTAAACGGTGAAGCTTTCATAGTATACCCTTTCATCTTACTTGGTGATGGAATATCTCTAGTCTGATTGTTTCCGTGAACACCCGCTGGTCCAACGTTTAGTAAAGGCTCTGTTACGCCTTTCTTTTGATTAAATAAGCCTGAGCTTACTCTTGCCGTGATTGGCACATTTTTACTGCCTTTTATTCCCATTGTAATTAGTTATTAGTTTTTTAATTTTCTTCACTTAAATCTACAGCTTCAGCTTCTTCCGATGAAGTATCGTTAAGAATTCCTCCAACGATTGCTCCAGCATCTAAGAATTGTTTGCCGGTATCTCTAGCCCCGTCCACCAATGCTTGATTCATTTTAAGTGGAGAACTCCTAGCTCTTGAAGTTATAGGTGAGCAATTGCTTTTAGCAGGAGAAGAATTCCTTTTACTAAAAGAGCTCATAGCTTGGCTTAAAGATACGTCTTCACCTCCAACTCCTTGACGATCGCTTGATGACGATTTATCTTGGAATCCAACTTGATTACTTTTTTTAGTATCTTTATTTAATCTACTTCCTTGACCTCTAAATGTTATTGCCATAATTATGATTGTTTATATGCTTCGTCTTCCCATTCAAAATCAGGATGACCTTCGTTCATTGTAGCTCTTTTATATACTCTAGCCGGTGATCTTGTGTCTCTTTTCCAAGTTACAGAATCTTCCGAGTACTGTAATCTCCCTTGAGCTATTTGATCTAAATGTATCTTTTCGTGTTTTACAGCACCTTCTATATCTTTATCAGAAAGTTTGCTACTTACAAAAATAGTTCCATCTCTGTTAGCCTCAGCTTGAACTCCGCTTTCTAAATCATCTTTAATAATTACAGGTGTTCCAAATTGAGAAGTCTTCTCGTGAATACCAAAAACCTCAGAATGGGATTTAAGCCTAAAAGCCATTTTTTTTTCCTTTTATAGCTTTTATGATTTTTTCTTTATCGCTAATATCATCACCCTTGTATTTGCCTGGAATTAGTGTCACTCCTTTGTATGTGTATTCTCCTGGCTTGTCTTTTTTAGGCTCTGCTCCTGGGTATTGTTTTTGAATCTGTTTTACACTCCTGGTTTTATCTAATTTCTGCTTAGCAGGTGAAGTTGCTGAGCTTTTACTTGCACCTATTTTGTTTGGTCCGATTCCGTTTGTTGTCATTTTATTAATGCTTGAATGTTAATTATCTTTCTTTATCTTTTATCATATCATCAATAGCTTTGTTGTAAACTTTATCAGTATATGTTTTGTTCTTGTAAAAAGTACTTCTAGATGATGTAGGTAAATCCTCTTGTCCTAGTAATATTCTGTATATCCTATTTATTAAACTTTTACATTTAAGCGAAGTCCCGTATATATTGGTCTTCATAGTAGTCCGATTTCTTTTTCTCCAAACATCAATCCATCCCTCTCTTCGTAATCTTTCCCATCTTGCTTTATCCCAGGAGTAGGTGTAAACACCTTCCATGAAATCATTACGTGTAAATTGCTTTTTACAATCCAAATAGATCAACAATTCAACATCAGCATCTTTAAGATCATAAGTTTTACAGGCCCATTTTCTAACAAGCCTGTAATACTTAAGTAAATTCATATCTCTTAAATCACTCGAACCTAGTTTCATTCTACTAAAACTACATCACCTATTGTTATTACAAAGTATAATTTGTCATTCCATTCTATACCGTGGCCAGCGTGTTTATCATACCTGATAATATCACCTTCTTTAAGAAAATCTATTTTATCGCCAACACTAATTATATTACCCTTTAAGTACCTAACGTCGTGGTTTTGGTTTTGTGTTATTTCAAGGCCACCTACTGTCTTCGGCGCTTCTTTTATTTTGTCTATTATAATAAAGTGATTAATTGCTTTCAAGAGATCTTACATTTGAGATTATACAATCTGCGGATATAATTGTCTTTACCACACTAACTGCGTTCTTCAAGGCGGATTTTGTAACCAAAACTGGATCTATAATACCAGCTTTAATCATATTAACTTCTTTACCTGTTTTAACGTCTATACCTCTATTCTTTATAACTTGCTTTTTAACTTCAACAATACCAGCATTATCTAATATAGTATAATAAGGAGATTTAATAGCTTCTAATAACAGTTTATAACCATCATCTTTAGGCTTAATGGAATTAGATGCATTTAATAATGCAATTCCACCACCCGCTACAATACCCTCTACTAATGCTGCTTTGGTAGCGTGAAGTGCATCATCAACTCTATCTTTCTTTTCTTTTAATTCAACAGCAGAATCAGCTCCAACATAAATAACCCCAACCTTGCCTGTTAGCATGGACAATCTCTTCTCCAGTTTCATTTTTATGTAAGCGTTAGTTTCTTTATCTATTTTAACTTTAACCTCTTCTATTCTTTCTGTTAAATCTAAAGTACTATCTTTTATTTGTAATATAGTGTTTTTAGAGTCTGTAACGGACTTTAAAACTTCTCCTAGTACATTTATATCTAAAAGGTCTAAGTCGTCTCCAAGCTCTTCATCTACGACTGTGGCACCTGTTAGGATAGCCAAGTCTTCTAGTGTATCCGCTTTGGTTGGTCCAAACCCAGGAGGATCTACAATATTTACTTTTATATTACCTTTAACTTTGTTCGCTAAAAGCGTTGCAAAAGGCTGTTGCTCTAATGGCGCAATTATTAATAAACTACGCTTAGTCTTCACGACATGCTCTAATATGTTTTGTATTCTACGAATATTAGGCACAGGTGAACTAACTATTAAAACTAACGGCTCCTCTAAAACTGCAACCCCTTTATCTTTGTCTGTTAATAAATGGTTAGACTTTATACCCGATTCAAATTGTGTACCCTCAACAAATTCCACGTATGTTTCATTTGTATCGGAATCCTCCATTAAAACGACTCCTGTCTTTCCAACTCTTTCAAAAGCTTCCCCAATCTTGCTCCCAAGTTCTTCGTCGTTATTGCAGCTAATATAAGCAACTTGTTGTAACATATCGCCTTTAACTTCAATACTGGTCTTATCAAGATAAACAGTAACTTCCTCAAGGCATTTATCAATGCTGTCTTTAATATCCCTAGTCTGTTCTTCACCTTTATATTCGTTTATGTTTTTTAATAAAGAGTGAGCGATAACGGTAGCTGTTGTAGTACCGTCACCTGCTTCTCTTACTGTATTACTTGCTGCTTCCTTTATTAAGGTTGCACCTATATTTTCGACCGGATCCATTAAGACTACGCTTTCTGCAACGGTTACTCCGTCTTTTGTTATAACCGGTCGACCCATAGCGTCTTCGTATATTACGCATTTTCCAGAGGCTCCTAAAGTGGACTTCACTGCGCTTGCTAATTTTTCGACGCCTGACATTATTTTATTTCTTCCTTCGTCTCCGAAGCTTAGATTTTTTACAATCTGACTTGGTAAATTGAATTCCATTTAATTTAATTTAATTTGATTTGTATATGCTTTAATTAAGCTAGTTAAGTTTATTATTACGTGGTTTATTTATTTTCTTACTATATTACCTACTTTTTCGGCCCCTCTTGATCCAAAATATGCTACATATACAGTCATTGTCAATGTTTTTAACAATTCAATCCAATCTTCCCTTACTTCAAAGGCTACGTAATCAGTGCTATCAACCCAAATCATAGCTACGGTCATCACTGTTAAGAATATTAAACTCAAAGGCCTTGTATTCTTAGACAGCCATGAATCAGAAGCCATATCTGCTACCCATCGTTTTGTTACCTCTTGCATTTCAGCTATGTCCTGATCTAACAATTTAAGAGCAATTTCTTTATCCTCAGGCGATAGATTTTTGTCTCCTTCTATTAAATTCTTAACCATACCTAGCAAACCCTTATCCGGTAAAGCTTCAGCTATAGAATTAACTATACCTGATTTGCCTAATAGAAAGCTACCTACTTTTGTGTCTTTAAATTTTTTCTTTTCCATATTGTTGTATGCTATTCTACCGCACTAACTAGGGCACTGATTCTCCAATAGTTAAAGTAACCGTAGTTGGCGTAATCAAAGAACTTATCTGAGAAGCAATACTAGCTTCGATAGAAGCAACCTGATCTTCTCCCATAGCTCCTTGAGTCCAAGCAACAACAATTTCATTTGTTAAATCCTCAAACGGGATAAACTCTGTAACGTCGCTAGTATTTAAACCCTGTGTTCCAATATTTGTAGCAGAGTAAGTCGTACCATCTGGCCTTAACTCATCTAATGTACCTGTAACTATCCAATGTACATTGTACACTAAATCTGTGTACTCCCCATTTTGCGGGTAAGCATCTACTGTTTTACAATTCCAATCGTATGTAATCATAATTTATTTATTTTCTAATGTTTGTATTCTTTCTTCTAATTTTTCTATTTTTGCAATAGCTTCTTTTAATGCTCCTGCTAATAAAGGTACAATTTTACTTTGATCAATACCTTGGTGTATAGGATTGCCATCTTCGTCTACTTCGTCTTTTTCACCACTAATTGCCTCTGGCACAAGTTCTTGTACTTCGTGTGCTAGAAAACCATCAACAATTCTATCCTCCCCTATAAAGTTAAATTTACTAGGTTTTAATTGTTTGACTCTTTCTATACCGTCAGTTATTTCAACTACGTTTTCTTTAAGTCTATAATCTGATGACGTAATATAGCTTACGGTGGTATTTCCTGAACGCCGGATAGCTCCAGCTTGTGATGTTCCGTGATAAAATACCGCGTGGTTGTAAGTTCCCATACTTCCATTTTGTACTTCGCTCCACCAATTAATACTCCCGCCCGTATCAATAACGCTTTCTGTAATAAGAGTCGCGGCTGATTGCAAAGAGCCAACATATGTATCTTGGTAGGTTTTTATTTGAGCGCCATCATTCATTTCAAAACCAGATGCGCCAATATTATTATACCCTAAAGCAATTCCAGTAACACGACCATAAGCATCAACTGCAATAGTGTCTATTTTAGTTCCCTCCGCGGTAGAACCGTAAGTACCAGCTCCAACTCCACCAGTAGCCATATTCAAAGTCACGCTACCTGACGTGCCTCCACCTGTAAGATTAGTCCCAGCAGTAACTCCCGTTATATCTCCTGTACCCGCACCTATTAAACTACGAACTTCCGCACCAGTTACTCCGCTAGCTAATGTTGGGGTTCCACCGCCACTAAATATACCAGGTTCTGCGTAAACTGTAGGTTTATTTAATATCAAAGCATCGCCGGAAGCAGCATTCCAATCGCTTTGCACATTAACTTCAGCACCTGATGCGATACCGTTTAACTTAGTCTTATCAGCACCCGTCATTACGCCCGCAACAGATGTTGTGGCTGCAGGAATTGAAGCGTCAGTACCATCAGAACTAACAATTGTAACTGTAGTCGCAGTAGTAGTAGTGGAAAGGTTTGTGCTCACATTAGGAGCAGAGTTCGTTAAAGTAACAGTGCCCGAAGTCCCACCCCCGCTTAATCCTGTACCTGCGGTCACTCCTGTAATATCGCCTACGTTTGTTGTGTAGCCGCTATCGTTTGTCCATTGAGAAATATTTCCTGACTTGTTTGTTAAAGTGTCTGTAGAAGACGCAGTAATGAATCCATAGGTATTATTCCATCCTGTATTACCGTCTGTAATATACCCTGCACCATTGGTAAGTTGATTGTTGTTAGTAATTGTATTACTAAACACAGTACCTGTTAAGGCTAACCCAGTTCCAGCAGTATATGTTGTATTAGTATCTGTCCAAGGTACATTTATAACCCCTTGATTTGCAGAGTTTAATTGTAACCCATAGGTTCTACCCGCTGTTGTTGTAACAGCATTAGCAGCTACAGTTTGGTCAGTGTTGCTGAACAACTCAATTAAGCCTAATGTAGTATTGGTTGCAACAGTTGTATTAAGTAAGTACCCGCTTAAATCCTGATCACCTGTATTTGTCCCTGACAAGTTACTACCAGTTATAGTACCTGTTGCTAATATGTTACCTGAAACATTGAGCTTTTCTGAAAGACTTGTTGTTCCAATACCTACATTGCCTTTTAAAAGAGTCTTTGTTATTGAATCATTTC
>ERZ889217.968-NODE-968-length-15708-cov-16.340638_pt1 | contig 15708 bp, 11 predicted proteins | sample MGYA00521098_ERZ889217 | MGnify/ENA primary metagenome ERZ889217 (study PRJEB32303, sample SAMEA104408613) | aquatic metagenome | biome: Brackish water; feature: Pelagic; material: water | place: Baltic Sea | collected 2014-06-10T22:04:00 | depth 2,362 m ...
CCCCCGAGCCGGTGCTCCACGGAACTCGAATGCGCTCTAGTTTCCTGCGGTCGCCTACGAGTTTCCTGCGGTCGCACAAGTGGACACAGGCCAGGGATGGCTTTGTCCGCGGACAGCGACGGGGGCCCGAGCGGGCCGACTGCAGGGCCGGGGCCAGCGGCCTGTCGTTCCAGAGCTGACCAGAGCAACCGCACCCCCTGCACCACTCAATCGCGTGTCCTGAAGCCGTGGCCTCAAAATGTCTGGGCTATGTAGCGACGGCGAAGCCGGGAGCGGAGCCACATGGCAGTCAGGTTCAACAGCGCGATGATCACTACCAGCAGAAAGGTAATCGTGAACACCATCGGCTGAGCCGCTTGGCTATTCGGGCTTTGAAATCCGACGTCGTAGATCAGATACGCCAGGTGCATGAACTCCCGCTCTGGGTGGATGAAGGGAAAGGTGCCGTCCACCGGCAAGTCGAGGGCGATCTTCTTCACGCCCACGAGCATCAACGGCGCCACCTCACCGGCTCCGCGGGCCATCGCCAGGATCAAACCTGTCATGATCCCCGGGAGGGCTCGGGGCAGCACGATCCGGCGGATGGTCTGCCATTTCCCGGCACCGCAGGCATACGAACCCTCCCGCATCGAATTGGGCACTGCGGAAAGTGCCTCCTCGGTGGCAACGATCACCACCGGCAGAGTCAGAAGCGCGAGGGTCAGCGACGCCCAGAGCAGGCCACCGGTGCCGAATACCGGCTGACCATCGGCCACGAGGCTCGGCTTGAAGAAAAGATCGTCGATCCCAGCCCCGATCCCGTAGCAGAAGAAACCGAGGCCGAAGGCTCCGTAGACGATGCTCGGCACGCCAGCGAGGTTGTTGATTGCCACCCGAACAGCCGACGTGACCGGACCGCTGGTGGCGTACTCCCGCAGGTAGAGCGCTGCGAGCACACCGAACGGGGCCACCAGCAGAGCCATGATCAATGTCATCACGACGGTTCCCCAAATCGCAGGAAAAACCCCGCCAGCGCTATTGGCTTCCCGGGGATCGTCGGCGAGGAACTCTCCCCAGCGGGAGAGATAAACGCCGGCCTTCCCGGCCAGACCCAACCGATTCGGCTGCCACGCCCGCACGATTGCATCGAGTGGCACTGCCGTCGTACCACCTTCGGCCGTCTCGAACTCGACCATCCAGCCGGCATTTTCACTCCGCAGTTCTTCCGCCTGAGCAGCGAGTTTCTCGCTTGCCTTTTCCACCTCGGCCTGCACCTGCCGATCGGTCTCGATCGCGGCCAGTTCGGCGGCCGAGCCTGGTCTGTCAGCGAGCCGGGCGGCCACGATCGCCAGCCGGGCGGCTCGCAGTTGACGCTGCAGTCGGCCGCGATCAACCCGATCGATCCGCATCGCCTGCCGCCACCGCCGCCGCGCTTGCGGCTGCTGCTGTTCGTACGCGGCCCAGACCTCGGCCGGGCCCTCGGCCACAACCTGCTCGCCGTGAAGCAGACGGAGCGGAGTGCCATGGAGCCTCCCGGCATCGAGCCGCTCGACGACGGTGGCCCAGGTGGGACGGGTCGATGTGGCGATGGCCGGCTCGTCAACCCACTCGAATTGGCTCCCGGTCTCGGCCACGGCAGCGGTGCGAAACAGCATCCGCTCAGGACTACCAGGGCCTTCGGCCGTCTCTGGCCGTTCTCGCTCCCGTTCAGTCAGTTCCCCGAGCAGGATCCGGCCATCCCGTAACTCAACCAGTTCCAGCGGCACCGGCCAAAACGTGGCTAGGCCGCGGGCCGCGATCAACGCCAGCAGGCCACCGATCATGACGAGCGCGGTCGCCAGGCAACCAGCGGTGAGCCACACCCAGGGTTCACCATGGGCGGACAGGGCCGTGTGACTACTCCGCAGTCTTCGCTGCCGGGGCCGCTCAGAGCTCATTCGCTCGCCTCCGAAATCGCAACCGCACGATCTCTGCCGCCGTATTCACCACGAACGTCATCGCAAAGAGCGCTAACGCCGCGAGGAACAGCACTCGGTAGTGACTGCTGCCCCGGGCCGCCTCGGGCAACTCCGTGGCGATCGCAGCCGAGAGGGTCTGGAATCCGTTGAACAGGTTCCAGCTCATCAGCGGCGTGTTGCCGGCCGCCATCAGCACGATCATCGTCTCCCCCACCGCTCGGCCGAGTCCGATCATCACCGCCGAGAACAAGCCGCTGGCAGCGGCAGGTACGATCACGCGAATAGCCGTCTGCCAGGGAGTCGCGCCAGCCCCAAGCGAGGCACTGCGGAGGTGATCGGGTACGCTGGAAAGTGCGTCATCGGCGATCGTAAATATCAGCGGAATGATCGCGAAGCTCATCCCGACCGCCACGACCAGGGCGTTTCGTTGCACGTAGGTTCCGAAGAGCACGCCCCGCGTGTCGAGCCGGACGGCATCGCAGAGGGCCGCGCCAGCCAGGGCGAGCGTCAATGCCAGGGCCACCCCGCCGGCAAAGACCAGAAATAACGTGACCCCGGCCCGCTGCTGGCTCCAGCTGACTCCAGCTCGCCGCAGCCAGGGGTTGACGACCCGGCCCACGAGCCAGACCGTGGCGAGCGACGCCACCGGCAGCAATGCCACGACCCAGCCACCGAAGCCGCTACCCTCGCGGCCGTCGAGCCAGCTTCGCACGTCTCCCTGAAACAGCAGAGCCTCCACGCCGGGCGCGAGCAGCCCCGCAGCCAGGATGCCGAGCGGCAAGGCCACTAGGGCCACGATCGGGAACCGGAAGCGAGCCCAGCGGGCCCTGCTGCCGGCCGGTAGCAGCAGCCAGAGGTGAGCTCCTCCGAGGAGCACCAGCGGCACGACAAACAGCCCAGTCAGCACGGACGTCAGCAAGCGTTCCATGAGCGGCGCGAAGATCAGCCCCGCGAGAAACCCCAGCACCACGCTCGGTAAGCTTGCCATCATCTCGATCGCCGGCTTGATCCGGGCCTTCCAGGCCGGGTGCATAAACTGGCTGGCATAGATCGCCGCCAACAGGGCGATTGGCGTGGCGAACAGCATCGAGTACACCGTCGCCTTCACCGTCCCAAAAATCAGCGGCAGCAGACCAAACTTCGACTCAAACGCCTCGTGGCCGGTGGTCTCCCAGGCGTGCCCGGCCGCGGGATAATTCTCGTACCACACCGGCTGCACGAGCGTGCGAAAGGACACCTCCGGATACCCGACGTCGACCGACCAGGCGGCGAGTCTGCCCGCGCCTGCCGCCACGAGCCGATTCTCCTGCGGTGGGATGCTGAGCATCACCGCTCCGCCGGGCATCACGCCGGCCACGGGCACGCTGACCTCGTCATCGGCCGCCCGCTCAAACCCGACGAGTTCCGCGACTTCGCGACCGGCCGTGGAATGTAGAAGCCGCACTCCGCCACCGGCATCGGCGGCGGCGAAGAGCCGGGATCGAGGCGACGCGGCCAGGGCGGTGATGCCCCGGGTTGCCGGCAAAAATTCCCTCGCTGCCACGACTCTCAGGCCATCCGCGGGCACCGGCGCAACGGCCTCCTCTCCCGCCGGAGGCCGTGCCACGAACAGGATCACCACGCGGCCGTCCGCGGTGGCAGTCGCCAGCGAGTTACCCCCGAACAGCCGGGCGACGGCGGTCACGGGGCCGGGCACTTGAAACGACTCCATCAGACGGGGATTCCGCACATCTCGAATCGCGTAGCGTTGGGCGGTTCCGTCGCTGGCGATCAGGTAAAGCTGATCTCCGAGTTCCGACACTCTGACAAACCTGGGCCGGAAGCCGGCGACCGGCTCGATCGTGCCCCCGGTCGCGACGATCGTCGTTTTGCCAGTGAGCATGTTCCGGCGGGAGGTCGCCGACTCCACTCGCACCGTTCCTCCCGAGTCGAGCGCCGCCACCAGCGGTCCACCGGAGAGCGGCGTGACATCGATATCGATGATCGACTCAGGCAGGCTTTTCGCTCCCGGGATCGCGACGTCGGTGACAAGCGACACGCGAGAAAACTGACCGCTGAAACCCCGAATGATCAGCGAGTCGCCATCCCGGACTGCCGCGCCGACGGTCGGGGGCTGGATTTCGGCGGCCAGGTCATTGGCAGCCAGGAAGGAAGAGTCGAGTCCGAGGCGACCCGTGCGGAAGCTACCGTCGGCGAATCCGACGGCTGTCAGGAGTTCACTCCCGACACTCCTCACGACCGTGCAGCCCGCGAGACCGGCGTCGGCAGCCGACCGCTCGAGCAACCACTCGGCCCCGGTGAGTCCCACCACCCGCAGGCTACCGGCGGCCTCGCCACCGGTCACAAACCAGACCAAGTCGCCCGACTCGTCACAGCCGAGGGCGAGGGGCGGGTCGGCCCCGAGCGGCCCGCCTCCGGCGGAGTGCGTCCGGGCCGGCCGGAACAACGGTGCGGCCACGACGAACAAAAACACGCCCACGAGGAGCACGGCCGCAATCGTGCCCACTCCCCCGAGCGTGATCAGGATCCGTGCCAGCGCGTCGCCCGTTCGCACCCAGGGATTTCCCCTGCGGCGACGGTCTCGGCCCGTGAACGTGCGCTCGGCGTGCATGGAGGGGTCTCGCGGTCAGTGGGCCGCGACGCCCACCTCGGCCAAAGCCTGATCGGCCACTGCGACCGTCAAGGGAAGATAGCCATCTTTTTGAACGTCCGCCTGCCCATCGCGGCTGAGCACATAACGGAGAAACTCCCGCCGCAACGGATCGAGTGGCGTTCCGGGACGATGGTTCACGCTCAAGTACAGGAATCGAGCCAGTGGATAATCACCCGCGTAGGCCGCTTCGGCAATCGGCGGGGTCGGGGAACTCTCGGGAGCGGCAGCCAACGGCACCGCCCGGACGTTGGCCGTGAGGTATCCGAAGCCGCTGTAGCCGATTCCGAAGCGGTCGCTCGCGACTGCCTGAACGACGGCCGAGCTACCCGGCTGCTCCTTGACGGAGGGCTTAAAATCTCCCTTAAAGAGTGCGAATTCCTTGAAGTAGCCGTAGGTGCCACTGGTGGCATTGCGGCCGTAGAGGCTGATTGGCCTGTCCTTCCATCCCCCGTCCAGCCCCAGATCGCCCCAGGTACGAATGTCCTCGATCGTCCCGCCGGTGCGGTTCTTGGAAAAGATCGCGTCGACCTGCTGCAACGACAGTGATTTCAGCGGGTTGTCTTTGTGCACGAAGACCACAATCATGTCGATCGCCACCGGCACGACGGCAGGAGGATAGCCGTGCCGGGACTTGAAGGCGTCGACTTCGGAAGGCTTCCAGTCGCGGCTCATGGGGCCGAAGGTGCAGGTGCCTTCGGCAAGTGCCGGAGGCGCGGAGGCTGAGCCTTTCCCTTCGATGCCCTCCCGCACGCTGGGATAATGCTTTTTGAAGCCCTCGGCCCAGAGGGCGACGAGATTATTCATCGTGTCGGAGCCGACACACTTGAGCGATCCGGCCACCTCCCCCGAGGCCTTGTGGTAGGCCGGCAAATCAGCGACCGAAGGTTCAGCGACGGACGGTTCGGCGGAAACGGTGCAGCTTTGGTCAAAACCTCGATCAAAGCCCGTCAGGCCGCACACCACCACGGCGATCCCGAGAACTCCCCGGGATACGCTCCGGTGCTTGAGGGGACGGTTCTGACTGCTTGTCACGTGGTGACTCCTGGCGGTTGGCTTTTGCCCCCGGCTTGAGCAGAACAGCCGACCCGGGCGGCTGCATTCTGTTCCCGCGGCCCGCAGAGTCCCAGCCACCTGGAAGGATACCCGTGAATCATGAGTTTTGTGTGAGGCCGCCCGCGGTCCGAACAGCATATTTTCTGCACCTTCCAGCGGCTTTCAGGCCGAGCGCAGTGTGATAAATGGCCGGTATGGTACACTTCGCCCACCGCCGGACGGCATCGTTCGGCGGCCTATGACCCAGCACACGCCCAGTTCATCGGAAGCGAACGCCTTCGCTCGAGTGACAACGGTCCTCGAGACGTCAGGGCCTGTCGTGCTTCCTGCCTTGCTGCTTTGTGACTTTGGCCATCTGGCGCGAGAAGTTCACCGCCTGGAAGAGGCGGGGGCTGAGGCGCTCCATCTCGACGTCATGGACGGCCGCTTCGTACCCCAGTTGACCTACGGGCAGGTGGTGGTTGAAGCGGTCCGAAAAGCGGCTCGAGTGCCAATCGAGGTCCACTTGATGGTGGAGCAACCGGAGCTCAGCGCCGCCAGTTACGCCCGGCTTGGCGCTGACATCGTCACGATCCATGTCGAGGCAGTCACCGACCCGAGGTCCGTGCTGGCGACGATCCGCGCGCAAGGTGCCCGCGCGCATCTCGCGATCAGCCCCGGCACGGCCGTGGATCGGGTTGAGCCGTTGCTCGACGCCTGTGACGGCGTGCTCGTAATGAGTGTCGAGCCGGGGTTTGGTGGCCAGCCATTCGAGCCCCTGGCCCTCGACAAACTTTCCCGCCTCGCCACGGTTCGCCGTGAGCGGGGCGGACGATTCCGCCTCGGCGTCGACGGCGGTATCTCGACTCAAACGGTGGGGGCCGTGGCCGCCGCTGGCGCCGAACTGATCGTCGCCGGCAGTGCCGTGATCCGCTCCACCGATTACGCCCGTGCCATCGCCGAACTGGAATCGCTCGCCCGCGCGGCCGCCTGAAGCACGCGGCTTTCCACCCTGGAGATAATCGCTTTCCCGATGCCCGATCACCTGATCACGATCCGTTCAGCAGCCACCGACTACGAGTTGCAGGGGCGGGTGCGCGGCTCGCTTGATATTCCGCCCTGTGCGGCAGGCCTGGCCGAGGTCACGGCCCTGGCCGACCGGCTCTCGGCCGCACCGCCCGAAGCGATCTACACGTCCCCAACGGCCTGTGGCATCGAAACCGGCCGGATCATCAGCAATCGCTGTGGCGTCACGCCAAAGCGGATCGATCTTTTGACGAATCTCGACCTTGGCCTCTGGCAAGGCAAACTCGTCTCCGAGATTCGCCGGCTCCAGCCCCGGCTTTATCGCCAGTGGCAGGACGACCCTTGGAGCGTCGCGCCACCCGAGGGGGAACTCCTTGAAGAGGCCAGCAGTCGGGTTGAAGACGCCCTGGAAAAGCTGTTCAAGCGGCACCCGACTGGCCGGATCGCCGTGGTTGTACCGGCTCCCCTCGATGCGATCGTGCGGTGGCTTGTGTCGGGCTTCGCCCTGGGCGATCTCTGGCAGCCGAACCCGTCAACAGAGGCCATGGCGGTGCTTCCGGTGGCCGCCCAATGGAGGGTCGGCGGCCTGCCTGCTCCCGCGACGCCCGCAGCGTTCAGCCCGCAAACACCGACACCAGCGGGCTGATGTCCCTGGATTCCGGCGCTGCCGCCGGACCAGACCCGCGTTTACACTAGACCGAGAGGTGGTGGCCAGCGGGCTGATCCACCTGCCCGCTTTCGCTGCTTCGGTCCGCCATGGAACGCCACCCCTCGCCGACCACCACCAGCGTCGACCCCACCGCCGTGCGACACGAGGCAATCACCCCAGCAATCACCCCGACTGAGCGCGGGGCCCTGACCAGTGGCAACGGCCCAGACCGACCCGAACCGCGGGCCAAGCGGGGCGTGCCCGAAGGCCTGTGGCTCAAATGCGGCGGTTGCGGCGCCACGATCTACCGCAAGGAAGCTGAGGAACTGCTCAACGTTTGTCCGCAATGTGGCTACCACTGGTACGTGTCGGCTGCCCAGCGGATTGAGCAGGTGCTCGACGCGAGCACGTTTGAGGAATGGGATGGCACCCTCCGGCCGACCGATCCCCTGGGCTTTAAAGACAAGAAGCCCTACGCCGATCGGATCGTGGCAGAGCAGCGGCGAACGGGGCTCTCTGACGCGGCCCTGACCGGCAGTGGCATGATTCGAGCCCGCCGGGTGGCAATCGGCGTGACCGACTCAGCCTTCATCATGGGCAGCATGGGAAGCGTGGTGGGAGAGAGGCTTGCGCGGCTCGTGGAACGGGCCACGGCCGGGAAATTGCCGTTGATCATCATCAGCGCCTCCGGCGGCGGGGCTCGGATGCACGAAGGCATTCTCTCGCTGATGCAGATGGCGAAGGTCTCGGCGGCGTTGGCCCGTTATTCCGGAGCCGGAGGCCTGTTCATCTCGGTGCTCACCAATCCGACCATGGGGGGTGTGGCGGCCAGTTTTGCCTCGCTGGGCGACCTCTGCTTCGCCGAGCCGAGGGCCCTGATCGGGTTTGCTGGGCCACGGACAATCAAGGCCACGATTCGCGTCGAACTGCCGGCCGGCTTTCAGACGAGTGAGTTTCTCCTCGCACACGGGTTCGTCGATCGCATCGTGGCCCGCAAGGATCTCAAGAGCGAGATCGCCCGTGTGATCGACTACTGCGGCTGATCGTCTTGCTTCAGTATCGGCCCTGGAACCCGGCGAAGCCGCCGTGGATAATCGTCTCGCTGCCGGCCGCGATGCCTTCGAGTGAAGCCGGTGAGCTGATTACCGTCGGCCACTGATTGTCAGCCTGCGCGATGTTGCCGACGCCCACTACGCGGTAGCCCAGCCACAGGCTCCAATTCTCGGTGACGTCCCAGGCGATGCTTGTGTCGACCGAACCCAGCCAGGAAAAGACTCCCAGCTCCGAAAAGGCCCGGGCGGGTGCGCCACCGGTGAAAATCGCCTGGGTGCCGGTCGGACTCGCCAGCGACGAGGTGTTGGTGATCGCGTTGCCGCCGAGCATGATTTTTGGCACCACATTGAACCTCAGCCGGGGCAGGAATCGCCAGTCAAACTTTGCCCCCACCTGCCCGCCATAGATGTTGTTGTTGGTGGCGACACCAAAGTCGAGCGGCCCGATCGCTGGATCACCCGAGCCGGTCGTGAGCGTGAGTTGGTCGTTGAGCTGAAAGTAGCGAAAGCCAGCCAGCCACATCAGGTTCACGGCCCGCTCTTGCGGAAGAAATTCGGGCCGATCCCACAGCGAGTAGATCCAGTTGATCTCGATATCATTTATGACATCCGCCCGGTTGATCTCCTGCTGCGTAGCCCCGACGAGAAACTCGCTGGCCGGAGTGCCCCTCAGGCTCACGCCCGGCGCCTGAGGGATCGCATTGATGCCAGGCGGACCGGCTGCGAGCGTGGCCGACGAGCCCATCTGGAAAACCCCCCAATAGATCATTTCCACCGCATGCTGCTGGCGATCGCCGAACCAGCGACCGACGTGCAGATCGAGGCCACCTGGCCAGCCGAAATCGGCATCACTCGTCAGGAGCTGGCTGCCAGCCACGGGCTGCATCGTGGCCGCTCCCGTCGGCAGGGTACGGGTCATCACGAGCCCGTTGGCGCCGGCAAACCACCGCGGCCAACAACGGCTGTCGTCGGCATCGATGCAGGAGGGCATGCCGGCAAAGCCGGTTTCCACAAAGGGCTCTGCCAGGTACATCGGTGGCGGCGGGATCTGGCCATCGAGCGGTAGCGGTTCCCTGGCAGCCGCCTCGACGCCTCCCGCGATCCCGACTACGGCGGCCAACACGCGGGCCAGGCCGCAGCGGCAACACGGAGGTGGTACGAGCGAACGCATGCGTGAATCCAAGAGATCCGGACACCGATGACGACTGAGGAGGGTCTTGGGTGGGCCACCGGGGGTCAAGAGTGAAAAACCGGCGAAACATCAATCGCTACGGCTCCTGCGGTAGTCTGGAAAGACTCGTCGCCCCCGGGGTACCTTGCGCAGGATGCAAAACCCACTCAGTTGCCCAGATCACCTCGACCCAGCCGGTCTGCGGACATGGCTCGACGCTCGGCAGGACTACGAGCGGACGCCTCCACAGTCGTCGCGGGCCGCCTTTGGGCTCGGTCGGATGCGGCAGCTCCTCAGACTGCTGGGTAATCCCCATGCGGCGATCCCGGTGGCCCATGTGGCGGGCACGAAGGGGAAAGGATCGACCGTCGCGATGCTGGCGGCGATCCTCGCGGCGGCAGGGCTCCGCACCGGTCGGTACATGTCACCGCACATCCACCAGGTCGAAGAACGCATCGCCATCGACAACCTACCGATTTCAGCGGCCGATCTGGCTCTGGCCTGCGGCATCGTCCGGCCTGCGGTCGACACGCTCGATCGGCTGGCTGACCATCGCGGTGTTCGCCGGGTCACCTGGTTTGAGGTCATGACGGCGGTGGCGTTTGTCCACTTTGCCCGGTCCGATGTGGAGATCATCGTCCTGGAGACAGGGCTCGGCGGCCGCCTTGATGCCACGAACGTCTGCCGGCCAGTCGTCACGGTGATCACCAGCATCAGTCTGGATCACATGAAACTCCTCGGCCGCACGGTCGGCCTGATTGCCGGAGAAAAGGCCGGCATCATCAAACGAGGCTGCCCGATCGTCAGTGGCGCGGTGCAGCCGGCTGCCCGGCAGGTGATCGCAGCGGCGGCCAGCCGGCGGCGGGCCCGGCTATTCCAGCTTGGCCGTGACTTTCAAGTCGAGTTTCTCCCATCGGCAGCCGAATCGAGCGGCTCGGGCCGACTAGTCCTCACGCCACCGGCAACACTCCACCGCCCGGAATTGATCCGCGCCGATCTGGCAATGCCAGGACGCCACCAGGCCGACAACGCAGCGCTTGCGATCATCGCCGCACTCATCCTCGACCGCAAAGGCTTCACCATTCCTGCCGCCGCAATCACCCGTGGACTCGCCACCACACGGCTGTTGGCCCGGATCGAGACGATCAGTCAATCACCGCTGGTGATCGTGGATGCCGCCCACAACGAGGCGTCGATGCAGTCCTTGATCGAGACGCTGGCCGGGCAGCTCGACCGATATCGCCCTCGGGTGCTGCTGTTTGCCGCGAGTCGCGACAAACAACTGCGGAAGATGCTCGCGACGGCCGGAGGACATTTCGATCACGTGATCCTTACACGGTATGCGATCAACCCTCGAGCGGCAGAGCTCGGGCCATTGGTGGCGGCCTGCGCGGCGGCCGGACTTCCTTCGCCACAACAGGCCGATTCGGCCGCGGCCGCGCTCCGCCGAGCGAAAGCCCTCGCCGGCAGGCGAGGCATCGTGGTCGCAGCCGGCAGCTTCTTCCTGGCGGCTGAAATTCGGGCGGCTGCCGGTCTTATTGACTCGAAGCCGTGAGTTCGAGCCCGCGGGCAAGCACAGCATCGATCTCGCGAGGCAACGCCACCTGCGACACCACGGCTGGCCTCCCGGGCCGCGGAACAACATTGCGGATTCGCCGCCAGTCTCGCAATCGCTCGACTGCCTCGGCGGTAGGCGTCACCTCGCAGCCCGCATCGGGCCGCACACCCCAGGCTTCATCGTCACCGGCATCGGGCCGCCGCTGGATCGGTTCACGGTTTGGTCGCAGATATTCGGAGGTCGTCAGCTTGAGCAGGCCACGGCCATCGGAGAGTGGAATCAGTGACTGCACCGTCCCTTTGCCGAAGGTTCGGCTGCCGACGATCCGTGCCCGGCCGGCATCCTGGAGGCTGGCTGCCACGATCTCAGCAGCACTGGCAGTCAGGCCATCGACGAGCACCACGACGGGCAGGCCTTTGATCGCAGCACCCGCCGTCGCCCGCCGAACGTCCATTGACGCTGGCGATTCCGCCCCGCCGGCACGCTGGGAGCGGGTCATCACGATCACACCCTCGTCGAGCAGCAGGTCGCAGACCGCCACAGCGGAACGGAGCAGCCCGCCGGGATTACCCCGGAGGTCGATCATGACCGTATGGAGCAAGGGTTCGCCGGAGATCTGCTGGAGTGCTGCCGAGAATTCCTCGGCCGTCCGCTCACCGAAGCTTTCGATTCGCACGTACGCGACGCCCGGTTCTCCCTCGAGCAGCCAGTGCCAATGGCCGTCCGCACCGCGGCGGTCACCTTGAATTGACTCGACCTCGAGTGGCTGCCGAACGAGCGTGATGTCACGGGTCGGCGGCTCGGACAATGCCACAGCCGGATCGAGCGTGGTCCGATCCATCGGCGGCTGACTCACGGCCAGCCGAACCGGCTGCCCGGCCTGACCACGGAGCAAATCCACGGCCTCACGCAGCGGCCGGCCAATCGTGGCCTGGCCGTCGATCGCCACGATTCTGTCACCCGCTCCGATGCCAGCTTGCCAGGCTGGACCGTTAAAGATGGGTGAAATCACGACCGGCTGCCGCACTGCCGGATCAAAGGAGAGTTCGAGCCCAACACCGGCAAACTCCTGATCGAGCGTTGCTTCGAGATCAGCGCGGGAGGCATCGCGAAGGAAGGCGGAATGCTCGTCGAGCCGGGAGACAGCAGCCTCAACCGCGATGGTAAATAACCGCTCGGCATCGACCTCCTCGATGTAATCCCGCTCGATGGCGGCCATCACCTCACCGAACCGATGGCCTTGTCCACCCCGCTCCCGGGCCGCCCAGGCGACCAGGCAGGTGAGCACGCTCGCAACAAGGATGACGACATTCCGCTTTGGCATTGGAAATCCGGCGGGCCCGGCGGCCCTCAATCGAGCCGGCCCTCAGTGGAGGTGAACAGGCCGGAGCGATTGGGTTCTGGCAGGAAGTTCAAACGTGAATCCCTTGGGCACCACAGTCACTCCGTCGGGCGAAACCGTCAAGCCCAGAGCCGCATCCTCCTCGGGATCGACACCAACCGAAGCGCCCGGGGGCACCCTCACACCCTTGTCGATGATCGCCCGGCGGACCAGGGCATGACGGCCAATGTCGACGCCTTCGGAGATGATGCTGTTATCAACCCGGGCGAAGCTGTTGACTCGCACGCCAGGGCCGATGACAGACCGCTGGACTCGGCCTCCGGAGAGGATCGCCCCCGGGCAAACGAGGCTGTCGGTGGCCTCACCGCGACGGGCATCGGCCCCTTCTCCTGCAAACACGAACTTTGGGGGTGGATAGGCCGGGTGATGGGTGTGGATCGGCCAGCTCTCGTCATAAAGATTGAGTTGCGGATCGACCTCCACGAGATCCATATTGGCCTCGTAATAAGCGTCGAGGGTGCCGACGTCCCGCCAGTAGGCGTCTTGCTTTCGGTTTTCATCCCGGAACGGAAAGGCCTGGAGGCTGCGAGAAGCCACCAACCGCGGCAGCAGGTCGTGGCCGAAGTCGTGGCGGCTGTCGCGGTCACCCGCATCCAGCCGCAACTGCTCGAGGAGAAAGTCGGCGGAAAAGCAGTAGACCCCCATCGAGGCCAGGGCCTTGTCAGGATGGCCGGGATAGGGAGGCGGATCGGCCACCTTCTCCCGAAACCCGCACACCAAGCCGGAGCTATCGACCTCCATCGTGCCAAACTCACTGGCATCTTCCCGGGCCACCGGCAAAGCGGCCACGGTTACTTCTGCGTTGCTGGCCTCGTGGGCGTCGATCAGAGACTGGTAGTTCATTTTGTAGATATGATCGCCCGCCAGCACGACCACCAGCCGCGGGGCAGCCTGCTCCAACGAGTAGATATTTTGGTAGACCGCGTCAGCTGTGCCCAGATACCAGTGCTCATCAACCCGCTGCTGAGGCGGAAGCACATCAAGAAATTCCCCCAAATCGCGGCAGAAGAACCGGTGCCAGCCAAGATTGAGGTGCCGGTTGAGGCTGTGGGCTTTGTATTGGGTGAGCAGCAGCAGGCGACGCAGGCCGCTGTTGAGACAGTTTGACAGAGCGAAGTCGATGATCCTGTAGGTGCCCCCAAATGGCACCGCCGGCTTGGCCCGGTCGCGAGTGAGCGGCTCCAGCCGGGCCCCTCGGCCACCGGCGAGCACCACGGCTACGACGTCCCGCACACGGCGGGGGTCGACCTCATGCGGTTGCATTGTTGTCGTCTCCTCGGTTCCGCCTCGGTTCAAACCCGGGCAGCTGAATATACGCATCGCCCCCTCACGAAGGCGATGTGGGAAACTGGGCAAGGGAGATCCTGACCCCAGCCCCCGCCCCGGATCCGGCTGGCAGCAACCACCGTTCCCAGCGGCGCGAATCGCAGATTTCAGCCGGTTTTGGCTGGGGAAGCGGTCTGGCAAGCCAGCGGCGGGTTCCCTAGGCTTCCACCCCCGAACGGCGGCCGGTGCGGTCGCTCCTGCGGTCCCAGGAAAGTCGCTGTCATGGCCAGTCGTTCGCAGTCCAAACGCCGCCCCGAACGCGAAGAAAACGATTCGATGGAAGCCATCAAACCGCTGATCGTGTTGGTGCTGTTCGGCACGATCTTGTACGGCGCGTACTCCGTGGTGCAAAAGGGCCCCTCGCCCAAGGCCAGCCCGCATGCAAACGCCGCTGAAGCCCCGGCGTTTTCTGTCCCCCAGGTTGAAATCCCACGGCCCGAGTCCAGCGGCGGACAACGACCCGCTGACGCTTCGCCCGCTTTTGCCAATCCATCGCCGGCAGCGGCCTCCAATCCGTTCGAAATCCCCGCTGGTCAGCCTTCGCAAACACCAACCGCGTCCTCCGGCCCACCGCCCACTTCCTTGGTAGCGGCCAGCAGCCCCTTTGGTGCCCCGCCGGCGACCGCTCAACCGGCTGACCCGGCCATGATGCCGCAACCCACAGCGATGGGCTTCTCAGGCGATGCAGCCCTGACGGGCACGGCGCTGGGAGCAGCCGCGACGGCCGCCGCCGTCGCCACCCATCAGGCTTCGGCAATGGCCGCGACAAACGTGGCGGTCAACGAGGCCCCGCCGACCTACCTTGCAGCCGAGTCAGCGGCCCCGCCGGTGCAGGAAGACGTTGCCGTTCCCTCCGGCACTGGTGAGGATCGTCCGCAACGGCTTGCCACGCTGTCGCCCGCCGCGATCCCGCCCTCCTCACTGCCACCGGAGATGCCCCCCGCTGCGGCGACGATGCCCTCCTCGGCAGCCTTCGCCTCGGCCTGGTCCGACGGCCATGACAAGCTTACGGGCGGCCGGTACGCCGAGGCGCTGACAGCGCTCTCGATCTGGTACGACGATCCTTCATTGGGACTCGAAGAAAGCCACCGGCTCGAGGATCTACTCAGCCAGTTGGCCGGTACCGTGATCTACTCACAGCAAGATCACCTGCTTCCGCCCCACGTCGTGGCCCCGGGCGAGACCCTGCCCGCGATCGCTGGGCAGTTGGGCGTCTCCTGGCAGTTGCTCGCCAAGATCAACGGGGTCGCCGACCCGATGCAGCTCGTACCGGGCGAGCACCTCAAACTGATCCGAGGGCCGTTCGACGCCGTAGTCAGCATCTCTCGTCGGCGGCTCAGTCTGCAGCTTGGCAGCGCATATGCGGGAAGTTTCCCCGTTGTCGTGGGCCGGGAATTTCTTCCCCGGGTGGGCGCGACGCTCGCGGTGGCCGAAGTCCGCCGCGACTCGACCACAGCACCCGACCAGGCGGGGGCACCGGCCTCAGGCCCGGGCCGGCGAATGATCGTGCTCAGTGAGGGAGTGGTGATTGAAGGTGCTGACGACCCGGCGCTGGTCGCTGACGACGCCGCGCCTGCAAGCCTGGTCGTCTCCAACCGCGATCTCGACGAACTGCTCGACATCCTCTGCCCCGGCTCGAGTGTCCTGCTTCGCCAATAGCGAGGCTGCGGCTCAACCGTGGCAGCGGCCGGTCCACCTGGCAGGACGGGATGCTCCTCGTCTGCCTGGCTGTCGCCGCGATCGCCTACTCGGCCACGGCCGCTGCGGCCGGGCCGATGCGCTCGCCGTGGCCAAGGCGATCGAGACAACGGCCACCGCTCTCAGCCCCGATTGATCGCGGCAGGATCGGCTAGAGCGCATTCGAGTTACGTGGAGCACCGGCTCGGGGGCGGCAAAAGTCGC
>ERZ889217.969-NODE-969-length-15705-cov-21.440192_pt1 | contig 15705 bp, 8 predicted proteins | sample MGYA00521098_ERZ889217 | MGnify/ENA primary metagenome ERZ889217 (study PRJEB32303, sample SAMEA104408613) | aquatic metagenome | biome: Brackish water; feature: Pelagic; material: water | place: Baltic Sea | collected 2014-06-10T22:04:00 | depth 2,362 m ...
ACAATGACCTGAATGGCTCCGTCAACGTGTTCGATCTCGTATCGATCAACAGTTCTGGGAAGTATGGAACGGGGACGTCGTCGGTCTGGAGTCAGGGCGACTTCAACTACGACGGGGTCACCAACGTGTTCGATCTGGTGGGCGTCAACAGCGCGGGAGCCTACGGACAGGGGAACTATTTCCCGGCAGCGCCGACCGGCCTGGGTAGCGTGGCGGCAGTGCCCGAACCAGCCACCTGGCTGCTCGCCGTCTGCGGGCTCGGGGGCCTGTTCGCCGCTCGGGGACGGCGGCGGTTATGATCCCCGGCTGGGACTGGACCTCAAGGCACGGCGGGAAATTTTTCATGGTACAGGGAAAGAGTAGGTATCGGTGGCCCGCGGTCGTGGTGGTGCTGGTTGGCTCGGCGTGGTGTGGTTCGGGCGTCCAGTGGGCTGCGGCTGATGTGGCGATCACGCCGCCGGTTCCGAGAGCCACGCTGAAGATTTCGTTGCAGGACGGGAACGGGAATGAGCGGTGTTTGGACGAATTCGCCCCAAGCCCCCTGCTCGTCGTTGCTTTTCTGGGGACGGAGTGCCCGCTCGCGAAATTGTATGGGCCGCGGCTGGAGGAACTCCGCGGCCGGTACGCAGCCCGAGGAGTGGCCTTTGTTGGGATCAACTCCAACCCCAATGACTCTACGACCGAGATTGCAGCCTACGTCGCCCGCCACGGAATCGGCTTTCCCCTGCTGCGGGATGCCGAGGGGCAGTTGGCCGGTCAGCTGCGAGCGACCCGGACGCCCGAAGTATTCCTGCTCGATCGAGATCGCAAGATTCGCTATCGCGGCCGGATCGACGACCAGTATGGCCCTGGGTATGCCCGGCCCGAGCCGGGCCATCATGAACTCGCCGAGGCGATCGAGGCGGTGCTCACTGGAGCGGCGGTTTCGGTGCCGCAGACGGAGCCAGTTGGCTGCCTGATCCCGCAGATCCGACCGGTGGTGGCGGGAGCCGACGTGACCTATTCCGGCCGCATCGCAGCGATCCTCCAGGCCCGGTGTGTTGAATGCCATCGAGCTGGCGACATCGGTCCGATGGCCCTCACTGACTTCGATGAGGTAAAGGCCTGGTCGGGCATGATCGCGGAAGTCGTGCAAGAGGGGCGGATGCCCCCCTGGCACGCCAGCCCGCTCCACGGCACGTTCCGCAACGACCGGCAGCTCACCGCCGAGGAAAAGCAGGCGATCGCCCAGTGGGTGGAATTCGGAGCACCGCTCGGAGACGCTGCCGCGGTGCCACCGACGCCAGAGTTTGTCGCCGGCTGGCAACTGCCGCAGGTTCCCGATGCCATCTACACGATTCAGCCGGAGCCGTTTCCGATTCCCAGTGCTGGCGAGGTGGATTATCAGTGGTTTGAGGTTGATCCCGGATTCACCGAAGATCGGTGGGTGCGGGCCGTCGAGATCCAGCCGGGGAACCGGGCGGTTGTTCACCACATTCTGGCCTTCATCCGGCCGCCCGGTCATTCTGACCACCGCGGTGAAGATCGGGGCTACTTTGCAGGCTATGTCCCTGGCGTCCGTGCCACGCCAATGCCAGATGGCATGGCGAGGTTCGTCCCCGCCGGGTCAACCCTCGCCTTCCAGGTCCACTACACGCCGATCGGGTCGGAGCAAACCGATCAGAGTAGGATCGGCCTGGTGTTTGCCGACCCCGCCACGGTGACCCACCGTGTCATCTCGTCGAGCGCGATCAATACCAAGATCGACATTCCTCCAGGTGCTGCAGATCACCGCGAGGTGGCTAAGTCCCGCCGCATTCCCTGGGACGTTCGTCTGCTTTCGATGTCGCCCCACATGCACTTTCGGGGCAAGTCCTTCCGGTATGACGTCGAATTCCCGGACGGGCGCCGGGAGGTGCTGCTCGATGTGCCGCGATACGACTTCAATTGGCAGACCGAGTATTGCCTTGCGGAGCCTGTCTCTCTTCCCGCGGGAACGGTGATTCATGGTGAGGCCTGCTATGACAATTCCGCCGCCAACCCCCACAATCCCGATCCGGGCCGGCGGGTGCCCTGGGGCGACCAGACCTGGGATGAGATGATGATCGGCTACTTCTCGATCGCTGTGCCAATCGGGGTGGCAGTGGCGATCCCGGAGTCGGAACTCAGGAGCCCCGCCGAGGCTGCTGCCGCGACGGAGCGGAAGTCTCAGAAAATGTTCCGGCGTCTCGATGCCAACGGCGACGGTTGGATCAGTCCTGCTGAGGCCCCGCTCCTACTCCGAACAGCCTTCGCATCTGCCGATACAGATGGCAACGGATTGGTTTCGCCCGACGAGTTCAAGGCTGCGCTCGCGACTTATTCGGGGGTTCGATAAGCGGAGTTGCCAGACCTTCGACTGTCGGCAAATCCCCCTGTAATTGAGGCTCATCTGCTAGCGTCGATACCTCAAATTTAGGGGGTGAGCGATGGTGGGCCCCGGCCAGCGGCTTTCAAGCTGAAGCTTTATCAACCGCTCCTCGTGCACCGAAAAATTTCGTGCACGAATGTCAAAAGCTGGGTTGCAATTGATCGCTAGCGACGCAATCATAGGGGTCTTAGGGGATGGATCGCCGATCTGAAAAGATGAGTGCTCTAGATAGGGTTCTCTTCACTTTGACTTGGGTGCATCGGAGGGGAAATTCACATGATCGTTGTTCCGTTTCGGTGTCGGTCTTTTCTTGTTTGCTGCTTTCTCGCTAGCGTAGCTGCAGGGAGTGGATGTGGGGGAAGAAGCGACCTGCCCGACCTTGGGCGAGTGAGCGGTGTCGTGACGTTCAACGGGAAGCCAGTGCCGTCTGCCAAGGTCGTCTTTCGACCAATGGGCGATGGTGGTGGGCGGATGGCAAAGGCTGTGACCAATGAAGCGGGTCAGTATCGGCTGATCTACCTTGAGTATCCCAGCATGATTTACGGGGCCACGCCGGGACCGCAGATGGTTGTCATCACCACGCTCTTTCACGGTGATGATCCCGGTGGCCCCAAGCCCGAGACGCTTCCCGCCTGTTACCAAGGGCCAGAAACAGTTCTCAAGGTGGATGTGGCTCCCGGGAAGAAGCAGCAGATTGACTGGAAACTCGACGACAAGTGCGGCCAGTAGTTCGGGGTTCACGAAATCGGTGTTCCCTCGTGTCACATCATTTTTAATTTGGAATTCAGGAGACTCTGAGCATGGATCCGACGCACTCAACCCGGCCGGTGGTTCAGACCTCCCCGAACCGCTCAGCATTTACGCTCGTCGAGTTACTGGTGGTGATCGCTATCATCGCGACACTCATTGGCTTGTTGCTGCCAGCCGTCCAGGCTGCTCGGGCATCGGCCCGCCGGATGCAATGCCAAAACAACCTCCGCAGTCTTGCCCAGGGCGTGCTGCTCTACGAGAGCGCCAATAAGGGGTATCCACCAGGCGCCACCACAAACGGCAGTGGCTGCCAGGAGACGGCCTATGGGTGGGGCGCACTGATTCTCCCCTTCATTGAGGAGACACCGCTCTTTGAGCAGTTGAATCCGACCTCAGGTACCCCACAGAAAGATGCGGCCGCCCAGCCGTTAATGGGCACGCCGTTGAAGGGGTTCCGATGCCCGGAAGATGTTGGGCCGGCCACCTGTAATGACCCGGTTGCGTCGAGCCAAAAATCGGGTTGGCAGTACATCGCGAATGGAGGTCTCAGCAATTACGTTGCGGCCCACCGTGCCGTAACCGGAACGAGGACAAATTGCGTGTTTTCTGGTCGCGAGGATTCCAAGCGAGGCGGATTCCTCATGAATAAAAAGACGAAGGTCTCAGACATCAAGGACGGAACAAGCAAATCAATTGCGCTCAGCGAACGGGTCTGGTTGTTTCCTACAGGGAGATCGAGTGTCAAGGTCTATGCCGCGACCTGGGCAGGGTCTGCATCTGCAAGGATGGATAAGGAATGGGCCCAGAGCGTTGGGTTTGCTCCATCCAGGCCGATCAATGATCTGGAAAGCAGTCGAACTCATTCCGCACTCAGCAGCCTGCATCCCGGTGGCGGTGTGAACTCCGTTGCATTCGATGGATCTGTCCGATTTCTGTCAGACTCCATCGATCACTACATCGATCCTCGCTACTCGAAAGACCCGGATAATGAACTCGTGGACAGCGTGTTCGAGTATCTGATTGCCATTGACGATGGTCAGTCGGCGAGTTTCTAACTGGCGTTGGGGAAGTCCTTGGATGTCGCAGGCTCGGGGCCGTCCAGGACCGCAGGTGCGGCGGCGATTGGAATGACCGCCTTGGCTCAGGTCCGCGAGTGATTCATCCGCGGGACGTGTCTTCTGGAACGCCGTCCATGCAGTCTGTCTCTGGCCTGGCGATCGTGCTCTGTTTGGCCTGCAACGCTCCTGCGGCTGCCGGGGAGATTCCGGCTCGTGGCGACCTGCTCTACCAGAACAATCTGGCCGCCGCCGCTGATGTGGCGGAGTGGGTCATGGAGGGGCCGGGGCGGGTGACGTTCCGCGACGGCTGGATGGAGATGGAATCTCCCAACCAGGAGTTTCACCACGTCTTCTGGTGCCCGCAGGAATTCCCTGACCGGTTCATCGCGGAATGGGAGGCCCAAAACCTCGATCCAGCCAGCGGCCTGTGCATTCTCTTTTTTGCAGCCCGCGGCGTCGCTGGCGAGGACATCTTCGATGCTTCGCTTCCCCAGCGGGATGGCACGTTTCGCTGGTACACGAGTGACCGGCTGCGGTCGTATCACATCTCCTATTACGCCAATACTCCCGACAAGCCCGATCGGGGGCGGGCCAACCTCCGCAAAAACAACCAGTTCCGGCTCGTGCAGGAAGGAGAAGAGGGCATTCCAGCCGCCTCCACCGCGGTTCATCGGCTGCAATTGATCAAGGATGGCCCCCACATCCAACTGTTCGTCGATGAACGGAAGGTGATCGACTGGACCGATACCCCGGAGAACGACCCGCGGTCGCCCTACGAGGACGGGAAGATCGGGTTTCGTCAGATGCAGTGGACCCGGTTCCGCTACCGAAACCTTCGGGTCTGGGGCATCGACAGCCCTCAGCAGCAACTGGCGGCCATGGCCGACCTCCCGGTGGTGCATCCCCAGCGGCGGCTGTGGGCCACGCCAGCCATGGGCAGGCCTGCAGCCAAGAATCCGCCGACGCTGCTCTGGCCGTCCAGTGAAGGACCAGGTTCTTATACTGTGCGGCTCTCTCGCGATCCCGGCTTTGAAGCGGCGGAAACGATCAATGCCCCGGACATTCCCCATGCGATGTACAACCCGCATCGGGAACTCGGGGCCGGACGCTGGTATTGGCAGGTGCGGTCGGGCCAAAACGCCTGGTCAGACCAGCATCAGTTTTTGATCACGGAAGACTCGCAGCGGTGGAATCCTCCTTCGGCTCAAACTTTCGTGGCCGCCGTGCCGCAGTCGCGTCCCCGGGTGCTGATCGATGCCGAATCGCTGGCGTCGTTCCGAGCGAGGGCCCGGGAGATGCCGGAGGCCCGCAGGATCATTTCCCTCGCCGACGCCGCATGCGGCCGCAGCCCCCCTGCCGAGTCGCAGGAGATCCTCTCCATCCGGGGAGATGACCAGGCGAAGACCGAGAAATTGCAGAAGGATGCCTCCGAGCGGATCGGGCAGGCGGTATTTCAAGCGGTCGGTCCGCTGGTCAAAGCCTATGTCCTGACGGGTGATCCCCGGTATGCCCGGGAGGCGGTCACCTGGGCCATGGTGGTAGCCAGTTGGGATCCCAAGGGAGTGACCCGGATCAATGACTTTGGGGACAGTCGCATCATGTTCTCGATGGCGCTTGTCTACGACACCCTGCAAGAATTCCTGGATGAAGACCAGAAGCGGATCCTGCTCGAGGCCACGGCGGCCCGGGCCAGCCATTTCTATCGGGAGTATGTCAACAACAAGGAATGCGAACTGCTCTCCAACCACGTCTGGCAGCACATCCTGCACTACTTCTTCGACACCTCGATCGCCCTGCTCGGTGACCATCCCGATGCCGACGAATGGCTCGGCTATCTCTACGAACTCTTTCTGGCCCGGGCTCCTGTCCTCGGTGGCGAGGACGGCGGCTGGGTGCACGGCCTCGCGTATTTTCGGATGAATGTCGAGACGCTCGTCGACATTCCCTGGCGCATCCGTCAATACACAGGGTTTGATTTTTTTGCGCACACCCCGTGGTATGGGGAGAACGCCTACTATTGTCTGTATGGCTTTCCCCCTGGCTCGGCCGGGACGGGCTTCTCAGACAACTCCCATGATCTGCCAGAGCCGCGGGGCGACTACCTGGCCTATGCTGATGCGCTCAGCCGGATCGTTCCGAGTGCGCATGCGGCCTGGTATCGCGATCGAATTGCTGCCGTCACGCCCGACCTCACGCCTCACTATCAGCACTACTGGCGGGAGCATTACGTCTTGGACGACAAGGCTGCGCTGAGCCTGTCTGACACCACCATGCTCCAATGGGCGAGGTTGAAATACCTCTATGATCTCCTGCCGGCGACGCCCGAGTCGCCCCAGGCTCTGCCCAAGGCCCGGGCCTTCCGAGACGTGGGGCTGGTCACGATGCACTCGCAGAACCTTGGCGAACCTGCCGGTCACAACCTGTTTCTCGCCCTGCGGGCCAGCCCCTTCGGCACCTTCAGCCACATGCTGTCGGACAACAACTGTTTCAACCTGGTCTACGGCGGAGATCGACTCTTCTACCACACCGGGTATAAGGTCGCGATGACTGCCCCGCACCGGCTGCAGTACTACAAGCACACCCGCAGCCACAATGGAATCCTGGTGGGTGGGCAGGGGCAGCCGTATAGCACCGAGGCCTACGGTTGGATCGAGAACTTCCTCACCGGTGAGCAGCTCAGCTACGCGGTGGGCAACGCTTCCCACGCCTATGGGGGCAGCGGCGAGACGACTGACGCGGGCCTCAAGAAATTCCGGCGGCATGTGCTGATGCTCCGGCCAGACATCGTCGTGATCTACGATGTGCTGGAGGCGGAGCGGTCGGTGGAATGGTCGTATCTGCTGCACAGTTACGACACCATTGAAATGGCCGCCGCCGAGCAAACCCTGTCGACGCAGAACCGAGCCGGGCGGGCGGTGGTTCATCTCCTTGGCTCCGAAGACACGGCCTGGTCGGTGACTCAGGAATACCCTGTGCCTGCCGAGAACTGGCGGGGCAATAAGGATCCAGCCGGCAACCCTGTCGAATACAAGAACAATGCCTGGCACTTCACCGCCACGAGCGGCAAGACCCGCCAGATGCGATTTCTGGCCTTCTATCAGGTGCGGCCCCACGGAGAAGCGGAGGGCTTTAATGAGATCCTGCCAATCGACAGGAACACGTTTCGAATCGGGGGGTGGAAGGTGTCGGCCGCGCTCTCCCCGGATCTGCCAGAACGGTTGCAGGTCGTCAACACGATCGAGGGCGTGAGCTTCGCCAGTGCCGGAGCGATCCTCGAGGGCCCCGGTGAGTCGGCGACCACCACTCCGCCGCTCACCGCCCGGCTGAGCGAGTGCACCGACGGTCGCACGCTGCTCCAGGAAAGCCCGCCGCAGATCCCGCGGGCCGCTGAGGAGGCGATCCGGTTCTTTCGGGCTGGAGGGGCGACGGCCGGCAGCACTCCTGCCGCATCCCCGGGGCCATCTGTGGGGCTATGATTCTCAAGTCCGGCCACGGTGCTGCTCGTTTCGACCGGCGTTTGCCCTGACGGTCAAGTGGATAAACACCGGGGGTCGGCTCGGTCCAAGGCATGTCTCAGGGAGCCGAGCGCGGCCATGGTGGCAGTGTTCCCAGGCGGGTGCGGAGCGAGGCGGAGACCTCGGCGTGGGCCGTCTGCCCAGCGAGGTTGTGGGTTTCCTCGGGGTCTGTCGAGTGGTCGTAGAGTTCAAGAGCGCCATCGCTCCATTGAATCAAACGCCAGCGGTCGGTGACCACTGTCCGGCCGAAATCCTTTCCCCGGACCACGATCGTGAATGCTGCGTCTTTGTGTGGCAAAGCAGGATCGACAAGGACTGGCCGTAAACTCTTCCCGGCGAGGGCATGCGGTGCCTGAACACTGCAATACTCGGCAATGGTTGGATAGAGGTCGACGAACTCGACCGGCGACTGGAAGACCCCCCCTGCCCTTGCATCTGGTGCTGCGATCATAAGTGGAGCTCGGCACGAGCGATCGAAGAGGGTGTTTTTGTTCCACCACTCCCGTTCACCGAGGTGATAGCCATGGTCGCCGAGAAAGACGACCAGCGTGGTCTCCCAGAGCTCCAAGCGATCGAGGGTGTTGAGCAGTCGGCCTACCTGGGCATCCATAAAGGACACTCCCGCGAGATACGCCCTGAGGAAATCAATCCGGTCGTCGTCGGAGAAGGCGGCGAAATCGTCGACCCACTGGGTCGGGATCGCGAGCGGCGGAGCTTTGCTGACAGTGTCGGGCGAGCGGTAGAGCCGCAGAGTCTCCTTGGGATAGAGATCAAAATACTGCCGTGGAGCATGGAAGGGATCATGAGGGCGGTGAAATCCTGCCGCAATGACCCAGGGGCGGCCGGCCGCAGTCAGCTCTTCGATCGATTCGATCGCGGCAGCCGCGGTGCGACCATCGGGCTGTTCGTCATCGCTGCCATCAAGCACCCCAACCTCACACCAGCCGAGGGTGCCGCCGGTGAGGTTACGGAATTCGCCTCGCCGGTGCGGAGACTCCGCCGGCAAGACTTCAGCGTGGTCCCACGACTTTCCTTGATCCAGCCAGACCGGTCGCACGCGTTCTCCAGTGTTGGCGACATGGAGGATCTTTCCGTACGACCGCGTAGTCCAGCCGTGTTGGCGGAGTAACTGCGGAAAGGTGACGGTGTCTGGGAGCGTGTCGCGGAAGAACTGCTGGTTGTTGACAATCCCGGTCGTTTCGCACCGCTGGCCAATCAGCAACGACGTGCGGCTGGGATTGCAGACGGGGTATTGCGCACAGGCGTGCGTGAAGCGGACACCACGTGCGGCCAGGCGGTCGAGGTTCGGGGTCTTCGCCACCGCTGAGGTGAACTCACCGCCAAAGTCGCGGAAGTCATCTGCCACGATGAACAGAACATTGAGTGGCTCCGCCGCAGGGGTGGCATGCGTCGCGAGCGATGCAGCGAGCGCCAGAAGAACAGCAACCATGATCGGGATGCGATCGATTGCCAAGTGAAGCCATTCTCGGGTCATGCTGTGCAGTGATGCCATCGAAGCCTCCTCTGGATTCACCTGATCCTGGTCCTTATTCAGCGGGCCTGTCGCCCTGCGGGCGGCAGTATGAATGCAACGATGTTCTTTTGTCGGGGTGCGCGGCGCGAGGGCCCTCAGGGGGGTGGCTCTGCGTTGAGTTCGATCGCCTGCCGCTCTGTTTCTCCGCGGAGCAGGCGTCCGCCGTCACCTGTAAGTCGGAGATAGAAATCAGACGGCAGGCCCTCGTAGGTGAGAAACTGGTCTCCGGAACTGACGGGTGGGTCGTTCGTGCACTTGAAGATGGCGGTGGCCTCGTCCACCTCGTCGAACATCGCGACGTAGGCCATCTGGCAGCCGGCCTGCTTGGCCGCCATGAATTGCGACCAGAGAAACTTGCCCCGTTCACGAGGTACGCGATTGAAGGCTTGGCCCTTCATGTTCCCCCAACTGAATCCCGGAAATGCAACCGGCAGATAATCGAGGCCGCGCTCACGGCACCAGGCGATGTCTGGTTCCCAGACATCCCGGCAGTGCTGGCTTGCCTCGGCGGGCGACGTATACCGTCCGACTGTCCATGGGCTCACGACGTCTGCCAGTTGCACCACGGCATGGAGGGCCGGGTCGGCCACGCTATCGCGATCGAGGGTTCGCCAGCCTGTTGGCACGCCAAGCATCACCGTGCAGCCGTCTGCCTTGAGTTGGCGAACGAGATGGTTGCATTCGGCGACCGTGTAGGCCCGGTCTTTCCCAAAGCCAACGCCCCACACCACGACCACGGGCCGCCCGCGGTGCCGGAGATATGCCGGGTCGGCGGTGACCCGCATTCGCGTCCGCAGTTGCTGCCAATCGGCGGTGACCTCGTCAATCCGGTTCGCTCCTAGCCCGCTGAGGTCATACATCACCGCATAGACCCGGCCCGACCGGTTGGCCGCCTCTCGGCAATGATCGAGAACGACGTTGTTATGCCGAAGATTGTGCACGTCGTGCAGCGGCCCGATGAACCGCTGTACGAATCCGCCGTCGATCCCATACTTCTGCATCCATTCGAAGTGCCGCAGGACTGTTGCCCGGTTGAACGAACTAAACACCTCGGCCGTCCGGCCGTCGGCATGCCGGAGGTTTGTCGGGAACCGCTCGTCGGGGCCAAGCTCAGACAGGTCGGGCCAGAGGTCAATTTTTGCGTTGCCCGGTGTCAATGCCCCGCCGTTCTTTGTCCAGTGATGGTATCCGCGGCGAGCGCCGTCGCCCTCGGCGTTAAACCAGCCTTGGTAGCCGCAGAGAACCTTGCCTTGCATGGTTGAGGCGTCGACGCCCGAGGCACGCGAGCCGGTGAATGGCCGGAGGGTCTCGGCATACACGGCCTCGAGTTCGGTCGGGGAGGAAGCCCCCGCCATCCCGCTCGTGGCCAGTACGAGCGCGGTAATCAAGGCCCGCAGGCGCATGGGGTGGTGCATGAGGTTTCCTCTGAGAAGGCCCGGGGTGCTTGCCGTTACGAATCGGTGCCGCTTCCCAGTTTCGTCTCGATTTCTTGGAAAGGAACCCCACAGGGTTGGGGAACGGGTCGGCGGCCGCATGGGTCCCTTACCGGCTTCCAGCGGCGTTCTTGGGAGCCGTGCCCCGCTCCGCCGGGCCATCCCTCCACTTGGGCTCGAGCATCTGGTGATCGATCGACTGCCAGATTGCTGCCAGTTCGGCCGCCTTCGCTGGATACCGTTCAGCCAGGTCGACGGCCTCGCCCGGATCAGACGCGAGGTGATAGAGCGCCGCCCCAGCAGGATCGGCCCGGCCATCCCGCGGCCGGGAAGGGTCGACCCCATGCCCGGGTGCCTTGACGAGCTTCCAATCTCCCTGTCGCATGGCCATCTGGGGGCCAAACCGCCAATAGAGAGTCTCATGGGGCATCCCTGAATCATGGCCCGTGAGATAGGGCAGAAGATCGACCCCGTCCAGATGCCATGCCGGGGCGAGCTCGACCCCGGCGGCCGCCAGGGCGGTGGGCAGAATATCGAGCTGGATCACGGGGCGGTCCTCGACCGTGCTGGCTGGGATGTGGCCAGTCCACTGCATGATGAAAGGCACGCGGATGCCACCCTCCCAGGTCTGGGATTTGAAGCCCCGCAATGGGCCGTTGCCCGATGTGATCGACTCCGTGGGGCCGCCGTTGTCACTGAGAAACACAACGAGCGTGTCGTCCTCCAGCCCGTGCCGTCGGACCGCAGCCATCACAACTCCCACGGCATCGTCCATCGCGGCGAGCATTGCAGCGAAGGTGCGGCGTTTTGGGTCTGCCATGTCGGGGAATCGATCCAGGTATCTATCCGGAGCCTGGAGCGGCGCGTGCACGGCATTGAAGGGAACGAAACACATCCACGGCTGGTCCGCGTTTCGATCGATGAAGGCGGCCGCCTCATGGCCGAAAGCGTCGGTGAGGTAGTCGATCTCGGTCAGCTGAGTCTCATCCCGCAGGATGGGATCGAAGGGATCCTCGAGGGCGTCGAAATAGTCATGCTTGCCGCCAAGAAACCCAAAAAATGAATGGAAGCCCCGCCGCAAGGGATGGAAGGGGGGCGCGTAGCCCAGGTGCGACTTCCCAAACCAGCCGGTGGTATAGCCGGCGGCCTGGAAGCGGTCGCCGAGGGTCGTCTCCTCGACGGGGAGCCCCACCGTCGGGGGCGTCAGCCTGCCAGGGCCGGGATTGAATTCGTATCCGAACCGCTGCTGATAACGGCCGGTGAGGAGTCCGGCCCGGGACGGACTGCAGTAGGGACAGCTCACGTAGCCGTTGGTGAACCGCACGCCGTTGGCAGCCAGAGAATCGATCTGGGGCGTGGGCACGTCGGTGGCAAAACCCTGACAGCCCAGTTCACCGTATCCCAGATCATCGGCCAAGAAGATCAGGACGTTGGGACGCCGGCTCGCAAGTGGGCGGGTGTGCTCGGCCGTGCGGGCGTGGGCGAGCACCCCAGCCAGGGCCGCAGCTTCGGGCCGTGAGCCTTCCGCATGGTCGTTGGTCTCGCTCGGATCCGCCCGGAGATTGAAAAGCTCGTCGTGATCGGGAGCATGCGTCGCCATGCCCTCCTCTCGTCTCCCAGGGCGTGGCTCAAAGGCGGGCGGGTCTGCCCGCTCGATGAACTTCCAGTCGCCCTGCCGGATGGCGTAGACGCCGTGGGCCGATTGCAGGATCACGTGGTCTCGCAGGGGTGGTCCCGGTTCCGGCTCAACGAACGCTCGTAGAATGCTGAGACTATCCTCTGCCGCCCCCGCAGGAAGCGGAATGTCGAGCAGGTCGGCGACCGTGGCCGGCAGGTCGCAGAGGCTGATCAGCTGGGAGCTCGTCGTGCCGGCGGGCACGTGGCCGGGCCAACGGACAACGAATGGCTCGCGGAAGCCCCCCTCGTATTCACCGTGCTTGCCCCCGCGGAGCGAGCCATTCACCGTCAGTCCAGCCTTGATGGCCTCGGCGACATTGCGGCTGGTGGGGTCGGCGATCCCGCCGTTGTCGCTGGTGAAAATGACGAGCGTGTTGTCTGCAAGCTGGAGGCGATCGAGCGTGTCGAGCAGCTGGCCGACGCTCCAGTCGAGCTCGTGGATGAAGTTGCCGTAGCTGCCGAACCGACTCCCCTGGAACCGCGGATTGGGCACGATCGGCCCATGGACGGCGTTCGGGGCGAAGTAGAGAAAGAACGGGTCAGCCGCATGTGCCTCAATCCAGCGGGTGGCCTCCGCGGTCAGTCGCTCCATGACGTGGTCTGGCTCGAATAGGGTCTGGATGCCGGTGGTGGTGGCCGTCTGCCCCTTGCCGGTGATCGTGACGCGCTCGCCGGGGATCCGGCCGATCAACGTTTCGTTTTCAATGAAGGTGTGCGGGCCGTTGTTGGTGTTTGCGGCCAGCCCGAAGAAGTAATCAAAGCCAATCGCCCGGGGGCCGGGTTCCAGCGGCTGGCTCCAGTCGGTGGCGGCCTGACCCGCCTGGAAGCCGAGATGCCACTTGCCGACCGCGGCTGTCTGATAGCCCCGCTCCTTGCAGAGCGATGCGAGGGTGAGCCGGTCGGTCTCGATGTGGAGCGGTGCATCGACCGGGAGCACGCCGCCATCCTTGACAGCCGTCCGCCAGTAATAGCGGCCGGTGAGGAGTCCGTATCGCGACGGCGAGCAGACGGAACTGGGTGCGTAGGCCTCGGTAAACCGGCGCCCCTCGCGGGCCAGACGGTCGACGTTGGGCGTTTCGAGTCCCTGGCCTCCGTAGCAGCCGAGGCTGCCCCAGCCCAAGTCATCGGCCAGGATCACGACGATGTTGGGCCGCGATTCGGCGGCGGCCTGGCTCTGGCCTGAGAGGAGGAGCCAGGCGAGCACGAAACCTGCCGGCAATAGCGGAAGACGCATCACAGACTCCTAGCCGATGAGATCATGAACCACGTGGCCGTGCACGTCGGTCAGGCGGAAGTCCCTCCCCTGGGCACGGATTGTAAGCTGCGTATGGTCGATGCCGAGCAGGTGGAGGATCGTGGCATGCAGGTCGTGAACCGTCACCGGGTTTTCGACGATGCCGTAGCCGAGGTCGTCGGTGGCCCCGTAGGTGATGCCCCCCTTGATGCCTCCGCCAGCTAGCCAGATTGAGAAGGCCTTCATGTGGTGGTCGCGGCCGTTCCCCTGGGCCATCGGCGTGCGTCCAAATTCGGTGCCGAACACGATCAGCGTGTCGTCGAGCATCCCCCGGCGGGCCAGATCCTCTACCAATGCTGCGGCACCGCGATCGACTTCGCCGGCCGAGCCCTCGATGTGCTCCTTCACGCTGCCGTGGTGGTCCCAGTCGCGGTGGTAGAGCTGAATGAACCGCACGCCTCGCTCCGCCAGCCGCCGGGCCAGGAGACAGTTTGCAGCGAACGAGCCGTCACCGCCGCGGGTGCCATAAAGGTCGAATGTTTCCGCCGACTCGGCGGAGAGATCCACGAGGCCGGGAACGCTCGTCTGCATCTGGAAGGCGAGTTCATATTGGGCCAGCCGGGCAGCGATCTCGGGATCATCGACCGTCGTGTCACGGAGCGTGTCGAGCCGCGACACCGCGTCGATGATGTCTCGCTGCCGGCCCGCCGACGTTCCGGGGGGAGAGTTGACGTAGAGCACCGGATCTCCCTTGGAGCGAAATTCGACGCCCTGGAACCGGCTCGGCAGCAGACCTGAATGCCATTGCCGGCTGGCGATCGGTTGGCGCTGCCCGAACCGGCCGGTGCTGACCATCACCACAAACCCCGGCAGATTCTGGGCCTCGGTTCCCAGCCCATACCACAGCCAACTGCCGGCCGCCGGTCGGCCCGAGATCATCGAGCCGGTGTTCATGAACGTATGGGCCGGATCATGGTTGATCGCTTCGGTGTGCATTGAGCGGACGATCGCGATCCGGTCGGCAATCCGTGCTGAGACCTCGGGGAAAATCCGGCTAATTTCCTGGCCGCTCTGCCCGGTACGGCTGAAGGCATGCTGCGGCGCCATGCAGGTAAGTGCCTGGCCCTGAAGCTGTGCCAACTGCTGCCCCGTAGTGAAGCTCTCGGGCATCGGTTGGCCGTTCATCTCGGCCAGCTTTGGCTTGTGATCGAAGGTGTCAAGGTGGCTCATGCCGCCAGCCATGTAGAGCCAGATCACCCGTTTGGCACGGGGCGGCACATGGAAGGGATGAATGACGCCAGGCCAGTCCGCGGGGCTCGGGCCGGCTGTGGCGAATTCCAATCCGGCCAGCGAGCCCAAGGCGATCGAGCCCAGGCCTCCGGCTGCTCGGGAGAGGATCGCGCGACGGGTGTGCGTCAGTGATTGATGGGGATCGTGCATGCTTATCAGTTTCTGGTGTAGACCTCGTGGAGATTGAGAACCACGCGGGCAGCGCTCGTCCAGGCAGCCAGTTCAGCTCGATCGTAGGTGGCCGGTGGGGGGAACACTCCGACGGCCACGAGGCCCTGGGCTGCGTCGGGGTCAGTGGAAAATGATTGTCGGTGTCGCTTGACCACATCGGTGAGCACGGCCACCTCCTCATCGGTCGGCGAACGGCCGATGGCCCGTCGCAGCATGAACCGGGCCCGCGCAGACTCTCCGTCTCCGGCTTCGGCGAGGGTCTTCATGGCCAGGCCCCGGGCGGCTTCGACGAATTCCGGATCGTTCAACAGCACCAAAGCCTGAAGCGGCGTGCTCGAGCGGGGCCGCTGGGCGGTGCATTCCTCCCGGCTCGGTGCGTCAAACACCATCAACGCCGGATGGAGGTATTGCCGTTGCCAGTGCACATAGAGCCCGCGGCGATAGAGGTTGTCGTCGGAGTCGGCGTGGTAGGTGCGAGCGGGAAAGTTGAGGTAGTCCCAGTAGCCCTCCGGTTGGTAGGGCCGCACGCTCCGACCACCCACCCGACGCACGAGCAGTCCACTGGCGGCCAGGGCCGTGTCGCGGACCATTTCGGCATCGATGCGGTGCCTGTTCTGGCGGGCAAGCAGGCGGTTCTCAGGATCCCGGTCGGAG
>ERZ889217.970-NODE-970-length-15689-cov-31.306575_pt1 | contig 15689 bp, 10 predicted proteins | sample MGYA00521098_ERZ889217 | MGnify/ENA primary metagenome ERZ889217 (study PRJEB32303, sample SAMEA104408613) | aquatic metagenome | biome: Brackish water; feature: Pelagic; material: water | place: Baltic Sea | collected 2014-06-10T22:04:00 | depth 2,362 m ...
ATCCAATGCGGTTCCTAATTTCGTGATCGCAACAACTTGTTCGAGATGCTGCTCATCATCGCGCCCGATGGATCGCCAGTAAAGCCGAAGATTCTCGCGACCCGAAAGATGCGGTAAAAAACCTGGGCCTTCGATAAAGCTGCCGAGATTTGAAAGCGCGGGCGACCCTGGATAAACCGATTTACCATTCAGATATATAGACCCCTGAGTTGGAAAAATCAGTCCCATCACCATGCGTAGCGCTGTCGTCTTGCCTGCTCCATTTGGACCAAGAAGACCAACAACCTGCCCACGTTGAACTTTAAACGAGAGGTTCGAAACTGCCTGATGACCATCTTTGTATATCTTGCTTAAATTATCAACCTCGACGAGGGCAACGCTGTTTTCGTGGATTGGTGCAATCTTCGGTCTACGAATTCGGACATACACAAATGCAACAAACAGCGAAGCCACGGCACCAAGCGGCCAAAGAATATTTGCCGTACTTGATTGCGCTGCGGTTGCGACGCTCGTGTGAAAAGTAAGTGCCGAGAGCGGAGAAACTGAATAAAAGCGAGAAGTTTTTGGGGTTTCATAACCTTGATCGGTACTTGATATGCCAACTGCAATCACGTCACCAGCCGAAGCATCCAAAATTGTTTCGGGTAAATTGACGACAACATCGCTGCCGCCAGTTGAAATATTTGAAATTTGAACTGGAGCGACGATTCCGTTCGGAAGATTAATTCCGCCACTCGGAGACCTGACGACCAGCGAGAAGAAAAGTGTCGCGTCAGGTTGCGTGCTCGTAATTCGAACCTTGATTGAGGATGGACCCACCACTGAAATTGGTTCTGTCAGAGGTGCGCTTTCTAAAAATCCACTCTGACCCGGCAGAAAAGCAGGACTGAACCCTGCAAAACTTGAAAGTAATTGAGATGCAAGCGCCCCCGCTGACCCGATGCCAGGAAGTGCCGAGATCGCACCCGGCACCCCGCCAATCGGATAAATCGCCGCGGCTGTTGGGGTAACTAGTTTCAATTGTTGAGACTTTGACTCGAAGGGCAGTTTGTCACTCATAAAAACTTTGGGAATCACTGACGAATCTTGCAAAGAGATCGAGCCGTTAGTTCTAGTGAATTGAAAAACAGGAAACTCTAATTTTTCATTCAGGAGATACTTTTTAAACCATTGCAAGAATTGCTCACGTAAATACGTGGCCTGAGAATTCGCGCCATCATGTCCATCAGCGTGCCAAATCATTGAAAGTGGTGTATTCGGATTCGTCTTTTTTATCGCTTGAGCAGTTTTAGAACTTTCACTTAGCGGAAATAGAGAATCTGCTTGTCCTTGGCTTAAAAGTGTTGGTGCGGTAATTGATGATGCATAGTTGATCGGTGAAACTGAAGCAAGAAGATCTTTCTCGGCTTGACTCGGTTTGCCCTGCAGAACTGCATTTTCGTAGGCGTCGCACCATTGCTGCGAGAACGAACCACACTCACCGAGATATGCGTTCTGTAACGAAACTGCAGAAAAAAATGTTCCTACCCAAACTTTTTTAAATGGACCCGAAACCTGCGAGCGCTCCACAGATTGTGGAAAGAAACCTTGCTGCAAGTCGCTCCATGTGATGTCTGCAATCACTGCATCAATTCGGGAATCTTGACTCGCTGCTAGAAGTGCGTTCGCTCCACCATAAGAACTACCCATAATCCCAACACGCGGGTCGCCCTGCGCATCAATTATCACATCTTTACTGCGGGCAAGATAAGAGATCAAGGCTCGGGTATCGGCTACCTCACCATTGATTGAATTCATTTCTATTTGTCCAGTCGACTCACCAAATCCACGAGCAGTCCAAGTCAAAACAACGAAACCCTTTGATGCGAAAAACTTTGCTTCGGCTTCAACCGAGTCTTTGCTTCCACCAAATCCGTGAGCAATAAGAATTGCCGGTGCAGGAAGTTTTTTTGGCAAGTATTTAGAAGTGTCAATTAAAACACCTGGAGAAGTTTCAACGATTTCCGAACTCTCAGCACTGGCATCAACCCCAATCGGAAAAAGCGCTATCGTCATCGCACAAATTATTGAAGCCACAAAAACCTGAAGTCCTCTAAATTTCACCTTCACAACCTAAGGGAAATGTCACACGACTCCATTTATTTTTGTTGCTAATCTTTCACTGATGCGCATTAAAACCACGCTCTTTGTTGCCGTGTTACTTATATCTCTCTCCCCTACGTCGGTGGATGGCTCGGCAGATCAGTCAGCGACGAAAAAATATACGGTGACGATGAAGAAGGCTCATCTTCCAACTGCTCCAAAAAACGGCACAGATGACTATCGCTGTTTTCTACTTGATCCAAAAGTCACCGAAGATTCAGTTATCCGAACTATTCAGTTCATTCCGCAACGTAAAAACTTTGTTCATCACGCAATTATTTTTCGAGTAACCGACGCCGACATCCCTCAGGCAGTCGCTGCAGATAAGAACGGCACTGGATGGCCATGCTTTGGTGGTTCTGGACTGGGCAATATGCTGTCGTCTTTTATCTCGACGCCATGGATTAGTTCGTGGGCACCGGGTCGTGGCATAGATATTTCACCAGCGGGATATGGAACACCGTTCAAGAAAGGTGAGCGTTTCGTTTTGCAGGTGCACTACAACTTATTGGCAATGAATGGCGGAAAAATTCAAACCGATCAATCGAAAATTGTGATGGAAGCAGTACCCGCAAAAGGAGCGAAAGTCAAACAGCTTCACGTTGAGCTCTTCCCCGCCCCTGTTGAACTTGCGTGTCCTGAAAATTTGACTGGGCCGCTTTGCGATCGAAAGCAATCGCTCATTGACCTCGCGTCGCGAACAAGCAAAATGAGTGCATTTGAATCTGCCGGCATCAATGTTCTTTGTGGCCAAAATCCTTTTAATCCAGTCGCGTCGTTGACCTCGCGTTGCGACAAAGTAATTACCTCAAACTTCAAGGTCATTGGTGCGGCTGCGCACATGCATCTTTTGGGGCGCACACTTTCATTAACTCTTAACCCTGGAAAGTCCTCTGAAAAAGTGATCTTGGATGTAAAGAAATATAATTTTGATGATCAGTCTGGCGTGGTACTACAAACTCCTGTTGCAGTAAAAGCAGGTGACACGATTCGAGTCACCTGCACTTTTGACCCGACAATTCGACAGAAACTTCCTGAATTGAAAAATCTGCCGCCTCGGTATATCACCTGGGGTGAAGGTTCGTCTGATGAAATGTGCCTTGGGGTTATCTCAGCAACAAAATAAAAATTTTCGCCGATTACCAATCAGTGGCAAGGTTTAGCCGACGGCGCCACATCAATCGCTGGGCTGCGCGCGAAAAACCCGCTCGGCTTCAAGTGAAAACCGGTACGTTCAACTGGCATCACCGGCCAATCTTCGGCGCGCGGAATGTGGTTTGTTCCAAAAACATGCCACAGCACAACATCGGTATTTTCAATGTCACGATTGGCTTGAGTCCACTGTGGCAAGCCCGCACCACCAGCGTGTTGAAATGGATAATCACCTGCTGGGTATCGCTCGTTATTTTCGTTCTTAGTTACCCACAAATGCTGATACATAAAACCTGCGCGCCGACCTATCGTCGACTCAGGCTTCGCCAATGGATATGTCGTATGCCCCGAAATAAGTTTGTAGCCAACTGGCTTACCCATGTGATTTTTACGATTTGGATTTATTACTTTCCAAAATCGACTCTTGAATGGATCAACAACACGCTTAGCGTCAAGTTCGCGCTTCAAAATCGTCTCGCTAATTTCGTACGCTCCACCGTGAATATTTTTCGGCCCCATCTCGTGCGCAAACGAGTCAACTTCGACAACGCTGTTGCGTACTCCGACAATTTCATCAGCACCGCTGTCAATATCTAAATCAAGTCGGGCGCATAAAATATGTTGGTGATACGGCGCCCATAAACCGGGCTCGAGCTCTGTCGCCGAAACATGATCGGCGCCAGGGTTGTCAGCCAGCGTCAACACAATGCCAGTGAGTTTGGCTTCAAATTCGATCGAGCCGTCTTGGTAGAAATACCAGAAGTATCCGTACTCATAATTATTGATCGTCACAATTGACGACACCACAAAACGGCGACCACGACGCACCTCAACATTGCCGTCGATGTCGACGTGCTTCCATAAAATCCCAAAATCTTCTTCATGCGTACAAATTGCATTTTTGATTTCACGCACCGTGCCATCAGGGTTCGCCACAGCTACATCAAAATAAACAATTTCGCCAAGACAATCGCAACCAAGAGTTAATGAGTTCGTATAGTTACCCAAACCAAACTCGCCAGTATCAAAAGCATTCTTGCGATACGCGCCCTGGCTTGGGTCACCATACGGAATGACAAGTTCAGCAATAGACATGCGATGCGCGATCTTGCGCAACTGACCACCGTCATCAAACCAAACATCATGAATCACAAGACCTTCGCGTTGGCAAAAACCGATTCGAAAACTCCACCGCTCCCAATTCGCTTTGTAGCCATCAAAAGAAAACGACACACCTTCGGGCTGCCTTATCTCAAATGGCTTCAACTCAACATCGGCCCCCGTTTGGCTTTGCCGATACGGGCCTGGTGTCTGAGGTATTGCAATTTGTTGATCGTTCTCAACAGCAAGAACTTCGCCAGAATCAATATCGATGATCGCATGTAAACCCGAAATTGGATGGGCATAAAAATTCGCCTCTGGCGTTGGCTGATGCCACATCGGTGTCCAAATGATTCGCCGACCATCATCAAGATGTTTTGGTATCTGAGCACCAATCGGCCAAGCCTCCATACGCACTGAGTCAATATCTGTAACTCCGCGAGCATGCAATGCTTCAATCACACGGGCATCACGCTTTGCGGCCGAAATCGCCATCTCACTCTCAACACTTAAAACGGGAGCCTTGGCGCCTTCAATAACTTTGTTGCTCACAACATGCCCAGCAATCGTCACAACAATTTCAGCCACTTTGCCAGTCGAACGATCCAGCACAGTCACTCGCGCAGCCCGTTCAATTTTTTCAACATCTTCACTATTTTGATTTGACCGAAAACGCGCCAACACGGACTTTGGTGGCTCTTCAACTTGCAACATCGCAATTAAATGTCGGTGATCAAGCACACCGTCGCGACGCAAAGCGCTAATCAACGACTCAAGTTCGTCTTTGCTCAGCGGGTCTAGTGGATGCGACGCACTCGCCACATTGCCTCTCGCAGTAACCGCAGACATCATGCCTCCGAAAAATCGCATCAAAATAGAACTATGGCTCCGGGGGTGGGGCTCGAACCCACGACAAACGGATTAACAGTCCGTTGCTCTGCCAACTGAGCTACCCCGGAAGGTAAAAGGCTTGTTTACTCTAACGGCTTAGCGGACTATTGCGAATTAGAACTAGCATCGGGTCTATGACTGACAACTTCACTCCTAAACCAGAACATCGCTTCACCTTTGGTCTTTGGACCGTTGGCAATATGGGTCGTGACCCATTCGGATTAGAAACTCGCCCCGCACTAGACCCAGTTGACTCTGTTCATCGTTTGGCCGATCTCGGTGCTTACGGTGTCAACTTTCACGACGACGATCTCGTGCCATTTGGTTCAACACCTGCCGAGCGTGAGACTGCGCTGAAGCGTTTTCGTCAGGCACTAGATAAGACCGGCATGAAAGTTCCAATGGCTACAACAAATCTTTTTGGTCAGCCGGTGTTCAAAGAAGGCGCGTTTACGGCGAACGACCCGATTGTGCGCCGTTATGCAATCAAGAAAACAATGGAGTCAATCGATATGGGCGTCTCACTTGGCGCAAAGGTTTATGTGATGTGGGGCGGCCGCGAAGGTCTCGAGTGTGAAGCAGCAAAAGATGTTCGCACCGCGCTTGACCGCTACGCCGAGGCAGTAAATATTTGCTGTGCGTATGCCAAAGACCGTGGCTATGACATCAAGTTTGCTCTCGAACCAAAACCAAACGAACCACGTGGCGATATGTTCTTGCCAACAGTTGGTCATGCAATTGCATTCATCAACGAATTGCAATGGCCAGACATGGTCGGTCTCAACCCAGAGTTCGCGCACGAAACAATGAGTGGGCTTAACTTCACGCACGCAGTTGCGCAAACACTCTGGCACGGCAAGTTGTTTCACATTGACTTGAACGCACAACGCATTGGTAAGTTTGACCAAGATTTCAGGTTTGGCAGTGAGGGAATCCGCGATGCTTTTTATCTCGTCAAATTGCTTGAAGATTCGAAGTGGGATGGAATGTTGCACTTTGATGCACACGCATATCGAACCGAGAATGCCGAAGGTGTTTGGGATTTTGCCCTTGGTTGCATGCGAACATATTTGATCTTGGCTGAGAAATCTCGCGAGTTCAAGCAAGACAAAGAGATTCAGGCAGCACTCGGGGCCGCTATGTTTGACCAACTGAGTGTGCCGACTTCTCCTGATGGATTAGGCGCTGATGCATTGCACAGTTTGCGTACCGATACATTTGATGTCAAGGCACTCGGCGAACGTGGATATGCTCACGAACGCCTTGACCAACTTGTCACAGAACTGATTCTCGGCGTTCGATAACTAATGCCGGTTGTAGTCGGCGTTGATTCGTCAACGCAGTCAACAAAAGTAGAGGTTCGCGATCTTGATTCTGGCGAATTGATTTCGACTGGTCGTGCATCGCACGCAAGCACGGGCATTACCCCAGTTAGTGAATCAAACCCAACTGAATGGATAGCGGCATTTGACGGGGCCTATGCACAGGCGTCTTCGCAAACTATTTTGCCAAAAGTCACCGCCATTTCTGTCGCTGGTCAACAACATGGCCTAGTCACACTCGACGCGAATCATAATATTGTTCGAGCCGCAAAACTATGGAACGACACCGAATCAGCAACAGATGCACAATGGTGCGTAGATCAACGCGATGCCGCGTGGTGGGCATCACATATCGGCAGTGTGCCAGTTGCGAGTTTCACCGTCGCGAAGCTTTCGTGGCTAAAGCGTGTTGAGCCAGAAAATTGGACACGAGTTGCTCGTATTTGTTTGCCGCATGATTATCTTTCGTGGCATTTACGTGGCGGAGGCGCATCAGAAATTGTCACCGATCGTGGCGATGCATCTGGCACTGGCTATTGGTCACCGAGAACCAATAACTATCAAGACGAAGTGTTGCAGATAATCGATAAGTCTCGCGATTGGTCAAAAATGTTGCCACGTGTCGCCGAACCGCTTGAATCAACTGGACAATGGGGCGATGCCGTAATCGGCTGTGGCACTGGCGACAACATGGCTGGCGCACTTGGCATCGGATTATTGCCCGGTGATGTCGCGATTTCACTTGGCACATCGGGCACGGTTTATGCAGTCAGTGCTCAGGCAACAGCTGATAGCAGCGCCGCAGTAGCCGGTTTCGCTGATGCAACAGGAAGTTTCTTGCCACTTGTTTGCACACTGAATGCGACAAAAGTTTTTGATTCGTTTGCTAATTTTCTCGGCGTAGATCTACAGCAGTTTGGCGAACTTGCATTGGCATCGACCTGTGGAGCAAACGGTCTTGTGTTATTGCCATACCTAGATGGTGAGCGAACACCGAATCTTCCCGACGCGCGGGCAATGTTGGTCGGCATTAACTCAAGTCATTCGCGCAGTGATATTGCGCGCGCTGCCATTGAAGGTGTTGTATGCGGACTTCTCGATGGATTAATTGCAATCGCGAACTGCGGCGTCGATACATCAGGTCGCATTTTTCTACTCGGGGGCGGCGCACAGTCACCCGCCGTTTGTCAGATAGTTGCTGACTTAACAGGCAAGCAAGTAAACGTGCTTAACGAACCTGAAATAGTTGCACTCGGCGCTGCTAGACAGGCAGCCGCAACTCTGACTGGTAAATGGCCAACGTGGGTTGCATCATCTCGAGTTGCTGCACAACCAATTGCTAGTTCATCGCAATGTAACGAAACTCGCCAAAGATTCATCGCAACACGAATCAAAAGTTACGGCGTTTAAAAGTTCTAGCGTTTAAAAGTTTTTTAAACTAGCCAACAATTTCGCTGGTCTTAACCATTCGACCTTCGCGAACCGACTTCCACGCTGCCAAACCGGCGACAAGCGATGCACGACCATCAGCACCAGTTACGACTGGCTGAATTTTGCCCGTTGCGACACCCATGAACTCATTCCATTCGGCAATATACGACGGAATGTAGCGATCTAAAAAGAAGTACGGCATTTTGTCTAATTGTGTGCCTTCTTCGTTGCGCTTAATCACGCTTGTCATCACTTGGTTATCTGAGCCAACCAAACCTTTTGAGCCGAAGACTTCAACCCGCTGGTCATAACCGTAAACAGCCTGACGCGAATTATCAATCATCGTGATCGCACCATTTTCGTGCTGCAACATAATTGCCACCGTGTCAAGGTCTCCAATTTCGGCAAACTCGGGCACGATTCGCACAGCCCCAGTTGCGTAAACCGAAACGATTTCACTGCCGACGACATAACGGGCCATATCGAAATCATGAATTGTCATATCAATAAAAATTCCACCTGAAACTTTTGCATACGAAACTGGCGGCGGTGAAGGGTCACGGCTTGTTATTCGCGCGATATGCACGTCACCAATCGTGCCGTTAGCAACATTGTCACGAACACTGCGATGACTAGGGTCAAATCTGCGGTTGAAACCAAGCATTAATGGTGTCTTGCTATCACTGATAGCTTTCAACGCCCTATCTGTATCGGTAAGCGACAGAGAAATTGGCTTCTCGCAAAATACTGGTTTGCGATAGTTTGACGCCATCAGCAACACTTCAACGTGCGTGTCGGTCGACGTGCAAATTGCGATTGCATCAACTTCTTTAGCCGACATTAAAGCATCTGGGCTTTCAAAATGTTTGCAATCAAATTTAGTAGCAATTTTTTTAGCCGATTCAGTCACCACGTCATAAACGCCGGCCAAATGTGCGCCTTCAATTCGTTGCGCGATTAACTCTGCATGCATCACACCAATGCGACCACAACCCAATACACCGATACCAATACTGTTACTCACGGCCAAACTTCTCCTACTTTTGGTTTAGATGGCGAGCCAGCGCCGACCACCGATTGATCGAAGTCTATTACTGCACCAGTCATTAATCCTGACTCGTCTGAAAGTAAAAACATAATTGAGCGTGCAAGTTCATCTGGTTTTATTAATCGGCCCATTGGTTGATCTCGCTCTGCTTTTTCTAGCCAACCATCTTGTGCGTTGTGCCACTTTCGCTGTGTCGCATCTTCAGTCGGCGTATCCATCCACCCTGGATTCAAAAGATTCACCCGCACACGGTCGCGCATTAGTGAATATGCACAGTTGCGTGTCAGTGTGTGCAACGCGCCTTTAGAAATTGCATAGTGTGTCAAGTTCACATCACCGCCATAGCCAGTGACACTGCCGATATTCACGATTGAGCCAGCGACGGATTCGCGCTTCATTATTTTCGCGCACTCTTGAATCAACATAAACGGCGCTCGCACATTAACTGCCATCATCGTGTCAAACATGTCTGGGGTTGTATTCCATACGCTGCCCCGCGAAGTTTCTGCAGCCGAATTCAATAATCCATGTACTACGCCAAAAGTCTCATCGACTATCTTGACGATTCGCTTTGGCTCATCAGCACCTGCAAGATCACCGGTTATAAAAATAGTCTTGGTGCCAAGGCTTGTTAATTCGCTCGCCAACTTGTCACCGGTCTTTGTATCGCGTCCAACAAGAGCCAAACCTGCTGCACCACGCTCAACGGCCAAGCGCGCTACACACTCACCTACACCTCGTGACGCACCACTGAGCAATAACACTTTGCCGTGCATACTTGAAGTACTCGGGTTCTTTGTTTGATTGTCGCTCACGATTTCTACCTACCATCCGATTCGCTGTTGTTTTTTGCCTTCGCGCATTACTTCGCCAGCCTTAATTACTTCTGGGCGATGACTAGTTGTTGGCACGCCGACTTCCCAGAATGAACCGCCTTCTGTCCAGTCATTGGGGCTGGTCTTGATCACAATCACATGAGTTTTGTCAGATTTGCGAGCACGAACGAACGCTGTCTCAAACTCATCAATAGAACCAACTGTCTCAGATATTGCGCCCATAGACGCAGCATGTTGAGCGAAATCAACGTACACGAGGTTTGCTGGTTCACAATCGGCAAGTTGATTATTAAACGGCACACCGCCTTGACTGACTTGCAATCGATTAATCACCGCGTATCCGCCGTTGTCGCAGACGATCACAATCAGTTTGTGACCGTAGAGAACCGAACTATAAATATCGCTATTCATCATCATGTATGAACCATCGCCGACGAAAGAAATCACTTCGCGTTCTGGCATCGCCATCTTCGCGCCCCACGCACCAGAAAGTTCGTAGCCCATGCACGAGAACCCATATTCGCAGTCAAATGAATCGAGGCTCTTCGCCCGCCAGCCGTTATTAAGTTCACCCGGGAACCCACCCGCTGCTGTGAGCACATAATCGCTCGGCTGTGCAGCACGATCAACAACCCCAACAACTTGGGCATATGTTGCAAGTTGCGCCGTGTTTGCGACTTTATTTTTCGCAGCGATGCTGTCAATATATTTGTGATAGCCAACAACTTCTTGTTGTGCAACTTTCGACCAAGTGTCATCACTGCGCCAATTACCAAGTTGTGTACCAAGATCAGATAGTGCTTCGCGCGCGTCACCAACAACTGGCAACGAGCGATGTTTTATCGCGTCAAACCGCACGGTGTTGACACCAATAAATTTTGTCTGCTCATTACTAAAGATCGTCCAAGACCCAGTTGCGAAATCTTGCAATCGAGTACCGAGAGCCACCACGACGTCTGCTTGCGCGGCCAAATTATTTGCCGACTCACAACCAGTTACCCCAACTGGCCCAGCGTTAAGCGGGTGTGAAGCCAATAGCGATGCCTTGCCGGCGACAGTCTCAACAACCGGAATATTGTGCGCCGTAGCAAACGCAGCCAACTCTTTTTCGGCAAGCGAATAGTGCACGCCACCGCCAGCGATAATCAGCGGTCGTTTTGCGTTCTTCAAAACCTCAACAGCATTTTTCAACTCAGTTGCATCTGCACGAGGTCTAATAATGGTGTGTACAACTTTTTCAAAAAACACTTCTGGAAAGTCAAAACTCTCGGCTTGAACATCTTGCGGTAAACCTATAAACGCGGGGCCACATGTTGCCGGGTCAAGCATCGTCGAAACTGCGTGTGGCAACGAATGCAACAACTGTTGCGGTGCAACAATTCGATCCCAATATCTAACCACTGGCTTGAACGCGTCGTTCACCGTGATTGAAGGATCGCTGAAGCTTTCGCCTTGTTGTAAAACTGGATCAGGAATTCGGTGAACGAATGTATCGCCAGACAAAAACAAAACTGGCAAGCGATCAACATAGGCAACACCTGCTGCAGTGACCATATTTAATGCACCTGGCCCAATCGAACTTGACGCAACCATGATCTGTTGACGTCGTTTCGCCTTTGCGAACCCAACTGCTGCGAGCGCCATGCCTTGTTCGTTTTGTCCGCGCCACGTGCGAATATTTTTTCGCTCTTCGTCGAGCGCCACACCAAGACTTGTTACGTTGCCGTGTCCAAAAATTGCCAGCACTCCCGGGAACAATTTTTCTTCGTGACCGTTAATAAGTATTCGTTGCGCGACCAGAAACTTTACAAGCGCCTGTGAAGTGGTTAATCGAATTGTTTTCATGGACGAACAATACGCGCTGCACGTACAATCGCCCCAGCCACATCGCCATCTTTTGGAAACAACAAAGATCTACCTACGACTAATCCGCGCACGTTTGGTACTTTCATCGCCCGCTCCCATGACGAATACGTTGCTTCAGGGTCTGGCCCTGGTGTACCACCAAGAATTAGACCTGGCAAAGTTGTCGCTGCCATCATTCGTTCGACTTGCGAACCCGCAGGCACTTTTAGCCAGGTGTACGCAGATGACGAACCGAGGCCTGATGCAATCGAAACTGCACGCAACAACTTGTCATTATCGTCAATATATTTCGCCGGACCACCGCTACCGCCCGTATACGGCAAGGGTTCGACCATGATTGGCAATTTCAGATCAGCCATCTGTGTGACAGCCTTTGCGCAAGCTTCGATCGTTGGGCCAGTGCCCGCATCATCATCGGCAAGCCTCAACAAGACCTTGCCACCATCAAGTCCTCGCGCGGCAATTTCTTGTGGCGTGTACGCCGTCATCCGATCATTGAGTTCCCAACTGGCTCCCATGATTCCGCCACGGTTCATCGTGCCAAACACAAGTTTGTTGTCGAGGGCACCGAGAAGTGCAAGTTCATCAATCACATCGGCGCTACCGAGAACACCATCTACCAGTGGATTATCTAGTGCGATTAGCAGTGAATCAAGCAGCTTTCGACGATCTGCCATCGCAAATGGATCATCACCAACGCCGAGCATTCCGCGTGCGGTGTGATCTGCGGCAACTATAAATAGTTGTGAGTCGGTAATTAACTTGCGACGCTTTCGTTTTTTGAGGGCCTTTGCGGCACCATTCGGATCCTCTAGACGTGACTTAATTAGCCCTCGCCATTGATCATCTCTCATTATGAACTGTTCGAGACACTGTGTCGTTAACTGCCTAAGCAGCGTGGACACGACCTGACATCAGCTCAATTAGACGTTCATATGTGAGATCTTGTTTTTCGAAATGCCCTACCGATTGACCACGATTGAGAATCAAGAACCGATTACCAACAGGCAGAGCATGTTGTGGGTTGTGAGTAATCAAAATTACGCCAAGATCACGGGCCGCTGCGGCTTTAACATAACCAAGCACTAGATCCGACTGACGCACACCAAGAGCAGATGTCGGCTCATCAAGAATCAATACTCGAGCACCGAAATAGACCGCACGTGCGATCGCCACGCTTTGACGCTCACCACCTGACAAAGTTCCGACTGGTTGGTCAATATCACGAACGTCAATACCAAGTTTTGACATTTCTTCTCTCGCTGTGGCACGAGCAAATTTTGCGTCAAGCAAATTGATTGGACCAAAACGTTTTGTTGGCTCTGAACCTAAAAAAAAATTTCGCCACACTGACATCAATGGAGCCATCGCCAAGTCTTGGTAAACCGTTGCAATACCAAGTGCGCGAGCTTCACGAGGTGAATCAAAAGTAACTTCATGACCTTCGAAGAGGTACTTGCCAGTACTTGGCTTATGTAAACCACTGATTATTTTTATAAATGTTGATTTACCTGCACCGTTATCGCCAAGCACACAAGTAACTTCGCCTGCTTTAACAGTCGTTGAAACATTCTCAAGTGCCTTAACATTTCCGAAGTATTTTCCAATATTTTGAAGTTCAAGTAGTGGAGTTGAATTACTCATCGTTGTTCATTCGCCTTCCTACGCACATAGTTATTAACGAGCACTGCGACAAGCAATACTGCACCAAGGAAGATATATCGACCATCTTGGTTCCATTGCGCAGCAGGAATACCATTTTTCGAAACAGCCATAATCAGTGCGCCTAGCGAAGCACCAATAACCGAGCCGTAACCACCTGTCATTAGATTGCCACCTACAACAGCGGCAATAATGTATTCAAACTCTTGGCCATCACCCTGTTGCGCTTGAACTGAGTTTAGGCGCATCAAAATCATTGCGCCCACGAAAGCGCCCATTAATGAAGTCGCCATGAACAGTGCCGTCTTAACTTTGTCAGCCGGAACACCTGTCGCACGAGCAGCATCTTTATTGCCACCCACTGCAAAAATCCAGTTGCCGTATTTCGTTTTGGTCAAGACGAATGACCCGACGGCAGTAAAAAATAACCACCAGAACACCGACATTCGAAATACTCCCTCAGAAAACAACAATCTTGTGCCAAGCGCGATAGCCCCTAAAAGCATTCCCACCAAAACAAGTCGTTTACCGAGTCGGTCAGCATTTAGATCTGCCAAAGTTCGCTTCTTCTGGTTGGCTTCGATAAAAGTTGTGGCCAAAATTAGCGCTGCACCAATCAGTAACGTCGCAAAAATTCCACCGCGAAATCGGGGTGCACTTGAATCTGCACGAACTGCAAAGGCCACGACAATAAAGCATGCCGACATTAAGACGCCCAAATTAACAAACCACTTTGTTGACTGCTTACCAGCGATGCCGCGAGCGCGATATAGGCAAGTTGCGGCGCCAGTGCCCGCAACCGTAATCAAAACAGCTCGCACCGCCTGCACAGTTGTCAACTGAAACAATGAGACGATGCCAGTTAACGAAACCAAACAAATAATTGGCAGACGAACCGCAATTAACGCGACTGTTTTTGCTCGAAATTCAACATCTCCGCGCTTTACTTGGCGCACAAAGAACCAAAGCGGCAATGCGCCAGCGGCAACTGCGACAACAAGCCTTAACCAACTCGGAAACCACTGCAACATTACGCTTTCTTCGCCGCGGTCAAATAGTTGACCAGCCAAAGACGCAACTGCAGTGCCTAGCAATCCAAGAATGATCAGCGGCCGAGCAGATTTAGGCAGCGCACCAACAAGCGGTTCTCGACCTTGAAATCTGGCACGCGAATAAGAAACAATCGCCAATGCGGAGCCAGTTAAACCAATCAACCCAGCTACGACGTTTCCATTAATTGAATCTGTGCGGTGAAGTACCAGTACCCCGACCACACCTGCGACTGCACCGACTATTGCAACAAGCATCGCTGGCATAGCGGTCTGTTCTGCGCGCAGTAGAGACTGCTCAACAAAGCCAATAATCAAAAGCACAGCAAAAGCGATTCCACCGATGATAAAAATAATGTCCCGGTATTTAGTATCACCAAACTTATTTTCGCCACCTAACACAGCCTTAAAAAACTTGTACCCATGAGCCTTGTCAACGTCTGAAACATTGACCAGTGAGTTAATCCGCTTCGAGAAAACAAGGTTTGCTCCCTTGATCACGAAGAATGAACCAAGCGTCACAATGAAACTGGGCAAACCAGTCTTATTAACCAAAAAGCCATTCCACCAGCCAACACAACCTGCTAACAAAAACGCAGCAGGGATACAAACCCAAAGCGAAATACCGCCGTCAGTAAAATACTTCGCCATCAACGCAATTGTCACGCCGCTAGCACCAGTCATTACGCCAGCTGAAAGATCAAATTCTCCACCGATCATTAACAGAGAAACTGCAACTGCCATGATGCCAAGCGGAGCCGCTACGTCTAAAAAGTTTGCAGTACTACCGGCAGTACCAAACTTGTCACCATTGCCCCAGAAGAACGCCCACACCACGACAGCGCCAATCAGTGCGCCGATCTCTGGAGAGATGAGTAATCGTTTTAGTGGCCCACGATAAGTGATTCTTTCGTCACTTGGTTTGAGCGGAGCTACATCATCAAATTCGCTCACGCTGTTATCCCCCGTTGCATTCTGTAAATACTAAACAACTAACTTAATTAAAATCAAATTTTCGTCTAGAAATTAATCAAGTTGGTTCGTCCGCTCGAGATTCTGAGCGAACGAACCAACTTTGAAAAATAGTTACTTTTTAATCAAATTCGTAACTTACGAACTAACTAACGAGTTCCTTTGCCTACAAGTTCCTGAACTGCGACAACGTTTGACTTGTCAACAAATCCTGGGC
>ERZ889217.972-NODE-972-length-15678-cov-17.674902_pt1 | contig 15678 bp, 12 predicted proteins | sample MGYA00521098_ERZ889217 | MGnify/ENA primary metagenome ERZ889217 (study PRJEB32303, sample SAMEA104408613) | aquatic metagenome | biome: Brackish water; feature: Pelagic; material: water | place: Baltic Sea | collected 2014-06-10T22:04:00 | depth 2,362 m ...
TTGCGCGAGTTTTCAGCGGCAGGGTTTCACGCCACATCGATGAACGACATCGCCGCCGCCGGTGGCATCACCAAACCTGTGTTGTACCAACACTTTGCGTCTAAACGCGCGCTCTACCTTGCGCTCATCGATGAAGTCGCAGCCAGCATGCTGGAAGCCATTGGCAAAGCAACCGCCAATGCGCCTGATGCCCGTGCCCAAACCGAACGAGGCGTCATTGCCTATTTCGAATGGATGGCAGTCAATCGTGACGCATTTGTTTTGCTCTTTGGCAGTGGCGCGCGTCGCGACGAAGAGTTTTCAACGGCCGTGCGCAACGTCGAGCGACTCGTTACCGAAGCAATCGCGCCGCTCATCGACGCGGGTCTTGATGCCGAGCATCAGCGTCGCCTCGCCTATGCGCTGGTCGGCATGTCTGAAGGTGTGAGCCGACACCTCATCAGCACTGGTGAAGCCTTTGATGCCACTCTCGTGGGCTCGCAACTCGCCAACTTTGTATGGGCCGGTCTGCGCGGTGTCGAGCCGCAGCGACGCACCAGCAACTAACTGCACCCCTAGTCGCGCAAGACAAGGCCGCGGTATCCGCGGGCGAACCGATGCTGTTCGAGCAACGCCGCAACCTGCATGGTCTCGGGTGTTGCATCGTGCACACCTGCACCATTGATTTTGCGCACTTCAATATTTTTTGCACGCCCATCTTTCACCAGCGTGCCGAGCGCATCGACTATCGCCGAACAGTTGTGCGGCTCGAGTGATGCCGCAAAAGTAACCAGATGATGGCTGCGCACGTCGTACCACGCCAAAGCCTCGCCACCACCAATCAACACCACCGCCCCCGCACTGCGCGATGGGCGGCCCGTGGTTGCCGGCCAGTCGAGCGTGGCGCCGTATGGTTGCGCAGGGTCGGTTGCGGCCAACACCTCCACACTCAGCGTGCTGTCTATTTCTTTACAGGCCCGCAGTCGATCGACAGCCCCAGGCACCGCGAATTGTGCAGCACCTAAACCATCAACGAAGTATCCACGGCGCACCGTGCCCCGCTCTTCGAGTGCTTTGAGCACACCGTAGACACCGGCGAAGCCACCGCGCACATGTTCAGCCAGCACCGCTTCGCGGGTGAGCACACCGTGGCGCTCCAGCAGTTGCATGGCGATGGCGTGGAGTGCTTCGGTGGCACTAGATGGGCGTTCAACGAGTTGCGACACGAGGCTCCAGCGCCCCTGGGCTGCTGGTGGGCCAACTCGTCCACTGCTGCCCCCACGCACATGGCGCGGTCGCACCAACCGTGCCGCCTGTCGACGAGCACTGCTTGCCGCCGGTAGCGACCGCGCACTCTTGCCACTGCGGGCCCCGTGCAAAACTGCTCGCAGTGGGGTGAGTGAATCGTTGGTCACCTCGCCTGCCCAGACCAAGTCCCACAGTGCTGCGAGCAATTCGGTATCCGTCGCACCACGCACCGCGCTACGCAACTGGCCCCAGAAACAGGCGCCACGTTCGCCGAGAGCCGTGCGAATTTGGTCGTGCACACCGCCAACGGGCGCATCAAGTTGTTCGAATGCCGGCAAAAATGCTGCGAGTTGGTCGGCAAAAAATAGTCGTATTCGCCCGTCGTTGCCACCCAGCGAGCCAGCACCCACCCACACGACTTCGCCACTCGTGCACAAATCATCGAGCAGCGTCGAGCGATAACCGCGCACACGCATCGGCAAGATGTCGGTCTCCAGCGTGGATGCCACCAGCGCCGAACCGGCCAACACTGTGAGGGTTTCGACCAAAGCGTCAGCACCGTGGGTTGGCGCACTCACACCGTGCCACTCGGCCAAAAAGCGCGCAAATGTTTGCTGATCGACGGGCTCGACTTCTTTGCGCAACTTGGCCAGCGAACGCCGCCGCACCATGCGCAGCACTTCGTTGTCGCACCATTCACGTTCGGTACCGAATGGTCGAAACTCACCACGCACCACACGGTGTGCAGCCTCGAGTTGGGCAAGTGCTACTGCAATGCGCTCGACCGTGATGCCAAAGCGAGTTGCAACATCGCGGGTGATGAACGGCGCATGGGTGCGGGCGTAGCGCGAAACAAGCTCCACCAGTGGTGCGTCGACTGGGTCGGTAAACGCTTGGGGCAACCCGAGCGGCAGCGCACAACCCAGTGCATCGCGAAAACGCCCTGCGTCTTCGGCGGCTACGTATCGCCGCTCGCCAGCCACCACCAACTCGATTGCGCGACGCTGGGCAACTAGTTCGGTGATTGCGACTGATGCATCGGTCTCGCATCGCAACGACACTTCGTCGAGCGTCAAGTCGCCCACTCGTCGCAACAGGTCGTGCACTTCGTCGATGGTCTTGGCGCGTCGCTCATCGACAAGTTGCTGTAGTTCGAGTTCGATATCCGCCAACACTTCGCCGTCGAGCAGTTCACGTAGTTCTTCAGAGCCGAGCAAGTCGTTGAGCAAGTCACGATCTAGCGCCAGTGCCGCTGCTCGACGTTCGGCCAACGGGGCGTCGCCTTCATACATATAGGCCGCAATCCAGTTGAAGAGCAGGCTCTGGGCAAATGGCGAAGCCTTTGGCGTGTCAACGCTCACCAAGCGGATGGCTCGCGACCGCAGCCGCGACAACACGTCGCGCAATGCCGGCACATCAAATACGTCTTGCAGGCACTCGCGACTGGTTTCTAGCAACATCGGAAACGTCGGATACTTGGCGGCCACGGCCAACAAGTCAGCGGCTCGCTGGCGCTGCTGCCACAATGGGGTGCGTTGATCGGGGCGACGACGCGGCAACAACAGCGCTCGCGCAGCACATTCGCGAAAGCGCGCGGCAAACAACGCCGTTTGTGGCACGGCAGCCACCAGCACATCGGTGATTTCGTCTGGGCTGATGAGCAGCTCTTCGATTGGCAAACGATCAATGGCTTCGGGCAAGCGCAAGACGATGCCATCGTCGCCCCACATGGTTTCGACGGGAATGCCCAGTCGCTCGAGCAGGCGGCGTTCGATGGCAATTGCCCACGGTGCGTGCACGGGTGTGCCGAACGGCGAGTGAATGCAGATACGCCAGTCGCCAATCTCGTCGCGAAAGCGCTCGACCACGATGGTGCGGTCGGTGGGCAACGTGCCAGTGGCTTGCACTTGTTCGTCGATATACATGAGCAGATTTTTGGCCGCGAGTGGGTCGAGGCAATGGCGCTCGACCAGCAAGTTTTCGGCACCAGCCGTTGGTTGCATCTCTTCGTCGCGAATCGTGCGCAAAAACTCACCAACTGCTTGCCCAAGCTCGACCGGGCGACCAAGTCGGTCGCCGTGCCAGAACGGCATCTTGCCTGGCTCGCCTGGCGCCGGGTTGACGATGACACGATCAAACGACACGTCTTCGATTCGCCAAGTTGAAGCACCGAGCACAAACGTTTCACCCGGGCGTGTTTCGTACACCATTTCTTCGTCGAGTTCGCCCACCCGAGTGCCGTCTGGCAAAAACACACCGAACATGCCCCGGTCGGGAATCGTGCCTCCGTTGGTAACCGCCAACCGTTGCGCGCCGTCGCGAGCCCGCAATGTGTCGGCGATGCGATCCCACACGATGCGCGGGCGCAAGTCGCGGAACTCTTCGCTGGGGTATCGGCCCGCCAGTAAATCCAGCACGTTGTTGCGCACCTCGTCGGACAATTCGGCAAAGTTGGCACATCGACGAATCATCGCCGTAACCGAAGCAACGCTGCAGTCAGGGTGCATGGCCACGTGCGCCACGATGTGTTGGGCCAACACGTCGAGTGGGTTGCGCAGATACCTGGTGGATTCGATGTCGGCGTCCAACATGCGTCGGGCCACCACGGCAACTTCGAGCAAGTCATGTCGATGTTTTGGAAACACTTTGCCTTTGCTGGCCTCACCCACTGAGTGCCCGGCGCGACCAATGCGCTGCAGACCGCGGCTCACTGCGCCAGGTGACTCGACTTGAATCACCAAATCCACTGCCCCCATGTCGATGCCCAACTCAAGACTGCTGGTGGCCACGATGGCGCGCAGTTGCCCGCGCTTGAGTTGGTCTTCAATCACGATTCGTTGTTCGCGTGCCAGCGAACCGTGGTGCGCTTTGACAAAGTCGGCATCACCCAACCCAAGATCAACTGCCAACTCGTTGAGTTGGGCTGCCAGTCGTTCGGCACCACGTCGGGCGTTGCAAAAAATAATCGTGCTGCGATGCTGTTGCACCAGTTCGAGAATCTTCGGGGTGATGCTCGGCCAGATGCTGGTGCGTCGCTCGACACCCGCGGCCGTGGCTGGGCCACTGCGAAGTTCGGTGGTTACTTTGCCGAGCGAACCCATGTCTTCGATGGGCACCACGACTTCGATTTGCATCGGTTTGCGGGCGCCGGCATCGACAATGGAAACCGTTCGCGGTGCGCCATCGCGATAGCCACCCAAGAATCGTGCGACTTCTTCGAGTGGGCGTTGCGTGGCCGAGAGCCCGATGCGCTGGGGGGCCACCGCGGTGAGTTCTTCGAGGCGTTCGAGCGACAATGCCAAGTGCGCTCCACGTTTGGTGGCAGCAATCGCATGGATTTCGTCGATGATGACCGTGTCGATGTTGGCCAGCGTCGAGCGCGCCGACGAAGTGAGCATGAGATACAAACTTTCGGGCGTGGTAATCAACACGTCTGGTGGGTGGCGCAACATGCGTTGGCGATCACGAGCACTGGTGTCGCCGGTGCGCAAGGCCACTACCGGCTCGCGAAAGTTGTGCCCGAGTCGTTCGGCTGCGTGACGGATTCCGACGATGGGTGCCCGCAAGTTTTTTTCGACGTCAAAGGCCAGTGCCCGTAGCGGTGACACATACAACACACGTGTGGTCGATACTTCGGCCACGTCGCGGGTGACCAAACGATCGATCGCCACCAAGAACGCAGCGAGTGTTTTGCCGCTGCCAGTTGGTGCAGAAATAAGTGTGTGATTGCCGCCCAAGATGTGCACGAACCCTTCGGCCTGTGCCGGGGTCGCCGCCGGAAACGACGTGTCAAACCAAGCCTGTACCGCCGGCGAAAACTGGTCGAGCACGGTGTCAGTAGCCACTGCCGAAGAGTACCTACTCGGTGTGCCGATAGGTACGCTGAGCGCCATGCCCGTGGTTGGTGAGCATCATCCCGCCTTCGAGGAATACTGCGAGTGCATCTACGAAATGCGCGAGGACCAAGCCGAAATCATCCAGGCTCGGCTAGCCGAACGGCTGAATGTGTCACGTGCCTCGGTGTCAGAAATGGTGAAGCGCATGGAGGCCGCCTCATTGCTGAAAGTTGACCAAGCCCAACTCCAACTCACCGCCAAAGGCGAAGAGCTGGCGTCGCGAATTGTGCGCCGCCACCGGCTAGCCGAACGGTTTCTTATCGACGTCATCGGGCTCCCGTGGGAGCGCGCCCACCACGAAGCCTGCAAGTGGGAGCACGTGATCAGCGCCGACGTCGAAGAGGGTCTCGTTCGGTTGCTGGGTAACCCCACCACGTGCCCGCACGGCAACCCGATTCCGGGCACGGCGCCCAGCAATGTGGCAGTGACCGCGCTGGCCAAGGTTGCCAAAGGCACACGATTTACCGTGGTGCGTATTCCCGAAGAAATCGAAGAGCGTGATGGTGCGCTCCGCGACCTGCAATCACAACACATCACGCCCGGTCGCGAATGCACGCTTGTCGAACACCGCGACGGTGCAGCACAACTCATCGTGCACAACACCACCGATCATGCCGCAACCCTTGATTCGTTTGTCAGCGCGCGACTGCTCGTCACGCAGTAGCACGTCATGATTGCGCAGGGTTTGCTTCGAACCAAGGTCGTGGCGTTCACAACGGTGATGACATTTGCAACAGCGTTTGTCGCCACGGGTTGCGCCACCGAAATCATCGAGCTCGACGCACCAGCCACCACCGTTGACGGCCAAGTCAACAGCACCATTTCACCGAACGTTTCGGCTGACGCGACATTGGCCGAACTCACAGTGATTTTGCGCAACGAAGTCGACTTGCTCAGCCAGGCAATATTTGTCACCGACCGCGATGCAGCGCGTGAGCATCTCGTGAGCATCAACGCTGCCTGGGCATACATCGAGCCGTTGATCGTGGCTCAATATGGCGAGCTGGCCGATCAACTCACCTACGACCTGCGACGCGTCATTGAACTTGCCCGCAGTGCAGTTGAACGCAATCGCCCGGCAGATGCCGGAAAAGCAAATGCGTTTCTGCGGCTGGCGCTTGCTTCACTCAACGTGCAATAGCTGTATCACTCTGGCGGCAGTAGTTAGCCGTAACTAGTCACGCAGTTCGACTGGCAACTCGCGCGAGTGCACCACAACAAGGCGCTGGGTAGAACGCGTGAGGGCGACATACAACCCGCGTGGCCCAGCATCAACAGATTCATAAATATCGGTTGGCTCGACAACCACCACACCGTCCATCTCTAGACCTTTTACCAAGCTGACCGGCACCACCGTCAATGTGGCCTCAAGTGCACTGGCCCCTGCCCGACCAAACTTCACGCCATTTGATTCAAGCGACGACGACAGTGCATCCACCAAATTGTCGGGGCACACGATGCCCACGCGGCCAGTGGCGAGCTCGGCCACCAGCGTGCGGGCCTCTTTGGCTACTGCAGCAAACAGCTGCTCGCGAGACGTCTTAATGATGCGAGGTTCAGCATCGCCTTCGCGCACGGCTGTCGGCGGGGTCTGCTGCGGTGCTGCAGTGGGCAGTAGTCGGGCGGCCAACTCCATAATTTGGCGCGGGATGCGGTACCCCACCGACAATTCAGCAACCGTTGCGTCACGGTTCTTAGGAAGTAGCGCCAGCACGTCGCTCCAGTCGTGGGGTGCAAATGGCCCAGTGGCCTGGGCGATATCGCCCACCACCGTCATTGCCCCGTTGAGCGACCGACGCCCCACCATGCGCAACTGCAGCGGGGTTAAGTCCTGCACTTCGTCAACCACGATGTGGCCGTAGGTTTCGATTTCATCGGCCTCTTCAATAACGCCACCTTTGCGCGGCCTGGGGCCAAGCATGTGTCGAGCTTCGTCAAGCAGTGCCACATCGGCGTCACTGAACTTGGCAGCGCTCAATTCGGCAGCCCGAGGACGATACAGCGACTCGATCTCAGCGTCTGACAACAGGTTGCGGCCTGCCGACTTGAGCAGTGCCTTTGAACCGAAAAGGTCGTGCAACAATTCGGCTGCCGACAACGCCGGCCAGATGCGAAACACGAGTGCGCGAAACTCGGGGATCTCGCGCAGTCGTGCTCGCGCAGTGGTCAAAGTGTGTTCTTCATCGCGCATCATCGGCATCAGCATCGACACCAATTCACCTTCGACTGCTCGACACAGTTCGTTGTGTCGCCGACTACGACGCGCTGCTTCTTTCACCACACGTGCGGTATCACTTGGCTGCAAACGCAGGTATCCGCCGCCGTACGGCAACTCGAATGGTTCTTTCAGTGCTCGTTGGCGGTCGCGTACTGCTCGTTGCAAAACTTCGACCATGCGCAAATCGCCTTTTGTGCGGCGCGCCAACGGCGTATCGACTGCCCCATAGTGAACATCGCTGACGAGATCTCCGAGCACCGCTTCGCGCACGCCGGATTCGCCCAACGACGGCAAAACCCGTTCGATGTAACGCAAGAACACTCGGTTGGGCCCGATGACCAATACACCTTGATCGGCGAGTGGAAATCGAAACGTGTACAACAAATATGCAGCACGATGCAACGCAACGACGGTCTTGCCAGTGCCCGGCCCACCCTGCACCACCAACACGCCCTTGTTTGGTGCTCGAATAATGACGTCTTGTTCTGACTGAATCGTGGCGACGATGTCGCCCAGCTGGCCACTGCGGCCTTTGCTGAGTGCTGCGAGCAAGGTGCTTTGGCCGCGCAACTGTGGTGTGTCGAGGCCGTCGTCGCGCCCGATGCCGAGTCGGTTGGCGCCAAAGAGCTCGTCTTCGATGGCCACGAGTTGTCGGCTTTCCATCATGAAGTGCCGACGACGCATGAGTTGCATCGTTTCGCGACCCGTCGCCCGATAAAACGGTTCGGCAACGGGTGCACGCCAATCGACAATCAACTGGTTGCTGTCCGCATCCGCCACCGCCAGCCGACCGATGTGAAAAGCCTCGGGGTTGCCGCCACCATCGGGGGTGCGGTCGATGCGGCCAAATGCCAAGGCAGCATCCCCAATGTCGAGCCCGTTGAGCATTTGCACCAGTTTTTCGTCAAAGTAGTTGCGCTCATAACGCTCTTGAAAGGTGCCGCCGCGCTGCCCCTCGGTCAGGTTGCGCACGGCCAGGGCCCGTTCCCGCACGTCAACCAGGGCCCGATAGGCGCGGTCAATGTGCGCTTGTTCGTCGGCGAGATCGGGGTGGTTGGACTGGTCAGTCATTTTTTGGGTTTATGAATGCTACCGAAAAAAATCAACGCACGATTACGCAGCCCAGGGCACACATCTGACAAAGTCATGCTTGGTTCCGAGTTGGTAGTCAAGCGTGCCAAGCCATATTCGCTACGACAAACAAGGAGCCATGTATGCCGCGTCAACGACGACTGGGTGTTTATGCGTGTGCTTACGTGTGCGTTGCGGTGGTGCTGGCCACTGGATGTGCAGCCCCAACCGAACTAAGTTTCGACTCGGCACTATCAAAAACACAGTCTGTAACACCGGCTGAGTTTTCGCCGCCCGATGAGCTTGCAGCACCCGCTGCTGACGTGGTTGCTCGCCCCGCCCAGCCCGGCGACTCCGCACAGCCCAGCGACTCCACCCCGCAGGCTGTCGAGCAATCATTTACTGCATTGCTGGCGCAGTGGGTCGGGTGTTTTCAACGCCCCGTGCGCTGCGACATCACACGCTTCACCGCCCCCGACTCACCCGAGCGCACACGGCTGGGTGAAGCGCTGGCCTTTTATGCCAACGAGCAACTGCGCACCAAGCCCGACGAGGGCCGTTTGGAGTGGTCACTAGAGGCACTCACGTTTACATCAAGTGATCGCGTACGGCTCACCACATGCGAGTACGACACACGTATTTATTTTGACGCCAGCATGGCCGACACCGAACTTGGTGACATCATTTTTGATTCCACAATCTGGACACGCCGAGTGGAGTGGACTCTGGCCAATGTGAACGAGTCTTGGCAACTGTGGTCGCGACGAATCGAGCGTCGCTCGCCCGCCGTGCGGTTTTGTGCGCCATGAACATTCACTGGTGTGTTCCCCGCCCCTTTGCGGCTGCCACGCTGGCTGTCGCAATCTTGCTGACTATCTTTTCACTGCACGCCACACCAGCCAACGCCGCCGAAGCAGGCATCGATGGCGAACACATCTATGCCGGAATTTCCTACGAGGGTGACACATCGCTTGATCGCTGCGAATGGGTGCTACCAGAAAGCATGCACCAACTTGGCGTGCGAGCAGGCCTGACCATTCGATATTGGAACGGCATCTCTTGGACGCTGTACAACTGTGAACGCAATGGCGAATCTCGCCTGGTGTGGTTGCCCGATATTTCGGTAGAAACCGCAGCCGAGTCAACACGAGATGTGGTGCGCGACCGCGTGCCACAGTTGCTGCACCATTTTTCTCCGGCACCCCACAGGGGAATCGTCAAAACCCCCACGTGGTTTTGGGCGCACCCTGCGTTGTGGCGACCCGTGTCGGTCACGGCACGGGTGCCCACGCCGCGGGGAATCGTCTCCATGACCACCACGGCCACGCCGTCATCGCTCGAATTCCACCCCGGTGACGGCACGGGCGACGTGGCCGACTGCGATGGCCCGGGCTTGTCGTGGTCGCCGTTGCTGCCGAGCTTCGTTGACTCCGACTGCACCTATGAATACGCCATTCCGTCTGCCCACCAGCAAGGGGGCGTCTTTCGTGCTCGGCTCGACGTGGTCTGGTCGATTACCTGGCGTACCAACGTTGGGGTGTCCGGGCGCCTACCGGATCTGCGGCTTGGCGCCCCCTACGGCATTCGGGTGCGCGAGTTGCAGGCGGTAATTTTGCGTTAGCACAAAATTGTTCGCCTGGGCTAGGAAACCGCCAAGTGCGTCAGTAGTCTGGCCATAAGACGTATCGATCGATACGTCAATAGCAAACAACGAAATGAGTGGTTATGGCAACAGGTACCGTGAAGTTCTTCAATGATGAAAAGGGTTTTGGATTCATCTCTCGCGATGGCGATTCAGATGTGTTCGTTCACTTCTCCAACATCGAAGGCACCGGGCGCAAGTCGCTCCAGGCTGGCCAACAAGTCGAGTTCGAACTCGGCGAAGGTCGCAAGGGCGTCGAAGCCAACAACGTCAAAGTCATCGGCTGACTTGCCACGGGGCTTTCCCCGTCTGTCCCGATGTGATTCGAACTGATTCGAATTGATTCAAGGGGTCAATGAGCTATGCCCATGAATTTGGCCCGCGATCAAATTATTGTCGAGCGGCGTTACATCGCCGTATTCACCACCATTAGTGACCAGTCATTAGGTGCGCTTGCCCAGGCTCTGCCCGAAGCGTTGCGCGACCCATTCGCGCGCGCTGTTGGATTGCGCCGTGGTGCATTCGACGACGCCGACACCCTGGCTACGAACATTCGCACCGGGATGGTGGCTCGCAAAGCCATCATCGACGCTGGCGTGCTGTTGAGCGAACCATGCACTGAATACTTTGTTGACACCCTCGGTGACGCCAGCGACGACCCGTCGTTCGAAGACCTGCAGGCAGTGATTCCGGCAGCGATCGACAAGTTCACACTCGATGCAGTGCGGCTCATGGCTGTGCAGTATTCGGCCGCACTAGGTGGATTTCGTCGCTTGGTCACCGAAGATGACCGCTTCAAAATACCCGCCGGCGAAGTTGCGATGCCGGTGCAAGCGAATGCGGCCGAGCAAGCAGCGAAGCGTGCCGCACGGCGCGAGCGCCGGCAACAAAAACGCTAAATCGCGTCTCGACGCACCACCAGGTCTCGACGCTAAATCGCGTCTCGACGCACCGCCAGGTCTCGACGCTAAATCGCGTCTCGACCTTCTTCCCCGGTGCGGATGCGTACGACTCGTGAGACCTCGGTGATCCACACTTTGCCGTCGCCGATCTTGCCGGTGCCAGCACTCTTCACGATCACTTCCACCACTTGGTCAGCGACAGCATCGTCGACGACCAATTCCAATCTCACCTTGGGGATGAAATCAACTTTGTATTCAGCGCCACGGTAGGTCTCCACATGGCCGCCTTGGCGACCAAAGCCGCGCACCTCAGTCACCGTAATGCCAGTGACGTTGGCTGCTTTCAAGGCATCTTTCACCTCGTCGAGTTTGAATGGCTTGATAATTGCAGTAATGAGTTTCATGTTGTTGCTCCTTGTCTAGTCGTTACTTGCTTACGCCATTGCCCGGTCAGAGCCATACCCAGGCGAACCGTGCTCGTGCACGTCGAGGCCTTCGCGCTCTTCTTGCTCAGAGACACGCAAGCCAATGGTGGCCTTGATGACTGCGAACATGATCGTGGATGCCACGAAGACGAATGCTGCAACGGATACCACCCCGATGATTTGACTCACGAGTTGGTCGGTGCCTCCGCCGTAGAAGAGACCCTTGGCAATGAAGCCTTCACTTTCTTCGTTGGAAAACAGTCCGACGGCAATCGTGCCGAACGCACCGCACACGCCATGCACCGAGATTGCACCCACCGGGTCGTCAACCCGAATTTTGTCGAAGAACGACACCGCAAACACCACGATGAGACCGCTCACCAAACCAATGATCAGTGCACCGATAGTAGAAACCGCGTAACAGCCTGCAGTGATGCCGACCAGACCTGCGAGCAGACCGTTGCCAGTCATCGCTACGTCGGTTTTGCCGGACTGCAATCGCGTTACAAGTGCAGCCATGACTGCACCAGCGCCGGCAGCGATGAGTGTGGTGGTGGCGATGCGACCAATCACAGGGTCAGCGCCGAGCTGGGAACCGGCATTAAACCCGAACCAACCCACCAACAGAATGAAGCATCCGACGATGGCGAAGGGAATCGAGTGCCCGGGAATCGCTCGCGGTTTGCCGTCGGTGCCGTATCGACCGATGCGCGGGCCGAGAGCCTTGGCTGCTGCGAACGCCGCCACACCACCGGTGAGGTGCACGATGGTTGAACCCGCAAAGTCGTGGAATGGTGTCGAGAGTTGATACAGCCAACCGCCGCCCCACTGCCAGCGCACCACGATGGGGTAAATCACCGCAGTCATGATGAGCGCGTAGGCGACGTAGCCCCCAAACTTGGTGCGCTCGGCCATTGCTCCTGACACGATCGTTGCGGCAGTGGCCGCAAACGCTGCCTGAAAGATAAAGAAGGTAAACGGCGTCAGGTTGCCATAAGCAAAAGCACCGTCACCGATAAACCAGCCGCCTCCACCGATGTAGGCGCCGAGCCCGTCGAACCCACCACCGAAGGCGATGGCGAACCCAACCGCGAAAAACACCACCGCACCGATCGAGAAATTGATGAGGTTCTTCATAACGATGTTGCCAGCGTTCTTCGCCCGAGTGAGGCCCGCCTCAACCAGCACGAAGCCCGCGTGCATGAACACCACGAGCACCGTTGCAACCAGCACGAACACGTTGTCGAGGGTTACTTGCAAGCCTGGCACCAGGGTCTGTAGTTCTTCTAACGACGGGGGTGCGTCCTCTGCTGCGCGCACCAGCCCGGGCATCGCCAAGGCGCCGAGGGTGCCGCTGAGTGCTGTGACTCCGCTTTTGATGGTGAATGGTTTCAACGTGTTCTCCTTTGAAAATCGCCGTTTTGCTCGACGAGATGACTATGGAATGGAGAGACGACGTTGGCTCTTGAGTGCAAACAATAAAAGACCAAGGTTTCGTGGTTGTCAGGGTTGTGTTTCCAGAATGTTTTCTTTGGATGCCCTAACATTTCGTTAAGACAGCAACGACGCTGTTGGATTCTTGATGACCCGACCCGAACCCCCCGCCGATCAATCGTTGGCATCAATTGAGTCGCGGATGCGTGACGCTGGCGAGTGGCTACAACTCGAAGATGGCGTCATCGAAAATCTGATTGCACCACGACGCGTGCTTGAAGTTTCCATTCCTGTTCGCCTCGACGATGGCACGCGCGTGCGATTCACTGGCTGGCGGGTGCTACACAACATCACTCGCGGGCCAGGCAAGGGCGGAATCCGCTACCACCCATCGGTAAGCCGCGACGAAACCGTGTCGCTCGCTGCTGCCATGTCGCTCAAGACCGCACTCATGAACCTGCCCCTTGGCGGCGCCAAGGGCGGTGTTGCACTGGATCCAAAATTGCTCAGCATGCGCGAACTCGAACGGGTGACCCGTCGATATGTGTCAGAAATCTTCGGGTTTCTCGGCCCCGACAAAGACGTGCCTGCGCCTGACGTGGGCACCAACGCCCAGGTCATGGCCTGGGTCATGGATCAATACTCCATCGGCATCGGCCACGCAGTGCCAGGCGTAGTCACCGGCAAGCCGCTGGCACTCGGCGGGTCGTTGGGCCGCGACTCGGCAACGGGTCGCGGGGTGGTCGAGGCTGCATTGTTGGTCTGTCAGGCCAACGGCACATCGCTAGAAGGCAAGCGAATTGTGATTCAAGGATTCGGCAATGTCGGCATGTGGGCGGCTCGGCTCGCAGCTGGATGGGGTGCGCGAATTGTTGGCATCTCTGATGTTGGCGGGGTGATTGCCAGCGAGAAAGGCATTGACATCGACGCACTCGTGCACGCCACGCAACGAGGTGTGGGCAGCGTGGTCGACGCAGGTATTGGCGAGGTAATCGCGCGCGGCATCGAACGCTCCACCGATGTGTTTGGCTTGCCTTCCGACATCGCCATGCCATGCGCGCTGGGTGGTGCAGTAGATGTGCGCGAGGCGGGGCTCATGACGGCCAAATACGTCATTGAAGGGGCCAACGGGCCGCTCACCCCGGGCGCCGATGCCGTGCTCAACGAGCGAGGCGTCATCATTGTGCCCGACATCTTTGCCAATGCTGGGGGCGTTACCTGCTCGTATCTCGAACAGTGCCAAAACTTCGCCCACTTACAATGGGACGAAGACGAAGTAAATGCGTCAGTCGTGGCAACGATGCGCGCGGCGTTCAAACGCCTTCACGAATTCTCCACAGAAAATCACCTCACATACCGCGCGGCTGCTTCGGTGCTGGGGGTCAAGGCACTTGCCGACGCCCATCACCTACGTGGGTTGCACCCCTAATCCAAGCCGTAAGTAGGCTCGCAGTATGACTGCTGAAAAGACCAAGGCATATCTCGACGACCGCAAGCACGTATTTCATTCATGGTCGGCCCAAGCGCTGATTGACCCTGTTGATGTGGTCAAGTCGCAGGGTTCGCACTTCTGGGACTCCGACGGCAAGAAGTTTCTCGACTTCTCTAGCCAGTTGGTCAACGTCAACATTGGCCACCAACACCCGAAACTGGTGAAGGCCATTCAGGAATACGCCGCCCAGATGTGCACGATTGCGCCATTTCACGCCAACGAGATGCGCTCCGAGGCAGCACGACTGATTGCCGAGGTGGCGCCAGGTGATTTAGACATGGTCTTTTTCACCAATGGTGGTGCCGAGGCCGCCGAGAACGCAGTGCGTCTCGCCAAGTTGCACACCGGTCGCCACAAGATTCTCACGATGTATCGCTCGTACCACGGCTCCACCTCGGGCGCCATTGCACTCACGGGCGACCCACGCCGCTGGCCAAACGAAACAGGTGCCTCTGGCGCCGTCAAGTTTTGGGGCCCATACCCCTACCGCTCGGCGTTTCATTCATCTAGCGATAAAGAAGAGTGCGAGCGAGCGCTGCAGCATCTTGAAGAGGTGTTGATGGTCGAAGGCCCGCACACGGTTGCCATGATTGGTCTCGAGACTGTCGTCGGCACCAACGGCATCTTGGTTCCGCCCGATGGCTACTTGCAGGGCGTTCGCGACTTGTGCACCAAATACGGCATCGTCATGATGTGCGACGAAGTGATGGCCGGTTTCGGTCGTTGCGGCGAATGGTTCGCTGTCAACAAATGGGGCGTCACACCAGATCTCATCTGCTTTGCCAAGGGTGTCAACTCGGGCTACGTGCCACTAGGTGGCGTGGTCATCAGCCAGAAAATTGCCGACACGTTCAAAGAGCGCGTCTACCCAGGTGGTCTTACGTACATGGGTCACCCGCTTGCGTGTGCAGCAGCCGTGGCATCGATCAACATCTTCAAAGAAGAAAAGGTGCTCGAGCATGTGCGCCGCATGGCCGAAAACGTCATCGGGCCCGAACTTGATCGCCTCAAAGACAAACACCCGTCGGTTGGCGACGTGCGTGGTGTCGGCATGTTCTGGGCTCTTGAACTCGTGCGCAATCGCGACACCCGCGAGCCCTATGTGCCGTTCAACGCGTCAGGCGCCGATGCCAAACCCATGGCCGAAATCGTGGCGTTCTGCAAGCAGCAGGGCATGTGGCCATTCACCCACTTCAATCGCATCCACGTGGTGCCCCCATGCACCACGAGTGAGGCTGATATTCGCACGGGTCTGGCCATCATCGACGAGGCCCTGAACATCGCCGACAAGCACTACACCGGCTGAGCCGAGAGCGACCCCCGCAAACACGAAGGGTGCGGGCCGCTTGTGGCGACCCGCACCCTCGTGCG
>ERZ889217.974-NODE-974-length-15661-cov-16.855248_pt1 | contig 15661 bp, 11 predicted proteins | sample MGYA00521098_ERZ889217 | MGnify/ENA primary metagenome ERZ889217 (study PRJEB32303, sample SAMEA104408613) | aquatic metagenome | biome: Brackish water; feature: Pelagic; material: water | place: Baltic Sea | collected 2014-06-10T22:04:00 | depth 2,362 m ...
CGAGGATACGCCCTCATGCTCCGCGAGCGTTTGCCGACCCCCTCGCCTCCCCTGCACAGTTTGCCCAAGCGTCGCACCAGCTATCTCAGATGCGCCCTAACGGTTCGCAGGCAAAGCCATCCCCGGCCTTTTTCCGCTGGGGCGACCGCAGCCGGCGGCGGGGCCCGGGCAAACCCTCCGACCCACAAAGTCCCAGGCGGGCGGGCTTCGATTTGCCCCCCAGTGTGTCTGCGTGGTACCGTACGGAGATTCAAGAGATGGTCCAAGCTTGGGCTGTCAGAGATGTTTCGCGGGCCCGACGGGCGGCAGGACGCCACGCGGCCGACGCGGAACCCGAACCTGAGCCAGAGTCGAGGATCACGAGTGTTCATGGAAGACAGGGTCGGCCGCCCGGCGGAGTCGGGTAGGTCAGCCACAGCCCAACGCCATCCTCGTGAGGAAGGCAGTGGGGATCCGGCCGCGGCCCGGCGGGCCGCCGACATGGCCGAATGTGATTTCCGCTCCTTAGGTCTGTCAGCGGCCACGCTTGCCGCCGTCGAACGGGCCGGCTACACGATTCCGACGCCCGTGCAGGCCGGCTTGATCCCACGAGCCCTGCAGGGAGTGGACGTGATGGGGCAGGCCCGCACTGGCACGGGCAAGACGGCCGCCTTCGTCCTGCCCATTCTCGAGCAGGTGTCGAAGCCAGGTCGGGCGGGAGGTCCTCGGGCCATCATCCTCGTGCCCACGCGGGAACTCGCCGTTCAGGTGAAAGATGAATTCGAAAAACTCGCGCACGGATCGGGTATCCACTGTGTAGCCGTGTATGGCGGCAAGCCCCTCAAGGGACAGATCGACAAACTGGCCAAGAATCCTGCCGTCGTCGTGGGCACGCCAGGCCGCGTGCTCGATCACCTCAGCCGCGGCACGTTGGTGCTGTCCGGACTGGAGATCGTCACGCTCGACGAGGCCGATCGGATGCTCGACATCGGCTTCCGCCCCGACATCGAAAAAATCCTGCGTCGCTGCCCTGACAGTCGGCAGACGCTGCTGCTGTCAGCGACCGTGCCACCTCCGGTGCAAAAGCTGGCCACCCGCTACATGCGGGATCCTGAGATCATGGATTTCTCCACCAATGAACTGGCTGTGGAGACGATTGAACAACGGTATTTTACCGTCGATCCGACCCGGAAGTTTGACCTCCTCGAGCGGCTGATCGAGCGGGAGGAGCCCCGGCAGGTGATCGTGTTCTGCCGGACGAAGCGGGGTACCGACAAGATCCACGAGAGACTGGCCCGCCGGAGGAGCCGGCGCCGCAGCGAAGGCGCGGCTGATGTGGCCTGCATCCACGGTGACCTGGCCCAGAACGTCCGCGACCGAGTGATGCGGGAGTTTCGGGACGGCTCGGTCAAGATTCTGGTGGCCACCGACGTGGTGGGTCGAGGAATCGACGTCTCGAGCGTGTCGCACATCATCAACTACGACGTTCCTGAGTTCTGCGACGACTACGTGCATCGCGTGGGCCGGACCGGCCGAATGGGCCGAGAAGGGATCGCGTACACGTTCATCAGCCCCGAAGAGGGCCCGCAGTTGACCCGGATCGAGATGCGGATTGAGCGGCTCCTCGAGCGAGACGAGATTCCCGGCTTCGAAGCGTTTGATCGGCGGGCAGCCCCAGCTCCCGTGGAACAGGTGCCAACCGGGGGCTTCGCTGAGGCTGCGGCTTCTAGGGTCGGCGTCGCGGTCGAGTCTGATGCCCCACCCGCTCCTGCCAAGCCTGCGGTCGCCTCGACGCTCGGCAAAGGCCGCGGCCCGAAGCGGCATCGCCGGGCGCTGTAGGGATCAGCAGAGGGTCCGCGAACGGAATCGCTTCAGATGGATGAGTCAGCGGCTCGGCTGGTGCGGCAACGGCTCGAGAGCCTGGCCCGAGCGGGCGTCATGCAACTGCCGCGGACCGGCGGAGGCGGCCGTGTTCCGGCGGCTCCCAAGCCAGGGCTCCCGCCGGGATTCCCCGTCGTCGCGGCCGCGAGCGCTTGTCAGAGCGGGACGCTCGAGATTCTCCAGGCTGAGGTGGCACTCTGCACACGATGCGCTGACCTCGCCGCGGCCCGCACCCAAACGGTCTTCGGTACCGGTCCGGCGAATGCCCGGCTGGTCTTCTTTGGCGAGGCGCCAGGTGGTGACGAAGATGCCAGTGGACTGCCATTCGTGGGGCGTGCCGGCCAGTTGCTCACCAAGATCATCGAGGCCTGCACGCTCCGCCGCGAGGAGGTCTACGTTATGAATGTGCTCAAGTGCCGGCCACCGGGGAACCGCGCGCCCTTGCCAGAGGAGGTGGGCAATTGCCGCCCTTTTTTTGAAAAGCAGCTCGAGATGATCCGGCCTGAATTCATCTGCTGCCTGGGAACTTCGGCCGCGCACGCACTCCTGGAAATCGGGGAGCCGATCGGCAAACTCCGCGGGCGTTGGTTTTCTTACGGTCAAGCCCAGGTGATTTGCACCTACCACCCCTCCTACCTGCTGCGGAACCCGGCCGCCAAGCGCGACGTCTGGGACGACATGAAAGTTCTGATGGCTCGCCTGGGTGTCGAACTCTGAGGCTCCTGCCTCCGTCCGGCCCGGGTTTCGGGCTTCCGGTTGAGCTGTGGGGGTTTTTCTGAAGAATCGGACCCTGACGGTCCGATCAATCCTGCGGGGCATGGGTGGGGGGAACAGCCGCTGCCTCGACGCCGGAAGGCTGCGGGACCGGATGGGGACCGGTCTCGCAACCTTCCGATCACGAGGAGGGAAGCCTTGAACGCGATCGCTGCCAATCAGACGACTGGATCCATGAGTCGGGCAGGCCTGCTCGCCGGTGTGGTGGGGCTGCTGCTGGCGGGCTGCACGATGTGCCCCGATATCCACGACTATTCCGGCCCTGTACCCAACGGGTCGTCCCCGCAAAACGACTTCCGTGCTCGCAGTAATGGGGTCGCGCCGATCGGAAACAGTCCTCGGCCTTGGCCGCCGTTGGTCAACAATGAGCGTCCGGATCGCGATCAGCCGATGCTCGTGGCAGGCGAAGAGCCCGCGTCGCACCTCACTCGCTGATCCTCTCCGGCCGGCAGCCCCAATTCAGGCGGGCTTCACCAGGCCAGGTTCGGGGATCCAGCCGTCGGGGATCACGGCCTCCTTCGGCACCACCGCCACGCCATCCCGCACGATGAATTGCTGGCTATCGGCCGTGTCCACCCAGCCCTGTCCGTTGACGATTTGGGCCCGTTTGCCGATTCGGACGTTTTTGTCCACGATCGCTCCCTCGATGATCGTGCCGGCGCCGATCGCCAGCGGGGGAACGCCACGGGCGACATAACCGGCCAGTTCCTCGGGCGATTCGTAGAAATCGTTACCCAGGAGCACCGAGTCGCGGATCACCGCGTTGCGGCCGATTCGGCAGCGCAGGCCGATCACACTGTTTTCGATGACCGCTCCCTGCTCGATCACACAGCCATCGGAGATCAGGCTCTCGCGGATGCTCGCTCCCTCGATCCGGGTCGGGGGCAGGAACCTGGCCCGGGAGTAGATCGGGGCCCCGGCGGGCGCGAACTCGAAGGGGACGGCGTTGCGGGCGAGGTCGAGGTTGCATTGGTAATACGAGCGGATTGTGCCGATGTCTTCCCAGTAGCCGTCGAAAACATGGAGTTGGACGTTTTTGGCCCGGATGGCCGCGGGAAAAACCTCCCGGCCGAAGTCACGGTAATCGGTCTTGGTCAGCAGATCGAGCAGGCAGTCGCGGTTGAAGAGGTAGATACCCATGCTGGCCATCAGGTCGCGGCCTTGGGCCGGCACGCCGCGGGATTCGATCCAGGCAGGCGCGGTCCGGAAGTTGGCCAGTTCGGCTGTGGTCTGTGGTTTCTCCAGAAAGCCCTGCACCCTTCCCTCTCCGTCCATCCGCATGATGCCCAGGGCCGATGCGGCCTCGTCTCGGACGGGGATGCCGGCGATGGTCACGTCGGCTCCTCGTTGAACGTGGGTGGCGAGCATGTCGGCGTAATTCATTCGGTAAAGCTGGTCGCCCGACAGGATCAGCACATGCTCGATGTCAGGCTGCTGGAGATAGCGGAGATTCTGCCGCACGGCATCGGCGGTGCCCTGGTACCAGCCAGCATCGGCATCGAGCGTTTGCTGGGCGGCGAGGATCTCCACGAAGCCGCCGCTGTAGGTGTCAAAGTTGTATGTTCGGCGGATGTGGCGGTGGAGACTCACAGAGTTGAATTGCGTGAGCACGTAGATTCGCTTGACATCACTGTTGATGCAGTTTGAAAGCGGCACGTCGATGATTCGGTATTTTCCTCCCAGTGGAACGGCCGGCTTGGACCGGTCGCGGGTGAGCGGAAACAACCGGGTACCCCGGCCACCGCCGAGCACGAGGGCGAGAACGCGACGGACGCTCATGATTTGCTCCCTGAGCCAGCAAGTACGAAATTGATGAGCCGGCCAGGAACGGCGATGACCTTGGCAATTGTTTGTCCGGCGAGCAATTCCGCGATGCGTGGGTCGGCTGTCGCGGCCGCCTGCATGGCAGCGGCGTCGGCATCGGCCGGCACCACCACCCGGCCCCGGAGCTTGCCCTGCACCTGAACGGGGATCTCGACGGTGTCATCGCGGAGGAACGCCGCTTCGACCGGGGGCCAAGAGGCCAGCGAGACGGGGGCGGGGCGGTTCAGCACCTCCCAAAGCTCCTCGGCGAGGTGAGGGGCGAAGGGGGCGAGCACCGTCACGAACGGCTCAAGCAGGGCCCGCGGCCGCCGCTCCAGCGGGGTGCAGAAGTTGACAAACTCCATCATCCGGGCAATCGCGGTGTTGAACGAGAGCGACTGGATGTCACGTGTGACCTTGTCCACCATCCGGTGGAGTTCTCGCAATTGATCGTGGCTCGGGGCATCATCGCAGAGTTGTGGGGCGACTACGAGACCGTCGGCCCGCTCGTCTACAATCAACCGCCAGCAGCGGTCAAGAAAGGTTCGCACCCCGCCCACACCGCTGGTGCTCCAGGGTTTGGTCGCCTCCAGCGGGCCCATGAACATCTCGTAAAGTCGCAGAGAATCGGCCCCGAACTCGCGGACCACATGGTCGGGGTTGACCACGTTGCCCCGGCTCTTCGACATCTTGTGGGCCCGGCTCTCGACCCGGATAACCGGCATGTCCCGAAGGACGAAGTGCTCCCCCTGCTTTTCCACATGCTCGGCTGGCAGGCGAGCGGGGGTGTCGTTGGGGCCGCGCTTGTCGGCCGACACCCAGCCGCCAGTCGCTGCCCGATAGCCGGTAAACTCCACCTCGCCCAGGATCATCCCCTGATTGACGAGCCGGCCGAACGGCTCGCGGCAGGAGACATGCCCGCGATCAAAGAGCACCTTGTGCCAAAACCGGGCGTAGAGGAGATGGAGCACGGCGTGCTCAGCGCCCCCCACATAGAGATCCACGGGCATCCAGGCCCGCTCGAGCTCGGGGTCGAGAAACCGCTCGCCGTTGTGGGGGTCGAGGAACCGTAGGTAGTACCAGCAGGAACCGGCCCACTGGGGCATGGTGTTGGTTTCACGGCGGTACCGTCTGCCCGCGCACTCGACGAACAGCCAGTCGTGGTCAGCTCGGGCCAGGGGTGGGTCGGGCGAATCACTCGGCTTGAAATCGGCCAGCGGTGGCAGCGGCACCGGCAGATCGGCCACAGCAACCGGGCAGACCCGGCCCGTGGGGCGATCGTCGGCATCAAGTTCATGCAACACAGGGAAGGGTTCGCCCCAAAATCGCTGCCGGCTGAAGAGCCAGTCGCGGAGTTTGTAGTTGACGGCGGGTCGGCCCAGCCCCGCCGCCTCCAGGTCGGCAGCCACGCGGTCGATGAAGTCGGCCGATTCGAGTCCCGTGTAGGGACCCGAGGCGATGGCTCGGCCCCGGCCCGTAAACAGCTGATCAGTCGCGGCCGCGCTGCCGTCGGTCGGCTCCACGACGCTGATCACATCCAGCCCGAACGTCGTAGCGAATTCAAAGTCACGCTCGTCGTGAGCAGGCACGCTCATGATCGCCCCGGTGCCGTAGGTCGCCAGCACATAATCAGCCACCCAGACCGGCACCAGCCGGCCGGTGAGCGGATGGATCACATGCGCGCCGGTGAAGACCCCCGTCTTCTCTCGAGCCAGATCGGTGCGGTCGAGATCGCTCTTCCGCGCTGCCGCGTCGCGGTAGGCAATGATTGCCGCTCGTTGTTCGGGACGGGTGAGCGACTCGACGAGCGGATGCTCGGGAGCCACCACCATCGCAGTCACCCCGTAGAGCGTGTCGGGCCTGGTGGTGTAAACGCGGATGGCGTCGTTGCCGGCCGTAGCCGGGAACCCGTTGACCCCGCGGGTCCGCTGCCATTCCGCGAAGGTCTCCGGGGTTGGGTCGGCCGGTGGAAGGAAGAAGTCGACCTCAGCTCCCGTGCTCCTGCCGATCCAGTCACGCTGCAGCTTTTTGATGCTCTCCGGCCAGGCGAGGTCGTCGAGTTCCCGGTCGAGGCGGTCGGCGTAAGCCGTGATTCGGAGCATCCACTGCCGCAGCGGGATCCGGACTACAGGATGACCGCCCCGCTCGCTCAGACCACCGATCACCTCCTCATTGGCAAGCACAGTGCCCAGGGCAGGGCACCAGTTCACCGGCGCTTCCGCCTGATAGGCCAGCCGCCGGGAATCACGATACCGCTCGACAGCCTGCTCTCCCGCAGCCGACACGTCTGTTGGGATCGGCAGTTCGGCGATCGGTCGGCCCCGTTGGCTCTCGGTGTCGAACCAGGTGTCGAAGATCACAAGAAAGATCCACTGCGTCCAGCGAACGTAGTCAGGATCGGTGGTGGCGATCGCGCGATTCCAGTCATAACTCAAGCCGAGCATTTTGAGTTGGCGTCGAAAGGTAGCAATGTTTCGCTCAGTGCTCTCTCGCGGGGGTGTGCCGGTGCGGATGGCATGCTCTTCGGCGGGGAGTCCGAAGGCATCGAAGCCCATCGGATGCATCACACACGAGCCCCGCATTCGCTCGAACCGGGCCACGATGTCGGTGGCGGTGTAGCCTTCCGGGTGGCCGACGTGGAGGCCGTCGCCGCTCGGGTAGGGGAACATGTCGAGCACATAGCACTTGCGGACGCCCGGCGGAGGCAGGCGCGGTGTGGCGAACGTCTCGTGCGACTCCCACCAATCCTGCCACTTCGGCTCGATCCGCGAAGGCTGGTAGCGGGGCATCCGAGAAGTCCGAGGGCAAGGGTGCCGCAACCGAAATGGAGCAGGCTCGACTGTTCAGTCGAGAGCCAAAGGATTCTAATAATTCGTGGCGAACGGGCAATGTGAACCATCCCCGCCCCTGCAGGAAGGCCCCCGCTTCGATGCCCACACCAGCCCCCGCTCTTCCAACTGCCGATCCATCCGCCCGGGTTGTCCTCCAGCGGCGGCTCCTCCGGGCCTGCCGCTCGGCAGGCGGACGACTCAAGATGGCTGACTCGTTGGGCACCAAGCTCACGGGTCGCGACCTCCTCACGCGGATTCTCGTGGCCAAGCGGGTGCTGGATCGGGTGCTCGCCCCGGACGAGCGGCGGGTGGGGGTGATGCTACCGCCCACGGCGGCCGGCGCGATCGTCAATGCAGCGCTCGCCCTCTCGGGGCGAGTGGCGGTAAACCTGAATTACACCCTTGCCCAGTCGATTCTCGATGTCTGCATCGAGCGGGCCGGGCTGCAGCACGTGATTTCCAGTCCACTGTTTCTCGCGCGGGTGAAACTCACAGTTGGTGAGCGGCTGCTCGATGCGGGTGATCTCAAGAAACTGGCGACCGGGCTCGACAAGGCAGCGGGCTGGCTTGGGGCAACGGTGGTGCCGCTGCCGCTGCTGGAGCGGATGCTCGGGCTGGACCGGCTGCGGCCGGAGGACGTGCTCACAATCGTGTTCACATCCGGCTCAACGGGTGATCCCAAGGGCGTGGTGCTGAGTGAGGAAAATGTCTGCTCCAACGTCAGAGCCATCGACCAACTGCTCCATCTCTCGGCAGGCGATGTGGCCCTCGGGGTGTTGCCCTTTTTCCATTCCTACGGCTACACGACCACGCTCTGGACGCCGCTGGTGCTCGACCCGGCCGTCGTCTACCACGCCGATCCCCGCGACGCCCAGGTGGTGGGCCGGCTGGCCCGCGAATACCACGCCACGATCCTCATGGCCACGCCCACCTTCCTCAGAATCTATGTTCGGCGAACTCCGGCTGAGGATTTCTCCACCCTAGAGGCGGTCTTCGGTGCCGCCGAGAAGCTCCCTCGTGAGGTGAGTGACGCCTTCGAACGGAAGTTTGGCGTGCGGCCGAACGAAGCCTACGGTGCCACGGAGTTGGCTCCGCTTGTGGCAGCCAACGTGCCTCCGAGTCGGCATGTGCCCGGCCGACCGATCGATACCCGTGAGGGCACCGTCGGCCAGCCGATCGCCGGCTGCCGAGCCAAGATCACCGACCGGGACGGGCTGCGGGAACTGCCGCTCGGCGCGGAGGGACTGCTGTGGATTACCGGGCCCAACGTGATGCAGGGCTACCTCGATCGGCCCGACCTGACCAGTCATGTCATCAAGGAGGGCTGGTATTGCACCGGCGACATTGCCCGGCTCGACGCCGAGGGTTTCATCACCATCACCGGCCGCGAGAGTCGGTTCTCCAAGATCGGTGGCGAGATGGTGCCGCATCTTGCGGTCGAGGAGGCGGTCAATGAAGAGCTGGGGGCGGCAGAGGGTGATCTTGTCGCGGTGGTCACCGCCGTGCCTGATCGAAGCAAGGGTGAGCGGCTGGTCGTGTTTCACCTGCCCACCGATCACGATCCGCAGGCGGTGATCATCAAGCTCCGCGAGCGGGGTCTGCCGAATCTCTGGGTGCCGTCTGCCGACAGCTTCGCCGAGATCGAGGAGATACCGGTGCTCGGTTCGGGCAAGCTCGATCTGCGGCGGCTTGGCGAACTGGCCCATGAGCGATTCTGCGTGGCAGAGACATCGTGACGGGCCGCGCGGAAAACGATGTTCACTTCGACTGCCTGCTCGGCCGGTGCGATACGTTCCGAGCGGAAGTGTATGTAAGAGCGCGGCTACCGCCTGGGCTGACCGGCGGATCGGTGCAAGGAACGCTCACGGGCCCCGAGTGTCGCTGGGCGACCACGCTTCCGGTCACGGCCCGGCTTGGACCGTCTCCTGGCAACGGCGCACCGGACGTGCTCGTTACCCGAGCGATCCTTACGGAGCCTTCCTACTGGACACCGGATCTCCCGAATTGCTACCGGCTCGAGGCGGCCGTCACGGTTGCTGGCACCCAACTGGCCACCTGTCGGCGGACGGTGGGCCTGAGGCGGCTCGGTGTGCGTGGGCGGTCGCTTTGGCTCGACGGACGCCGGTTTGTGCCCCGCGGATTCTGGAGCCCGGCCGAGGCGATCGATCTTGAGAGCTACCGGCAGGCAGGACTGACAGCGGTGGTGGCTGATCCGGCCGAGGATTTTCTCGATCAATGCGACACAGAGGGGGTGGCGGTGATCGCCTGGCTGTCCGCCGCCGGTCGCTCCCTCGCGGTCGAAGAAGCGGGGCTTCGCATCGCAGCGTGGGCGGGACACCCGTCGGTGCTGGTGGCGATTCTGCCCCTGAACATGCCCGCCGACCTGGCTCCAGCGGTCCTCGCCGAAACAAAAAAATCCACTCGCGGCACGCTGCTCGTTGCCCCGGCCGTCGACGGCACGCAGCCGCCCGGCCCGCCGCCACCGGGGGCTGATCTGATGGTGCTCGAACTGCCCGCCGATCGGGTACCCCATCCACTCTGGCAAACAGAAAATCTGCGACTGCCGTTGATCGCCTGCCGCAGCCAGGCCAGTGCTGCGGCCGTCCCGAGTCGCAGGCCGTGTGACGCTCTTCAGGCTGATCTTGCCACCTGGGCCACGGCCGCCGGCCGCCCGCCCGATTGGGATTGGGCGGGGTATCTTGCCCTGCCTGGCCACCTGGCCTGACCGGCTGGGGAGACCCGTTGGACCAGTTGGACCCGAAAGCACCATGCCGGTTGGATGAGCCCCTGCTGAACGCGTCTGGGCTGCCGAAACCCAGAGGGCTCCCCGGGTCGACTGTTCGAATTCTGAGAGAAGGTCCGCCGAACGCAGATGGTTTGGCCGCGCTGCCGCAAACTCAGTATTTCAACCCGTTGCGGCGGAGATGGACCAAGGAGGATTGATCGGTGTTGCCTCCAGTGGCGGTGACCCGGCCCAAGAACACGGTATGGTCGGATCCAGCTGCGAGTGCCTCGGCAACGGGCTCGCACTCCAGCCAGGCGGCCGCTTCTGCCAGGGCGATTACGCCACTTGGGGTGCGCTTGACGGGCAGACCGGCGAATGGATCCTCACCCGGGGCGGGTGGCTTCCCAAATCGTCCTAGTAGGCCCCGCTGGGAGTCGGCCAGCACGTTGACCACAAAGGGGATTCCGGCACGCACGCTGCCGAGCAGATCTCGGGTGACGCCGATTGCGACCGAGACGAGTGGCGGTTCGAAGCCGGCCTGCATCGCCCAACTGGCGAGCATCGCCCGGTCGGCTCCCGCATCCCGCCAGGTGACGACGAACAGCCCGCTCGGAATCCGGCCCAGGGCGGCGCCGAGTGTCTCCCTACCCGCGGTGACGGCCGACTCAGAAGCGGGCGAGGATAAACCATCTGTATGCATGAGTTGATCTCGGGATGGTGTGAAGGCACGAAGAGTGGTGAAAGTGCGAAGGAAGCAACTTACCGATCCTCCCCCGCTACCCGCGTCAATGGGAAGGGGATCGGAAAGTAAGTCTTCCATTTCTGGCGGTAGCCAGGTTCCGTTGCCGATCTCTCTGGGGCCGGATCGGCTTGCGTCGTTAGAGTCTGTTGACCAGCCGCGGCATCGCAATCCGTGCGGCCAATCGGCCATGATGCCCGCTCAGTCCCTCGTTTTATCTCATGATGCCCCTCCTGCTCCTACTCTTGGTCTGTGTCGGTGGCTTTTCGGTCGAACCTGCCACCGCCCAAGACGAAGGCTGGAGCGAATCCATCGGATTACCGCCGCGGGTCGACGGGCCCGTCGACGCTGCACCGGGCGTGAGACCACTGCCCCCGTCGTTCGCCGATAGCCCGGTGTTTCTCGACTCGCCCTACGTGCCTGGAGCATACAGCACAGGGGGCGAGTATCGCGGGCCGCAGGGGGCGTTCAACGACCTTTGGGCGCCGCGGCCCTGGAGTTGGCAGATCATGCCCAACAACCTGATCTATACGAGCTACCTGGCGGGCCCCAAGGAGCCGCGGTTTGCCACCGTCTGGTACGACGACACCGCTGCGGATCCGATGAATCCCTCGGTTGCCAACGGCTGGCTTTGGGATAGCACGCTCGGAGGGCGGGTGTCGATCCTGCGGTACGGCTCCGATCCGGTCCTTCATCCGCAGGGCTTCGAAGTGCAGATCGAGGGCGCGGCGTTCGTTCGGCTCGATCCGGGCGAAGACCGTGATCTGCGGTCGTCCGACTACCGCTTCGGTATTCCGCTCGTCTATGGCGTGGGCCGGTGGCAGACGAAACTTGCCTACTACCACAATAGCGCCCACCTCGGGGACGAGGCGATGATCCGATACCCCGACTTTCCCCGGGTGAACTACGTGCGGGACGTCATCGTCTGGGGAAATTCCTGGTATGCCTTGGATTGGATGCGGCTGTATGGCGAAGTTGGCTGGTCATTCTTCAACGCGGGTGGCTCGGAGCCGTGGGAGTTTCAGTTCGGCACGGAGTTGATTCGGCCCTGGGCCACCGGCATCAACGGCACTCCCTTCCTGGCGGTCAACGGCATGAGTCGGCAGGAACTCGATTGGGGTGGCAACGTCTGCGTTCAGGCCGGCTGGGCCTGGCGGGGCGACCAGAGCGAAAAACTGTTTCGCATCGGCTTCGAGTACCTGTATGGCTCCGACCCCCAGTATGAATTCACCTTCTACAATCAGAATCGCGCCGGGATCGGGATGTGGTACGACTTTTGAGGCGGTTTCGCGGCCAGCTCTGGCCTGCGAAACCGTGCCGGGCCTCCACTCGGCTGGCCGCCTTCCCAGCGGTCGATTGCGAGCGCCACTACGCGGCCAAGAGCGGGCAATCGCTACACTTGCAACATGCCGCTTTTGGCCATTGAGACGACCTGTGACGAGACGGCGGCGGCGGTGATCGCACGCGATCGGACGGTGCTGTCGAGCGTGGTCGCGAGCCAGGAAAAACTCCACGCCCGGTGGCGGGGGGTGGTGCCGGAATTGGCGTCCCGGGCTCACCTGGAGCGAATTCTGCCGGTGATCGACGAGGCTGTTGGCCGGGCCGGCATCGGCCTTGACGGGATCGAGGCGGTGGCGGTCGCCGTCACGCCCGGACTCGTGGGTTCGCTGCTGGTCGGGCTCGCAGCGGCCAAGGGGATCGCCGCCACGCTCCGTTGTCCGATCGTGGGCTACGACCACATTGCCGCTCACCTCTACGCCTGCCGGCTCGCCCACGGTGACGCAGTCCGCTATTCGTGCGTCGGCCTCGTGGCCAGCGGCGGCCACACCTCGCTGTTTCACGTCCATGGCCCCCTCAGGCTCGAGCGACTCGGAGGTACGATCGATGATGCGGCGGGCGAGGCCTTTGACAAGGCTGCTGCCATCCTCGGACTCGGTTATCCGGGTGGCCCCGAGATCGAGCGGATCGCCGCTACGGGCAATCCCAAAGCCCACCGGCTGCCGCGGCCGCTTGCAGCCGACCGCGAGCGGCTCGACCTGAGCTTCAGCGGGCTGAAGACGGCGTTGCGGTATCTCGTGAGGCCGCCGGGATCGCCGGCACATACCCCGCCGCCTACGGGGCAAGAGCAGGCTGATCTGGCGGCGTCATTTCAGCAGGCTGTCGTCGATTCGATTCTGGCGAAGGTCGAACTGGCCCTGGAAAAAACCGGCTGCGGCACCCTGATTGTGGGTGGTGGTGTGGCAGCCAACACGCTCCTGCGGGAATCGCTCGAGGCACTCGGTCGCCGGCGGGGTGTCGGCGTGTGCGTGCCCCCGCGGTCGCTCTGCACCGACAACGCGGCGATGGGCGCAATCGCCTGGGAGAAGCTGGAGCAGGGGGCTGACGACGGGCTCACGCTCGATGTCCGCCCCGGCACGGATCGGACCGCCCGGCTGAGATCAGGCTGACAGCGGGACACGCCGCGCCGTCGTCAGACGAATCGCACCAACGCGTAGGACTTTCGACCCGAGCGGAGCACGAGCGTGGCCGTTCCGGCGAGGTCTCGCGGCGTGAGCCGGTAAGCCACGTCGGCCACCCGGCGGTTGTTGACGTAGCCGCCACCCTGCTCGATCGTCCGCCTGGCCGCCCCCTTGCTCTGAGCCAGCCGAGTCGCCTCAAAGGCTTCCACCAGTGGCAGGCCATCACCATCCAGCACCGACCGGGAAAACTCGCTCGAAGGCACATCGGCAAAGATCTCAGCCAGGGCCTCGTCGTCGAGGCTGGCGATCTCCGCCCCGAAGAAGATTTCGGTGGCCAGCCGGGCCGCAGCCAGCCCGGGCCCGCCGTGCACGAGCTGGGTGAGTTCTGCAGCCAGTCGCTTCTGCGTGTCGCGGGCGGCTGGATTGGCGGCCCGCGACTCGTTCAGACCGCGGATTTCGTCCAGCGGGATCTCGGTGAGCCGCAGCAGACACCGGCCCGCGTCATCGTCATCGAGGTTGATCCAATATTGGTAGAAGCGATAAGGGCTGGTCCGCCGCGGATCGAGCCAGATGGCACCGGCGGCGGTTTTGCCCATCTTGGTGCCGTCTGATTTCGTCAACAGTGGACAGGTGATGCCGTGGAGTTCCCGGGAGCGAAGCCGCCGGCCGAGTTCGATGCCGGCTGTGATGTTGCCCCATTGGTCACTGCCGCCGATCTGCACTCGGCAATCGAGCGCGTCGGAGAGTTGGACGAAGTCCCAGGCCTGGAGCAGCATGTAGCTGAACTCGGTGTAGGAGAGGCCGCCATCCCGCTCCAGCCGGCTCTTGACCGAGTCCTTGGCGAGCATCTGGGAGAGCGGCACATGCTTCCCCACGTCGCGGAGAAAGGCAAGGAAGCCCACGCCCTGCATCCAGTCGGCGTTGTTCACCACATGCACGGTGCCGCCGGGGCGGCCATCGGCAGCGGGCACGCCCAGCACGGCCCTGATCTGCTGGCCCACACCCGCGATGTTGGCCGCCAATTCGTCGGCCGAGAGCAGGTTTCGTTCCTCGCTGCGGCCGCTCGGGTCGCCAATCATTCCAGTGGCACCGCCGACCAGGGCCACCGGCTCATGCCCGGCAGCCGCAACCCGTCGCAAGAGCACCAGCGCTACCAGATGTCCCACATGCAGGCTGTCGGCCGTGGGATCAAAGCCGGCGTACACCCGCCGGCCTGGCGTGGCCAGCCAGCCGCGAAGCGTTGAGGCATCAGTCGATTGATGAACGAGGCCGCGAGCCTCGAAGTCGGTCAGGAGGTCGCTATGCATAGGAAACAGGCGGGGCCGCCCAGGATAGGCAGAGTGACCGAGCAGCGGTCGGGCATCGGCGCTCCCGAACCTCTCGGTTGAAGAAAATTCAGCTCCCGGAAAACCGGTGTTTGTCGGGCGACAGGGCTGTTGTGTTGACTCACGATTATCTCCAGATGTCGTCGCCCGCGAAGGGGTGGGCGGGGCCGGAGAGTTTGGGCTTGGGGAGCGCTTTGAGGGCCTGCTCGGCCAGCCGCAGGTCTTCGCGAGAGGTGATCTTGAGGTTGATCGGCGAGCCAAGCACGACCATGACCGGGTGACCGGTCTGCTCCACCAGCGAAGCCTCGTCGGTGAACGGGCGGCCGGCGGCCGACGCGAAGGCCCGCTCGAGCAGGGTGCGGGAAAAGACCTGCGGTGTCTGCGCCTCCCAAAGCCCGGTCCGGTCGACGGTTTCGGTGACCAGGTGGTCGGGGCCAACCCGCTTGAGTGTGGCCACGACCGGAGTCGCGAGGATCGCGGCCCCGGTTCTCGCACCGGCGGCAAAGACCCGATCGATCCATTCCGTGGCCAGGCAGGGCCGGGCTGCGTCGTGGATCGCTACCAGATCGATGGTGGGGTCGAGTTTCTCCAAACCGTTTCGCACTGAGTCGGCTCGCTCGGCCCCCCCTTCGGCCAGCGTGATGCCCATGAAGGCAAGGTTTGCACCAAATTTCTCCAGAAACACCTCGCGATCCTCGGGGGCCACGACCACCACGACCTGCTGCACGTCGTCGCGGTCGGTAAATTTCTCGGCCGAGTGGAGCCAGACCGGCCGGCCGGCGAGTGGTGCGAACGGTTTCTTGTAATGCGCGTCGTGGAACCGGCTGCTGCGGCCGGCTGCGGCAAGAATCACTCCAACGCGTGCCATGGGCTTCAGTTTCCGCCGACGCCGCCGCGACCGGCAATCGCTCGGTCCATCAGCGTTCGAAGGATGCGTTTCACGCCGGGGCGGTCGTGGATCCAAGCCGCAAACGACTCGCCGTGTGCGGCATAGAGGTTGTGAAGCCACGGCGGAGCGTCGGACTCGAGCCAATCGCGAAACAGGAGCCAGCGGGGGTCTGCCGCGCCGTACACCTCGCGGGCCACCCAGCACATCATGCCTCCCCCCATGCCGCCGCCCATCCCACCCATGCCGCCGCCCATCC
>ERZ889217.977-NODE-977-length-15655-cov-9.243397_pt1 | contig 15655 bp, 15 predicted proteins | sample MGYA00521098_ERZ889217 | MGnify/ENA primary metagenome ERZ889217 (study PRJEB32303, sample SAMEA104408613) | aquatic metagenome | biome: Brackish water; feature: Pelagic; material: water | place: Baltic Sea | collected 2014-06-10T22:04:00 | depth 2,362 m ...
CGAATCATCGAGCGACCGATAAATGCGACCTTACGTCCATGTAACGCGGCAGTATCTATCACTTGCTGAACTCTATGAACATGGGAAGAGAAGGAGGCAACGATGACGCGTCGCTGAGTAGAACTAACAACACGGTTGAGCGCTGGCATGATCTCGCGTTCGGAAGGAGTAAAACCTGGAACGTCCGCATTTGTAGAATCGACGAGGAATAGATCAACACCTTCTTCTCCCAGGCGCGCAAAGGTACGAAGATCTGTGATGCGACCATCGAGCGGCAATTGATCCATCTTGAAATCGCCAGTGTGAAGAACTGTTCCTGCTTTGGTGTGAATAGCAACAGCTAGTGCATCAGGAATAGAGTGATTTACGGCAATGAATTCAAGTTCGAATGGACCTACATCTTCACGGTTACCTTCTCGTACTTCGTGGGTCAGAGGTGAGATTCGATGTTCTTTACATTTTGCTGCAATAAGGGCAATTGTCAAAGGTGAGCCATAGACAGGAATATCTCCGCGTTCGCGCAGTAAATATGGAACTGCGCCAATGTGATCTTCGTGGCCGTGCGTAAGAAAGATACCTACGACATCAGCTAATCGATCGCGTATATAACTAAAATCAGGGAGGATGAGGTCGATTCCAGGCTGATTCTCTTCAGGAAAGAGCACGCCACAATCGATAATCAATAATCTGCCATTGGTTTCGTAGACGGTCATATTGCGACCGATTTCTGAGATTCCGCCTAGCGCAACTATGCGCAACCCATCAGCTACAAGTTTAGAGGGCGTGCCAAGATTTGGGTGTGGATGTTGTGTCATTCGATCTCGGGGTTAATTCTTTAGCGTGACGCCACCGGCAATAAGGTCTTTACGCAGTTGCTCGACCTGTGCCTTGGTTGCATCAACAAGCGGCAGACGAGTTGTTCCACCTGGAAGCCCCATAAGTGTCATAGCTGCCTTAGTTAATATTGCACCTTGGGTGCGGAATGTTCCTGTGAAGACAGGTAGTAGCTCTTGATGAATTTCTAGTGCCCGTTGGGCATTGCCTGCAAACCAAACATCGAGCATCTCTTTGAGCTGCCGCCCCACTGTATGGCCACAAACGGAGACAAATCCAACTGCGCCTACGGATAAAAGTGGCAGGTTGAGAATGTCATCACCTGAGTAGACCGGGATACCGCATCTCTTAATTACCCACGATGTTGCAGCTATATCTCCTTTAGCATCTTTTAAAGCAACGAGATTATCGACGCTTTCAAATAATTTTACGATTGTGTCAGATTCAATTTCCGCTCCAGTGCGCCCAGGAATGTCATACATCATTATTGGCAAATTTGTAGCTGCCGCAACTGCTCGAAAGTGAGCCTCGATACCTGCTTGTGGAGGTTTGTTGTAGTAGGGAGTGACAACCAAGAGCGCATCGGCTCCGGCATCCTGTGAACGTTTAGCCTGGTCAACTGTGTATGAGGTTTCATTATCGCCTGCACCAGAAATGACTGTGACCTTTGGTCCAACTACGCTCTTAACAACTTTGATGATCTCAAGCTTTTCAGAAGATTTCGTCGTAGGAGCTTCACCGGTAGTTCCATTGACTGCAATACCATCATGTCCGATATCGACTAAGTGTTGTGCAAGCTTTGCTACTCCATCCCAATCAATGGCCCCATCGTTATTAAAAGGGGTCACCATTGCGGTGAGTAGGCGGCCGAAAGGTGCTTGCGTATTCATCTATGAATCTTACCGCTTATGGCGCGATACGACCAGATTTTTCAAATGCCCCGTATGTAAGAGGCATTAATTTCGCAAATTCAGCTTCCATTTTTTCAGCCACCATCTCAATTTCACGTTGAGGATAGCTGGGGAAATGTGAGCCATCGCGGGAAGTTCGTAGCGATAGAAAATTCATGAGTGCGCGAGCATTCATGGTTACATACATTGATGAATATGTCGCAACCGGCAGTACTGCACGAGCTACCTCGCGAGCAACTCCGGCATCCAACATCTTCTGATAAGAATCGTATGCGACCAGGTATGCATCCTTCATAGCCTTCACAGTAATTTCGTACTGCTCTGGAGTTCCATCTTCAAATGTGTAAGCACCAGTCTTTCCGATTTGTAGCAACTTACGTTCCTTTGAAGGCACATAAAAGACGGGCTTGAGTTCGCGATATCTACCAGATTCCTCATTGTACGAGGCGATGCGGTGGCGCATAAATTCACGGAAGACAAAGATTGGTGCTGAGATAAAGAAAGTCATAGATGTATGTTCAAAGGGCGAGCCATGGCGTTCGCGAGCTAGGTAGTTAATGAGCCCTGCAGATCGAGCTGGATCCTCTCCAATTTCATCCAGCGATTGTTCTCCAGCTGTCGATACGCGCGCTGCCCAAATAACATCGGCATCACTGGCGCTTGCTTTGATGAGTTCTACAGAAACATCGTCTCTAAATATTACTTTCTCAGACATGAGCGCACCCTACCTATCAACCCCCCTTCATCCCTTGGATATCTAGGGCACAATTGGCGCGTGTCCAGAGTGTTACGCACCACCGCAACTCAGAGTCTGAGCGTCTCCTTCACGGTAGGCCTCTACGGGACTGCATTTGGAGCAGCCGGAATTGCAGCTGGATTCTCAATTGTTCAAGTGTGCCTACTTTCACTTCTCACATTTTCTGGAGCATCACAATTTGCAGTCGTCGGCGTCATTGGCGCCGGCGGAAGCGCTATCTCTGCAATCACGACCGCATCTTTACTTGGAATACGTAATGGACTCTATGGATTACGCATGGCGCCGATTCTTCAATTGCGGGGCATAAAGAAAGTTATTGCCGCCCAAGTGACTATTGATGAATCTACAGGCGTTGCAATCGGGCAAGAGGAACACGGCCTCGATGCTATGAAACATGGTTTCTGGCTTACAGGTTTTGGCGTCTATATCTTTTGGAATCTCTTCACCTTACTTGGCGCCCTTGGCGCGCAAGCAATGGGAAATCCATCGGCATGGGGCTTAGATGCAGCAGTTCCTGCAGCATTTCTGGGCCTTGTCTGGCCACGTTTATTGGGACGATTTGAGCGAGCACTTGCAGTATCTGCCATAACGCTTGCTATCTTACTCAGCCCACTTATTTCCGCTGGTCTTCCGATTATCGCAACTACGTTATTGGCTGTTCTCTTTGGCTGGAAGGCTCGATCATGAGTCAGCAGATTGCAGCGCAGGCCATGTGGATTGCAATCATTGGTACGAGCGCGATCGCATTTGCTCTTAAATATTTAGGTCATTCAATACCCGAACGCTTCGTTACCAACCCACGAGCGCTTAGAATCAATACTCTGATTCCAATTGCACTTTTAAGCGCACTTGTAGGCGTACAAACGATTACCGATACGGGAAAGTGGATAGTTGATCAGCGCTTAGCAGGCGTAGCCGTAGCCCTCATCGCCTTAGCTTTGAAGGCGCCCTACTTCGTTGTTGTGATCTCAGCAGCTGTTACATCAGCAATTTTATATAGATTTATATAATTCCAAGGGATAAAAGTTTTTCCTTAAGGTCTCTATCTGACGGCTCTGTGAGATGGGTTCCATCTGAAAAAACAATGACTGGAATCGACTTAGCTCCACCATTTATCTCTATGACTTTTGCAGCAGCGCTCTGATCTAATTCAACATCAATATGGTTAAACTCAACTTTAAGTTGTTGAAATAGTCGCTTTGAACGGCGGCAATCCCCGCACCAATCAGCGCCATACATGGTGATCTGGTCTTGTGACGTTTTAGAATCCTTGCATAAATTTCTCAAGGCCAACGGTCAGCCCTGGGTGAGTTGCTACTTTTCGAACAGCTAGCATCACACCCGGCATAAACCCTGTTCTATCCAGTGAATCATGTCGGATAGTGAGCGTCTCGCCTTGGCCGCCAAGCAAAACTTCTTGATGAGCTACCAGGCCTCGCAAGCGAACTGAATGAACAGGAATCTCCCCCACCACATGTCCACGTGCTCCATCGTTTGAGCGTGATGTGGCATCAGGCATCTCAACTAGCTCTGATTCTTGACGTGCCGCTGTCATGAGCTCGGCGGTTCGAGTAGCGGTTCCAGATGGCGCATCTATCTTTTCAGGGTGATGGAATTCGATAATTTCAGCAGATTCAAAATAACGAGCGGCCTTCTGAGCGAACTCCATCATCAATACTGCGCCAATTGCAAAGTTTGGCGCAATTAAGACACCTACCTTTGGGTTTGCACTCAACAGCGCTTCAAGATCGGCAATCCGCACTTTATCAAAACCTGTAGTACCTACAACTGCACTAATGCCATTGGAGATCAGAAACTCTAAGTTGGCCATCACTGAATCAGGAACGGTAAAGTCAACAACGACTTCAGTGCCGCTGGTAATGAGCACTTCAAGTGAATCACCAATGTCGAGAGCTGCCGTTAAGACTAAATCGGGAGCGATAGAAATTGCTTTAACAACTTCCGATCCCATACGGCCACGAGCACCTAATACTCCTACTTTTATCATTTGATAAGCACCTTCTCAAATTTAGATTCATTCTTAAAAGGACCGACAAGAGCAAGGGTAGGCGTTTTGACTAGGAACTCGCTAGCAATTGAATGGATATCTTCGGCGCTCACGCGGGAAATTGCCTTTAAAATATCGTCAAAATCCATGACTTGGCCATAAACAATCTCATTCTTGCCGATTCGACTCATGCGCGAACCTGTATCTTCTTGGCTGAGCACAAGAGATCCTCGGACAGCTCCCTTGGCGCGTTCGATTTCTTCATGAGTCATTCCATTCTCTGCCACATCAGTAAGTACCGACTGGATAATCTGAACTACCTCAATAGCCTTTGCAGGGTTGCATCCGGCATAAAAACCGAGCACTCCGGAACCGGCAAATTGCTGTGCATATGCATAGACAGAGTATGCCAACCCACGCTTCTCGCGAATCTCTTGGAAAAGCCGTGATGACATTCCGCCACCAAGGGCCGCAGATAAGACCCCCATCGCAAAACGACGGTCATCGGCCCGAGCAACGCCTTGCATTCCGTAGAACATATGAGCCTGCTCGCTCTTTTTATACATAAGACCTACAGATTGTTGGCGCGTATTCTTTACCGTTGTATTGGGGCGGATAACAGGAGCTGCAAGTACATCGAGGAAATTATCACGAGAAAGTGCCTCCTCAACCATAGCGACGACGCGCTTATGTTTAATATTTCCCGCTACTGCAACAACTAGATCTTGCGGCAAATACTTCTTTTTATAGTAGTTAAAGACAGTACCTCGAGACATTCCCCTTATGGATTCGACAGTTCCTAAAATAGGGCGACCGATGGGTGTATCTCCGTAATATGTATCGCTGAAGAGATCGTGCACGAGATCACTTGGATCATCATCGCGCATCGCTATCTCTTCAAGCACTACTTTGCGTTCGGCATCAACATCGAGCGCGGTCACAATAGAAGAAGTAATTAAATCGCTGACAACGTTGATCGCCATAGGTAAATCGGTATCGATTACCCGAGCGTAAAAACAGGTGTACTCCTTTGATGTAAAGGCATTCATTTCACCACCGACAGATTCGATGGAAGAAGAAATTTCTAGAGCAGTTCTACTGGTTGTTCCCTTAAAGAGAAGGTGCTCTAAAAAGTGAGAAGCGCCGGCAGTTGCTGGCGTTTCATCACGTGAACCTACATTGACCCAGATTCCCACAGCGGCGCTGCGCACTGACGGAACTTCTTCCGTAACAATGCGCAGACCACTTGCGTGAACTGCACGTCTGACTGTCATTTATTCAGCTGCTGGCATGCTTCCATCTTCGAGCACTGGAACCAAAGAGAGCTTACCCTTTGGATCAATCTCGCCGATTTCTACCTGAATCTTGTCTCCGACCTTCATGACTTCTTCAAGATTTTCAATTCGCTTTCCACCGTGCATCTTGCGGATCTGAGATACGTGGAGCAAGCCATCTTTACCTGGCATCAATGAAATAAACGCACCGAATGTTGCAAGCTTGACCACAGTACCGAGGTATCGCTCTCCAACCTCTGGCATCTGAGGATTAGCAATCGCATTGATCTGCGCACGAGCTGCCTCGGCAGATGGGCCATCAGTTGCGCCGATATAGATAGTTCCATCATCTTCGATAGAGATATCAGCGCCTGTCTCATCCTGAATCTGATTGATGATCTTGCCCTTAGGACCGATTACTGCACCAATCTGATCTACTGGAATCTTTACAGAGATGATGCGAGGAGCGTATTGGCTCATCTCATCTGGAGCATCGATAGCCTCATTCATGACATCGAGAATCGCAAGACGCGCTTCCTTTGCTTGAAGAAGTGCAGCAGCAAGAACTGATGCAGGAATTCCATCGAGTTTAGTATCAAGTTGAAGCGCTGTAACGAAATCTTTAGTTCCAGCAACCTTAAAGTCCATATCTCCAAATGCATCTTCTGCACCGAGAATATCTGTCAGTGCAACGTATTCAACCTTGCCATCGACAGTATCTGAGATAAGACCCATTGCGATACCTGCAACTGGGGCCTTAAGTGGGACACCAGCTTGAAGCATTGAAAGAGTCGATGCACAGACAGAACCCATTGAGGTAGATCCATTTGAGCCAAGTGCTTCAGAGACCTGACGGATTGCGTAAGGGAACTCTTCGCGAGTTGGAAGTACAGGAAGTAGTGCGCGCTCAGCAAGAGCACCGTGGCCGATTTCGCGACGCTTTGGTGTTCCTACGCGACCTGTTTCACCAGTTGAATATGGTGGGAAGTTGTAGTTGTGCATATAACGCTTTGACTTCTCAGGACTCATTGTGTCGAGCTGCTGTTCCATCTTAAGCATATTAAGTGTTGTAACACCGAGGATTTGAGTCTCTCCACGCTCGAAGATTGCTGAACCATGTACGCGAGGAATAACTTCTACCTCTGCAGAGAGTGCACGGATATCGCGAAGTCCACGACCATCCATGCGGATCTTGTCACGCAATACGCGCTGACGTACAAGCTTCTTAGTCAATGAACGGAAAGCCGCAGGAACTTCCTTTTCGCGGCCTTCAAAGGCTGCAGAAACAGATTCCTTCGTTGATGCAGAAATCTCATCAATCTTTGTTTCACGCTCTTGCTTGCCTGAGATTGTAAGAGCCTTTGAAAGATCGTCTTTGGCGGCTTTTTCAACTGCTGCAAAGACGTCATCTTGGTAATCAAGGAATACAGGGAATTCAGCTGTTGGCTTTGCAGCAACTGCTGCAAGCTTTGACTGTGCTTCGCAGAGAATGCGGATAAATGGCTTTGCAGCATCGAGGCCTTGCGCAACAATTTCCTCTGTTGGTGCTGCTGCACCCTCTGAGATAAGACCGATTGTGCGAGTTGTCGCTTCTGCTTCAACCATCATGATTGCAACATCATCGGCCGTTACGCGACCGGCAACGACCATGTCAAAGACTGCATTTTCGACCTGTGAGTGGTTAGGGAATGCAACCCACTGACCTTCGATAAGTGCAACACGTACACCGCCGATAGGGCCAGAAAATGGTAGACCTGCAAGTTGTGTAGACATTGATGCAGCGTTAATCGCAATAACGTCATACATATGATCTGGATCTAGCGCCATTACAGTCACAACGATCTGAACTTCATTACGAAGTCCCTTAATAAATGATGGGCGCAATGGGCGGTCAATCAAACGACAGGTAAGAATTGCCTCTTCTGATGGACGACCTTCACGACGGAAGAATGAGCCTGGAATCTTGCCTATGGCATACATCTTCTCTTCAACATCCACGGTGAGTGGGAAGAAGTCGAATTGGTCTTTAGGTGTCTTTGAAGCTGTAGTCGCTGAGAAGATCATTGTTTGATCATCTAGGAATACTGCTGCAGCCCCTGCTGCCTGCTTTGCAAGGCGACCTGTTTCAAAGCGAATCTCTCGCTTTCCGAACTTTCCGTTATCGATAACGGCTACTGCTGTCTTTACGTCTTGACCCTCCATGGGTCCTCCTTTGATTCGTTTATCTCTTTTCCGAGGTGCGAAGAACGCACTTTGGAGCGGTAACTACACGCGAGGCGAAACAAATGAATCTTCGATCGAAGTTCACAGATGAATTCATCTGGAAACCACTACCGAGGACCATTGGCCCCCCGGCGTGTAATTCTTACTAATTGAGTTCTATCTGGAATTAGCGGCGAATACCGAGCTTCTCGATAATTGCGCGATAACGGCTGATATCTGTCTTTGCAAGGTACTGCAAAATACGACGACGACGACCGACGAGGAGCAAAAGTCCACGACGGTTGTGGTGGTCATGTGGGTTTGTCTTTAAGTGTGTTGTGATGTCTTCAATACGACGTGACAACAGAGCGACCTGAGCTTCTGGGCTTCCTGTATCAGTAGCTGATGAGCCGTACTTTGTAATGATTTCTTTCTTTACTTCTGGTGTTAATGCCATGTCATTTCCTTTTCATTCAGTACTACTGTTCAAGAGGCCCCCCGGTTTGGATCACGGGAAATCGATTACTCGTTGGACGTGTGGAAGTTTACCTGCGGGCTTTGGATAAGTGAAATCGAGCTGCAATTTGAGCCTATTTTTCAGTTAATTCCCTTGCCTTATCGCAATCTAACTTCATCTGCACAAGTAGCTCTTCTAAACCATCAAATTTTAACGTTGGACGTAAGAACCACCCAAATTCTATCGATGCATTCTTATCGTAGAGTTCAAGACCTTCTTGATCAAGGGCATATGCCTCGACCTGTCGCCCACGTACACCTTCGAAAGTTGGATTGGTGCCAATTGAAATCGCAGCTGGCCAGAAATTAATCCCTACTGTGAGCCAGCCTGCATACACGCCATCTGCTGGAATTGTTTGGCCTTCAAGTGCGCCAAGGTTTGCAGTTGGGTAACCGATTTCGCGTCCGCGTTTTTCTCCATGCACAACTACGCCATCTAGGCGGTGTGGGCGTGAGAGAAGAGTTCTTGCCTCCTCAACTTTGCCATCAATAACAAGCTTTCGAATCCGGGAAGATGAAATAACTTCAGTATCGGCCTGGAGCACCTGCACATCAACAGAGAAATTGTGAACTTCCCCTGATTTAATAAGGGAAGCAGAGTTGCCAGCAGCCTTATGGCCATAGGTAAAATTCTCTCCGACAATCACGGCACTTGCATGCAGTTGATTAACAAGGACTGTTTCCACAAAATCCTCTGGCGACATTGCAGCAAATTTCTCGTTAAATTTCATCACAGCAACCTGATCTGCGTTATGAATTTTCAAAAGTTCCACACGATCTGCCAAAGTTGTAAGCATAGTTGGCGCTTTATCTGGAGCAAAGACTGTGGTGGGATGCGGATCAAAGGTTAAGGCGATAATCGAACGACCATCGGCAATCTCTTTGGCGCGCTTGAGCAGCGCTTGATGACCCTTGTGGACTCCATCAAAAACGCCGATAACTACGACGTTGGTCTCAGACATATGACAATCTTGCCTTACCTAGTTCGCTGCCGCAAAAACGGCGATGGGTTTAGCTTTACCACCTTCATCTTTAAGGAGGGCGATTAAGCGATTATCCGGAGAAATAGCGGCATTGATAACTGTATTTCCATTTTCAGTAAGCGGTCTTCCAAAAGAGAGCTCCTGAACTTCGGCAAGCGTTAATTCTCGTGGCATAAAAGTTACACGTGCGACTTCCACCAGATCTAGCGATACAAATTTCTGAGCCTTGAGATCATCAAATGAGACCGCATCTTTTTCGGTGAAGCCGGCAACTCGCGTGCGTCGCAGGGCGCTTAAATGTCCGCCAACTGCCAATTCCTCGCCCAGATCACGTGCAATGGCACGTATAAAAGTTCCTGCAGAACAGGTAACTTCAATATCAACTTCAGTTGTTGCACCTAACGGGCGAATGTCCAGGATATCGAGCTGGGTAATAGTTATTTGGCGAGCATCGAGTTCAAATTTCTCGCCTGCTCTGACTCTGTCATAAGCGCGTTCTCCCCCAACTTTGACGGCAGAGACTGAGGATGGTCGTTGAGCAATAGTTCCAATCATTACCGACAAGCATTTTTTAATGTCGTCTTCAGAAACAAATGACGCATTGGTCGAAGCCAATACTTCGCCTTCTTTATCATCTGTCACAGTTGATACACCAAGGACAATTGTTGCTAGATACGATTTATCGCCTTCTGTGATGTATTGCAATAATCGAGTTCCGTTACCGAAACCGAGAACCAAAATACCGGTTGCCATTGGATCAAGAGTTCCCGCATGGCCAACCTTTTTGGTACCAAGTGCTTTACGGCCGACTGCGACTACATCGTGGCTTGTCATGCCGCCTGCTTTATCGACTACTAAGAAGCCGTCGCTCATTCTAAATCTTGCACACGTGGGACTTTATAGGGATCTTCGACAACTGGCTTGGCATTTTCACGCGCCTTAGCAACTTGTGCGTCGAGCTCGTGTACGCGCTGCAATAAAGTGTCTAACGCTTTAGCCGATTCAGGAAGCCCATCAAGAATGAATTCTAGAGATGGGGTAATTCGAGTGCCAAGGTCTTTACCAACGGCGCTTCGAATTACGCCCTTTGCTGATTCAAGGGCTGCAGCCGTTGCCGCTCGCTCATCATCGTCGCCCAAAACGGTATAGAAGATCGACGCATTCTGGAGATCGCCCGTAACTCGCGCATCGGTAACAGTGACAAAGCCAAGACGCGGATCTTTAATCTTTGTCTCAAGCAGTTGTGCCACTACTACCTTGATGCGATCTGCAACCTTCTGGCTGCGGTGTGAATTTGCCACTTTACTTCTTTCCCGTTTCTGGAGTTAAGCGCGTTTCTTTTCGCGCATTTCGAAGATTTGAATGGTGTCTCCGACCTGCATCTCCTTGAGGTTTCCAACTCCGATACCGCACTCAAAGCCCTCTCGGACTTCGGTGGCATCATCTTTGAATCGCTTGAGTGAGTCGATGGTGAGATCATCAACAATGATTTCACCGCTACGCATAAGGCGCGCCTTGGCGTTACGACGGATGATTCCGTCGAGAACGATTGATCCTGCAATGTTTCCGGCTTTTGAAGATTTGAAGATATCGCGCACTTCTGCATTACCCAGAACTATCTCTTCAAACTCTGGTTTAAGAAGACCCTTAAGTGAAAGTTCGATCTCTTCGATTGCGTTATAGATAACAGAGTAGAAACGAACTTCTACGCCTTCTTGATCTGCATATATTGCAGTCTGTGGCTCTGGCTTAACGTTAAAGCCGATGACGACTGCAGTTGATGCAGATGCAAGAGTGATATCGCTCTTGGTGATTGCACCTACGCCGCGGTGAATAACGCGAAGATCAACTTCTGCTCCTACATCGAGCTGCATAAGTGCATCTTCGAGCGCTTCAACGGAACCAGAAACGTCACCCTTGAGGATGAGGTTAAGGGTTGAGATCTTGGACTGTTCCATAAAGTCTTCGAGGGAGACCTTCTTACGCGCCTTCGCTAATTGAGCGTTACGTTCTGCAGCCTGACGCTTTTCAGCAATCTGACGAGATGTGCGGTCATCTTCGGCTACAAGGAAGGTATCTCCTGCATTTGGTACAGATGTAAATCCGAGTACCTGTACTGGACGTGATGGTCCCGCCTCTTCAACGTTTGCACCGTGCTCATCGAGCATCGCACGAACGCGACCAAATGAACCTCCGGCAACAATTGCATCTCCAACTCGCAAGGTTCCTCGTTGTACGAGCACTGTTGCAACTGGACCACGGCCGCGATCGAGGTGAGCTTCAATAGCGACACCACGCGCATCATCGATCGCTACGGCGCGAAGATCGATTGCAGCATCTGCAGTAAGCAAGATTGAATCAATAAGGTCGTTGACGCCGACTCCTGATTTTGCAGAAACATTTACGAAGATTGTGTCTCCGCCATACTCTTCTGCAATCAAGTTGTACTCGGTCAATTGCTGGCGGACCTTATCCGGGTTTGCGCCTTCCTTATCGATTTTGTTAACGGCAACAACGATTGGAACATCCGCTGCTTGAGCGTGGTTAAGCGCTTCAATCGTCTGAGGCATAATTCCATCATCTGCAGCAACTACTAACACTGCGATATCGGTCACCTTTGCACCACGTGCACGCATAGCTGTAAATGCCTCGTGGCCAGGTGTATCAATAAATGTGATTGCACGGTTTGTGCCATCGTGATCATGATGAATTTGGTAAGCGCCGATGTGCTGAGTAATTCCGCCAGCTTCACCCTTGATTACCTCTGTTTTGCGGATTGCATCCAAGAGAGAAGTCTTACCGTGATCGACGTGGCCCATGACAGTTACTACTGGAGGGCGTGGCGTGAGGTTTTCCTCATCGAGTTCTGTGAGCTCTGCAGCCAAGTCGATATCAAAGCCCTGAAGGAGCTCGCGATCTTCTTCTTCTGGAGAAACTACATCAATGACGTAACCTAATTGCGCACCGAGAATCTCAAAGGTATCTGCATCCACGGATTGTGTAGCGGTAACCATTTCACCGAGGTGGAATAGCGCTGATACCAAGGCTGCTGGATCTGCATTAATCTTCTCGGCGAAATCTGCAAGGGAAGAACCGCGACGCATACGAATCTGTGTCTTGCCATCTCCGTGAGGAATAACTGCCCCGCCAAGTTGTGGTGCCTGCATATTGTCGAACTCTTCGCGCAGAGCCTTACGAGACTTTTGCTTACGCTTTGAAGATTTACTTGCATTCTTTCCAAATGCACCAGCAGTACCGCCGCGACCTGGGCCACGGTTTGGTCCGCCGCCACCTGGACGTTGTGGTCCACCTGTTGTAGCTCCAGTTGATGGACCCTGTGAACGATAAGGACCAGATGATGTTGGTGCGCCACCAGTACGTGGTGGATAGTTTCCAGTTCCAGTTCCAGCACCTGCAGGACGCGGTGCGCCTGGGCGCGCTGCAAAACCTGGGCGAACAGAACCTGGACGTGCACCTGCCATACCAGGGCGCGGTGCACCTGCTGGTCGTTGTGGTGGACGTGGAACAGCCCCACCCGTTGAAAAAGGATTATTTCCAGGACGCGGTGGACGTGGAACTGCGCTCGGGGTTGAGAAAGGATTATTTCCAGGACGTGGAGTTGCAGGTGTTGCTGCAGGTGTTGGTTCAGTATTTGCAACCACTTCATGCGCTGCAGCTTTTGCCTCATCCTGCGCGGCCTTTTCAGCATCGCGAGATGCCTTCAGGGCTGCAAGATCGACACCGAGCTCTGCAGCAAGTTCTGCAGCAAGTTCAGGGTTTACCTCTGCCGTCTTCTTCGAGGCAGCACTCTTCTTCGCCGCTGCTTTCTTTACAGGCTTCTTTTCTTCGGCGGGTTTAGCATCTGGGTAGAGCGCAACTAATTTGCGAACTACCGGTGCTTCAACTGTTGATGATGCCGAGCGGACGAATTCGCCCATTTCTTGGAGTTTTGCAAGGACTACCTTGCTCTCCATACCGAGCTGCTTTGCTAGCTCGTGTACGCGGACCTTTGACACATTTCTCCTGTCTTGGCCCGCCTAATATTTTTAGGATGCGAGCCTTAGTTCTTCGACCTCATGATGTAAGCGAGCTCATTTGAGTTTCATATCTTTCGCATCCATTTCGTTTTGCCACAGGTGTTCTTTACTGCCTGCGATGGGCCTAGTCTAGCGAATCAGGGAGAAAATCCCTATTTCGCACGGCTTCCATGCCGGCCGACTCCGGGAAATGCTGACAACCCAGAGGACTGGTTAGGCAGAAGAGTGTGGGGTATCTGGGTGGATATCGATTCGCCACCCAGTTAGGCGCGCGGCAAGGCGCGCATTCTGCCCATCTTTTCCAATGGCCAGTGAAAGTTGGTAATCGGGAACCACGACCTTGGCTGAACGCATCGCTTCATCGACGATTTCAACACTGGTCACCTTCGCCGGAGCAAGTGCGTGCGCCACAAATTTCGCTGGGTCCTCGTCGTAATCGACAATATCGATCTTCTCCCCATTGAGTTCATCCATCACAGCACGTGATCGCGCACCAAGTGGGCCAATGAGAGAACCTTTCGGTGATACACCTGATCGATGCGAGCGGACAGCAATCTTTGTTCGATGTCCTGCTTCGCGTGCAACAGCCATGATTTCAACTATTCCATCTTTGATTTCAGGAACTTCAAGTGAGAAGAGCTGTTTCACAAGAGCTGGGTGGCTACGAGAGAGCATAATCTCCGGCCCTTTCAGTCCCTGTTTTACTTCAACGACAAAGCATTTGATGCGAGTGCCGTGGGTATAGACCTCACCGGGAACTTGTTCTTGCGGAGGAATTCGTCCCTCGATACGCCCAAGATTGACGTTGATCATCTTTGGATCGCGCCCTTGTTGAATAATTCCAGAGACGATATCGCCAACTGATGTGGTGAATTCGCCGACGATTTCAGCGTCGTTCGATGCGCGCATCTGCAACTTAATTACCTGTCGTGCAGTTGATGTCGCTAAGCGAGCAAAGCCTTCAACTTCTAATACTGATTCGCTGATGCGTTCACCCAACTCATTAAACTCAGGGATATAAATCTGAATTTCACCTGTTTCGCGATCGAGTTGAACGCGTGCATAACGATGTGGTTCAGGCGCTTCGTTATATGCCGCCAGAACTCCCGATTCAATTGCCTGAATTAATTGCTCTAAGGGCATACCTTTTGCATCGGTAAGCTGAACAAGGGATGGGAGATCTACAATCATTCTTTATCGCTATCTTTGCGATTAAATTCAATTTCAACTTGAGCCCGTTTGATATCGCTAAGAGCAATTGTGACTTCTTTGCTCTCTTTCTTCTCAGTAACAGTCAGCGTGACACCTGTTTCAGAATTAGCCAGGATGCGACCTGTCACAATAACACCATCGATCTGAGTAACTTTAAGTAGGCGATCGAAATTCTTGGCGAAGTGACGTGGCTTTGTCAGTGGGCGGTCTACGCCGGGCGAGGTAACTTCGAGGGTAAATGGAGTATCACCCATAAATGGCGCAACATCAAGAAGTTCAGCGATAAGACGTGAAACGGTAGTAACCTGATCAAGGTTAAGTGAACTTTCGCCATCGACGATACATGTGACGATGCGATGCTTTCCGGGTGATACAAGTTGGACGTCCTCTAGGAAGAATCCTTCTGCTTCAACTGCAGGTGTAACCAGCTGGGAGATTTGATCTGTAATTGCCATTGCTAGCCCCTCTTATTAAATTATTCTTTAATTGTGTGTGGGCAAACTTTATCAGGACTTTGATTTACTAAGAAATGAGATCGTAGGTAACTCTAAGAATTAAGACAAATGTGACGACAAGATAGAACTTACGTACGAAATCCGAGCCTTTCTTAATGGCAACATGTGAGCCGATGAATCCCCCAGCTAAGTTGAAGAGGCCAACAGCTAGCCCTACTTTCCACATAATCGAGCCATTAAATCCAAAGACTAAGATGGATGCGAAATTTGTCGAGACATTGACTACCTTTGCTATCGCCGAAGCCCCGACGAAAGCGAAACCTAGGGCTGCGACTAAGACAATCATTAAAAGAGTTCCGGTTCCGGGTCCAATAAACCCATCATAGAAACCAATGAAGGCGCCTGCACCGGAAGCAATCTGTAATCTGCGGCGAACTCCGTGCTTAAAAATTTCAATCTTTCCAAG
>ERZ889217.979-NODE-979-length-15647-cov-17.818497_pt1 | contig 15647 bp, 13 predicted proteins | sample MGYA00521098_ERZ889217 | MGnify/ENA primary metagenome ERZ889217 (study PRJEB32303, sample SAMEA104408613) | aquatic metagenome | biome: Brackish water; feature: Pelagic; material: water | place: Baltic Sea | collected 2014-06-10T22:04:00 | depth 2,362 m ...
GCTGATTACTACGGTCGCGCCGGGTCAAACAGATCCAGATTGCCTTCGGCCACACCCACTTGTTGCGTCTCGCGCACGCTCACGATGCCAGCCACCAAGGTGTAAGGCCAGCGATCGGGCAGGGTCACCGGGGCTTCGGGTTGAGCAAGTAGTGGAATACGTCGTTCGTTGGGCAACAGGTACCCAAGTTGTGAGCGAATTGCTTGTCGCACACCGGTTGGTGCCGACAACGCGTCGACTTCGTCTTGCAACGCATCGTTGACTTCTTCATACACGCCGTACTGCCGAGATCGGGTGTCGAGCAAATCTTGTTGCGACAGCCAGGTGCGCACCGGCACCACCAAAAATGTGATGGTGATGCCCGCAGCTATCAACAACACGATGGGCGTCGTGAACGACCGCAGACGGCTGGCTAGAGCAAGCGGAAAGTTCACACCTCTATTGTGACGGCTGGCCTGCGCATCTCGGTGGACTCCCCGTCTTACGGGTTGAGCGCGTCACGACCCAAAAATTTGGCACGTGAACCGAGTTCGGCTTCAATTCGCAACAACCGGTTGTATTTCGCCACGCGGTCGCTGCGGGCAGGGGCACCAGTTTTGATTTGCCCGCAATTGGTGGCCACGGCAAGGTCGGCAATGGTGGAGTCTTCGGTTTCGCCGCTGCGGTGGCTCATCACGCTGGTGTAGCCGTGTTGGTCGGCCAAGCTCACGGTGGTGAGTGTTTCGGTCAGCGTGCCGATCTGGTTTACCTTGACCAGCACACTGTTGGCCACTTTGCTGTCGATACCGCGTTGCAGGCGTTGGGCATTGGTAACAAACAGGTCGTCACCCACGAGCTGCACTTTGTCGCCGAGTGCTGCAGTGAGTTGTGACCAGCCATCCCAGTCGTCTTCGGCCATTGCATCTTCAATCGACACGATGGGGTAGCGCGCCACCAGGTCGCCCCACCATGTGCACAGTTCGCCAGCCGACATGGTCTTGCCTTCGCCGGCCAGGTGATACGCACCATTTTTGTAGAGCTCGCTCATCGCGGGGTCGAGTGCAATCGCGATGTCTTTGCCCGCGACGAATCCGGCACGCTCGACTGCTTGCAATAGCACCACAATTGCCTCTTCGTTGCTGGCAAGGTTCGGCGCAAACCCACCTTCGTCGCCCACTGCGGTGCTGAGCCCGCGTTCACGCAACACGCTCTTTAACGCGTGATAGGTCTCGACACCCCAGCGCAACGCTTCGCGAAATGACGGTGCACCAATTGGCATCACCATGAACTCCTGCAGATCCACGTTGTTGTCGGCATGGGCACCGCCGTTCAACACATTGAGCATTGGCACTGGCAACACACACGCAGCCGGCCCACCAATCGAGGCATACAACGGGGTGTTGGTGGCGCGAGCATGGGCATGCGCCAAAGCCAGGCTCACACCGAGCATCGCATTGGCCCCAAGCCGACCTTTGTTGGCAGTGGCGTCGAGGGCAATCATTGCTTCGTCAGCGCCGCGTTGATCTGCCGAGTCGCGCCCGACGAGTGCGGCGCGCAGTTCGCCGTTGACGTTCGCTACGGCTTTGGTCACGCCTTTGCCCAGATAGCGCGAGCCGCCATCACGCAATTCCACTGCTTCGTGTTCGCCAGTGGAAGCACCCGATGGCACGATTGCCGTGCCGATTGCGCCGCCGTCGAGATGCACATCGACTTCGACCGTGGGGTTGCCGCGCGAATCAAGGACTTCACGCCCGACTATGTCGACGATGTTCATGGCGCGCCCAATCTAGTTGGCTGTCTCTAGTTGGCTGTCGGTGGGTGGCTCAGGCGAGTTCGCGTTTGGCGTCGTCCCACAACGCATCAAGTTGGGCGAGGTCACAATTTGCTAGGTCTAGCCCGCGTTGAGCGGCCAGTTGTTGCACACGGGTGAAACGTGCAACGAATTTGTCGGAGGCCTGGCGAAGTGCTGTCTCGGCGTCAAGGCCAAGTTTGCGCGCCACGTTCACCACGCTGAAGAGCACGTCGCCAAGTTCCATACGTACGGCATCGGGGTCGCCCGTCTGCGTCGCCTCGTGCAGTTCGGAGATTTCTTCGGTGAGTTTGGCGGTAGCACCAGCAACATCGGGCCAGTCAAAGCCAACCTCGGCAGCGCGCTTCTGCAACTTTTGGGCTAACGACAGCGACGGGGCAGCACGCGCCACACCCGCAAAAAAGTCTGGCTCGTCAGTTGCGCGTTCGGCACGTTCAGCTTGTTTGATTTCATCCCAGGTCTTGACCACGTCACCTGCGGTGGTTGCTGAAGCATCACTAAACACGTGCGGGTGGCGACGCACCAATTTGTCGTGGGTCGCGCGTGCAACATCGGCCAGGCTAAACCGGCCTTCTTGCTCGGCAATTGTGGTGTGAAATTCAATTTGATACAACAAGTCGCCCAGTTCTTCGATGAGTGCGTCGTCGGTGGTGGGGTCGTCGGCGTCGAGTGCGTTCAGCGCATCAACCACTTCGTATGTTTCCTCGATCAGGTAACGCACGAGCGAAGCGTGAGTTTGCTCGCGGTCCCACGGGCACTGCTCGCGCAGCGTGCGCGCCAAACGGTGCAGTCGGGCCATCTCGCCGGCAATCGGCTCGGCGAGTTGCGCAATGTAGATCGACGTCAAATGGTCGGCCACTACGCCGTGGGCCCGCTCGAGCCGGTCGATGTCATTCCATGTGGTGGTCACCACCTGTTCGTCGGGCAAGCCCAAGTGATGCAACACCACGACGGGCTCGTCGCCGCGGGCCGAGTCGTGAGCCAGTTTTACTTCTGACAACACCCAGTCGGCATGACATTGCGCCACCAAGAATGGGCCGCGGTCGTCGGCGGCAACTTCGGCAAACCGATGGGCATCCACTAACCGCACACTGTGATTCACCGGGTCGATGCCGAGGCGCAACCAGGCAAGATCCAAAAAACTCACCGCCGACATCACCTGCACATCAAGCCGCGTGTCGGCAAGCAGTCGTTGCACGACGTCTTCGAGCACGCCAGGTGAGCCAGGCACTGCATACAACGCCGAGCCATCGCGCACGGCGGCTTCGCTCACCCGAGTGGCGATGGCGGCATACACCTCGGCAAATGTGTCGTGGCGCTCGTATTCGTCGTCAAAAGATATTGCATCGCCAACGAGAGCAGCACTCGGGTGACGAGTGGTGCGCACAAAGCGAGTAGTTGCACTCGCAATGGCGTCACGAGTTTCTTGGGTCACCAACCCAACTGGGCCAGGCCCCAAACCGACGACGGTTACAACCGGACGGCTCACGAAAATTACGGAGCGACGACGCTGCCTGCGAGCGGATCCCAACGCCCGTAGCGAGAGGCAACGGTGATGTCGGCGTCGGCAAGTGCGCCCAACAACAAATATTCACCAGGCGCAGATGTGAGATTTGCAGTAACGCTTTCGGCAACTGCGGTGAACGGTCGAATAAAAATCACATGCCAGCCAAACGACGATTGCACTGGCTTGGTTGGCACACCCGTGCGAGCCCCAAGCGCACCTGCGACGAAGTCAGGGTCGAAACCGGCTTGCCATTCGTTGATGCTGATGCAGTCGCCAGTTTGCCCAGTGAGCGCACCACCCGACTCTTTGGCATTGGGCTCGGTGGAATACTTGCCAGCGACAGCGGCGAACTCGTCGTCGGATGGGGTCGAACTGAGTTCGGCATACGCAGTTTTGGCCAGTGCTTCATCGTCGACCACCAAGTGACTCACACACAACATGCCCAACGACTTGGGGTTAGTGGCGTATTGCTCGGCGATCACGTCGGCGCTCGGAGCCTTGATGCGACCCAGCACCGCTGTGGCGGCATTGAGTTCGACGATGAGATCAAGCAAGGTTTGCGGAAAACCCTCGAGGTTTTGCTCTTCAACTTGGGCCAGCACCGCTGCGCGATCATCATCGGTGACCGATTCACCAGCTGTGGCAATGACTTGCACGCCTGCTTGGGAACGAATCAACGAAGTCAGTAGCCCGCGCACCGTTTCGCCATCGGCAACACCGTTGGTGAGTTGTGCTTCGCCAACCGTCACGAAGTCGGCGACGGTTTGGTCTAAGTCGGCGGTGCGAATACCTACGCCGTTGATGGTGGCGGCGTCTTGGGTGGTGCCACACGAAGCGAGCACACCGACGAGCAAAAGAGTGGCAATCAGACGACGAGGCACCGTTTTACCCTAGTTGTCAGTCGCTGGCGCATGACCAGCCGGAAAGATTTGTGGCAACGCCCGCAGCAAAAACTCGACTGCACCTTCGCCCTTGGGCACATCAATCCGCAGGGTTAGGGCGTCACGGTCGTAGGTGTTTTTTGACGTCACGCTGTCAACACGAAGTTCGCCTTCCCTGTTGAGACGCACCGGAAACAGTCGCACCGAGGCATCTTGCACCACCACACGCGAGAGTGCGGCCCGATGACACGCCACCCGCAAAGTGCCGATGCGCAACAAGGCAGTTGCCTGGCTGGGTAGCGGCCCGAAGCGGTCGGCCCATTCTTCGCGCAAGGTGGCCAGTGCATCGTCGTCAAACACCATCGCCAATTTTCGATAGGCGTCCAGACGCAATTCTTCGGAGTCGACATAGTCGTGCGGCAGATACGCATCGACCAACGTGTCGATCTTGAGTTCCAACGGGGTAGTGATCGGCTCGCCCTTCATTTCGGCCACTGACTCGCTCACCATCTGGCAATACAAGTCGTAGCCAACCGCGGTGATGCGGCCACTTTGTTGTTCGCCCAGCAAACTGCCAGCACCACGCAGTTCTAAGTCGCGGCGCGCGATTTTGTAGCCACTTCCAAGATCAGTCGACTCGCCGATGGTCTTGAGGCGTTCGTAGGCAATCTCGGTCAGCACCTGGTCGCGAGGATGAAACAAAAATGCATACGCCTGTTGCCCGGCGCGCCCGACACGACCGCGCAGCTGGTGTAACTGCCCGAGCCCGAGCCGCTGTGCGTCTTCGACCACCAGCGTGTTGACCGCCGGCATGTCGATGCCACTTTCGATGATGGTGGTGCAGACCAACACGTCAAACTTGCCATCCCAGAAATCCATAACGGTGCGCTCGAGCACTGCTTCGTCCATTTGGCCGTGGGCAAACGTGATGCGCGCCTCGGGCACCAATCGCCGCAAATCTTCCGCGCGTTCTTCGATCGTGTCAACACGATTGTGCACCCAAAACACTTGACCTTCACGCAGCAACTCTCGTCGAATGGCCTCGGCTGCCACTCGATTGTCGTACGCAGTCACGTAAGTGCGTATCGGTTGTCGGTCGGCCGGTGGCGTGTTCAGCAGCGACATGTCGCGAATGCCAACCAGACTCATCTCCAACGTGCGCGGTATCGGCGTTGCCGACATGGTGAGCACGTCAACGTTGGTGCGCATCATCTTCATCGACTCTTTGTGTTGCACACCAAAGCGTTGTTCTTCGTCGACCACGAGCAGGCCCAGGTTTTTGAAACGAATGTTTTCTTGCAACAAGCGATGCGTGCCGATCACCACGTCGACTTCGCCCGTGGCGAGGCCCGCAATCACGCGCTTGGCCTTGCTGGGGCTGACGAAACGTGAAAGCATTTCTACCTTCATCGGGTAGGGCTTGAAGCGTTCACTAAACGTGGCCATGTGTTGCGATGCCAACAGCGTGGTTGGCACGAGCACCGCAGTTTGTTTGCCATCTTGCACGGCTTTGAAAGCGGCGCGAATCGCCACTTCGGTTTTGCCGAAGCCCACATCGCCACATACGAGACGATCCATCGGGCTGGCACTTTCCATGTCTTGCTTCACAGCGATGATTGCTTCAAATTGATCGGGGGTTTCAACGAATGGAAACGCGGCTTCCATTTCCGTTTGCCACGGTGTGTCGGGGCTAAACGCGTGCCCAGGCGTGTGCAGTCGTCGCTGGTACAGCACCACGAGTTCTTGGGCGATCACCCGCAGGTCGTTGCGCACCCGCTGTTTGATGCGCGCGAAATCTGCACCACCCATCTTGTTGAGCGGCGGCGCATCGCCGCCCACATATTGCCGCACGAAGTCGATCTGATCGCTGAGCACAAACAAGCTGCCGTCGGCGTATCGCAGATGTAAGAAATCGCGTTCGACCCCGTCGAGTTTGCGCCGCGCCATGCCTTCGAATACGCCGATGCCGTGCACGTCGTGCACCACATGATCACCAGCCTTGAGATCTTCGAACATCGTGGCGGCCCCACGGCGGCGTGTGCGACGACGACGCGTGAGGCGACGACCAGAAATTTCGGCTTCGGTCGCCACCATGATCGAGACCGTTGGCAACACGAAGCCCTCATGCAACTGCTGCACCACGACCGTGACCACATTGCGCGAAAACGACGACTCGGGTATTGCGCCAGGGGCGGCGTATACGACGGGGATTCCATACGATGCGAGTTCGTGTCGAACACGAGTGGCCGACTCGTTGCTGTCATAGGCGAGCACGATCTGAAAATTGATCTGCAGTAGTTCTCGTAGTCGTTCGGCCAGTCGTTCGGTGGTGTTGGCTGGCGAACCCCAGCGGCTCACGGCCACATTGATGGCACCATCAGTTGGTTCGCCCAAACCAGGTGAAGTAATCGACAACACCAATTCAGTAGTGGTGCGCTCTAACAACGTGTCGACATCCACGTGCAGTCGCGGCATGTCTTCGTCGATGGCAAACGACCAGGTTGAGGCCAGTGCTTCGGCCACGGCGCGCTCTTCTTTGTGCAACTCGCGCGCCCGCGAGCGCAGGTATGCAGGGTCGCACACCACGAGCCCGGCATGGGCTGGCAACACATCGAGCAATGTCGTTGAATCGTCGACAAGCCAGGCCAGCCAGTTTTCCATTCCTTCAAAGCCGCTGCGTTGCGCGATGCGCTCCCACTGTTCGCGACCCCACGGCTCGGTGGTGCTCAACTGCTCGGCGCGAGCCGCGATGTTGTCATCAATCAACAATTCACGAGCCGGATACAACACCACTTCGTCGAGTTCGCCGGTGCTGCGCTGATCGGTTACCGAAAAAGTGCTCAGCCGTTCGACTTCGTCACCCCACAACTCAACTCGCACTGGTGCATCGGCGGTGGCGTCAAACACGTCGAAGATCGCGCCGCGTTGGGCGAACTCGCCACGATGTTCGGTGAGTTGCTCGCGCGCGTATCCCCATTCCACGAGGGTCGCGGCGATGGCATCAAGATCAAGCGTTGCCCCGCGACGAATCACGATTGGCTCGAACGTCAATGCAGCCGGGCTGAGTCGCTGCAATAAGGCGCGAATCGGCGCGATGATCATTTGCGGCGCCGTTGCGCTGCGCAACTGCGACACCAAGCGCATTCGTTCGCCCATCGTTTCGATGCCAGGGCTCACCCGCTCGAACGGCAAGGTTTCCCACGCCGGAAAATACGCCACCGCGGCGTCGCTGTAGGCGCGCAAATCGTCATACAACACACGGGCCTGCGAATCGGTTGGCACCGCCACCACCAAAATGTTGCGCGGGCGTGTGCGGGCCAGTGCGCTCAGCAGCAGTGGGCGAGCGTTCTCGGCCCACCCCACCACGGCACCCGCAGGAACCCCGATGCCCAATGTGCGGCCGTGGCTGGCAGCAAGTTCGGCGAGCACGGCCAGCGACACGTTGTCTGCAGCAATCATGTGCGGTGCCGTTCAGTCGGCATTGATCTGTTGCATGGCCGCGTCGGCACCATGTCGCAAGATCAGTTCGGTGGCGTCAGCAGCGCGCTGCACGGCGATATCGAGCAGTTGGCGTTCTGCAGTCGGAATTTTGCCGAGCACGTGATCACCGCCGTGTTCTTTGCTGGGCGGCTTGCCCACGCCGATACGAACACGCACGAAATCCTGCGATTTCAGATGTTGCGTGATCGACCGCAGGCCGTTGTGACCAGCCAACCCACCACCAACCTTGACGCGCACAACACCAGGCGCCAGATCGAGTTCGTCGTGCACAATGACGATGCGTGCGACTTCGTCGATGCCGAAGCGCCGGGCCAGTGGGCCAACTGCTTGGCCCGAGTTGTTCACGAATGTCATTGGCTTGCTCAACAAATAATGCAAGAAGTCAGAGTGCACTTCGGCTAAGAGCGCTTTGTCGCGCGACGCTTTGAGTGTGGTCGAGGCACGACGCGCCAACTCGTCGATGACTTCAAAGCCCACATTGTGACGACTGCGTTCGTATTCGCGGCCCGGGTTGCCGACACCAACGACGAGTGCAGAGAACGGGGTTCCGCGTCGCTCAGATCGCGACGAGCGACCAAATAGCGCCATCGCGGATTACCGCATCGCGATTTACTTGGTTGGCTTGCCGCCCGCGGCAGGTTTGCCACCTGCAGCCGGCTTGCCAGCATCGCCTTCGGCATCGCCTTCGGCAGCGGGTGTGGCACCCTCGGCACCCTCGGCACCGGCTTCGCCTTCGACGGGTGCTGCCACAACGGCAACTTCTTCAATCTTGGTGGTGACCACGGTGACAACCACGAATTCGGGGTCACCGACAATGGAGACACCTTCGGGCATTTGCAGGTCGCCAAGACGCACCACGGTGTCCATGGTGAGGTTGGTGATGTCGACGATGATGTCGTTCGGAATGTTTGCCGCAGTGGCGCGCACTTCGACAGAGTTAACGACTGGATCAACGAGACCACCTTCGGCGAGAACGGCCTTGGCGGTTCCTTTGATGTGCAGTGGCACCTGCACCGTGATGAGCTCGGTGAGGCTGATTTGCAAGAAGTCGACGTGACGCACGATGCGCTTCACTGGGTCGCGCTGCACTTCTTTGACGATGGCCGGGTAGGTGTCGTTGCCAACTTGCAGATCCAACACGGTGTTGAGGCCAGCGGGGCCCGACAATGCAACGCGCAACGCTTTGCGGTCAACGGTGACGGGTGTGGGTGTCATGCCGTGCCCATAGACGACAGCAGGAATCTGATCTTGGGTGAGCAAGCGGCGGGCAGCAGCGCTACCGAGCGCACGCCCGAGGCTGGTTTTTAGTGCTGTTGGCATTTGGTCAGTCTAAGGGCGCAAATTCGGGGCCAATCAGGCGAGGTTTTCGCCACCGAAGAGCTCGCTCACGCTGGTTTCTTCGAACACGGCTGCCAACGCGTCGGCAATGATCTTGGCAACCGACAGCACCTCGATGCGGTCGATGCGTTTTTCCTCGGCCAACGGGATGGTGTTGGTGAGCACCACGCGGCTAATCGACGACTTTTTCAGGCGGTCGATCGCTGGGTCAGACAACACGCCGTGGGTGGCCATTGCCCACACTTCTTTTGCGCCGCGGGCCAACAGCAAGTCGGCCGCTGAAGTGATGGTGCCAGCAGTGTCGATCATGTCGTCGGTGAGCACGCACAAACGACCCTCGACATCGCCGATGACTTCTTTGGCGCTCGACACATTGACCGAATTTTTCTCGCGGCGTTTATAGACAAATGCGACGTCGGCGCTCATGTCGGCCAAGTGCTGGGCGAATCGTTCTGCAACTTTTACGCGACCAGTGTCGGGCGAGACAATCACCACGCCTTCGCGCGCATTTTCGCGCAGGTACTTTTCGAGTACAGGCATGGCGGTGAGGTGGTCGACGGGGCCATCAAAGAAGCCCTGAATTTGCCCGCTGTGTAAATCCACCGACACCATTCGCTTTGAGCCCGCTGCTTTGAACATGTCGGCCACGACGCGTGCAGTGATCGGTTCGCGACCCGCGGCTTTGCGGTCTTGTCGGGCGTATCCATAAAACGGGCACACTGCGGTAACACGTTTTGCCGACGCGCGATACGCAGCATCAATCATGATGAGCTGTTCCATAATTGCGTCATTGATGCTGTGGCCGTTGTGGCCGAAGTGCGATTGCATGATGAACACGTCGCCACCGCGAATGCTTTCGCCGAAGCGCGGGCGAATCTCGCCATTGGCGAACTCCACCACGTCGGCTTCACCGAGCGAGATATTGAGGTGGCCGGCAACTTCGCGCGCTAGCGCCGGGTGGGCACGACCGCTGTAGAGCACCATCCGCTTGGTGGTGACTTTGTCGATCGATTTGTTCACTACGGGCAATCATAGAACGCAAGGCACTTGGCGCCCCATTTGACACGTTTTAGGTGGTCGCTAGACGCGACTCGGCTGGTTCCGGGGAGAGGATTCGAACCCCTATAAGCGGGACCAAAACCCGCTGTCCTGCCATTGAACGACCCCGGAAAGACTCCAAGCGCAGATGCGCCTTATTTCAGGGTAGCGTCTTGCCTCGCATGGGATCACTCGTCAAGCGTCGCCGCAAGCGAATGCGCAAAAAGAAGCACAAGAAGATGCTTCGTCGCACTCGCCACCAACGCGCCAACAAATAACTTCGCTTCGCGACTGCTCTAGTCAGCAGACATAGTGGACAGACATAGCCAGCTGCGCTAATCAGCGCGTGTGACGATCACCGTCGCATCGGCAAGCGCTTCGGCAATTTCATATCGTCCACGCAAAAACCATGTGGCACCGCTGCCGGCCAAAGTTGGCGCCACACCAGCGGCTTCACGAATGCGGTCACGCCACAGCGCCAAGCGCGGCTCGACCACGATGGCGGCTGCCTCGAGATCATTGATTGCTGCACGTTGCGCCGGCACTGCAAGTTCGTCCCAAGCGCGATACACCGCAGGGGTTGACACAAACAACGGTGGCACGATCAGGGTCACCACGAGCGGCTCGCTGTTGCCCGGGTCAGGTGCAACGGGTTCGACCACTTCGCCGATGCCACGCACTCGCGCTCGGCCGCCGACCATACAAAACGCAATGTCTGCGCCAATGCGCGACGCAGCAACTAGGTCGGTAAAACCCGCCCAACGCAACACTGCAGCGGCGTCTGCCGAGCCACCGCCCAGACCGCCGCCGTTAGGAATTTGCTTGTCGATATGAACGCCCGCATCGCGTTGCGCCAACTGCAATGCACGCGCCACCAAGTTGTCAGCAGTGGTGGGCACGCCATCGGCAAATGGCCCACTCACGCTGATGCCCGTGCCTTGCGCGTCGATCTGCAAGGTGTCGCACAACGCCAAGGTGGTCATTTCGGCATCAATGAGATGAAAGCCGTCGTTGCGCACGCCCACGACGTGCAGCGACAACGTGAGCTTGGCCGGCGCTTTTACGACGGAAACCGGCTGTGTTTCTGAAGCACTGTCTTTAGGTAGCCCAGTCATTGGGAGGCCGTGTCGTTGGTGAGCGCGCGTCGAGCGTTGATTGCCAGCGTGAGGCGCGACCAGTCGTCAATGGCGAGTTGCTCGGCACGCGCCTGCGGGTCGACGTTGGCAGCCACGAAATCTTCGTTGACCGCCACGCCATCGAGCGCGCGGCGCAACATCTTGCGGCGGGTGGCAAAGCCTTGGCGAATCAAAGCAAACATGTCGGCAAACGGTGCACTCACTGCTGGTTGGTCGCGCCGGGTGATTTCGACGAGCGATGATGAAACTCGCGGACGTGGCAAAAACACCGCCGACGACACCTCGCCGACAATTCGCGCAGTGGCCCAGTAACCCACCTTCACACTCACGGCACCAAAAGCATCGCTGCCTGGTTGCGCCACTAGTCGCTGGGCGACTTCTTTTTGCACCATCACCAACAGTCGCTGCACCTGCGCAACTTGGTCGAGTAAGTCGGCAACGAGTGGTGTGGCCACGTTGTACGGAAGATTAGCGACCACAGTCCAACGTGGGGCGTCAGCCAGCAACACGTTCCAATCGAGTCGCATCGCGTCGTCGTGCACCACTTTTACGTTGGCGAGTGACGCCACATTTTCACGCAACACTTCGACGAGCCCCGAATCAATCTCAACGGCAACCACTTGCGCACCGGTTTCGGCAAGGGCCATCGTGAGTGCGCCAAGGCCTGCACCGATTTCCACCACGTGGTCGCCAGTGCCAACACGAGCCAGCGTTGCGATGCGTCGCACAGTTTCGGGTTCAACAACAAAGTTCTGCCCGAAAGTTCGCCGTGGCGCCAGGCCGTGGCGCGCCAGTAGCTCCGACGTTTGTGAGCGGGTGAGAGTCACCAGGTGATGGAAACAGGAATCGGTGCGTTGACCAGATCAGAAAGCCCAACGAACAACTCGGCGTGCACCACGATGGTCACGTTGGCTGGAGTGGAGGGCATCATCACGTTGGAACATGTGACAGTGCGACCGTTGTTGAGGTTTTTTACTAACAGCGCCATGCCGTAGGGCGCCTGCGGGCAATTGCAGATGGTGACAGGAGCGCCGTTGAAACTGCTGAACGTGGCTAGCCCGGTGAGTTTGGCGGTGTCGGCGCTCGGATACGCAGTTGGGGCCGTGCCCGTTGGTGCCGCACCAATCGGCCCCGACAAAAACACTGGGGCGGGCGAATCGTTTGCGTCAGGCTGACTCGGTGCAATTTCGATGCCTGCGACGGCAACAGATGCCACTTCGGCCTGTGGTTCGCCGCGCGTAAAGAAGATCACCGCTGGCACAACAAGCAGTGTGAAGAGCCCAACGAGGGTCACACGGCGACGGTCGCGAGCAGTAAGAAACACGCTGGCGAACGCTAGCGAGAGATACCCGGAAACGCCCGATGAGCGTTGGCCACAGTGCTTTGCGCAATGGATGCCACACTTTCGCCGCGCGTGTGCGCCAAACATTCACCAACCAGTCGCACGTGTGCAGGCTCGTTTTCTTTGCCACGATGTGGCACTGGCGTGAGCCACGGCGCGTCGGTTTCGGTGAGCAGTTTGTCGGCGGGGCAGAATTTTGCCGCGCGACGAATGTCGTCGGCTTTGTTAAAAGTTACGATGCCCGAAAATGACAACCATGCACCGCGTTGCACGGCTTGTCGAGCCTCGGCTTCGTCGCCAGTGAAACAGTGAAACACCACGCGCTCGGGCATGCCTTCACCATCGAGCACATCAAATGTGTCAGGCCACGCGTTGCGGGTGTGAATGACGAGCGTCAAGTCCAATTGCTTGGCTAATGCGATTTGCTGTGCGAACGCTGTTCGTTGCACATCGCGTTCAGAGTGGTCGTAGTAAAAATCAAGACCACACTCACCAATTGCCACGATTTTCTGTGTTTCGAGCTGGGCGGCAGTCAGGCCATCAACGAAGGGCAGCACGGTGTCGACACCCAATTTGGCATCGTGGGGGTGCAAACCCACCGTGGCCCACACGTTGTGGTGGCGAGCAGCAATGGAAAGTGCTTGCTGCGTGGTGTTGGCATCGGTGCCAATCACAATCACTTTGTTCACGTCGTGGGCGGTGGCATTGGCAATGGATGCATCGGCACCACCCGGTGTGCGTTCGTCATACACGTGACAGTGCGTATCGACCCACTGCACAGTATTTGCAGCAGACACGTTTTCTGTAGACACGTTTTTTGTAGGCACGTTCATATTCTCTGCTCAGGCCTTTTTGCGCGGGAAGAGTGGCTCACCTTTTTCTACAACCGATCCACCGGGGTACAGCCCCCACTGGGTGTCGACGCCGACTCGACATTCGTCGATGCGCCCAGCCAAGCCGATGCGCCGCCAAATTTCTTGCGATGTCGTGGGCAGGGCAGGGTTGGCCAAAATCACCACGATGCGCAATGCCTCGAGTGCATCACCCATCACAGCGTCGACGGCGGTGCCAGGTTCCATCTTCCACGGTTCGTGCTGTTCGAGGTGGGCATTGGTGGCGCGAATCAAGTTCCACGTTGCTTCAAGAGCACGGCTTGGTTGCGCACCGCGCCACGCTGCGTCTGCATCGCGCACCACATCGGCGGCCACTTGGGCCAACGGTGAATCGGGTCGTGGCGCTGGCCCGCGACCGCCACATTTTTTTTCGATCACGGTTGCCACACGCGCGGCCAAGTTGCCGAGGTTGTTGGCCAAGTCAGAGTTGTAACGCGCCACCAAACCTTCATACGAAAAATCACCGTCGTTGCCATAAACCGTGTCGGCGAGCAGGTAATAGCGGAAGCCGTCGACGCCAAACTCGTCAATGAGTTCGAGCGGGCTCACGACGTTGCCCGTGGTCTTCGACATCTTTTCGCCACCGACCATCAAAAACCCGCCAACAGCCCAGCCTTTGGGTGGTTCGATGCCCGCCGACATGAGCATCGCGGGCCAATACACGCAATGAAATCGAATGATGTCTTTGCCGATGAAGTGCCAGTCCACCGGCCAGCGCTCGGCGAATTGTTGGTCGTCGGTGCCGTAGCCATGAGCAGTGATGTAGTTAGAGAGTGCATCAAACCACACGTAGGTGACGTGTTGGTTGTCCCACGGTAGGGGAATGCCCCATTTAAGGGTCTTGCGGCTCACCGAAAAGTCGTTGAGCCCACCTTTGATGAACCCGATTACTTCGTTGCGGCGAAAGTTGGGCGAGATTGCATCGGGGTGTTTGTCATACCAGTCGAGTAAGCGCTGCTCGAATCGCGACAAACGAAAGAAATAGTTTTCTTCTTCGACATAAGTGGCCTTAGTTTTGTGAATTGGGCAGTTGCCGTCGACGAGTTCTTCTTCGACGTAATAGGCCTCGCACGCCACGCAGTAGTGGCCGCGGTAAACATCAACTTCGATGTCACCCGCGTCGTAACAAGCCTGCAGCAACTTGAGCACGCCACGCTTGTGGCGATCTTCGGTGGTGCGAATGAAGTCGTCGTACTTCACGTCGAGTTGCCGCCACGCGTCGGCATACAGCGGGGCGATTTCGTCGACAAACTCGCGGGGCGTCTTGCCGGCGGCGTCGGCGTATTGCTGCACTTTGAGCCCATGTTCGTCGGTGCCGGTCAACAGATGCACGTCGTCGCCGCACAAGCGGTGCCAGCGACACACGGCGTCGGTCACGATGGTGGTGTAGGCATGGCCAAGGTGCGGCTTGGCCGTCACATAATAAATCGGGGTCGTCGCCGAGAACTTTGGCACCACTCCAACCTACGCTCAAGCCCGTGACTTTTGAGTTTGATCGAGCAACAGAACTTGCTCCACTGGGCAGCGGGCGGTTCGGTGCAAAAGTGCACGACGGATGGAATATCGGCGGCGCTGCCAACGGTGGATACCTTCTGGCGCTGGTGTCATCGGCTCTTTGTCATGCAACGGAGCGCAAATTGCCGGTGGCGATTTCTTGTCATTATTTGGCGCCCATTAATGATGCCGAGGTGGTGATTGAAACCAGCCTGCTGAAGTCGGGGAAGAGTTTTGCCACGGCGTCGGCCACAATGCGCCAAGGCGAACGAATCATTTTGAGCGCACTCGGCACGTGCGCCGACAGCCTGCCCACAAATTCGCGGCAACTGTCGACTCACCAGCCACCCAACTTGCCGACGTTTGATCAAGCGACTCAACGACGGGAAACGACTGCTGGGCAACCAGGGTTGATGAAAAATGTGGACATCCGTTTGCATCCGGCAGACACGGGTTTTGCAGTGGGTGCCCCGAGCGGCCAAGCGTTGGTGCGCGGCTGGTGCGCATTTCGTGACGGTCGCCAGGTGGACCCTTTGGCTCTCACATTGTTTTGTGATGCGTTTCCGCCGGCAGTGTTTAATTTGTCTGGGGCGCCTGGCTGGGTGCCGACGGTGCAACTGTCGTTTTATCTGCGGGGAATTCCTGACGGGCAACCAGTGGCGGGTGAGTTTGTGACTCGTGAGATACACCACGGCTTGTTTGAAGAAGACGGATCGTTGTGGAACGCA
>ERZ889217.980-NODE-980-length-15646-cov-33.003528_pt1 | contig 15646 bp, 15 predicted proteins | sample MGYA00521098_ERZ889217 | MGnify/ENA primary metagenome ERZ889217 (study PRJEB32303, sample SAMEA104408613) | aquatic metagenome | biome: Brackish water; feature: Pelagic; material: water | place: Baltic Sea | collected 2014-06-10T22:04:00 | depth 2,362 m ...
TACCGCTACTAGTTAACGAGCGTTACCGCTATTAGCTAAACAGCATTTTTTCTTACCGCTAAACGTGGTAAGAAAAAATGCACAAGTGGCCCTACGCCAAATGCAAATGCAAAAGTTGCAACGCCGACTTGACCACCCAGTAGCCACCCAGTAATCAGTACTATCACTTCAACGGCGGTTCGTCCCTTACGAATTGGAATGCCACGTTTGGCAAGCCCGGTCATTAAACCGTCGCGTGGCCCTGGCCCAAGTGCGCTGCCGATGTAGAGACCTGATCCAATTGCGACGACAACGATGCCAAACAATGCCATCGGAACTCGAATCAAGATGTTTGACGGTTCGGGAATTATCCCCAATGCGATATCAGCGACCAATCCAATTTCAAGTGCATTAAGAATTGTGCCAACACCCGGTTTTTGCTTAAGCGGAATCCAAAGTAGGAGCAACGAAAAACCGGTGAGCACGATGATCTTGCCAATTGAGATACCGGTTTGATTGGCGATGCCTTGATGAAACACATCCCATGGTGGTGCACCGATGTTGGCGTTCATCTGCAGTGAGATGCCAACGCTAAATAGCGACAAGCCGATTATGCAACGAATAAGTCGGCGCCCAAGCCGATCGCGAAATTCAAGAGACTCTAAACCTTGCACCGTTGCAGGCTAGTCGCTAACTGGCACGCGACACCCTGTCGGCATAATTTGACCTATGGCGATGATCGCAATTTTGAAAACTAGCTTCAAAGATTTTGCAAGCAGAATGTTTGGTACGACGTGTCCTGGGTGCCTTCTAATTTCTTCATCAGTTTGCAAAAATTGTGTAGAACAAATATCGCAAATTGAAAGTTCAGTTAGTTCGCCAAAGTTTCACGATGCTGCCACCCGTAACCGCCATACGACTGGGGTCAGTAATATGCGGACTAAAGTTCGCCCTGAAGTAGGCCATGAAATAGGCCATCAAATAATAGTTGCGTTCGATTACAGCAAAGTTGTGCGTCAGATGATATTAAGCATGAAGTATCGCAACATTAGATCGTCGGTTAGTGTGCTTGGCGTAGCGCTAGCAGAACGAATAACTCAAGAGACAGCAATTTCGCAACAAAAAATTGATTTGATTGCTTGGGCTCCAACAACTGCCCGCCGAAAGTTAGAGCGCGGCCATGACCACGCTGAGATACTTGCGCGATTTGTCGCCAAAGAGTTGCAGGTTCAATGTCGAGGGGTTTTACGCCGTCTGACTGATCAGCCGCAGACTGGCCGAACCCGACAACAGCGACTAATTGGGCCACGGTTTATATCTCGTCCAATAAATAATCAATGTGTGGTCGTGATCGACGACGTTGTTACAACTGGCACAACACTCAAGCGCGCGTCTCAAGCGCTTTACGAAGGTGGGGCCAAACTGGTTATCTGCGCTGCGGTAGCATCTACTGTCTTATGGCAATCCTCGATCGAGTCCTGCGAGCTGGCGAAGGCAAGAAGGTTAAGGCCCTAGCTGATATCTTGCCCGATATCAATGCGTTAGCGGCACAAATGTCGGCAATGAGCGAAGCAGAATTAAGAGGAAAAACGGGCGAGTTCAAATCTCGGCTTGACCGAGGCGAAACGCTTGAAGATTTGTTGATTGAGTCTTTTGCTGTGGTTCGTGAGGCTGCCACTCGCGTTATTGGGCAGCGCCATTATGACGTGCAACTTATGGGTGGTGCTGCATTGCATGCCGGCTGGGTTGCAGAAATGAAAACGGGTGAAGGCAAAACTCTTGTTTCGACCCTGCCGGCTTATCTAAATGGACTCTCGGGTAAAGGTGTTCATCAAATTACAACCAACGACTATCTAGCTCAACGAGATGCCGAATGGATGGGACAAATACACCGCTGGCTTGGTTTGTCAGTTGGCCTAGTCGTCTCTGGAAGAAGATCAAGTTCAACCGAGAAGCGTGCGGATTACGCGGCGGATATAACTTTCGGCACAAACAATGAATTTGGTTTTGACTATTTGCGAGACAATATGGCTGGCACTCTAGATGAAAAAGTTCAACGAGGTTTTAGTTTTGCAATCGTCGACGAAGTTGACTCGATTCTCATTGATGAATCCCGCACACCGCTAATTATTTCTGGTCGTGTTGCTGATGCCGCGAAGTTGTATTACCGATTTGCGTCAATTGTGCGCACGATGGTTCGCGATGTTGATTATGACGTTGAAGAAGATAAACGAATTGTTGTGCCGACCGAGATTGGCATCGAAAAAGTTGAGAAGCAACTCGGCATCGACAATCTCTACGACGAAGTGCAGCAAAACTTTGTGCATCAACTACAAGTCGCGCTTAAAGCCTCAGTGCTTTATCATCGCGATAAGGACTACATCATTCAAGATGGTGAGATCAAAATTGTTGATGAGTTCACTGGTCGAATCCTTGAAGGTCGTCGATGGAGTGAAGGCATACACCAGGCAGTTGAAGCCAAAGAAGGCGTACAGATTAAAGAAGAGAATCAAACCTTGGCGACGATCACTTTGCAAAATTATTTCAGAATGTATGAAAAACTTTCAGGAATGACGGGAACTGCACAAACTGAAGCAGCAGAGTTGATGAACACTTACAACCTTCAAGTTGTGCCGATTCCAACGAATCGTGAAATGGTCCGAGTTGACCAAGCAGATTTAATTTTTAAAACCGAAGTCGTGAAATTTGAGGCCGTAGTAAAAGATCTTGAAGAACGGCACGCCAAAGGTCAACCAGTTCTAGTCGGCACAATCAGCGTTGAAAAGAGTGAGCAGTTATCGCGCAAGTTGCAGCAGCGCGGTATTCCGCATGAAGTTTTAAACGCAAAACAACACACTCGCGAAGCGATGGTTGTAACTCAAGCTGGTCGACTTGGTGCGATCACTGTGGCGACGAATATGGCAGGTCGTGGTGTCGATATTTTGCTCGGCGGAAACCCCGATGGTCTTGCACGTCAAGATGTTCTTAAAGAGGGGCACAGCCCAGAAACTTTGCTTGACGAGTTTGCATTGCCAGTTGAACTAGAAATGATGCCGCCAGATTTTATAACCGCTCGAGATAAAGCGCAGCAGCGATATCACGAGTTACTTGAAAAATATATCGAGAAGTGCAAAATAGAAGGTGACCAAGTTCGCGCGCTCGGTGGGCTCTATGTCTTGGGCACTGAGCGTCATGAGAGTCGTCGAATTGATAATCAGTTACGCGGTCGTTCTGGTCGTCAAGGTGATCTTGGTGAGAGCCGCTTTTATCTGAGTCTTGACGATGAGTTGATGCGGCTATTTGCAACCGGTGCATTGTCTTGGGTTATGGGTCGCGCATTACCCGATGACGAAGCAATTGAAGCGAAAATGGTGACGAAGGCTATTGAGCGCGCGCAATCGACGGTTGAGCAACGAAACGGCGAAGTTCGCAAAAATGTTTTGAAATACGACGAAGTGATGAACGAGCAGCGAAAGGTTATTTATCAACGCCGAGATCAGATCCTGCAGGGGCTCGATCTAAAAGCGGCCGCGATGGAGTATTTGGCAGAGGCGGTTGATGCATTGATTGAAGCGCATTGTGTCGCCGAAGTTGACGACGAATGGGATGTTACGGGTCTGGCTCTCGAACTCGTGACTTTCTGGCCAACAAAAATCGCTGCTGCGAATCTTGCAAGTTGCGATTCAACAGATGAGATGTACGACCTCGTAATGGCAGACGCAAGTGGATTCTATGCACTTCGTGAAATTGAAATGGGCGAGTCTGTGATGCGAGAAGTTGAGCGTCAAGTGATGCTACGAATCATCGACCAACGTTGGCGAGAGCATCTAGAAGAAATGGATTACTTGCAGGAAGGCATCAACTTGCGCGCAGTTGGTCAAAAAGATCCGCTAATCGAATGGCAACGCGAAGGTTTCGAGATGTTCGGTACTTTGATGAAGGGCATCGCTCAAGATTTTGTCAAATATGTGATGCATGTCCAAGTTGTTAATGACAGTTCGCCGTCAAGCACTCTCAGCAATATTCAACAAACATCTGATGAAAATGTTGATGACAAGCCAGCTCCAAGTTCTAAAACCAACTCGAGTTCAAATGTCTTTGGTGCACCCGACTGGTCAAAAACTCCGCGTAACTCGCCATGCCCCTGCGGCTCAGGTAAAAAATACAAGATGTGCCACGGCCGCGCCAATTAACGCCAATTAAAATCTCTAGCAACATCGCAAGCTATTAACTACTAGTTTAAATATCACAACTAATATCACGTCAAACATGAAAGATTTCTCCACAGACCTCAGTGAGCTTCGCAAACGTGTAGGTGAGGCCACAAAATATCTAAATGTAGAAACTTCGCGCGGATTATTGATTGAGTTAGAAGTTGAAGTTGCCAAGCCAGACTTGTGGAACGACCAAGAGCATGCAAAAAAAATTAACTCGCAATATTTTGCGGTTAAGTCAGATTTGGACGAGTTTGATCAATTATCGAACACGCTCGATGACTTGTTTGTGCTGCACGAACTTGCCCGAGACGCAGATGACTCTTCGCAAGAGCCAGAACTAGAAAGTGGTGTGTCTGCTTGTCGTTCGAAACTCGACTTACTTGAAATGCGCAGCATGTTCACCGGTGAACACGATGGCTGCGATGCGATTTTGCAAATCAATGCTAAAGATGGGGGTGTTGACGCCCAAGACTGGAGCGAAATGTTGCTGCGAATGTATCGCAGATGGGCTGAGTTAAAAAGTTTCGGGTTCGAAATCGGTGACATTTCGATCGGCACTGAAGCAGGCATTCTTTCGGCAGACGTGACGATTCGCGGAAGATATGTATATGGTCTTTTAACAAGTGAACGCGGCACACATCGACTCGTGCGAATTAGCCCATTTGATAATCAAGGCAGGCGACAAACTAGTTTCGCACTCGTGCAGATTTGGCCGATTTTAGACCAAGCAGAACTTGAAATTAATGAAAGCGATATTCGTATGGAAGTATTTCGCGCATCTGGTGCTGGCGGTCAGCACGTTAACAAAACTTCGTCTGCAGTTCGATTAATTCACGAACCAACTGGACTCGTTGCTTCGTCACAGCAAGAGCGAAGTCAATTACAGAATCGTGAGAGCGCATTAAAGCGACTTAAGGCGATGATCATTGCCCAAGACGAAGAAGAGCGCGCCGCAGCACTTTCACAAATTGCTGGTAAGCAAGCGCAAGTTGGTTGGGGAAGTCAAATTCGCTCATATGTTTTGCAGCCATACCAAATGGTTAAAGATCTTCGAACCAATGTTGAAACTGGCAATGTCACCGCAGTTTTAGATGGAGAACTTGATCAATTTATGGAGGGCTACTTACGTTGGCGCCGTTCAGACAAAGAGATATCTGACAATGCTCAGTAAAGACCTAACCGTTTTGGATGTCGCACAATGCTAAGTTTGTTGCAATGATTCGTCTAGATAACGTGACGAAAATTTATGGCAAAGATACCGTTGCTGTAAGAGAAGCGTCGTTTGATATCCCAAAGGGTCAATTCGTTTTCATGGTTGGGCCATCTGGCTCTGGTAAATCGACATTATTGAGATTGATGAACCGTCAAGAGCAACCAGAGCATGGCGATGTGTGGGTTGCTGGCAGAAATATTAATGAGATGCCAGCATCTCGCGTCCCATATTTGCGACGAACCTTAGGCAACGTTTTCCAAGATTACAAACTCTTACTGAACAAGACAGTCTTTGAAAATGTAGCGTTCGCACTTGAGGTGATCGGAAAACCGCGCCATGTAATTGAACGCCAAGTGCCGCTTGTTTTAGATCTCGTCGGTTTGGCAGGTAAGCGCGAGCGGTTTCCAGAACAGTTATCGGGTGGCGAACAACAGCGAGTTTCGATTGCGCGGGCATTCGTTAATCGTCCTTTGATTTTGTTGGCTGATGAGCCGACTGGCAACCTTGACCCAAAGACGAGTGAAGGCATCATGGGTTTACTAGACGAGATTAACGAAACCGGCACGACAGTAGTAATGGCAACTCATGACCACAGAGTCGTTAATGCAATGCGACGCCGAGTTATTCAACTTGATAACGGAGTAATTGTGCGTGACCAAGAGCGCGGAGTATACGAATAAATGTTTTCACGAATCGGCTATGCAGTTCGCGAAACGTGGGCAAGTTTTAGACGCAATCTAACTCTTACTGCAGCAGCTATTTTGACATCTGCAGTTTCGCTTCTACTTGTCGGCACTACTTTTTTAATTCAAAGAGCATTTGAGAATTTACTGGTTCAGTGGCGCGGTGATGTCGAGATGATTGTGTTTGTTCGAAGTGATGCTTCCGCAGAGCAAATTACTTTGATTGATTCGGTGCTCAGAGCATCGCCGACAATTATTGATGTCAGTAAATTAACGTATCTCAACAAATCCGAAAGCTATGAAGAAGCCAAACGAATCTTCGTGGGCGACCCAGTAACTCTGAGCCTTTTAACTCCAGAATCGATTCCGACACAATTTAAAGTTGTACCTCTTTCTGGCGATCCGACGCTCGTTCGTTCGCTTAGCGATCAGTATCGAACACTTCCTGGGGTCGAAGCAGTTGCTCTGGCAGAAGACGAGTTTCAGGTGATCTCAACACTTTCAAATTTCATTCGGGTTGTGACACTCGTTATGTCGCTGGTTCTTCTTGTCGTAGCAGTCGGTTTGATCTGGAACACGATTCGCACTGCGATGTTTGCTCGTCGTCGAGAAATTGAGGTTATGAAACTCGTTGGCGCAACAAACTGGTTTATCCGAGTTCCGTTTATGTTGGAAGGTTTGTTACAAGGTTTGCTTGGCGGTGTCGTATCGTGCGGCGGATTGTGGGCATTGAACTCTGCGTGGTCAAGTGGTGTTGCTGGCTTCAAGCCAGGCACTGGAATCAGTTCGTTGATTGTGCCGAGTAGCTATTTGACATCAGTGATGCTGATTTTGTTGGGTATTGGTGCGATAGTCGGGGCGGTTGGCTCAGCGATTGCTGCGACGCGCTTTCTTGATGTTTAACTAATTGCATGTCAGAGAAGTTCCAATTTTCGCAAATTCAACTGAGCGTTAGCGAGAACATTGCGACGATAACACTCAACCGTCCAGAAAAATTGAATGCATTTACAAATAAGATGTTGCACGAAATTATTGCTGCATTTGATTTGACTGATGATGACGATGATGTTCGCGCAGTAATTGTGACTGGCGCCGGCCGTGCTTTTTGTGCAGGTGCAGATCTTTCGTCTGGTGGCGAAACTTTTAGCCGTGGTGGCAGTGATGTGCAAGGTGTTAGTGGAGTACCGCGCGATGGCGGTGGCCTGGTTTCGTTGCGAATCTTTAATAGTAAAAAACCTGTGATTGGTGCAATCAATGGCCCGGCAGTGGGTGTTGGCGTGACGATGACCTTGCCGATGGACATTCGTTTGGCTAGCAATACATCAAAATTCGGTTTTGTGTTTACACGTCGAGGTATTGTCACAGAGGCCTGCTCATCTTGGTTTTTGCCGCGTGTCGTGGGTATCTCTCGTGCAACAGAGTGGGTTTTCACTGGGCGAATGGTTGGCCCAGACGAGGCTAAAGAGTCAGGGCTAGTGCGCAGTGTTCACGCCCCAGAAGGTTTGCTTTCAGCCGCCCGTGAGATCGCATCTGAGATTGCGAATCACACGGCACCTGTTTCGGTTGCGATGTCGCGACAAATGTTATGGAGAATGCTCGGCGCATCACACCCAATGGAAGCCCATCGTGCAGAGTCACGAGGCATAATGCTGCGCGGAAGTTCTGCCGATGCACGTGAAGGTGTGACTAGTTTTCTAGAAAAGCGTGCTGCTAATTTCACGATGAATGTGTCAACCGATATGCCAGATATTTTTCCAGAATGGCAAGATCCTGAGTTCAAGTAACTCGCTGTTTGAACGTGTTGGAGGACTGCCGTTCTTCGAACGACTTGTTGATCGGTTCTATGAAGGCGTCGTGGTCGACCCAGTTTTAATAGTTCTTTATGCCGAGCCAAATGATTTAGAGAAAGCGCGACTGCATTTAACTTGGTTTCTCGCCCAGTATTGGGGAGGTCCGCCGATGTTTAACGAAAACCGCGGTGATCCTAAATTACGAATGCGTCATATGTCGTTTCGAATTGGGCCTGTAGAGAGAGATCAATGGCTATTGCATATGTTGACGGCCGTTGGTGAATTGTCTCAAGACGATTTAACTCGCCAAGAACTCACTGATTATTTTGTTAAGGCTGCTGAGCACTTGAGAAATGACACAGGTTTACCAATTTCATCAGCCGATTATCCGCGCTAGCGCGAGTTAGCCCGTGTTGGCCCGTGTTAGCCCGGGTTAACGCAGCGCGTAACATGCAATCGCTGCTGCAGCTGCAACATTGAGCGAGTCAATCGCAGGGTTCATTTCGATTCGCACTTGATAATTGGCACTCGCCAACGCTTCATCGCTAAGGCCAGCACGCTCAGAGCCGAACACAAGCGCTCGAGGCCTATTTGGTTCGAGAATGACTTTAGATAAATTGGTGGCCAAGTTATTTGGTGTCAGAGCAAGCACTGCGAAGCCGCGTTGATTCAAATTTTGTAAAGTTTCAGCGATGTTATTGCTTCGTGCGAATTTAAAATTAAATGCAGCACCCATTGAAACTCGAAGTGCGCGGCGCGATAACGGGTCGGCGCTAGTCGTATCACAGATCAATCCATCCCAGCCAAGACCCGTTGCACATCGCACAATTGCGCCAATGTTGCTCGGGTTATCTATTGCTTCAGCGATAATTATTCGCTTCGCCGTACTCAGTACTTCGTCTTGGGTTAAAGGCGTCGGACGAAAGAAAACTCCGAGCGCACTTAGTGGCACACCGAGACCAGTTGCATCGCGACGAATATCAATGTCAGCGGTTAGACATTGGCCACCCAATCTTGTGATATCAGTTGCAAAACGATCTGCTTGTTCAGAATCACAAAGCACAACTTCTGGTTTGTAGCCGGCTGCGAGTGCACGGGCAACGACTAAGTCGCCTTCTGCGATGAATCGACCGGCAGCCAGTGTTGATCGACGTTGCGCAATCGTAGTTAGTTGTCGCTCGCCAAGTCGTAGTGGGTCGAGTCGCGGATCTTGGCTAGAAGTAATAGTTGTGATCATCGCGATGCAAAATAATTCGCAAGATCAAAAATGCCAGGGATATTCTGACCAGTCAGCTTCGCGTTTTTCAAGAAACGAATCACGGCCTTCAGTTGCTTCGCTAGTCATGTACGCAAGTCGAGTTGCTTCGCCCGCAAATATTTGTTGTCCGACAAGGCCATCGTCGATTGCATTAAATGCGAACTTCAGCATTCGCTGGGCCATCGGGCTTTTTGCATTTATTTCGGCCGCCCATTCAAGTGCGACTTTTTCTAATTCTGCGTGAGGTATGACTGCGTTGACCATGCCCATTCGATGCGCGTCATCAGCCGAATATTCGCGTCCGAGAAAGAAAATTTCGCGGGCGAATTTTTGCCCAACCTGTCGGGCAAGATACGCAGAACCAAAACCGCCATCAAAACTCGCAACATCTGCATCAGTTTGTTTGAACCGAGCGTGCTCTTTACTGGCCAAAGTTAAATCGCTGACAACATGCAGACTGTGTCCGCCACCTGCAGCCCAACCTGGCACGACACAGATGACAATCTTTGGCATGAATCGAATCAGACGCTGCACTTCAAGTATGTGCAACCGACCAGTGCTCGCACTATTTTTATTTACGTCACCGTCACTGTCACCGTCTTCGTATTTGTAACCATCGGTTCCGCGAATTCGCTGATCGCCACCGCTGCAAAACGCCCAGCCACCATCTTTTGGCGAAGGGCCGTTACCCGTTAATAAAACACATCCGACATCAGTTGTTTGTCGGGCGTGGTCGAGTGCGCGATAAAGCTCATCAACCGTGCTTGGTCTAAATGCGTTGCGAACTTCAGGGCGATTAAATGCAACTCGTACTGTGCCGTGAGCTTTGGCGCGATGATATGTGATATCGCGAAATGAAAAGCCTTGAACTTCTGACCACTGAGTTGGGTCGAAAATAGTTGAAACGCTCACCGTTCTATTGTGGCAGCGCGAGACTTGAATTCGGGTCGGGCCTCAAGAAATTGGCTCTCCCATTGCGCACTCGCCCCGTCTGATTGGCGTTTCGTTTGTGGCGCTGGCACATTTTCGATGGGTGTGTTGATATACGCCATGATTCTGCGAACAGTTATGTCCATCTCCCGAGTTAGTTGCTCGTAAGTCAGATGTAACGGATTTATCTGGTGCTCAGCAAAATACCGATCCCAACTTTTGTTTGCACTTGAAATCGTATGAAGTGCATCAACAATTTCTTGCTCGTTATAAACTGGTTCATTGGTTGCCGACATGTTGCTATTCCATTGATTTGATTGCTCGGCGCGAACCAATGAGATTGCTTGGCGTACTTGATTATCACGAGATATTCGCACCCATTTTATTGGTGCGCCCCAATGATCGGCTGTCAGTCCACGTTGCAACATGTGTTCGTCGTATTGGTTCCAGTGCATTTTGATACCGAACACACCATTTGGGGTTGTATTCAATTCGGCTGCACGATTGAGATATGCACGCCATGACGAGTCAGAAAAGTAGTTGATGTTGCGCCATGCATTGCGTCCCGAGAGTTTTCTCACAGCGCCAACAACACGACCGCGCATGGTGAGGTTCGGTAAATCGTTTTCGTTACGAAAATTCGTAAAGTTTTTGGTGTGAATATTTAAATACTCCATCGGCATTCCGGCCATGCCGGTGGCGCGAAGAATCGAACACAGCAGAGTTGATCCAGTTCGATGCACAGATGCGATGGCCAACAAGGAAGATGTTTCTGTTGGGTTCGCTTGCGAAACTGGCACGGCTATATTCTGGCAGGTCGCACTGATAGCGTCGTGGCTTGACTATAAGACGAGAAAGTAATGGAGTGAAAAGATGACAGACCTACTTAGCCGCGAAGAGTGGACAAAGCGTTCAACTCAAAAAGTTAGTCGAACCAAACTGTTCATTGACGGCAAATTTGTTGACGCTGCGAGTGGCAAAACGTTTGAGTCAATTAATCCACGAGATAACACGGTTGCCGCAAACGTTGCCGAAGGTGATTCGGTAGATATTGACCGAGCAGTTGCCGCAGCACGAAAATCTTTTAATTCTGGTGCGTGGAGTGAAATGGCGCCAGTCGATCGCAAAAACATTATGTTGCGTTGGGCTCAGTTGATTCGCGAAAATGTAAATGAACTTGCGTTGCTCGAGACAATGGATGTCGGCAAACCTATTGGTGATTCTGTGAATGTTGATATGGCATCTGCTGCCAGCAACTTGCAGTGGTTCGCCGAAACAATCGACAAGATGTACGGACAAATTGCGCCAGTGCCGCGCGATGCGTTGGCATTAATTGAGAGAGAACCACTCGGCGTTGTTGGCGCAGTTGTGCCATGGAACTATCCGCTGATTATTTCTTCATGGAAGGTTGGCGCTGCGTTGGCTGGGGGAAACTCTGTTGTCTTGAAGCCTGCAGAGCAATCGCCATTGTCGGCATTGTTTTTCGCTGAACTTGGTGTGCGAGCAGGTTTACCTGAGGGAGTTTTCAATGTTGTGCCTGGCTTCGGACCAACGGCGGGTGCGGCACTTGGTCTGCACATGGATGTTGACAAACTTGCATTTACTGGTTCGACAGAAGTCGGCAGATATTTCTTAAAATATGCCGCCGAGAGTAATGGCAAATCTGTTTCGCTTGAACTTGGAGGAAAGTCGCCACAAATTGTTTTGAATGATTGTGCAGATCTTGACGCAGCAGCATCAGCGATTGCGTGGGGAGTGTTTTATAACTCTGGTCAAACATGTCATGCTGGCACTCGGTTGGTCGTTGAGAAATCTATAGAAGATGAACTACTTGAAAAAATTACAAAAGTTGGCCAGTCAATTCAGCCAGGTGATCCATATGATCCGACAACCGCGATGGGAACAATCGTTGACAAGACACAGTTTGATCGAGTGCTTAATTACATTGACATTGGCAAGCAAGAAGGCGCGAAAGTCTTCTCGGGCGGCGATCGTGTTGAGCCAGTCAAAGGTGGAGTATTTATTCCGCCAACTGTGTTTCGAGATGTAAAGCCAGGTATGCGAATCGAATGTGAAGAGATTTTCGGACCAGTGTTGGTTTCGATTGCGGTTTCAAGTGCCGATGAAGCGGTTCACGTTGCGAACGATACGCAATACGGTTTGGCATCATCAATTTGGACTCGAGACATAACAAAAGCCCACCGAATTGCGCGCAAGTTGCGCACGGGCACTGTTTGGGTTAATACTTTTGATAAGGGTTCGATAACAACACCATTTGGCGGGTTTAAACAATCTGGCACGGGGCGCGATCGTTCGATGTATTCAATTGAGGGATATACAAACCTTAAGACGACTTGGATTCAATTATGAGCAAAACAACTACACCACGCAATTGCGGTTTCATTGGCCTCGGACACCTTGGTGTTTATTTAGCGGCGAGTTTGATTCGTGCAGGGCACAACGTGACAATTCACGATCTAAACAAATCGCTTGGTGATGGGCTAGTTGCCAAGGGTGCGAAGTGGGCGAATTCGGCAAAGGAAGTCGCGCAAGCATCTGAAGTTGTGTTCACCTGTTTGCCGTCACCGCGCGCAATTGACGCTGTGGTCAATGGCGAGAACGGCTTGTTTAGCGGATTAGCAAAAGGTACAACATGGATTGACATGAGCACAAACGACCGTAGTGAAACATTGCGACTTGGCGAAATTGCAAATAAGTTGGGTCTTAATACTCTTGAATCGCCAGTGACTGGTGGCGTGCACAAAGCAGCCGAAGGTGATATCACTGTTCTAGTTGGCGGAGACCAAAAAGTTTTTGAGGCTCATAAAGATTTGCTTGAAGCAATGGGCAAGCCAGTTTTGTATGTCGGCGAACTCGGCAGTGCCGCTGTGATCAAAGTGATCACAAACATGTTGGCATTCATTCATCTTGTGGCATGTGGTGAGGCACTGATGCTTGCGAAAAAAGGCGGCATCGATTTGGGCATTGCTTACGAAGTGATTAAAAACAGTTCTGGCAATAGTTTCGTGCATGAAACCGAAGGTCAAGTTATTCTCAACGGAAGTTACGACATTGGCTTCACGATGGATCTCGCACTTAAAGACATGGGCTTTGCAATGGAGTACGGTCGCAAGTTCGGCGTGCCACTAGATGTTGCAAGCACTGTGCAACAAGCATTCGTGCGTGCGAAATCTCAATACGGAGGTGACGTGTGGTCAACGCAGGTTGTCAAACTTCTTGAAGATGCACTTGGTACAGACTTGCGAGCACCTGGGTTTCCTGACAGATTGCAATAAGATTTAACGAATGAACACAGAGCAGTCTGCTCGACGCGATTTAACTGTTGCGTTTCGCTGGGCGGCAAAGCTCGAGATGCATGAAGCCACAGCGAATCATTTCAGTGTTGCTATTTCTCAAGACTCGCAAGATTTTTTAATCAATCCCGCTGGTCGTCACTTTTCGCAGATGCGGGCGAGTGATCTCGTGTTGGTTGATTTGAATGCAAAAAACTTCGTCATCGCCGAAAGTCAACTAGTTGACCCAACGGCAATTAATTTACACGGCCAGTTGCATCGACTTTTGCCGCATGCCAAGTGCATTTTGCACACTCACATGCCATATACGACTGCTTTGGCATGCCTGCGTGATTTTGAATTCTTGATGCTTGATCAAAACGCATGTCGGTTTTATCAACGCATTGCTTATGACCGCGACTACTCAGGAATGGCGCTCGAAGCCAGCGAAGGTCAGCGTGTTGCGAAAGTCTTAGGCGACTCAAAAAGTGTTATATTTCTTGCGAATCATGGAGTGATAGTTGTTGGTAATTCAGTGGCTGAGGCTTTTGATGAGTTGTACTATCTTGAAAAAGCTGCGCAATTACAGGTACTCGCGCTTTCAACTGGTCGCGAACTTGCACTGCTTGACGATCGAACTGCAACATTGGTTTGCAAACAATGGCTAGAGTATCCGAAGTCTGCAGAGCATCATTTTGCAGCACTCACCGAAATCCTTGAACTTGAATCCCCAGAATATAAAAATTGAACAGTTATTTAATATATTGAAAGGTCTGAAAAAGTGAAAGCAGCAGTTTGTCGAGAGTTTGGTAAGCCACTAGTTATTGAAGAAGTGACATTGGCGAAACCACAAGCAGGAGAGTTGCGAGTAAAAATTGCTGCAACTGCGATTTGTCACAGTGATATTTCATATGCCGATGGCGCGTGGGGTGGTACTTTGCCAGCGATATTTGGGCACGAGAGTGTTGGTGTTGTCGAAGAAGTCGGTTCTGGGGTTTCGTCTGTAAAAGTTGGCGATCAGGTTGTTGTGACTCTGATTCGTTCTTGTGGTCATTGTCGTGGATGCTCCCGTGGGATGCCGGTTACTTGTGAAACTTCTTTTCCGCTTGATGCGAAGAGCCCACTGACATCTAAATCTGGTGAGTCAATTGTGCAAGCAATGCGCACAGGTAGTTTTGCTGAATATGTAGTTGTTCATGACTCTCAAGTTGTAGTGATTTCAAAAGACATTAAGGCAGCGAGCGCATCGCTTCTTGCTTGCGGTGTGATCACTGGTTTTGGTGCAGTAACAAACACAGCAAAAGTTGAGCCAGGTAGTCATGTAGTTGTTATTGGTGCTGGCGGTGTTGGCTTGAACTCGGTGCAGGGTGCTCGCGTGAGTGGTGCTCGGTCGATTATTGCTGTTGATCTTTCGGATACCAAAATTGAAGCTGCTAAAGAATTTGGTGCCACACACGGCATCAACTCAGGCAAAGAAGATGTCGCAAAGCAAGTGCAGGCGATCACTGACGGCCGCGGTGCTGATTATGTGTTCGTCACAGTTGGAGCAAAGCAGGCATTTGACTCGTCGTATGCGCTGCTTGCTAAATCTGGCACCGTAGTTTTGGTCGGTATGCCAGCAAACGGAGTGATGTCAGAAATTGACCCAGGCACGATGGCTGCATACAGTCAAAATATTCTTGGGTCAAAAATGGGCTCGGCTCGAATTCAAGTAGACATCCCAAACCTAATTTCGCTTTACGAACAGGGTCGACTCAAACTAGACGAACTGGTGACGAAGACTTATCCTTTAGAAGAGATCAATGAAGCAATCGCAGCAGTAAAGCGTGGCGATGCACTGCGAAATGTGATTGTTTTCTAGAGATTTAAGATTTACAAATAGATCGGCGGAGTGATGAAGATTGAAAAAATTCAAACGTTTGTTGTTGGTAATCCACCACCGCGCACAGGTGGTCGGTATTTTATTTTCGTAAAATTAACAACTGATACCGGCGTCACTGGCATCGGTGAGATTTATACCGCAACTTACTCGCCACAAATAGTTTGCAAAGTCGCCGAAGACATGTTCGAGCGTTATATTTTCGGCACTGATCCGTTTCACATCGAAAAAATGTGGCGCCGCACCTATGGTTCAGGTTTCGCGCACCGCCCAGACTTCAGCACGGCTGGCGTCGTCAGTGGTTTAGAAATGGCGATGTGGGATATCTGCGGCAAAGATACTGGCAAACCGGTATATGAGTTGCTCGGCGGTCAAGTTCATGATCGGTTGCGTTGCTATACGTA
>ERZ889217.983-NODE-983-length-15625-cov-14.553565_pt1 | contig 15625 bp, 16 predicted proteins | sample MGYA00521098_ERZ889217 | MGnify/ENA primary metagenome ERZ889217 (study PRJEB32303, sample SAMEA104408613) | aquatic metagenome | biome: Brackish water; feature: Pelagic; material: water | place: Baltic Sea | collected 2014-06-10T22:04:00 | depth 2,362 m ...
CGCACTTGCATGGCATACAGCCCGGGTTTCATCACACCAAGGCGCACCCCACGCGTGCCCAACATGGGGTTGACCTCGGCCCACGTTTTGGCAGCCGACAACAGTTGCGACTCTTCTTCGTTGAGCCCGACGGTGGCTGCTTTGATTTCGAGTTCGTCAACTCGCGGCAAAAACTCGTGCAGCGGTGGGTCGAGCAGTCGCATGGTGACGGGCAGGCCGCTCATTGCGCGCAAGATGGCGACGAAGTCTTGTTTTTGCACCTCGCGTAGCTCTTCGAGTGCTGCGGTTTCGGTGGCCGGGGTGTCGGCCAAAATCATGCGCCGCACCACAGGCAAACGGTCGGGCGCTAAGAACATGTGCTCGGTGCGACACAGGCCGATGCCTTCGGCCCCAAACTCACGTGCTGCAGTTGCGTCGGCGGCTGTGTCGGCGTTGGCACGCACGGCGAGTTTGCCTTTGCGAATTTCGTCGGCCCACTGCAAGAGCGTGGTGAACTCTTTCGGCGGTTTAGCAGCAGCCAGTGGAAGTTCGCCGAGCATCACTTCACCCGTGGCACCATCGAGTGACACCCAGTCGCCCTCGCGCACCACAACATCGTTGACCGTGAACTGCTGACCATTGATGTGCATCGCGTCAGCGCCCACCACCGCTGGTGTGCCCCACCCGCGCGCCACCACTGCAGCGTGGCTCACGAGGCCGCCTCGCGAGGTGAGAATGCCCTCGGCAATCATCATGCCGTGCACGTCTTCGGGGCTGGTTTCGTTGCGCACCAAAATAACTCGCTCACCACGTTTGGTGGCATCATGCGCGGTGTCGGCGCTGAAATACACCCGGCCAACAGCTGCACCTGGTGACGCACCCAAACCTGTGGTGAGTGGTGCACGCTTGTGGGCAAACTGCGGGTGCAACACCGAATCCAAATGTTCGGGGGTAATGCGCATGACTGCTTGCTTCTTGGTGATCTTCCATTTGTATTTTGCAGTGCCACCGTTGTGCACCATTTCCACCGCCATGCGCAGTGCTGCGGCCCCCGTGCGCTTGCCAACTCGGGTCTGCAGCATCCACAGGTGCCCGTCGTCGATGGTGAATTCGGTATCGCACATGTCTTTGTAGTGGCGCTCTAAGCGGCCAAAGATGTCAAGCAGCTGTGCATGCACTTCGGGAAACTGGCCGGCTAATGCATCAAGAGTTTCAGTGTTGCGAATGCCAGCCACCACGTCTTCACCCTGGGCGTTGATGAGATAGTCGCCATACGGCTTGTTTTCACCGGTGGCAGCGTTGCGCGTGAAGCCCACCCCTGTGCCCGACTGATCGTTGCGATTGCCAAACACCATGGCTTGCACATTGACAGCTGTGCCCAAGTCGTGACTGATTTTTTCACGCACTCTGTAGGCGATGGCTCGCGAGCCATTCCACGAACGAAACACTGCTTCGATCGCCCCGCGCAATTGTTTGGTGGGGTGTTGCGGAAAGTCTTTGCCGGTGGCGCGTTTGACCACGGCTTTGTACTGCTCACACAATTGGCGCAACTGGTCGGCGCTGACCGCTGCGTCGGTGGCTGCTTGCGATGCGATCTTGGCCTGCTCAAACAGGTGCTCAAACAGTTGCCCATCGACACCCAAAACAATGCGGCCATACATGGCGATGAACCGTCGGTAGCTGTCATAGGCAAAGCGCTCGTCATTGGTGGATTCAGCCAGCCCCACGACGCTCACATCGTTGAGCCCCAAGTTGAGCACCGTGTCCATCATTCCGGGCATCGAGAATTTGGCACCCGAGCGCACCGATACCAACAACGGGTCTTTGGCATCGCCCAGGGTGCGGCCCATCTTTTTTTCCAGCGCTGCCACGTGCGCTGCCACTTCTTTGTCGAGAGTTTTGGGCCAGCCACTGCGCATGTAGTCGCGGCACGCATCGGTGGTGACCGTAAAGCCGTGCGGCACCGGCAACTTGAGCACCGTCATCATCTCTGCGAGGTTGGCGCCCTTGCCACCGAGCAGATCTTTCATGCTCATCGGCGGCTTGCGATGTTTGTGGTCAAACCCAAAGACGTAAGCCATAGCGCCTGCGCAGTCTATGAAAGTTTCAATTGCTCGGCTTGCCCAAGGCACGCCCGCCGCACTTGCACCAAAGCGAAGTCGCCAGCCACGGATGTGCAGACGCCAAGCTCGGTGCCACTCGCCACGTATTGTTCACCCGCCACAGCTGAAAAAGTAGTAAGCGGGTTAGCCAGTGTGTTCACCGCACGCGGCAGACGCATTAAGAGGTGTGGCGCGGTGCTGCCGCGACTATCCATGCGCTCGACGAGCTCTTGGCCTGGGTAACAACCTTTGGTGAACGACACGGCCACATCAGCCAACCCAGTTTCAGCAGGCAACGAGGTGGTGTCGATGTCGACACCAAAGAGTGGCCACGCACATCGCACACGCTCGGCGTGGTAGTCGTCGTCGCTGCCTTGTTGCAGCGTGGCATCGATGTCACCGAATGCATCGACTGCCCCGTCACTCGCTCGCCATGCCGGCACCACACCAGGCAGCGCCAACATGTCGCTGCGCGATTCGGCAGTCAACCCACGCACGGCGGCAACAGTTTGAGTGGTGGCAACAAACTCACACTTCACGCGAATTTTAAATTTGCTTAGCCGTGCAATTGCACTGGCTCCCTGGCCAACATCGGTGTCGAGCACAAAGTGGTCGTCGGCCACACAATGCACGCGCAGTAATGCTGCGATCTTGCCGGTTGGCTCGAGGGCAAATGCATAAGTGGTTGCGCCAACGGCCAGCCCGGCGATGTCGTTGCTTAGTTGCGAATGCAAAAAACTGCGAGTGTCGTTACCCGTTGCCACAATCACATCGCGCTGCAGCGCATAGGTGAACGACATCAGGCGCGCTGCTGGCGCTCGGCGGTCATGCGCCGTGCTGTCGGTAACGCCGCCACCATGGCTGCTGCTTTGTTGTGGCACTCGAGGTTTTCGTCGTCTGGGTCGCTGTCGGCCACCACACCCGCCCCGGCTTGAAACCACGCCGAGTTGCCTTGGGCAAACATCGTGCGAATAGCGATGGCGGCATCAAAGTTGCCGTTGAAATCCACATAGCCCACGATGCCCGCATATGGCCCACGGCGCACGGGCTCGAGCGAGTCGATAATTTGCATGGCCCGCACTTTTGGTGCACCACTCACCGTGCCGGCTGGCAGCGTGGCGCGCAGCACGTCGATTGGGCCGAGACCTTCGCGCAACTCCCCCGACACTTGCGAGGTGAGGTGCATCACATGGCTGTATCGCTCGAGGGTCATAAGTTCGTCAACTTTGACAGTGCCAAACTTGGCCACGCGACCCACATCGTTGCGCGCCAAGTCGACGAGCATTACATGTTCGGCGCGCTCTTTGGGGTTTTCACGCAACTCGCCAGCCAAACGCCGGTCGTGTTCGTCGTCGCGACCACGTTTACGAGTGCCAGCAATTGGGCGGCTGATGACGCGCCCGTCGCGCACTTGAACGAGTGGCTCGGGTGAGCTGCCGGCAATTGTCAACGACTCGTGGCGCACGAAATACATATACGGGCTGGGGTTGATCTGGCGCAATACGCGGTAAAAGTCAAACGGGTCGGCGTCGAGTTGCACATCGAAGCGCTGCGACAAGACCACTTGAAAAATGTCGCCAGCCAAAATGTGTTCTTTGGCCACTCGCACGGCATCTTGGTAGCGACCATTGGGCAGCGACGACGACAATGAGCCGATCGGAGTATTAGCGCCGGCAGCAGTGTCAGTACTGGTTGGCGGCTCGACCACATCGCTGGCTATGGCTTGCGACAAATCGCGGGTCATGCGTTGCACAGCCACCACCGCGTGGTCATACGCCGCATCCACGGCCTGGGCATCTAAACCCAGTGTCGGCACACTTTCGATCAGATACGCGCGCTGTCGCCAGTGATCAAACGCGGCCAGCGACCCAATCATCGACATGACCGCATCAGGCACACTGCGATCGCTAGACGGGCTGTTGGGCAGATGCTCAATTTCGCGCACAATGTCGTAGCCGATATGGCCGATCATTCCGCCTTGCAACGGCGGCAGCTCGGGCATCACCGGTGCGCGATGCGCTGCCAACATTGCTTCGAGAGCCGCCAGAAAACCTTTGTCGCGTGGCACCGATGCGGGCACTGCACCACTCACTCGCACCTTGCCGTCAACCAACGAAATTTCGGCACGTGGTCGACAACCAACAAAACTGAATCGCGCCCAGCGTTCACCGTGCTCGACTGACTCGAGCAAAAAGCCCGGTTGATCGCCGACGAGAGCCAAGAATGCACTCACGGGCGTGTGGCGATCTGCCAGCACTTCGGCCCACACCGGCACCACACCAAATTGCGTGGCGAGCGTGCGAAATTCTTCGCGAGTCGGTGAAATGCGCATCGTCAAACTCAGAGGTACAAGCCGGTGCTTGCCTCGATGCGCGAAGCAGCAACGGCATGCAGGTCGCGCTCGCGCAACATGATGTAGTCAATTCCGCCGACTTCGACTTCGTATCGATCATCGGGGCTAAACAGCACCCGGTCGCCCACTTCGGCGGCCCGCACGGTTTGGCCGAGGGCAACGACTTCGGCCCACACCAGTCGTTTGGCCACTTGCGCAGTGGCAGGAATCAAGATGCCACCACCCGAGCGGCGGTCGCCGTCATTCACTGGGATCTTCACCAACAAACGATCATTCAGCATGCTGATCGGAAGTTTTTCGTCGCCCGACATTTGGGTCAGGCTACTGACGAACGCTTATGCCACGGGCAGCCATCGCTGCCTTGGCTTGCGCCACCGTGAATTCGCCAAAGTGAAAAATCGATGCAGCCAGCACTGCGTCGGCACCACCCACGAGCACACCATCAGCAAGGTGATCAAGGGTTCCCACACCACCACTGGCAATGACGGGCACATCTACGGCGTCGACAATCGCTCGCGTCAGTTGCAGATCAAAACCTTCTCGCGTGCCGTCGCGATCCATCGACGTAAGCAGAATTTCACCAGCCCCCAGTGCCACGGCTTGCTGTGCCCAAGTTCGTGCATCGATGCCTGTTGCGGTTCGGCCGCCGTGCACGAACACTTCGTAGCCGTTGGCAGTGTGCTTTGCATCAATCGCACACACCACACACTGGTTGCCGAAAGCAGCGGAAATTTCTTGGATGAGTTCGGGGCGCTGCACAGCTGCAGTGTTGACGCTCACTTTGTCGGCGCCGGCACGCAGCAGTTGGCGCGCTGAGGCTGCGTCGCGCACGCCCCCACCCACAGTGAGTGGTATGAATAATTGTTCAGCAGCTCGTGTTACGACATCCACCATCGTGTGGCGCTCATCGCTGGATGCCGTGATATCCAAAAACACCACTTCGTCAGCACCTTCGGCGTCGTAACGAGTTGCCAATTCGACTGGGTCGCCGGCGTCGCGCAACCCGACAAAGTTCACACCTTTCACCACTCGCCCCGCAGTCACATCAAGGCACGGAATCACGCGCGCCACCGTGAAACCGCGCGCGCGATCGTCACCACTACCGATGTGTGCCGCGTTCATGCTTGCAACGCTTTCAGTGCTTCGCGTGTGGTGAAGCGACCTTCGTACAACGCTTTGCCCACGATGACCCCCGCCAGGCTGCGCACGTCGCGCAACTGACGCAAGTCGGTGAGTGCAGCCACACCCCCGCTGGCAATGATTGGCGTGCTCGACAGCGTGGCAATGTGGCGCAAGCCTTCGACGTCGGGGCCAGCGAGCATGCCGTCGCGCGAAATGTCGGTAATCACAAAGGCTGCTGCCGCCGGGTACTGCGTGACTGCGGTGCTGAGCGTGAGAGTTGAACCACGCAACCATCCGTCGGTGGCAACTTCACCGTTGCGGTGATCCAAACCCACAGCCACGTCGATAATTTGCGCCACTGCATCCACGAGTTGCGGGTCGCGCACGGCTGCTGAACCCATCACCACTCGAGCCACCCCCGCATCAACCAACTGTTGGGCGTCGTCCACACTGCGCACCCCACCACCGGTTTGCACACGCATGCGTTGCCCCAGGCTGCGCGCAATGTGTTGCACCACGGCCCGGTTGTTGCCGTCGCCTTTGGCTGCATCAAGGTCGACGATGTGCAGCCACACCGCGCCGTCGTCGGCAAATTGCTGGGCCACCGTGAGAGGGTCGGTGCCATAGTCGCGCTCGCGTGCAAAGTCGCCTTGTTCGAGCCGCACCACGCGACCACCCCGCAGATCGATGGCGGGATACAACTCCATCGTGGCGCTAGGCAGCAACTAAGCGTGCGGCGTCAACAAAGTTGCGCAGCAGTGCCAAGCCGTCGGATGCCGATTTTTCAGGGTGAAATTGCACGGCAAACACGTTGCCGACTCGCACAGCAGCAGTCACCTCGCAGCCATAGTCGGCAGTGGCCACGATGCACGACGCATCAGTGGGCACGCCGTGCAATGAGTGCACGAAATACATCCATGGTTCGGCAGGCAGCGATGCAAACAGCGGGTCAATGTTCGAGCCTGGCGTGGCCCGCAGTTGCAACTGGTTCCATTGCATTTGTGGCCGCTTCACCGTGGGGGGCAAATAGCGCACCACGCCTGGCACCACATTGAGCCCAGTAACACCCGGGCTTTCTTCGCTTTCGCTGAACAACATTTGCATTCCAACACAAATGCCCAGAAACGGTTTGGTGCCCGCGACTCGTTCTAATACCAAGTCTTCAAGACCTGCGGCGCGCACTGCTTGCATGCAAGCGCCAAAATTGCCGACACCAGGCAACACCGCGGCGTGCGCATCGCGAATGAGTGCGGCATCGCTCGTGAGGCGCGCATCGGCCCCAACTTTTTGCAGCGCCTTTTGCGCCGAGCGCAAGTTGCCGATGCCGTAATCAAGCACCGCAACGAGCGGTGTTGACATCAGAGTGTTCCTTTGGTCGACGGCACCCCTGCCGACTCGACACGCACTGCATCACGCAGGCAACGCGCCAAACCCTTGAAGGTGGCTTCGATGATGTGGTGCACGTTGGTGCCAGCCCGCTTGTTGACATGCAAGGTGATTGCAGCCGCAGTGGCAAACGACGACACGGCGTGCTCGGCCAACTGCGGGTCGAACGCTGGGTTGCCAAGGGGCAGGCTCTCGGGCATCGCCACCTGAAATGCCACAAACGGTCGACCGCTCAGATCGAGCGCTATTTCGATGAGCGCTTCATCAAGCGGAAACGCGCCACTGGCAAACCGACGAATGCCGGCTTTGTCGCCGAGTGCTTCGCGAAACGCTTCACCCAGGCTGATGGAAACATCTTCGATGGTGTGGTGGGTGTCGATGTGCAAGTCGCCCTTGGCTTTAACTTCGAGGTGAAACCCACCGTGCTTGCCAAGTTGGTCGAGCATGTGGTCAAAAAATGGAATGCCCGTGTCGATGCTGGTTGATGCTGGGCCGTCAAGATCGATGAAGACATCAACCGAGGTTTCTTTGGTGGCGCGTGAACGCCGGGCAGAACGGGCCATGGCTTCTAGTCTCGCGCCGATAGTGCGCTGCGCAACGCCACCAAGAAGGCGTCGTTTTCACTGGCCGTGCCCACTGTGACCCGCAGGCAGTTGTCGAGACCGTCCCACGACGAACAGTCGCGCACCAACACACCCCCATCCAGCAATGCCTGCCACACGGCGTTTGCCGAATTTCCTGCCGCGGCCGCCCCATTCGGGCGGAACAAGATGAAGTTGGCCTGACTTGGCCACACGGTAAGCGGCATGGTCTGCATCGCAGCAATGAGCCGCTCGCGTTCGGCCACCACTGCTTGCACGCCGTGCTCCATGTGTTGCAAAAACTGCAACGCGATGATGCCGGCTCGCTGCTTGAGTGCATCGAGGTGATACGGGAGCGTGACCACTTCGAGGTCTTCGATCATCCAATTGGGGCCCACCACATAACCCAAGCGAGCAGCGGCCATTGACCATGTTTTAGAAAACGTGCGACTCACCGCCACGCGGGAGTCTTCATTTATATAGGAGAGTGCGGTGTGGGGCGAGAACTGGGCATACGCCTCGTCGACCACCACGATGCCCGGAGCATTGTCGATGGTGCTTTGGATGAGCGCTGGGTCTTCGGCCATGCCGGTCGGGTTGTTGGGCGAACACAAAAACGTCACGTGTGGGGCATGGGTGCTCAGCACGCGCTGCACTTCGTCGGCTTGCAGCATAAAGTTGGCGTCGCGACGCCCGCTCACCACCGTGGCGCCTGTGATGCGTGCGATGTGGGCGTGCAGTTGGTACGTGGGTTCAAACGTGGCAACCGTGCGACCCGCACCGCCATAGGCCAAGAGCACGGCTTGCAACACTTCGTTGCTGCCGTTGCCAACAAAAATGTTGTCAGCCCCCACGCCATGCAACGCACCGATGGCAGTGCGCAACTCAAGTGCCGCACGATCGGGGTAACGGTTCCAGCGCACATCGCCGACTGCTGCGGCAAGGGCTTGTAAAAATTCAGCAGGTGGCGCAATGGGCGACTCGTTGGTGTTGAGTCGCACTTTTACTGACACCTGTGGCGAGTGATAACCCGACATGGCGCGCAAATCGTCGCGCTTCGGGTAGCGATTCACATCGCAAGGCTACTTAGCGGGCAGTGCGTGTGGCTCGCTGCAACAGGCGAATGGCGGTCGAAAGCCCACGTTCGGCTTCGTAGATGGCAATCAAGAGCGAGTCGGCTTCGTCTTCTTTCATGCGCACTGCAGCGTTGCGTCGCTCGGCCAAGGCGGTGAGGCGCGCCCGACATGCTTCGACTGCGTCAACGAGCGCAGCAAGCTCGGCGGCTGCGCTGGCATTATCGCGATCAGACATGCGGGTGAAGGCTAGGAGGCGTGACTCGACGGGCAGATGGCAGCGAGTCGACACTCGTCGCACTTAGGTGTGCGGGCATCACAAATGCGTCGGCCATGCAGAATTAGGCGCAGGCTGAATTCGCCCCACTCTTTGGGTGGCAGCAACGCGTTGAGCTGCATCTCGACTTTGACGGGGTCAACTTCTTTGGTGATGCCGAGGCGTTTAGACAACCGCAGCACATGCGTGTCGACCGGCAAGCCAGGAAGTTTGAACGCCACACTGCGCAACACGTTGGCAGTTTTGCGACCAACGCCAGGCAGCGTGACCAAATCTTCCATGGCCGAAGGCACCTCGCCGCCGAAGCGTGTCATCACAGCGTTGGCCATGCCAATCAAGTTCTTGGCTTTGGTTCCGTAAAACCCGGTTGAGCGCACCAACTGCTCAACATGCGACACGTCGGCTTCGGCCAATGTGGCTGCTGTGGGATACGCCGCAAACAAACCTGGGGTCACCATGTTGACGCGGGCGTCGGTGCACTGTGCCGAAAGAATCGTGGCCGCCAACAACTGAAATGGCGATTCGTGTGTGAGTTCACAGATGGCAATCGGGTAGTCCTTTTTCAGGTGACGCAACACGGTTTGCGTGTGGGTCGCCAGTTCAGCCTTGGTCGGCCGCTTGGGCTTCGCGACACGCTTGGGCTTCGCGACACGCTTTTTGGTCGGCCCAGCTCTTTTTGTCGGCACGCTCCCACCGTATCCGCCGACCACTTACTGGGCATATCGGTAGCATTTCGCCGTGTCGAAGCTGCACCTCTCGCGCATCAATCGCGGCTGGGCAATGCGCAGTCACGATCACGTGTCAGCCGCCGAATTCGCCGAGGCAATTGCTTCGATTCGTGCCGAAGGCGGTGGCTCGGTGCGTTGGTTCGTGCACCAGCCAACTGCCGAAGAAGTCGCGGCTGCCACGCAACATGGGTTGCAGCGCGAGGCTTCGCTGTTACATATGCGCTGTGCGCTTCCACTGGGCGCACAACATCAGGTGCCAGCCGATTTCGTTACTCGCCCGTTTCGCCCCGGCCACGACAACGACGCGTGGCTGGCGCTTAACGCGCGAGCCTTTGCCGCCCACCCCGAACAAGGTGACTGGACCCTCGATGTGTTGGCCGAGCGTCTCGCCGAACCATGGTTTGATGCCAACGGGTTTTTCATTTACGAAGCTGCCGGCGTGATGGCAGGTTTTTGTTGGACGAAGGTGCACGATCACACCCACGCCCACGACTCGGGCCATGGCGAGCCCGAAGGTGAAATTTTTGTGATCGGTGTCGACCCTGCACACCACGGCAAAGGGCTCGGTCGCGCACTCACCATTACGGGGTTTGCCCATCTGGCAGCAGCCGGCCTGCGTCACGGCATGCTCTATGTCGCGGGCAACAACACCGCAGCCATCAAGTTGTATGAATCACTCGGCATGTCAACTGCCGATGGTGACGATGTTTTTGTCGGGGTAGTTTCTCAGCATGCCTGAAACACCTGCCCTGCCCCGTTGGAGTGTTGCTGATGTTCACGAGTCGTTTGACGCTCGCTCGTTTACCGATGCCATGGAGCGTCTTGGCGCCGATGTGGGCCGCCTTGGCTTGCTCTTTGACACCCACGATGTGCGTGGCATCACACCGCGCCAACCAACAGCCGACGATGCAGCGGCCGCCGACGCCGTAATCACTGCGTTCAATTCAGTTGCCGAAGCCAACAGCATTCTTGGTGCCTATGTGTATGCCACGGTGAGCACCGACACGCGTCACGAACGCGCCCAGGGCTTGCTGTCTGAACTCGAAGTGTTGGAAGCCAACTTGTCGCCGCTCACTGCTCGACTGGCCGAATGGGTTGCTTCGCTCGGTGCCGACGCACTTGCAAAATTGAGCGACCAAGCCCGCGAGCATCTCGGGCCGCTGCGTCGTTTGCAGGCCCGCGCCGAACATCAGATGAGTGAAGCCGAAGAACATCTCTATGCCGAATTGTCGACGACTGGTTCGTCGTCGTGGGGTCGCCTGCAAGGCGACATCACTTCGCAGTTGAAAGCCAGCGTCGCTTTGCCTGATGGCGCCAAAGAGTTGCCGATGGCTGCGATTCGTGGCATGGCGAGCAACCCCGACGCGCGAGTGCGCAAAGCGGCGTACGACGCCGAGATGCAGGCGTGGCCCACCATTGGCACTGCGTGTGCTGCGGCGATGAACGCCATCAAAGGTGAAGCCAACTCGGTAAACCGCCGCCGCAACTGGGCGTCGCCGTTGGATGCATCGTTGTATGCCAACAGCGTCAGCCGCCCCACGTTCGATGCGATGCAGTCGGCAATTCATGCGTCGTTGCCCGATTTTCGCCGATGGCTGCGTGTGAAGGGACAATTGAACGGCGACAAAAATGGTGTGTCATGGTGGAACCTGATGGCCCCGTTGTCATTTGCCCCCAGCAACATTTCGTGGGATGAAGGTGTGCAGCTCGTGCGCGGTGCATTCGGCGCTTACAGCGATGGCCTTGCCGGCTTGGTGGATCGTTCGCTCAACGAAAAATGGATCGATGCCGAGCCCCGCGAAGGCAAAGTCGGCGGTGCATTTTGCATGTCGTTCGTTGACGATCGTTCGCTCGTGTTGCTCAACTGGAGCGGCAGCGTGGATTCGGCTCAAACGACAGCCCACGAATTGGGCCACGCGTATCACAACACCCAGTTGGCGCATCGCACACCGTTGCAGCGCAACTTGCCGATGGCCTTGGCCGAGACCGCCAGCATTTTTTGCGAAACCCTGGTGGTTGAAGAAGGCCTGTCGCGCTTGCAGGGCGACGAGCGCTTGGCGCTGCTCGATGTGGATCTGCAAGGTGCTGCGCAAGTGGTGGTCGACATTCACAGCCGGTTCTTGTTCGAGTCTGAGGTGTTTGCCCGTCGCCAACGCCGCACCTTGGGTGTGAGCGAATTCAACGAGTTGATGGGTGAAGCCCAAAACAACGCCTACGGCGATGGCATCGACCAGTCGACCGCGCATCCATATATGTGGATCTTGAAGCCGCATTATTACGGCAGTCATTTTTACAACTGGCCGTATACCTACGGTTTGTTGTTCGGCTTGGGTTTGTATGCGCAGTATCAACAAGACCCGGACCGGTTTCGTGGTGGATACGACGACTTGTTGTCGCGTGCCGGCATGGATTCGGCCGAACAGTTGGGTGCTGCTTTCGGGCTGGATGTGACCAAAGAAGACTTCTGGACTGCATCACTCGACGTATTGCGGGCCCGCATGCGCGACTATGAGGGCTTGGCTGCGCCACACTTGACGAAGTGAATACCAACCCCCAGCAGCAAGCGCCCGAGGGTGAGGTGGTGCGACCCCGCTCGCTGTACGACGCCACGGGTGCGCAACTGGCCGAAGTGTTGGCCGGTGAACCCGCCTACCGAGTGAAGCAGTTGTGGGCCGGCATGTATGAACAATGCAAGCCACTCGAAGACATCACCACCTTGTCAGCACCGTTGCGCAAACGGCTGAGCGAAGAACTGCCCACCAGTTTGTTGCTCGTGCGCGAAAGTGTGAGCGACAAAGGCGACACGGTCAAATTTTTGTGGCAGCTCGCCGACGGCAATCACCCGATTGAAACTGTGCTCATGCACTATGCCGATCGCGCCACCGTGTGTGTGAGCACCCAAGCGGGCTGTGCAATGGCCTGCGGTTTTTGTGCCACTGGTCAGGCTGGCTTTAATCGTCAACTCACCGTGGGCGAAATTGTCGAACAAGTGGTGCGCGCCTCGCGCCACGCCAAACAACGCAAACAGCGAGTGGCCAACATCGTGTTCATGGGCATGGGCGAACCACTCGCCAACGAACCTGCGGTGTGGGGTGCTGTCGAACGCATCCACGGCGACATGGGCATTTCGGCGCGCCACATTACGGTTTCGACTGTTGGCATTGTGCCGGGCATTCGCACGCTGGCCACTCGCCCACTGCCGGTCAACTTGGCGGTGTCGTTGCATGCTGCTCGTGACGAGCTGCGCGATGATTTGGTGCCGATCAACAAGCGCTACCCACTGAAGGATTTAATGACTGCCTGCCGCGATTATCTGCGCGTGAAAAATCGTCGCATCAGTTTCGAGTGGGCGATGATTGCTGGTGTCAACGACACGGCGCGCGATGCCAGTGAGCTGGCCAAACTGGCATTGTCATTGCAGCCAACTGCGCACGTGAACCTGATTCCGCTCAACCCCACGCCAGGGTTTGCCACACGTGGCACCGATATGGCCGGGGTGCGCAGGTTTGCCGAGCGCCTGAGCGACCGCGGGGTCAACGCCACCGTGCGACGCAATCGTGGCACAGACATCGATGCTGCATGCGGTCAACTAGCCGCGGGCCAACCCGTGGTGATTGGAACGAAAGCGAAGTAGCGCTCGTGAACACAGCGAAGTAACGCTCGTGAACAACTCAGCCTTCGAGCAGGGCTGCCAGCTTGGTGCGACCCGCATCAATGCTTTGTTGCAAGATGGCCTCGACCACCGACACAAAGAATCGTCCGTCGTAGCGCAACTGCATAACTAGTTCGGTAGCACTCGGGGTCGTGGTGTTGACGGTTACTTCAAGTCGCCATGCAGCGTGCTCGCGACCGTCGAGTTCACGGCGCTCAAACACGATGCGTGCCGGGTTTGTGGTGTCGTGTGTGGTGCGCACCATGCGCAGCCGCTTCGAGCGCGCAAACGGCCCCACTTTGGCTCGCAGCTCAACATCCCACGTGGGCACCGCGGCTGCGGGCACTGCTGTTGCCGAATGCACGAGCGACATCCATTGCGGGTAGTCGGCGAGATCTGCAACATAGCCAAGCACCTGTGCTGCTGGTGCTGTGGTGCGCAGTGTGGCGTCAAGTTGCATTGCCGGCTGAACGTCGACTACTCGACGCGACTATTCAACATGCTCGCCTTGGTTGAAGTCGTCAATGTGGTCGCCTTGGGGCAGCGAATCGGTATTGGATGACTGTTCAGGGCGCTCAATCGGCTTGGTCTGGCTCGAAAACGCACGGGCCAATAAGCGACCACGGGCATTCAGCGCACCCCCAACATCGCTCGTGCGGTCAAACTTTGGCGCGTATTGGGCGTCGCTCACCGGTGCTTCAACTGGCGCATCAACTGTGTCATCAGCTGTGTCATCCACAGGTGTAGTCAACACGGGCGAATTCATTGGCAGCGTCGGGTCAAACAAGCCTGGGCCGCTCGAGCGCTTCACTGGCGCCGACACATCCCGCGAAGTGCGTCGCGGTAGCGGCACGATCTTCTTTGGCGCCGTGTGCTCGGCTTTGCGCAGCGGTTTGTTCAACGGCTTCACATTGCTCGTCGACGGCTTGGTGCTGCTGGCTTGCGGTCTGGCGGCAACAAACAGTCGTGGCGACTTTTCACGGCGATCATCAAATGTCCACCCACGCGGCAAAGTAAGCCGCGACGCATGTTCGTCGCACAGACGGTTTACATGGTGTTGCTTGTCGTCATCAAATGTTTCTAGCCACACCACGCAGGCCACGCGGTCAATACCGAAAGCAACTTCGGCGGGCTCGTTGCAACCTTGCTTCTCGCAACTTTTTGTCACGTGGTCAAGAGTACGCAATGGCGCACCCCGAAGTGGCGCATTCAGTGGGCGATGCGGGCCTCGATCCCACGACTTCTACGATGTGAACGTAGCGCTCTTCCGACTGAGCTAATCGCCCTTTGTGACCTCTTACCCTACAAGTTTTGTGCAACTGCAAAACCGGGGCGGTTCACACTGCGAAGTCGGTATTTTGCCATTTCCAGCGCTGAATTCGGGGGGCCACCCACAACAGATACACCCCGAAGGTCACGAAAATAAGCAGCAACCACAAGATCCAACGCCCAAACAAACCCAACGCCGAACCGGTGAACACCAATTGCTTTCCGTCGATGAACGAGTGTTTGGCCCGCCACCTCTCGCGCAGAACGAGAGCGAACGGATACAAAATACCAAAGCTAACCAGAGTGAGCGCTATACCCAGAAGTGCCGTGCCAAAATATGTTGCAGCGCCACCATCAAAGGTGAATCGCTGAGAATTCTGCTGCACGGTGTGGCTGAAACATAACACATAGCCACCCCACGCTGGGGCAAACCTGGGCTGCGGATGGGCATGCGTCTGCAACTGCGAATACGGCTAGTGGTGCGATAATTGAGCATGAAAAAGTTCGCCCTGCTTTGCTTCGCAGTATTTTTCATGCTGCCAGCTGCGGCTGCTTCAGCGCACGACCCAATTATTCTCACTGCGAATCAAACCACACCCGACCAAGGCCCGCTGCTGCCAGATGGCACTATTTCGTTTGCGCTCTACGGCACTCTGTTTTCGGCCGGTGAAACCCGCGGTTTTCGCGTCACGTTCAACGATGGGGACTCCCTCTATCTTTCTTTGTTGATACCAGATCTTGCACCAGAAAACGGTCTCGCCGAAGCGGCTTTGCCATTTATTGAACTCACCGACCCCGCAAATGAAACCATCAGGCTGTCACCTACCGAAAGAGTTGCGTTCGCCGAACCGTTTACTGGCACGAACTATGTTCGCCTGATTGAACTCACCACCCCTGCCATGGGTGGCACCTACTCGGTCGTTATTACGGGCAACGCACCGGCTCGCTTCACGGTCGCTGTCGGCGAAAGAGAAATGTTTGGCACTCCGGTAGAAAATGTTCCCAATCGTGATCTGGGCATTACTGGGGTGATGAGTTGGTATAACAACTCGCTCACGGCAGACCCATCAGCTGAATCATCAACCGAACCAGCAACTGCAGCA
>ERZ889217.984-NODE-984-length-15608-cov-18.392400_pt1 | contig 15608 bp, 18 predicted proteins | sample MGYA00521098_ERZ889217 | MGnify/ENA primary metagenome ERZ889217 (study PRJEB32303, sample SAMEA104408613) | aquatic metagenome | biome: Brackish water; feature: Pelagic; material: water | place: Baltic Sea | collected 2014-06-10T22:04:00 | depth 2,362 m ...
GTGCAACCGCTGCCCAAGGTGGGAGGTTGCCCGCTTGGCTACTACAGCTCTGGCGACTACTGCGTCAGGAGCCGCTGATTGCCATGGGCTTCCGCTTTCGACGCTCCACCCGCCTGGGCCCACTGCGCTTCAACTTCAGCAAGGGTGGTCTTAGCTCGATTTCAGTGGGCGGGCGGGGTGCCTCGTTCAATATCCCCGTTGCCCGCAGCGGTGGTGCGCGCACCACGGTGGGGCTGCCGGGAACTGGGCTGAGCTGGAGCGTGGAGCACGCGCCGGATCGTCCAGCCCTGATCCCTGCAGGGAGAGAGGAAGGGCTGCCCAACAGCCGCCGGCTGCGGCCCGGTCAGCGAAGCGGTACTTGCTGCGCTCTCAGGGCCAGGACGATGCCAAACACCGGGCTCAGCGCTGTATCGAGGCGGCGGAGGCTGCAGTGCGCCTTGTCGCTGGGAAGGGAGTGTTGAGTGGACAAAACAAACCCCCCAGGTTGGCCCCGAGGGTCGTTGTGTCCTCACACGCTGGAGCGTGGAATGGGTTTGCGAAGCTGCTGGCGTTGGCACCTGGGGCCATGCATTCCAAGTGTGGGGCGGATGGTCCTCCTGAGGGCACCTGTGGCGGTGCGGCTGGAGTGTCGATCAGTCAGGCGCACAAGGTGAGCTGCAGTGGGGAATGCTGCTCTCTTGCCCGGCTGAACGACCCGCCCACTAATAAATAAAGACTGTTGGAGCAGGGGCCTGCAGTCAGCGTGCTTCTTGAACCTGGCGGGGTGGCGTGTCGTCCATGTTGGGCGCCTCCTGGGTTGATGGGCACAGCATCGCTGCGCTAGCGGCTCAGCACAATCAGCTTTTAAACGCATTGCTTCTGGCTGCAGAGCGGAGCAAGGTGGGATTGCTTTGTGGCCAGCAGCAGCACAGGCCCTGCGCAGGGGTGGCTCCCCGCCGGGCATTCCCTCTCCAAAAGTCACCTCCAGCGCCTGGCGAGGTGTCCGCCATGGGCGATCAGAACCTAATTTGGCCTAACTGATGGCACAGTTCGTTGAGTTAATGCGACATAAATAATGCCAATTAAGTTATTCCCAGGCCATCCAGTTACGTTGCTTACTTGGTAGCAAGCTGCCGGCAGCCAAGTGAAGCTAATGCTTTAAAAATATCATACTTTTTGGTTCAGCCGCTTCATGAACTAATCTCAATAGGGAATGCCGGCTCTGGGTTTAAATTCCAATAGTCGCAAAGATCATGACGAGTGCCTTTAGCTCCCAGGTTGTAGGTGTCTTGGTGGATTGGGCAACCGGGTGCTGACTAAAAAGGCAGCTGCCACCAGGAATGCAGAGGCCGCCAAGCAGGCCTGCATACCGCCAACCACAAATAGCGCTCCAGAGAGAAGGGTGCCGATGAGGCGACCAGCGGCATTGGCCATGTAATAGAAGCCGACATTGAGGCTCACCGATTCAGCATCGGTGTAGGCCAGGATCATGTAGCTATGAATCGAAGAATTCATGGCAAACACCACCCCGAACAACGCCAGTCCTACGACAACCGCCACCCCTGGATTGCCCACCTGTCGCCAGAGTGCCAGGGCAATGAGGGCTGGGATAGCCGTAAGCACGGCACTCCAAAACTCAACAGCTGCGACGCCCGGAGGGGTACTTTGGCCCCAGGCCCGCCGTAATGCCGGTGCTGAACCCTGCACGATGCCGTAGCCAATGACCCAGAGGCCCATAAAGCCGCCCACCTCCCAGAATTTCCAGCCCAGGGCGGCTTCAAGGAAGACCGGCAGCGCCACCACGAACCACACATCCCGGGCACCAAACAGAAAGAAGCGCGCCAGGGAGAGCCCATTGATGCCGCGGCTCTTGGAGAACAGGGCACTGAAGCCAGGTTTTGTCTTCATGCGGCCCATGTCGGCCGGTAGGACCAGGGTGCCGCAGAAGGCCAGCAGCAGGCAGCCGGCCATCACCGCGACGGCGGCATTGAAGCCCATGGTGGCCAGCAGCACGCCGCCAAGGAAGAAGCCCACCCCCTTGAGGGCGTTCTTGGAGCCGGTAAGAATCGCCACCCAGCGAAAGAGCTGCTGTTCGCCTTGTTGCTGATCGTTGGGGGTTTCTGGCACCACGGTCTTGATGGCGCTCTTGGCACTCATCTTGTTGAGGTCCTTCGCGATGCCGCTGATGGCCTGGGCCACCATCACGTAGGCCACACTCCACCATTTCGGCCAGCTATCGGCTACCGGGATCAGCATCAGCAGGGCCGCCACCTGCAGCAGGGTGCCCGTCCAGAGGGTTAGGCGCAGCCCGAACCTTCCCCCCAGCCAGCCGCCATAGAGGTTGGTGAGCACTCCAAAGAACTCATAAAAGAGAAAGAGCAGGGCAATCTCAAGCGTGCTGTAGCCAAGTGCATGGAAGTGAAACACCACCAGCATGCGCAGGGCCCCATCGGTGAGGGTGAAGGCCCAGTAGTTGGCCGTCACAATCATGTATTGCTGCAGAGCTGACAGTCCTGGCATGGCTGGCTTTTTAGGCGGGAGCAACGGGGTTGTTTCTTGTGTCGTCATGGTGGGAAGGCTGCACTGATCTAGCGAAATCAGCGCGCGTCAAGCAAGGCCACATGGCACACCAAATCCGCCATGCGTGAGCTGTAGCCCCATTCGTTGTCGTACCAGGCATACACCTTGAGCTGGGTGCCGTTGACCACCATCGTTGAGAGACCATCCACGATGGCGCTTCGGGCATCGTTGACGTAATCGACGGACACCAGCGGTCGGGTTTCATAACCAAGGATGTCGCGTAAGGGGCCATTGGCAGCCTCTTCGAAAGCCCGGTTTACCTCTTCCACCGTGACGCTGCGCTTGAGCTCGAACACCGCATCAGTGAGCGAGGCATTCAATAGCGGCACCCGCACGGCATGGCCGTTCAGCTTGCCTTGCAGTTCCGGGAAGATCATGCCAATGGCCTTCGCTGATCCCGTGGTGGTGGGAATCAGGCTTTGGCTGCAGGAGCGCGCCCGGCGTAGGTCGCTTTTGAAAGCATCGACCACCACCTGGGTGTTGGTGACATCGTGGAGGGTGGTGATCGAGCCGTGTTCGATGCCGAAGTTTTCGTGCACGACCTTCACCACCGGAGCTAGGCAGTTGGTGGTGCAGGAAGCGGCAGTCGTGAGGCGGTGGATCTTGGGGTCGTAAAGGTGGTGGTTGATGCCGTAAACGATGTTGAGTGCTTCGGCGCCGGCGATCTCGCCCTTCACGGGGCAGGCCACCACCACATGCTTAAGGCCCAGCTGATCGAAGTAGGGCTGCAGGGTTTCCGGTGTCTTGAACTTGCCGCTGCATTCGAGCACCATCTCTACCCCTGCCTGGCGCCAGGGCACAGCCGTGGGGTCTTTCTCCTGGCTGTAGCTCAAAGGGGTGGTTGCAACAGAAAAACCACCGGTCGTTGCTTGAACGGCCTGGTGCCAGCGGCCATGCACCGAGTCAAACGCGAGCAGATGGGCAGCGGCGTGAGCATCGCCTGCGGGATCATTGACGTGCACCAGCTCGATGCCGGGGCGACCCCAGAGGGCACGGAAGACAAGGCGGCCGATGCGACCAAAGCCGTTGATGCCGATTTTCATGGGAGGGAGCGCTGGAGCGCCGGCCGACGGCCCAACCATAGATCAATTAGGGTTGATTGAATGTCGGCCCCGCGTCCATCCCCTTGCGTTTGTGCCGCCAGTCCCCATCCCTTCAGTCCTTCTACCGTCGGCTGCTTGGTCGACAGACGCGTGTTAGCTGACCCAGCCCTCTCCACCTTGAAAACCACTGCACCAATGGATTCAAAGGCTGAGCCGCTTGCAGAAGATCAGGCCCAACGGCTCCTTCGTGCCCTGGCAGAGCCCATTCGCCTACAGGTGTTGGCGGCCCTGCAAAACGGCGAACGTTGCGTCTGTGACCTCACGAGCGACCTGGATCTGGGCCAGTCCAAGCTTTCCTTCCATCTCAAGGTGCTCAAGGAGGCGGGCCTGATCCGCGCTCGCCAGGAAGGACGCTGGATCTACTACGGCTTGGAGCCCGCCAGTTTGTTGTTGCTGCGCGACTGGCTGGGCGAGCTCGCTGTCGCGTGCCAATCCCCCGCGTCTCCCTGTTCCTAACTCCGATGGACCATCCCGGCGCAGTTCACACCGCTTCCATTGCTCCCCAGGGCAGGGTGATCGGCCATCTTTCCCGGCTTGACCAGCTGCTGCCGCTGTGGATCCTGCTGGCGATGGCCTCGGGCCTGCTCTTGGGGCGCCTGGTTCCTGGCCTCCAGACCCTGCTGGGGTCGGTCCAGGTGGGGCACACTTCCTTACCGATTGCCTTGGGATTGCTGGTGATGATGTACCCGGTGCTTGCCAAGGTGCGCTACGGCGAACTGGGCTCTGTGGCCCGTGATCGTCGCTTGCTCAGCATCACCCTCGGACTCACCTGGGGCCTGGGACCGCTGTTGATGTTCACCCTGGCCTGGTTATTCCTGCCGGATCAACCGGCGTTTCGCACCGGGCTGATCCTGATCGGGATCGCTCCCTGCATCGCGATGGTGCTGATCTGGATCGATCTGGCCCAGGGGAACCGGGACGCGGCAGCCTTGCTAGTGGCGATCAATTCGATCCTGCAGGTGTTCTTCTACGCTTTACTTGGCATTTTCTATTTGCAGATTCTGCCTGCTTGGCTTGGGCTTGAGACCCAAATCGTGCGCTTTTCATTCGGGGAGATCGCTCGGGCAGTGTTGGTTTTCCTAGGGATTCCCCTGGTCGCTGGCTTTCTTACCCGTCAATTCGGCGTTCGTCTCAAGGGGCGTCGCTGGTATGAGCAGGTCTTCTTGCCCCGGCTCGGGCCCTGGGCCCTCTACGGCCTGCTGTTCACGATCGTGGTGATGTTCGCTTTGCAGGGGCAGGCGATCACCGCAGATCCGGCCCAGGTGATCAAGGTGGCCATACCGCTGCTTCTTTACTTCGTGTTGATGTGGGGCATCGCTTTTGCTGTTGGGACCAGAAGCGGCCTTGACTACCCAAGAACCTCGGCACTCGCCTTTACAGCAGCAGGCAATAATTTCGAGTTGGCGATTGCTGTCTGTATCAGCATCTGGGGCGTTACCTCCCAACAGGCCCTAGCAGGCGTCATAGGACCCTTGATTGAGGTGCCGGTTTTGGTGTCGCTGGTGTACGTGTCCCTCTGGCTGAAGCCCCGGCTCAAGTGTCTTTCAAGCTGAATTGGAGCGAGCCAGAATCATTGGGCACCATCCTTCAATTTGGTCAAATCGGGCTCTGGTCGAGTGGTTGGATCGATTGCCGCCGAGCACAGCATTGGCAACCAGGACACCGATCGATGACACACTGCGCAAAACGCGCACCGCCTTAACCTATCAATAATGATTGATGCATTACTGTGGACACGTTCCTCCCGGCAGTTCTCCCCCATGGCCCCTACCTGGTCCTCCCGAAACTTCGGCGTCGGTGTTCAGATCGCTGTGATCTACGCGATGGCCCTAGCGATGGCGCCAATTGCCCAGGCGGAATCTGGTAATCAAGGGAGTCAAAAGCAGCCATCAGCCATCAGGCTGGGGGGCTCTAGTACGGTGTTCCCGATCATGGTCGAGGCGATAAAGGCTTATCGGGCAGCTGGTAACAATAGCAAGATCGATCTCAAAGAATCAGGCACCAGCGATGGATTCAAACTTTTTTGCGCTGGCCAGCTTGAGATCGCCAATGCCTCGCGTCCGATTAACAGCAAGGAGCTCAAGGCTTGCGCTGGTAATCGAATTAACTTCATTGAGTTGCCGATTGCCTTTGATGCCCTCTCGATCGTTGTAAACGCTGCCAATACCTGGGCCAAGCAGATCAGTGTCAAGGAACTGGCGCTGCTCTGGGGACGCCAGGCCGAGGGGAAGATCGACCGATGGAATGATGTCAATCAAGACTGGCCGGAGCGGCCCATCAAGCTTTGCGGTCCTGGCAAGGACTCTGGTACCTATGATTATTTCAACAAGGCCATCAATGGCAATGCGGACAATTCCAGAAAGGATTACAGCTCCAGCGAAGATGACAATGTAATTGTCAGGTGCGTTGCCAAAAATCCAAATGCCCTCGGTTATTTTGGATTCAGCTATTATGAAGCCAATCAAAACAAGTTGCGGGTGCTTGCAGTTGCCGCCTCAGCGGGTCCAGTGATGCCATCCGTGAGTAGCGTTCAGGACGGTCGCTATCAACCGCTCTCGCGGCCCCTATTTATTTACATCAATGACAAGGCGCATATCAGTAATCCTGAATTGCGGAAGTTAACCGCCTTAACCCTGCGCAACGGCTTCAGCTTTGCGAAAAAAGCAGGTTCAATTCCCTTGCCTGCCAGTACATATCTCTTGGTGGAATCAAAGCTTATTAAGCGAATTACGGGAAGCGCATTTTCTGGCGATCTGCCCGTGGGTCTTACCATTGGCGAAGCGCTGAGACGGAGCTTTGATGCCGGCAAGCTGCCTCAATTCCGCTAGAAAATTTCGATTGAGCTCTAATTTATTTGTAAAAACTATTTTCGCTGCTTTGTTGATCATGCAGAGAGGGGCAGGAGCTCCCCTCTCTGAGCTTTCTCTCCTGGGGCGAATTATCGTCACGGGGAGTGAGCCCTGCTCTTGGGCAAAAGTCAAGGATGGGAGCGATGCCTTGTTCCAATGGGTACTCTCGAGATTCCAACTTAACCTTCCGGAGCTAGGGGATCATCGCTTCGGTCGAGGTAAATCTGGGCTTGAAACGTAATGACATGGCAAGGACGTCATGGCCTGCATCCCGCCTGAACCGGAATCAGTATGCAGATCCATTGAAAAGGGCGTCCCGTGGGGGGTGCCCTAGGGCCGGTTGCAGGGCTTGGGCTCCCCCAGCCCTGGTCGAGGCCTCTGATTAAGGACTAAGGACGCGGAAGGGTTGCCAGTGGGGGGAATCCTCAATAACCAAGGACGACGATGTTGTCTTCATCGCAGATCGACCCACTGCCGTCACTCAACGGGGCCCTGGAGATTGACCGGTCTGGATTGATGGCCGGCCGCAGCCCTACCATCAGGGTCGCCTCGCCCTCGGTTTGCAACGTCAGGTGGAGGGAACGGGCACCATTGCACTACTCAACATCTGGATCACCATGGTCCCTCGAGCTGGGCGCCTCTATGCAGATTCTGCGGCGCAAGCAACCGATCGGTGCCTAGGCCTGGCTACTGGACCAAGAGGCGAACCGCCTGCTGTCGCTGGTGCTGCCATGGGGGTCAGACGAAGCTGGTCGTTGGGGTGCCACAGGGCAAGTGCGGCACCCGTTCAATCCGCCTAACAGCAGATCACTTTGGCATCAGTACGGTATCAATGACGTGAATTGTGCCGTTTGTCGCTGCGATGTCGGCCTTTACGACGGTAGCGCCGTTAATCAAAACCTTGCCTTCTACGACCTTAATCGTTACCGACTGACCATTTAGTGTTTTGGCGCTCGAGAGCTTGATGACATCGGCGGCCTTCACGTTTCCGGCCACGACGTGATAGGTAAGAATGGATGTTAGCTGCTGTTTGTTCTCCGGCTTCAGAAGTGATTTAACGGTGCCATCTGGCAGCTTCGCAAAAGCCTCATCGGTGGGAGCAAAAACTGTGAAAGGCCCATTCCCTTTTAGGGTTTCGACAAGCCCTGCCGCCTCGAGCGCAGCCGTGAGCGTCTTAAAGCTGCCCGCAGAAACAGCAGTGCCGACGATGTCTTTAGAGGGCATGGTGGAACCACCTGCTAAAGCACTTGTAGAAGCAAGCAGGCTCAAAGATAGGGCAGCGACGCCTACGCGCAGCGAGCGATTGAGAACTAACATTGGTAACAAAGAAGAACTTGGAGGTTGTAACCCCCTTTAACATAGCTGCCCTTCCTGGCAGACCGTGCCTCGCGGAGCACACTCTCAGCGCATTTAAGGCATTGGAGCCAACGGAACCTCCCTCTCGCCATCTGGCCCGAGGTGCCAGCACCTTCAGCTCTGCCCCTTAATCAATGACCTTTTGTTCGTAATTTGATCAGGCTGTTTCTTTGCAATAAACACGTATAGCCCAGACATCCTCTCGGGCACTAGGGAGCGGGCCAGGCAAATGCCCAGGATCAACGCTTCGGACTTTATTTTGCTGCCAGCTGCCCGATGATCCAAAGCCCCATCACCTCCCAACGCAGCATCGCCATGGCGACGACAACCTCCATGGGTCTCGCTTACGCAGTAGCGCTCTTTTGCTGCTGGGCGGTGTAAAGCGCCGCATCGCCAGCCGCTAGCACCAACCCACCGCTGACGGCCAGGAACACAAGGGTCTGGACCAGCAGCAGAGCAATCCCCAGGGCTGACCCTGCCACGATCTGCACCCTGGCCTTGATCAGCAGCGTCAACAGCACGAGGATGGTGGCCTTGAGAGCCAGAACCTTCGCCGTGGTGAGGGGGCACAAGGGGTTCAGCAGCATGGCGGGCTCACAGATATCCCTATGTTGCTGGCTGCAACGCTATTCTGCGACTGCCTCTCGCAGCTGTTGATGTCCAGCCTCTGACGGGCATACTATGGGCCGATCTGGCTGATTAGGAAGGGTGATCTTTGAGGTTGGCCAAAGGGTTTGGTGTGAACCAAAAGGCTGGAACAGTGTGGCCGCCCAGCGAGGGGCTTCGATAAATTTCAGGGCACTATTAATGGCTCAATGCCAATGCAAAAGCACGCAAAATAGATCCCTGATTTCACTGAAAGACCGGTGCCCACCTTGGGAAACCTTTGCCACCGCAGCTGCGGGAGGGAAGACGTGGCCTGGGGCCCCCACAGCACCAGCCCCCCGGCGGGCGGCGTTCATAGAAGCTCAGGCGAGGGCAAGGGTGCGGCGCAGCCGCACTCGCAATGCCCTTGCGCCGCCGGACACGATCTAATCCCGCCGCCGGTACGCGCAAAGGAGGCTATGGCAGGGTTAAATTCTCGAAGGGATTGCGAATCTCAATGCCGCAAAAATGCTGGCCGCTATTGAAGTCCTCGCTATAGAGAACTGAGCACTGGCTTCTGATTGCTGCCTCCAAGATCAAAGCATCAAACCAGGGGATCTGGTTTGCTACTGCTAGTTCGTGGGCGTCAAGTACGAGGGCTGCATCTGTTTGGACGACTTCAAAACCCGCAAGCGCCTCAAGGGCTTTCCGGCATTCGGGAGGGGAGAGCGGGGGTTGCAATTTTCGAGCCATGACGGCCCGCAATTCAATCAACACCTGCGTGCTGATGACAATCTCATGCTCTTGGGCCAGCTGCCGTAGCCAAGTCTTGATGAATTGCCTTTTTTGGGGCTCCCGTTGATCGAGGCGATAAACCCAAAGGTTGGTGTCAATAAACACGCGCATGCTTAGCCCAGGCTGCGCCCATGGAGCGACTCCCGGCTCCAGGGGGCCTGGCTGGAGCTGTTGGAGCGATCAGCAACTACATCAAAGGCATCCAGGACCTGAAGCCGCCGTGAACGAGCATCGACGTAGCGGCTGAGGTAGTCACGCACCAAAGCGTTGACAGAGGTGTTCTCCCGCAGGGCCGCTTCCCGGGCCCTTTGCAAAAGGGCGTCATCGATACTGAGTGTGAGGTTTGCCATCGCCATTGGCCTGGGCACATTCAGATCCTAGCCACAAAGTACGTGCTCCACAGGATCTGTGTCAGTTTCCTGCGATGGGCCCGGTCGCTAGCGGTGCTCCGCCTGCAGGCCGTAGTAGGGCCCAACTCCACAACTGACTCAACAGTGAAGGAAAAGTGCTGGGTGTGGTTCAAGGGATCGGCTAGCTGGCGGAATGGCTTTGTCGCTTCGCCCTTGAACAAGGCTGACCATGTGCTTGTGGAGGCGCTGGAGTTTGTTCCTTGCACCCTGCCCCTGGGGCGGGTGACCTTCAAGCAGCCGGAGGACCTGAACCAGGGCCTGGTGGTTCCTGAAGGAGCTGTATGGAAGGCGGGTGCTGAGCTGCCACCCCACAAGCACCCGCCGGGCCTGATCAATCGGCGTAGACGACCCCCACCCCTGGCCAGTCCTCAAAGCCAAAGCTCTCCATGGGCCCCTCGGGCTCGACCCAGTCGGTGGGAGCTGGATCGACATACTCGAGCTTGCCGATCACATGGGTGGTGGGGACCCCCAGGACATCGCCCGTATCGACATCCAGCACCGCCAGCCAGATGGGCTGACCCTGGGCATGGATCATCTGGATGCGGCCGACCAGCTCGGGCCAGTGGCTGCCAGCCCTAACCGCGACCAGCTCGCCCGGGCGGAAGTCCATGGGGCGAGGGTAGTACAAACGCTCAGGCTGGCAATAGCCTGGTGCCCAAGCCGTTTGGCCCATTGGCGTTGCCTCTGATGACCGGGATGCGTAAGGCCTCGAAACGCTTGCTGGTCCTGGCGGGCCTGTCGCTTGCTGCCCTTCTTGGGGCTGATGCCGAGGCCTTTGGCTTCCGCGTAGCCGCACCAGAAGGGCAGGGCCTAACCCCGAATGTGCATGCCCAAGGTGAGCAAGATCGGATTGGAGCCCCGATAACGATGGCCACTGATCAAATTGCAGTGGTGCCCCCCGCCGGAGCCATCCCAGGGCTTGCGCCAGGGAGCAACCCCCTGCTGCATCAACTCGATCAGGCTGAGGACCAGCTGCTCCTGGGCATTGGGCCCGGACCGGCGACTTTCTGCCGCTGGGGCCTTGGATTTGGACTTCGCTGAGGACTTTTGAGCGGACTGGCTAACGGCCATGGCCGGCTGGACGTGGAACGCCCCCTTGGTCCTCGCGTAGGCAAGGGGCGCGTAGCGCCTTGCGTAGCCCTTGCCCGCGAGGCCACCATGGGGCAGCCCACGCCAGCCACCCTTACGGGTTGGGGATGTAGCGATAGGGCTGCTGGATTGGTGGGGTGATCGAGGACTGGTGGTCTCTGTCAGCAGGTCGGGAGGGTATGGGGGCCGGCCACTGGGTTGCCCGAACCACAGCCCTCGACTAGCTTGTATGAACAGACACGTACACACCTTGTTTGGCTATGGACGTTCTCAGCAGTCGGGTGTTCATGAATGGCAATAGCCAAGCCGTGCGAATCCCCGCCGAGTTCAGGCTCAGCACCGATCGGGTGCAGATCACCAGGAGCCCCAGCGGTGATCTGATCATCCATCCCTGCCCGTCGCAACGCGGCCAGGCCTTGCTCGATTCCTTGGCTGGCTTTGATCCCAGCTTTGTTTCCAGCCTGGAGGAGCAGCAAGCCAATCCCTTGCCAGTGCAGGAGCGGGCCACCTTTTGATCTACCTGCTTGATACCAACATTCTGATTTATTTGATCAAAAACAGGCCGCCCCAGGTTGCTGAACGGATCGATCAGCTGGCCGATGAGGATCGATTGGTGATGTCATTCATCACCTGGGCTGAACTGTTGCAGGGCGCAGAGGGCAGTCAGCGGCGCACAGACACCCTGAAGCAACTCGATGTCCTTGCTCGCCAAGTGACCGTCCGTTATCCAGAGGGCGATGGAATCTGCCGACACTACGCCGTACAGGCCACAGCCCTTAAGCGCCAGGGCACCCCAATCGGCGGCAATGATTTATGGATTGCCTGTCATGCATTAGCCCTTGGTGCGACATTGGTGAGTCACAACGTGCGCGAATTTGCTCGTATTGATGGCTTGATCATGGTTGATTGGGCTGCTGAATAACCGGCCAGGGAGGCTGGGGTTGGAAAACCAGCCCCCGGGGAGCCAGTGGCACCAGATGCTTACCCCACTGCTCCAACCGGCAGCGCCGGCTCCAGCTCGAACTTTTCAGTGATGACCTGCTGCTCTGCCCAGGCCTCCCGAGCGGCAGCGATCGCATCGGAGCGCTCCAGGAATAGGGCAATCACCGGCAACACTTCTTCTTCTAGGAGGCAGATTTCTTCCTCCACCAGGGGGGCCTCATAGGAACACTCCCGCACCCCCAGCTCCTGCAGGCGCAAATACCTGAACTTCCCCTGTTCACGAGGACAATCCCATGGCTCCCCTGGCGAATAAGCGCATTGATGCCCTCACCACCCTGGTGGGCTGGATCAACAGCACTGCCACCGATCCGCTTGAGCGCACGCGGCTGAGCAATGAGGTGGTGCGGATCTCGACTCCCCTCGATGCGGCCGAGCAGATCACCCTGGTGACCTCCCACCCAGGGGCAGGCAGTCCGATCACGGTGGTGCTGGCCCTGGCGCCGCTGCTTAAGGACGGCAGCACAGGCACTTTTGTGAATGCTGCCACGGTCGTGATCCCGGCGGTCGGTGGACTGATCGAAACGGTGATCAACCCAGCCAATTTGGTGCTGGCTGGAACTGACGGGGCCAACAGCAAGGCGCCCTGCCTGTTCTTTGCGAGGGCCACCGTGTCGCCGTTCACGCCGCCGGGCTGCCACGTGAGCCTCAGCCACTGAGCCGGCACCTGCCTGGCTTGCTTCTGGCAGAGCCAGCCCTGAATGGAGCCCCAGCCATTCCCATTTTTTTCCCAACCTTTGCAGTGAATCGATGGAGCCCACCTCTCCCGCCTGGCTGAACCCTGAGGCGCCGGACCCCCAACCCGAGGGGATGCTGCGGATCAGCGATGGCCAGTCTTTCCAGGTGATCTGGCCAGTGCATTTGGCCGGCTGGCTGGCCATGGGCTGGCGGCTGGATTGGCCGCACTCGCCTGGCCTAAGTGCTGGCCCTGCCCCTGGCCTGAAAGCCGCTGGCCTCTTGGTGCCCCCAGTGATCACAGCCCTGCTTGGGGGCCCCTTCCACGCCCGGGCCGAGAAGCCCTATCGGGCCGTGCTGCAGGGGAGCGGCTTTGCTCCCGCCATGACCGTGACGATCACCGCCTCCAGCGGCGAGACGCTCTCGCCCACCGATCTCACCTACGCCAATGCCACAGAAATGGCCCTTTCGCTTGATTCCCGCCTGCTCCAGGTCTCCTGTCACCTAACCGTGGTGGCGGCGATTGGCTCGCTGGCCAGCCTGCCGTTTCAGGTGCAGCTGCTGGAGCCAGCCGATGCCCCTGTGCCAGCGACGCCAGCCGAGCTCGACGGCATGACCAAGGCGGAGCTGCTGGCCTTTGCCCGCAAGACCTATGGCCAGAAGCTCGATAGCTCCCTTAGCAAGGCGGAAGTGCTGGCGGCTGCCAAGGCCCTGGAGCGCGGCCCTGAGGCAGAAGCGGGCCCTGGGAGTGTGATTGCCCTCGATGCGGTTGAGGCGGGCCAGGACCAGGACCCGCAGCCGGGCTGGTTGCTGGGGGATGACCTTGAGGAAGAGGAGCCTGATGCGGTGCCGGGGGTGCCGACGGACCTGTTGATTTGAGGGGCTGGGCGGCTGGCTTCTCGCCCATGCGGCCTGCTGTGGAGAGGCTGACCCATCGAGAGCTGATTTCGCTTGAACTTGCCCTGGTGAAGGGGAAGAACCCAATTGAGAGAACGGTTGTCGGCAATTCAGGACAGGGAATGAGAGGAATCGATCCTCTGGTGGCCTGCAGGGCTCATTTTTCGGGCACTTGGAGAGGTCCCGACGCACCTTCCCCAGAGTTTTTGTGCGCCGTTTGTGCGCAAACGACCCCAATAGCCCAAAAAAGAAGGGCCCCCGGAACCCCGAGAACCCTTGCTATGACTGAGATCGGGGCGACAGGATTCGAACCTGCGACCTAGTGCTCCCAAAGCCTTCAGAGCGGCTAGTGGCCAACAGGCTTTTCCAGTCATACCAAGCGATCTAGCCATCGCTGACTTGCCCTGTCCTGGCAGTCTGGGTACCATTTGGGGACCAATTTGGGGACCTAATGGCAAGGGGTGCTGCATGGCATGAGTCTTTGCAAGGAGACGTTCGAGCCTTGGCCACTGGCTGGAGCGTCAAGGAGCGCAAGGGGAAGGTGTTCCTGCGCGTTCGGCAGTCGGATCAACCCGAGGCCGCAGTGACACTTCCCTTTGACTGGATCGCCAGCAGTAAGGGTGACGCCTACACCCGTGTCCGCAGCATCTACAAGCTGGTTCAGGAGGGCCACAACCTCAAGCAGGCCGCCCTGGTAGCAGACGGCAAGGCGCCCAAGCTCACCGAGCAGCAGGACTGGCCTGGAGCCGTCGAACGGTTCAAGCAACAGAAGCTGCAGCACGGCAATGCGATCAAGCTCGGGACATGGGAAGCCAAGTACCTGCCGGTCTTGACTGACGCTGTGGCGATGCTGTCCAGCAGTAAACCGCCGACCACACCCGCCGAGCTGATCGACCGTTGCATCAGCAAGTGGGAACCAGGCAGCCGCACCCGCCAGGAACGGGCTAGGAACCTTGCCCAGTTCCTGCGCCACTGCGTTACCCGTGAGCAGTTCCCAGTGATCTGGCAGCCACCGACGGATCTGAAGGATGCAATTGGCAGGAAGCCCGCCACAGCCACCAGCCAAAAGAGTGATGAGCTGAGCGACCAGCAGATCATCGACCTGATCGAGTCACTGCCAAAAGACGATGCAGGACGCCGATGGGCTGATGCCCTCAAGCTGCTGGCCGAACTGGGGCTGAGGCCAATCGAGCTGTTGCACCTCAGCGTCAGAACTGACCCGAGGACGAAGGAGCGGTTCTGGTGGTGCGGCTACGAAAAACGATCAGGTGGCGGGGTGACAAAAGCCCGCAGGCTCTACCCACTGCCCCTGCAGACCGATGACGGCACCCTGCAGGAGTGGACGCTGCTGGAACGATGGCCGCTTGTGCTGCCGCCCCTCCAGTCGGGCAACGGTGCGGCCGATGCGATCGGCAGCTACCTAAACCGACGCGAAGGATGGAAGGGGCTCCGCGTTGAGCAAGAGGCTGCAGGCAAGCGGGTCAGTGGCTACGCCTTCAGGCACAGCTACAGCCTGCGCGGGCATCAAAGAGGCATCGACAGCGGCTCGATGGCATTGGCGATGGGGCACAGCATCGAGGTGCATTGCAGGAGCTACACCTGGGCGAGTGAATCAACGGCATCAGCTGCATTTATGCGAGCGGCTCAAATGAACGGCCCTAGTTAACCCTTTGCAATCCGGCCACCACAGGCGGTGCCCCCCGCCTACACAGGTCCAGAAAAGGCCCGTAGTGTCATGTCAGCGATCAAGTGACTGACCGGACCAGGGATCACCAAAACCCACAATCTTCAAGCCGTCGAGCTGATTGCTCCGGCAACTTTTCCGGCGGGACTACCCGCTGGCTTCAGCATTGGGTTTAGGTGATCCCCCGGCGGTTCTTGGTTCGTCTGACAACCAGATCCCGATCCAATGGCTACCACCATTTCATGGGTTCCGCAGCGGCAAGCTGCAGACCAACTAGGCATCAGCGAACGTACCCTTCACCGGTGGCGTGCCGCCGGCTTGCTCAAGATGGGCACTGATTATCGGCGCAAATTCCCTGCGGTTAATTCGCCCCTGCTTTACCAACTCGAACGCTGCGAGAAGGCAATGAACGAAGCCTTCGCTCGAGATCACCGGACACTTGAACTGGCGGGGGCCTGAACCATGAAAAAACCCCTGTGTCAGCAGGGGTTTGGGGCTGTAAAACCTAAAAACAGTTTACCAAACCTCAACGCTCCCAGTTGGCTGGAAGAACTTCAGCGGCTCCAGCACCTAGAGGGCGATCTAGCTCTACTGCCAGTGGGCTGGG
>ERZ889217.985-NODE-985-length-15605-cov-16.721093_pt1 | contig 15605 bp, 19 predicted proteins | sample MGYA00521098_ERZ889217 | MGnify/ENA primary metagenome ERZ889217 (study PRJEB32303, sample SAMEA104408613) | aquatic metagenome | biome: Brackish water; feature: Pelagic; material: water | place: Baltic Sea | collected 2014-06-10T22:04:00 | depth 2,362 m ...
TGTGGGCCAGGTGCGGATGCAATTAATGGCGGGCGGAGTGCTACCTGAAAATCAAGCTTCTCAAGATCAAAATTCAAAGGATATCCTTCTTGATCGGGCCTGCAGGGCTAATGCAGTGCAATCCGGCTGTAATTTGGTTAATTCCAGTGTGTTGTTAACAGATCGGGTGCGCGCTGGTTCATTGCTGGTGAAAACCGGCCACTACGACCTTGATACAGGTGAAATTGACTGGCTGGATTCAGTTCAAGCTTAGTTTTATTAAAAACTATTTTTGCCCATTTCACATCCCTGTTATGCAGTAACCAGCATCCACATAGAGCACTTGGCCTGTAATTCCTGAACTCAATGGGCTAGCCAAAAAGGCTGCAGTGTTGCCAACTTCCTCTTGGCTAACTGTGCGGCGTAGGGGCGCTTTTTCTTCAACATTGTGAATCATGTCGAGGATGCCGCCGATGGCACTACTTGCCAATGTGCGGATTGGGCCTGCACTGATCGCATTCACCCGCACATGTTTTTCTGGCCCCAATTCAGCAGCTAGATAGCGCACAGATGCCTCTAGGGCCGCTTTAGCAACACCCATCACGTTGTAATTGGGGATCGCCCGCTCAGAACCTAAATAACTCAAGGTGATCACACTCCCACCCGGATTAAAAAGCGGTTTGGCAAAGCGGCATAGGGGAGCCAATGAATAGGCGCTCACCTCAAGGGCTCGGCTAAAACCCTCGGGGCTGATGGCGCTGTAATCACCAATCAATTCCTCCTTGCCAGCAAAGGCAAGGCAGTGCACCAGCACATCAATGGAACCCCATTGCTCGGCAACCCGCTTGAATACGGCCTCAATTTGGGCTGGATCCTGCACATTGAGGGGTTCAAACAAGCTTGGTGCCAGTGGTGCTGTGAGTTCACGCACCTTGCCTTCAAATCGGCCCTTTTCATCGGGTAGGTAGGTAACCCCTAATTCGCAGCCTGCCCCATGCAGCTGCTGGGCAATACCCCAGGCGATTGATTTGTTATTTGCAATACCGGTAACTAGGGCTTTCTTGCCGCGGAGATCAAGGAGCATGGAAAAGGCACCAACTATTAGGCGATTCTCCCCCAGCGGCGGCAGCATGGGGAAATGGCCCTGCATCGATCCCTGCCTCTACCCGAAGAGGGCGACTTAACCCGGGGCTTCCCCGATCGCAATTGCCTGCTGCAATACCTGCACCAGGAATTTCCAGCTGCGGCTGCCATTGATGGCCAGCTGAGCCCAGTTATTGGTGGCCGCAAGGCGGCGGAACTAGCCCTGCGCCGGGTGGATCCTCTGGCCTATGGCCGCAGCCGTAATTTTTTAAAAGGGGCGGTTACGCAACTCTCGCCATATATCCGCCACGGCCTGTTGGGTTTAGCAGAATTAAAGCAATGGTTGGTTGATCAAAAGCGACCCTGGCGGGATCAAGAAAAATTAATTAGCGAGTTGGCTTGGCGAGATTTTTGGCAGCGGGTGTGGCAACAATTTGGAGACGGCATTTGGCAAAATATTGAAGAGCTTAAAACAGGTCATTCAGCCGAAAGTTATGGCGATTCGCTACCTTTAGATCTGCGCAATGGTGAAACAAAACTTGCGTGCATTGATGCTTTTCAACGGCAACTAGTTAACACCGGCTGGCTCCATAACCATGCCAGGCTCTGGCTTGCTGCCTATGTGGTGCACTGGCGCCGGGTGCGATGGCAAATGGGCGCCCGATGGTTTTTGCAGCACTTGATCGATGCAGATCCAGCTAGCAATAACCTCAGCTGGCAGTGGGTGGCGAGTTGTTTTAGCGCTAAGCCCTATGTATTTAATCGGGCCAACTTGGAGAAATATGCTGGCGATAGCTTTTGCCGCAGTTGCGCGATGGTGAATTCCTGCCCATTCGATGGCAGCTATGAACAGATTCAGGGGCAGCTTTTTATTCCAATACAGCCTAACACTAATAAATTAAATGACAACAAGTTGCGGGCAGAAAATAGTAATTTAGCTAATCATAATTTAGGTAAAGAAAAGTTAGTTAAACCTTTGCTTTGGATCCATCAAGAGAGCTTGGGTCCCGCCAATCCCCTCTGGCGTGCCTGGCCTGAGGCGCCTGGCTTATTTGTATTTGATCGAGGCTGCATTGAGGATGGACAGATCGGTTTAAAACGGCTGGGTTTTGTATATGAAAGCCTTCTGGAATTGCCTCTGGTGTTGCGCAATGGTGATCCGGTGCTTGAAATTCAAGCATTTGCTAAACGCTGTGGCTGCGATGGTGTGCTAACTCAAGCCCCATTGGATCCACATTTAAAAAGTATCATTGCCGCTCTGCAGCAACAGCTTCCTGTGGTTGAAGTGGCTTGTGAACCATTTGTTGATTTGCCCAGCCCACCCCAATTGCAAAGGTTCACGAAGTTTTGGAAATTAGCTGAACCTTTATTGCGTGAACAGTTCATCAATGAATAATTCAAAGTTTGCTGCCTTCTAGCATTTTTTGCTCCTCTTCCCGGATCAGATTTGGATCCGGCAGCAGGTCTTGCTCTTGAAGGGCTGGCAGGGGTTCAGCCACCACTTCAGATGCCCTGCGGGGCGGGCTTTGCCATTGGAAGCTTGCCTCTGGAGCGCGGCTTTTACAAAGCGCTTCGCTTTCGTGCCGCAACTGGTTTTTCACTTGCCAATGGCCCACTGCCTCAAAAAATTCCCTGCGGCTGGCTAGACCTGAACTAAAAGGTGAGGATCCATTGCCATTGAATAGGCGGGCGGGATCGGCAGTCCAGCGCGGTTTGCAAATGCCAGCTTCAGTGGTGTTGGTGTCTAACCAAATGTGGATGCCATAGCCATCCGGTTGATTAACTACCGCAAGGCCGTCGTGGGGTTCATGGCGGCTTAGGGGATAGGTTTTCCAGCCCAATGGCGATTTGCTGGTGCCAACTACGGCCACAAATATCAAGGCACCGCCAATGGCTAAGGCTTTCCAGGGCATATCCATGGTGTTAAACAACAATTTTCGGCAAGGGGCATCCATGGAGCATTTAAGGTGGGCCCCATGGCAATTCCTCCCTTTGATCTGAGTGTTCAGCTGGCCGAGCTGGGGGAGGAGCTCGATCAGGCGGTGCTCCAGGTGCTCCGCAGTGGTCAATACATAGGCGGGCCAGTTATTGCCAGCTTTGAAGAAGCATTTGCGGCTGCTTGTGATGTGCCCTATGCGATTGGCTGCAACAGCGGCACCGATGCCCTAGTGCTTGCTTTGCGGGCCCTTGATGTGGGGGTTGGCGATGAGGTGATCACCAGTTCATTCAGCTTTTTTGCTACGGCAGAAGCGATCAGCGCCGTGGGAGCCACGCCGGTTTTTGTAGATGTAAACCCCAGCACCTATTTGATCGATTTGGATCAGGTGGAAGCTGCCATTACCCCCGCCACCAAAGCGCTGTTGCCCGTCCATTTATTTGGCCGCCCAGTGGATATGGAGCGGTTGATGCAATTGGCTAATCGCCATAACCTATTGGTGGTGGAGGATTGCGCCCAAGCCACCGGTGCTAGCTGGGCTGGTAGAGCGGTTGGTAGTTGGGGGGATGCCGGTTGCTTTAGTTTTTTCCCCACCAAAAACCTTGGTGCAGCGGGAGATGGCGGAGCTGTTACCTGCCGTGATGGGGCCCTGGCCCAAAGGGTGAGGGAATTGGCAGTGCACGGTATGCCCAAGCGCTATTTACACACGAATCTTGGCTACAACAGCCGCCTTGATGCCCTGCAGGCGGCGGTGCTGCTTGTGAAATTACCCAAATTGCAGGAGTGGATCCAGCGCCGCCGGGCCATAGCCAGCGCCTACCTTGCTTCCCTTAGCGATTTAGCCAATCTGCAAGTGCCAGATCCTGGCCCTGAGGGCCATAGTTGGAATCAATTTGTATTGCGTATTCCGGCCTGCCCGAAAGGCGCTAATGCTTGTGATGATGCACATTCAGCAACTTGTATTGCTTGCCCCACCAGTGAGATGCATGGCCTACCTGAAGGCCGTTGCCGCAATTGGTTGCAGAGTCAATTGCAACAGCGTGGTGTAAACACAATTATTTATTATCCAATTCCAATTCATCGCCAACCCGCCTATGTTGATCTTGGCTATGGCCCCGGCAGCCTGCCAGTTACAGAGCGCTTGGCTTCTGAAGTGCTCAGTTTGCCGATTTTTCCAGAATTGAATAATGCGCAATTGCAGCAGATATTAGAGGCGCTAGGTGTTGAATTGAATTAGTTTTAAGTTCTATGGCCCCAGGGATTTAAAGCTAGCGCAGCATTGCTCAAATCACCCCTATCGCTGATTTCTTCGCCGCACCAATCTGGAATATTAATGTTGCTATCTGCTGCGGTTAATTCCACTTCTGCAATAATCAGGGGTGCATTTTCCTTCTCAAATACATCTACCACCCAATCACCACCAGCCAGGTGAAGGTGATGGCGAATTTTTTGTAATTTGCAAGGGGCTAATGATAATAATTGCTTTGCTTCCCCATGGGGCATGGCCAGTTCAAATTCATGGCGCACCACCACATCAGCGGTGGGTGCCTTCAATGTGAGCCAGGCTTCCTCTGCGCTGCAGCGCACCCTTACGGTGAAACCACTGCTGCCTTGGCTGAGGTAGCCCTGCTGCAAGGGTTCTGACCGTTGCACCAATGGTTGCCAGCCATCATTAATAACAAAAAATCGCCGTTCAATTTCTAAGCCCATGGTTTGATTAGTTGCTTAGTTTTGAGATGGCATCGCATCACTGAGGCTGCCGGCCCAATGCAGCTTGTGGCTGAGATTACTGAAATAGGAGGGTTGTTGATCCAACGACACCAAGAGCGCGTGGTGATCAGCCTGACGAATCACACAGCGATCACCGGGTTCCAATACGGAAGCAAGGGCACCATCTTTCCAAAGCTTCACCCGCCGATTGCTTTCCCCTAGGGGCCAAATCGCCAACACCGAGCGGGGGGGCACCACCACCGGCCTGCTGGAGAGGCTCATCGGACAAATTGGGTTAACAACAATCGCATCAATTGAAGGATGCAGGATCGGCCCACCCGCTGCCATGGCATAGCCGGTGGAACCCGTGGGTGTGGCGATGATCAAGCCATCACCTTGGTATTGACCAACCACTTCCGCATCAATTTCTAGTTCCAACCTGCAGGTGGGCGACGACTCCTCCTGGGCCGGACGCATATAGAAATCATTCAAAGCCAGATGACAGGGTTGGCCTTGGCTGTCTTGATGGTCGCCACTATCAGGTATGCCATCGCCACGATCGATACTGGCCTGCAACATCAAACGGCGTTCGAGGGCGTAATGACAATCGAGCAGCCGTTGGCAAAGGCCATTGCCATCTTCCGCCAACAGGTTGCTGAGCAAACTGCTTTCGTGGGTGAGAAAACCAAGGTGCCCGCCAACGTTGAAGCTGAGTAGTGGCACCCCCAGGGGCCCCATGTAGCGGGCGGCCCCCAGCACCGTGCCATCTCCCCCCAAAACAAGCACCAAATTTGGTAATTCCCCTTCGGCCAGTAGGCCGGGAAAGGGATTGGCATTTAAGCCACTCATGGCAATGGTTACTTGGGAACCGCGCAGCCGCAGCAGTTCTGCGCAACGGCGGGCCATGCGTTCAGCGCTTTGGCTACCGCTGCGAAACACCACCCAAACGTGGTTTAGTTCCATGCGGAATTACCAGCGCAGCAGGTTGAATTGCTCCATATCCACCGTGTCGCGGTTGCGATATAGGGAAAGCAAAATCGCCAAGCCCACCGCCGCCTCTGCTGCCGCCACTGTGATTACGAAAATTGCATAAACTTGGCCGCGAATTTCATTGCCATCTAGGTAGCTGGAGAAAGCCATTAAATTAATATTTACTCCGTTCAACATCAGTTCAATACTCATCAATACCCGCACCGCATTGCGGCTATTGATTAAGCCCCATACCCCTATGCAAAACAACAGTGCTGCCACCGTTAGATAGGCCTCCAGTGGCACGGAGAGGTTTGTCATCGTGTTGATTGCTCCATGGTTGTTTTTTCTACTAATAGGGGGCTGCGGGCTTTTTCAATTAGGGCTTGATCAACCGCTTCTCCAGTGCCCACATCGGTGGCAAACACATCCCTGCGGGCCAACACAATCGCGCCAATCATCGCCATCAGCAGCAGCACTGAGGCAAGTTCAAATGGCAGTAGGTAGTCGCTAAAGAAATGCTCACCTAAGCGAATAACCGCATCTTCACCGATGGATTGGGGTCCGGGTGTTGCCCAAGGGGTGGTGAACGCCACCCGCAGCAGCAGAGTTAGTAAGCCAAGGCAAACCCCACTTGAAAGCAAGCGCCTTAAGCCCATGCCAGGGGAAGCAGCCATGGCTTCTTTTTTGTTAACGAGCATGATCGCAAACAGGATCAACACATTAACGGCGCCCACATAAATGAGCACCTGAGCTGCTGCAATAAAGCTGGCATTAAGCATTAAATAGAGCCCGGCCACCGCCAGGAACACACCACCCAGTAAAAAGGCGGCATACACAATATTGGGTAGCAGCACCACCCCTAAAGCACCAATAACAACGGCGCCAGCGAGCAGAACAAAAACAATTAGTTCTGTGATTTCAGCAATGGGTGGCATCAGCTTTGATCCTCAGATTTAGCCATGCCGGCTAGCAATTCAGCCGGTAGTTTGCCTGCCCTGGGGCGGCTTGGATCCACTCCATGGGGATCCATTTCACCTTTGGGCAGGTAGGCCAGTTCCCTAAGGGCTTGCACCGCCGGGTCGCTGGTAACGCTGGTGGGCAGCCTGCCAAGGGCCACGTTGTCGTAATTGAGGCTATGGCGATCAAAGGCGGCCATTTCGTATTCCTCAGTCATCGATAAACAATTAGTGGGGCAATATTCCACGCAATTTCCACAAAAAATACACACACCAAAATCAATTGAATAATTGCGCAGTTCTTTTTTCTTAGTGGCTTTATTCATCACCCAATCCACCACGGGCAGGTTGATTGGGCACACCCTTACACAAACCTCACAGGCAATGCACTTATCAAATTCAAAGTGAATCCTGCCCCGATAGCGCTCAGAGGGAATCAGTTTTTCGTAGGGGTATTGCACAGTTATCGGCCTGCGACGCAGGTGATCGAAGGTTACCGATAACCCCTGGGCGATGTTTTTGCTAGCGCTCACCGCATCACGGGTGTAGTCGCCCACCTGTTTAAGAAAGCCGAACATGGAGTGGCAGCAAAGGGAAGGGGCTTAAAAGGAAGTGTGGTGAGGCCTTAGGAACTAATTCCACCCATGATGCCTGGAAAGGCTAATTTCAGGGCAGCTGTTAGCAGCAGATTCACAAGTGAAATTGGTAGCAGGAATTTCCAGCCAAAATTAAGCAGTTGGTCGATCCTCACCCTGGGCACTGTCCAGCGCAGCAGGATTGCTATAAACACCAGCAGATAGGCCTTTAATACTGTCATCACGATGCCAAGGGCTCCCGTGAATACCTGCAGCACGGGGTTATCAACGGATTGGCCAAACCAATCAGCCAGGGTTTCAACCGGAATCGGGAAGCCCCAGCCGCCCAGGTAAAGCACCACCACCAGTAGGGCGGAAAGTACCAGGTTGATGTAGCTACCCAGGTAAAAAAGGGCGAATTTCATGCCGGCATATTCGGTTTGGTAACCAGCCACCAATTCCTCTTCCGCCTCTGGTAAATCGAAGGGCAAGCGTTCACATTCCGCTAGGGCGCAGATCCAAAACACGAGGAAACCCACCGGTTGGCGCCAGATATTCCAGCTCAAAATTCCAGCGGTGTTTTGTTGATCAACGATCGCAACGGTGCTGAGCGAATTGCTCATCATCACCACCGCAAGCACTGCAAGAGCAAGCGGAATTTCATAGCTGATCGATTGGGCTGCAGCCCTTAGGCCACCGAGTAAGGAATATTTGTTGTTGCTGGCATAGCCGCTCATCAACAGCCCAATCGGTTGGATGCTGCTGAGGGAGATCCAAAGAAATATGCCAACGCCCACATTGCTGATCAACAGGTGTTGGCCAAAGGGCACCACCAACCAGGAAAGGATCACAGGAACTACCACCAGCACAGGCCCGAGGCTGAAAAGCAGCCCGTCGGCCCTAGCGGGGATCACATCTTCTTTAAACAGCAACTTGAGGCCATCGGCCATCGGTTGCAGGATGCCTAAGGCGCCTGCGTATTCAGGGCCGATGCGTTGCTGGGCAGCGGCGGAAATTTTGCGTTCCAACCAAACGGTTACAAGCACCCCCACCACCGCTGAAATAAGTACCAGCAGCATCGGTAGGGGCAGCCAGAGCAAACGGCTGGCAGCAGGGCTCAGGCCCGCAGTTTCCAGCAGGCTGCGGAAGCCAGATTCCAGATCAAGTGTGAGGGCAGGGGCCATAGCGCCGATCCGATGGGGGCAACCTACCCAGGAGTAGGCCCAAGTGCTTCACCATTGTTGCTGCTCCGCTGCTCTAAAGGCAGCCAAGCGCGGTTGGCAACACCTGTATAAATCTGGGTTGGTCGATAGATACGGTTGGCCCCCAGCTGTTCTCGCCAGTGGGCTAGCCAGCCGGCAGCTCGGGCGATGGCAAAAACAGGGGTGAATAAATCGGTTGGGATGCCGAGCTTGCGATAAACCAAACCGGAATAGAAATCCACATTTGGAAAAATTCCTTTGGGGCCGAGGCGCTCGGTGGCCAAGCTTTCAAAGCGGCGTGCCACGTCATACATCCTGTCGTGGCCAAAGCGATCAAACAGCTGTTCCGCCAGTTTTTGCAGAATCGTGGCGCGGGGATCCTTCACCCGATATTCGCGGTGGCCAAAACCCATCACTTTGCGTTTTTCAGCAATCGCTTTGTTGAGATAAGCCTCAACGCGATCCTCAGTGCCAATTTCCTCGAGCATTAACAGCACATCCTCGTTGGCTCCGCCGTGCAGGGGCCCCGCCAAGGTGCCAACGGCGGATGCCACCACCGCATAGGGATCGGTAAGGGTGCTGGCTGTTACCCGGGCGCTAAAGGTGCTGGCATTAAGGGTGTGTTCGGCATGCAACACGAGGCAGGCATCAAAGATGCGGGCGGCAAGGGGATCCGGCTCCTGTTCCGTGAGCATGTATAGAAAATTTGAGGCATAGGGCAGATCTTCCCTGGGCTGGATTGGATCTTGGCCGCGGCGAATCAGTTGAAAGGCAGCCAGCATTGTGGGGATTTTGGCCAGCAGACGCACCACTGCTTCGCTGATGTAATCGGGATCATCTAAGGCGCGATTTGAATAAAACAACCCCAAGGATGCTGCGCTTGCCTGCAGGGCATCCATGGGATGGCCGCTGGCGGGAAAGCACTTCATCATGTCGCGGATGCGAAAGCTCACCCGCCGGTGCATTTGCACGTTGTGTTGAAAGGCCCGCAAGCTTTCTGGATCGGGCAGGGTGCCCCAAATCAAGAGGTATGCGGTTTCTAAAAAACTGCTATTTGCAGCCAGATCGGCGATGTTGTAGCCGCGATAGCTAAGTATTCCCAACGTGCCATCGATGTTGCTGATGGCCGATTGGGTTGCGGGGATACCCTCTAGGCCTGGGCGGAAGCCAATGCTTTCCAAAGTCATTGCCAAAGGCTAGGCCGAACTTGGAAAAATAATTTGTGTTAGCCCTTACCGTCTAGGAGCACCTTGGGACTTAGCAGCAGCCGCAATTGGCCTGAGCCGGGTTCAAGCAGTGGTTCATCAAGGGCAAGAAGGGCAACACCCGCTTTTTTAAGTTGGAGGCCAAGGGTTTGGCAGCCCAGCAGGTGGCTGGCTAACTGACCCATGTCGGGTTCATGGCCAATCAGGCCCACACGCTCCCATGGCTCCTCCCACAGTTCCCGCAAAAGGGGCATCGGGTTTTGGCCTGGCGCTAGCGCTTCACTAAAAGAGAGGCTTTTGCCCAGTTTGCGCTCGAGGGCAAGTTCGGCCGTTTGACGGGCCCTCACCAAGGGGCTGCTAACCAGTGGACCGCAGGCCAGCCCCAAGCGTTCAAGCCGCTCCAGCACCCGGCGGGTGCGGGCCCTGCCCTCTGAGGTGAGGGCACGCTCCTCATCGGTGGCGGTGCTGCCCCTTTCCACCGCGATGCCATGGCGGATTAGTAGTAATTCACGGGCCATGGGTTTAGCTAAAGCGCAAGGTGGCCTTGAGGCCAAGGTTGGTTTGGTCCTCTTCCAAGGAATACTCCAATGCCCCTAGGGCTGGGCTAAGGGGGCGGGCGGCCACCAATTGCAAGCCTTGCCAAAACGACCAGCTACCCAGCAGCTTTCTGGTTGGTTTTACACCCAGTTGAACTACTGCAACTGTGTTGCCAGCAAGTTGACCATTGTTTTTATTGCCGGCATTGGCTTCCAGCTGGTTTTGCAGCGCATCAAGATTGTTGCTCCACCAGCGCAGATCCGCTTTGCTGCCGCTGGCCCCAGCCAAAATCGCTTTCAGTTTGCCGTCGCGGTCGCTTTGGCCTGATAGGCGGCTCCAAACCTGGAGCTTATCGATGCTGGTGGGATCAAAGCCGGCTCGATGCAGCGGTTCATCAAGGGCAGCTGGGCTGGGCTGGGCTTCTGGTGTGGCCGCAAGCCATTGATCTTGGTTATCAAGCAATGCAAGCAACAGAGGTGTTTGGCCTTGGTTTTGCAGTTCAGTGAGCAGGGGGCCTGGTTGTTCAACCACCACAGGTAGGAAAGATTTCAGGCTGTTGTTGCTGATGCTGAGTTTGTTGAAGCTGGGTTTGAGCTGTTGCAGTAAATGGGTTGCTTGATTGCCTAAGGGCAGATCAGCGCGTTCTAGGCCTGTGCTGATTTCGGCTGTTAGCTGTAAACCCCTGCCCTTGAGGGCAATTGAGCCCACCAATTCCTCTAACTGTTCTGCCGCCACCAGCTGGGCTGGCAGGCCAAGCAATTCGCTGATGCCGGTGGCATCACTGCGCAGTAGGGCTACGCCTTTGCGTTGCTGTTGCAACCAACCTTGAAGTTTGGGGTCGTTGGCTTGATTTAGGGCATCAACCTGGGAGCTATCGAGGGCATCCTCAAGGGCTTCCCGCTGGGAGGCCAGCAACACCAGTTGATCGTTGATTAAGGCGGTTGCCAGCGGCGCCTTTGGATCGCTGCTGCTGATTAGGCCGAGTCCCCTGTAGCTGCTGATTTCAAGATCACCGCCAGCAAGGCTGCGGTTTTGCCAGAACCGCTGCAGAAATTCCCTTGCACCCATGGGGGTGCGGCTGGAGAGGGCAAGTATCCAATTCGGTTGCTCCTGGGGGTTGCTGTTAGCAAGCAGGGCTAATGCCGTTTCAGAACCGAGCCAATCGCTTAGTTCGCTGTTGTAGTTGAGCCCCGTAATGGCAAAAAGGTTGTTGCGTAATTCAGCCAAAGCCAGCGCGGCGTTTTTACGTTGCTTTGCAGTGGCAATGGCCCGGCCATAGGCAGGCAGTTGGTTGGGATCTAATTGCAGATAGATGCTGAGATTTGCTTTGCGGGGCAGAAACTTTGCTGCCGCTGGTGTGTGCAGTAGTTCAGCTTGAATATTTAGGGGGCTATTGCGCTGCAACCACCACCAACCCCCCAGGCCAATGGCGGCAAGGGCAATGGTGATGGCCAAAAGGATGGCCCCAAATTTGCTGCTGAAGTTTGGTAGCTGCAAGCGGAAATTATTCATAACCCGTTGTTGCCGTGATCATCCTGGAAGATCACTTACAACGATGCTATGGCCCAGCCCGAAACGATTTCAGCCAAGCAGCTGGCGCAGCGCTTAGCAACGGGAGAAGAATTTGTGTTGCTGGATGTGCGCGAGGCAGAGGAGTTGGCCTTGGCAGCCCTACCGGGGGTTATTCATCTGCCGCTCAGCCGTTCCCAAGAATGGTTGGAAACCTTGCCAGAACGCCTAAGCCAAGAAAAAAACCTAGTGGTGATCTGCCATGGCGGTATTCGCAGCTGGCATTTTGGCTGCTGGTTAATCGACACCCACGGCTACACAAAAGTGTGGAATCTGGAAGGCGGGATTGATGCTTGGAGTGTGCAGGTGGATCCAAGCCTGCCGCGCTATTGATGGCGCGGCGTAGCATCAAAGGAGGTTGAATATTCCCTTGTGAAACCACTGCCTCGCCGCCAGCAGCAGGTGTTGCAGGCCACGGTGAGGCACTACGTAGACACGGTTGAGCCGGTTGGCAGTCAAACCCTGGTGCGTAGGTTTGGTTTGGATGCCAGCCCCGCCACGGTGCGTTCCGCCATGGGTGCCCTAGAGCAACAGGGTTTGTTAACCCAGCCCCACACCTCAGCAGGCCGGGTGCCAAGCCCAAAGGGTTATCGCCACTACGTTGATTGCCTATTACCTGCCCCGGGGCCAGCGGCGCAACAGTTGGATCGGGAATTGGCGGAACTCAGCCTGCAGTGGGCTGCCTTTGAGGATTTATTGCAACACCTGGCCCGCCGGCTGGCTGATTTCACCGGTTTGATGAGCTTGATCACCCGTCCGCAAAGGATTGAACCAAGGCTCAAGGCGATGCGTTTGGTTTCCAGTGGCGATCGCTTGCTGGTGTTTTTGGTGGAGAGTGCAGCTGTTACCAGCAGCCTCAACCTGCGGTTACCAGAGGTGGGAGCAGGCCAATTGGAAGCATTAGAGCGCTGGCTTGCCGAGCAGCTTGAACATCCAGCTGGTTTGCCGGGCAGTTCAATTCCTTGGAAAGCTCTGCCACCTCAATTGCAACCGAGTGGGGCACCGCTGCGGCGTGCTTTAGATGGTCATAACCGCAGCCGCAATCGCTCTGCGGAGGGTGCCCTAACCATGGGTTTGGCCGGGCTGCTGGGTCAACCTGAATTCAGCCAAACCGCCAGCTTGCGGCCCCTGTTGCAGCTGGTGGAACAACGGCCCCATGAATTACTCAACCCCCCGGATTTGATGGCACCTGGGGGGGTGTGGATCGGCGCCGAACATCCAGATCCCGCCCTAGGTAGTTGCGCGGTGGTGCAGGCCCCCTATCGCGCTAAAGGCGGCGCTGAGGGCAGGGTTGCCTTGATTGGCCCGATGCGAATGGCCTATGCCACGGCCCAGGCGGCGGTGCGCAGCGTGGCGGCCCGCCTAGAGCGCTTGCTTTCCTAAGGCATCAGCAACGGTATTTACGTCTTTATCGCCACGGCCGGAGCAGTTGATCACCACTTCACTGCCTGGGGCCAGCGTTGGGCAGAGCTGTTCAAGCCAAGCAAAGGCATGGGCTGTTTCAAGGGCGGGGATGATCCCCTCTAATTGGCTCACAAGTTGCAGGGCCGTTAGTGCCTCGGTATCCGTTACGGCGGCATATTCGGCCCGGCCGATCTCATTGAAATAGCTGTGTTCGGGTCCCACGCCGGGGTAATCAAGGCCAGCGCTGATCGAATGGGCTTCGATTACTTGGCCTTCGCTGTTTTGTAGCAGCAAGCTCATGGCACCGTGCAGTACCCCCACCCGCCCTTCCGTGATGGTGGCGGCATGGCGACCGCTGGCAACGCCATCACCGGCGGCTTCCACGCCGATCATTCGCACGCTGGTGTTGCCCACGAAGGGATGAAATAGGCCCATGGCATTGGAGCCACCGCCCACACAGGCCAAAAGCACATCGGGCAGGCGGCCAAAGGCTTCAGCGCATTGACGTTTGGTTTCTTCACCGATTACGGCATGGAAATCCCGCACCAACATCGGATAGGGGTGGGGGCCAGCTACGGAACCAAGGATGTAGTGGGTGGTTTCCACATTGGTTACCCAATCGCGGATCGCTTCACTGGTGGCGTCTTTAAGGGTGGCGCTGCCGGCGGTAACAGCTTCTACCTTGGCGCCTAACAGGCGCATGCGAAATACGTTTAATGATTGGCGCCGCATATCTTCAGCGCCCATATAGATCACGCATTCGAGGCCAAAGCGCGCGCATACGGTTGCTGTGGCAACGCCGTGTTGACCAGCCCCGGTTTCAGCGATTATTCGCTTTTTGCCCATGCGCAGGGCGAGCAATGCCTGGCCAAGGGCATTGTTGATCTTGTGGGCACCGGTGTGATTTAGGTCTTCCCGTTTCAACCAAATGCGTGGTCCCCCTTCGGGCCTGCGGTAGTGGGCACTGAGGCGCTCTGCCTCGTATAGGGGGGTTGCCCTACCCACATAGGTTTTAAGAAGGTGATTTAAACGGTTTGTAAAAGCCGGATCAGCCCAGGCTTCAGCAGCTGCCCGTTCCAGTTCGGCCAGGGCTGGCATCAAGGTTTCTGGCACATATTGGCCGCCAAACCTGCCGAAACGACCCAGGGCATCTGGCCGCACCGAACGATCTAATTGGGCCGCAGATAACAATTCGGTAGGGGTCATTTTTATAAAAGCTCTTAACGCAGCCTAAGGAGCGGGTGGGGTTAGGGGAGGCCAGCCATAGGGTTCAACGATGCGAATGCCGCCTTTACCTTGGCGGCAGGTGCTAGTGGCCTTTGGGCCGATGGGGGCATTATTTAGTTTCAGGCCCACTTCAGCGCAACTTTCAGGGCCATGGGGATCTGCAAAACGCAGATTCACCACATTTAGGTTCATCGGAGGCATGTCCATAGCCAATATTAAAGGGGGTTTGCAACCTGGAGCGGTAGATGGAATCAAAATCCCGCAAGGGGGCATGGCAGGAATTCAGCAGTGATATGGGCGCCCTGCAGCGGCCTGATATTCAAGCTTTGCCAAAGGCCCAACAGGTAGTTCGGGTGCAGCGCACAAAAGCGGGTAAAGGCGGCAAGCTTGTAACGCTGATCAAGGGTTTGGCAGCTCCTGAAGTGGAGCTAAAACAGCTGTTAAAGCAGCTCAAGGCAGTTGCTGGCACTGGCGGCACCCTGAAAGATGGCGTAATTGAGCTGCAAGGGGATCAGGTGGCAGCTGCGATGGCAGCACTGGAAAAGGATGGCTACCGGCCAAAACAAGCTGGCGGCTAGGTTTTACAGCGTTGCCGCAATAGTTTCACAAGAATTGAAGGGGCAGTGGTTTGCCCTTGCAAGCTGAAGGCTTCCTGTTCCAAAACCCGATCTTTTACGTGGTAATTACTAAAAAGAATTGAGTTGATTTCCTGGGCGATTAAGGGGCTAACAGGCGCAGCAATGCCAAGCCTGGTGAGGTTGCCTTGGGGGCAGCTTTGGGCTGCATGCACCGCCTCGTGCAGGAGCGTTTGACGGCTAATGCCAAGCTCAAAAGTGATCGGATGCACCCAAAGTGTGCGGCTGCGGCTTTCGAATAATCCATAAACCCCAATTTTTGGAGGCTGCTCAAAGCGAACCTTGAAACCATGGGCTTTAAGTTCCCGCAATAGGGGCTGCAGGTTTGCTGCGATTGGTTGGGGTGGTGCTGGTTGATCCACAATGGCGTTCCGTTTTCGCAGAGAGCTATGGGTGCCGCCACCAATATTGTTTGGCATGAGGCCTCCGTTGATCGGAGTGCCCGGGCCCAGCAGCGGGGCCACCGCAGCGCGATTTTGTGGTTCACGGGGCTTTCCGGCTCCGGTAAAAGCAGCCTGGCAAATGCAGTGAATGCGGTGCTGTTTGAGCGGGGCTTAGCCACCTATGTGCTCGATGGCGACAACGTGCGCCATGGCCTCTGCAAAGACCTTGGTT
>ERZ889217.986-NODE-986-length-15602-cov-10.533672_pt1 | contig 15602 bp, 12 predicted proteins | sample MGYA00521098_ERZ889217 | MGnify/ENA primary metagenome ERZ889217 (study PRJEB32303, sample SAMEA104408613) | aquatic metagenome | biome: Brackish water; feature: Pelagic; material: water | place: Baltic Sea | collected 2014-06-10T22:04:00 | depth 2,362 m ...
TAGCTCGAAGTTTATATCTGCCCATAAGCGACCAGTTTTAGATTATGAAATGGCCATAAACTTTACAGCAATCAATAATCCAAATTATTTAGTTAACGCTATGTGCGATGTGAGCGATGGTCTAATCTCTGAATTAAAACACATAGCAGATGCTTCAAAGGTAAGTATTAAATTGGATTCGAAATTGATATCAGAGGCGCCCGGTTTTAGTGAACTCTCAGATCTGGCAGCAGAACTAAAGGTTGATGTCTGGCAGTGGATTCTCTCGGGCGGCGAGGATCATGTATTTGTTGCAACAACTTGTGTGAAAATCCCAGAGGGGGCAATTGTGATTGGAGTAGTTGAATCAGATTTAGGCGTAACGGTGCAGGGGTTACCCGATTTAAAGTCTGAGGGTTTTAAGCACTTTTAACGAAATTACAGGAGAGCTAGAAAAAAATTAGCGAGTAACTTTTCCAGCCTTCAGGCAAGATGCACAGACGTTCTGACGCTTTGGTGTTCCGCCAACAAGAGTACGTACGCGTTGGATATTTGGATTCCAGCGACGACGGGTCTTGCGCATTGAGTGGGAGACCTTGTTGCCGAAGCTAGGACCTTTGCCGCAGATATCGCAGTTTGAGGACACGGATTTACTCCCTTGAATCAATTTAAATTACGGGTTTCGCAATAAGTCGCAAAGATTACCCCGTCTACACGGAGATTGGCTAATCCACGCGAGAAGATAGCCCTATGGCAAGACTCTCAGATCGACTCAAAGGGATCATCGGCGACCGCACCGCCAACGCCCTTTTGAAGGTTTTTGGGATGGAGACCCTTGAAGACCTGCTGCGCCATTATCCAAGGCGGTATGCAGTTCGTGGCGAGTTCTCTGATATCTCAGGGTTGCTAGAAGGTGATGAAGTTACGGTTTTAGCAGAGATTGCAGCTGTAAAGGTACGGCGGGCAAATGGTCGCAATATTCTTGAAGTCAATGTAACCGACGGCAGCGCGGTCATGTCACTTACCTTCTTCAATCAGCCCTGGCGTGAGAAAGAGTTAAAGATTGGCAAGACTGGAATGTTTGCCGGAAAAGTTGGATCCTTTAATGGCAAACGCCAACTCTCGCATCCTGACTACCAATTAATTCCAGATGGTGATGATGTTGATTCAGCGCTCGCAGGTTTTGCTGGAAAATTTTTACCGGTCTATCCTGCAGGTGGAAAGATGCCATCTTGGAAGATCTCACAATGCATTGATCTAGTTTTGGATTCGCTAGATGAGGTGAGTGATTATTTGCCTGGCGAAGTTCTTACACAATTTGATTATCCAAGCCTAATTGATGCATTTAAAAATATTCATAAACCCGAATCGCTAGAAGATGCCCAGCTGGCCCGAGAGCGTCTAACCTTCGATGAAGCAATCCTTCTACAATTGCTACTTGCCCAGCGCCGTGCTGAATTAAAGAGCCTTACAGCAACTCCTAGAAAGATTTCAACAGATGGCTTAGTTAGTACATTTGAATCTCGCTTACCATTTGAATTCACTGATGGACAGCGTGAGATTAATGAAGAGATTTCCAAAGATATGCAGGAGCCACATCCGATGCATCGGTTATTGCAAGGTGAAGTAGGTTCAGGAAAGACGGTAATTGCGCTCAGGGCGATGCTCTCTGTAATTGAATCTGGTGGCCAGGCCGCGCTCTTGGCGCCAACTGAAGTTCTAGCGGTTCAACATTTCAAAACAATTTCAAAATTACTAGGAGAGTTAGCTAATGCTGGGACTTTGCAAGGAACGGGTGAGGGCACGCAAATCGCGCTACTTACTGGCTCACTAAATACCGCTCAGAGACGTGAAGCGCTAGGCAAAATTGCTAATGGCGAGGCAGGGCTAGTTATTGGAACTCATGCGCTTATAAGTGAGGGAGTTGAGTTTCATGACTTGGCGCTAGTTGTAGTAGATGAGCAACATAGATTCGGTGTTGAGCAACGAGATGCGCTGCGGATGAAGGCCGATAAGCCTGCGCACTTGCTCGTAATGACGGCAACGCCAATTCCGAGAACTGTAGCTATGACGATATTTGGTGACTTAGATCTTTCAACTCTGCGCGAACTGCCAGGCGGACGCTCCCCAATTACTACACATGTAATTCCAGTTCGAGAGAAGCCGCATTTTTTGGATCGAGCATGGGAGCGGATCAAAGAGGAGGTCGCAAAGGGGCATCAGGCATATATCGTGGCGCCAAGAATTTCAGATAGTGGCGATGAGGAAGGTTCTTCAACAAAAGTAAAGATTTCAGCGGCGGATATCGCAATGGCTAAATTGATGGGCGATGAAGAATTTAGTGATGAGATTTCTAATTATGAAATCGCTGGCGATGCGAAGATGACTAGCGTCGAGGTACTTGCGCCGATGTTAGCCACCGGGGCTTTAAAGGGTTTGCGACTTGCGCCGCTACATGGTCGTCAGAGTTCAGAATTAAAGGATGAGACCATGAGTGCATTTGCAAATGGTGAGACCGATGTTCTTGTTTCAACAACTGTAATTGAAGTTGGAGTTGATGTTGCAAATGCCTCGGTGATGGTAATCATGGATGCTGATCGTTTCGGAGTCTCGCAGTTGCATCAACTACGTGGACGTGTAGGACGTGGCAGCACTCCTGGATTATGTTTATTGGTATCAGGGGCCGAACAAGATTCACCTGCTATGGCTCGACTAATTGCAGTTGCAGGCACGTTGGATGGCTTTGAACTTTCGAGAATTGATTTAGATCAAAGGCGAGAGGGCGATGTTCTGGGCCGAGCTCAGTCCGGAACAAAGTCACATCTGCGCTTACTTCGAGTCTTGCGCGATGAAGATTTAATCGATCAAGCAAGAGAAGTGGCTACGAAATTGATAAGTCAGGATCCAAAACTTGAAGCCCACAGCGAACTAGCGGCTCAGGTAAAGCTTCTGCGGGCGCAAGAGCGCTCGGCTTTCTTGGATAAGGGGTAGCGCGTTACCTTTAGCCAATGAGAATAATTGCGGGAAGTGCTAAAGGTAAAACTTTATTCTCGCCAACTGGCAAGACTAGGCCAACATCTGATCGAGCTCGTGAGGGGCTCTTCTCCTCCCTAGAGTCAGAATTTGGTTCGATATCAGAGTTAAATTTCTTAGATCTCTTCTCTGGCTCTGGAGCTGTGGGCGTTGAAGCGCTATCGCGCGGGGCAGCAAGTGTTTATAGCATCGAAGATCATGCACCAACTTCGGCTATTGCAAATAAGAATTTTGCCTTGGTCACAAATACAACTGGAAAATTTAGTGTAGTTTCAACTACGGCTGAGCGCTTTGTTGCCTCACCACATCAAATATCATTTGACATAATTTTTCTAGATCCGCCTTATGAAATTTCAAATGAGAATATTGAGTCAATTTTAATCGGTATAAATGCCAATAATTTATTGAAGCGAAATGGAATTGTGGCCATCGAACGGGAAACTAGGAGGCAGCCATTTACCTGGCCAGAGCCATTTATCGGGGAGAAAGTCCGTTCATATGGTCAGGGAAGTATCTTCTATGGTGGCTACTCTGCTAGCGTTTTGCCGTGAAACGAGTCGTAAGTCCAGGATCCTTTGATCCCATTACTTTTGGACACTTAGATATTATCGAACGGGCCAGCTCGCTCTTCGATGAAGTTGTAATTGCCGTGATGGTAAATCAGACAAAGAAGACGCTATTTACCGTCGAAGAGCGAATCGCTATGACTAAAGAGGTCACCTCAAAGTATCCAAATGTTAAGGTCGATTCTTGGTCAGGCCTATTGGTGGATTACTGCAAGAAGAATGAGATTCCAATAATCGTGAAGGGGCTGCGAGCAGTTACAGACTTTGATTATGAGCTACAGATGTCACAAGTAAATTTGCAATTACAAGGGGTTGAGACGCTCTTTATCTCAACCGCTCCTGCCCACTCGTTCTTATCATCATCTCTCGTAAAAGAGATTGCAAGCTACGGTGGAGATGTATCTAGTTATATTCCGGAAATACTCTTAGCGCGATTGCAAGATCGCCTGGCTGGAAAGTAAGGAGAGATAAATGGAAGTTGTTGAACGAATTGAGAGTGCAATTTTGATGGTCGCAGAAGCTAGAGGTGTTCCGCTATCAGCTAGCTGCGTTGTGCATCGCGGCGAGTTGCTTGAATTATTAGATAACGCGCGCACCTCCTTTCCCGGTGATTTAGATAGGGCCCAACAGATATTGCATGAGCAAGATTTTGTTATTGAAAATGCAAGAGTTCAGGCAGATCAAATAATTGCTCATGCCCGCGAAGAGGTAGAGTCGATGATTTCGCAGACCGAAATTGTTGCTGCAGCTAAAAAAGAGGCGAAACGTATTCTTGTCCAAGGAGAAGAAGATGCTGTAAGTCAACAGAATGAGATTGATGCCTACGTTGACTCACGTCTGGCAACCCTTGAAGTTATTCTTCATAAAACAATGGATGTGGTAAATCGTGGCCGCGATCAATTAGCAGGTGTTGATGCAAAGTCTGCACTCTCTGAATTGGGCGACAAGTAATTTCAAATGAGCAAGAACCCCTTCCTCTTTAATACTCATGATCTCCCAAGGCGCCCAGGTGAGATGCGAGAGTACGAACTGACCTTTGAAGAGCACGAGGTTCTAGGATTCGATGTTCTAGCAATTGCCAAAGATGAACCAATTGATATTGATATTCGAATCGAATCAGTAGCTGAGGGGATTCTTGCAACAGCAAGAGTTCAGACCGAAGCGAGCGGAGAGTGCGGTAGGTGTTTAGACCCGGTCTTTTATGAAGTAGATCAGAATTTTCAAGAGCTTTATGAGTATGTTGAAGATCCGAGACAGGCCCGTAAAAAAAATAAGCCTGGCAAGCACCGGCCCCAAAAGAGCGAAGCTGAGGATCTAGATGAGGATTTAGTACGCCAGATGGAGGGCGAACTAATAGATCTAGATGGTCCTATCCGGGATGCAATTATTTTGAATCTCCCGATAAATCCACTCTGTGCCCCTGACTGCCTTGGACTCTGCCCGGACTGTGGAGTTAAATGGAGCGAACTTCCCGAGAGCCACGAGCATGCGCCATCAGATATTCGCTGGGCTGGCCTAGAGAATTGGACCAACCTCTAGATTTAAAGGGGGGAGCCACCAGGATCTAGCAGGCGCGTTTTTGAATCTGGGTGAGTTTGGGGGATACTTATACCTTCAGCAATTCATCATTAATTAATGAATTTATTAGTCAAAAGGGGTGCCCAAAGTGCCAGTACCAAAGCGAAAGATGTCTCGCTCCCGCACTCGTCATCGTCGTAGCGCATGGAAGACAACGCCTGCCGCAATCTCAAACTGCGCACAGTGCCAACAACCAAAGTTGCAACACACTGCTTGCCCAACTTGTGGAACATATAATTCACGTCAAGTTGTAGAGGTTTAATCTGTTTGAACGTTTGAATGCATCACTTGGGACTTCGGTTTCAAGTGAACTGCTTGAACTCGCCTTAACTCATAGATCCTTTGCTTATGAATCTGGTGGGATACCAACAAATGAACGCCTTGAATTTTTAGGCGATAGCGTCCTCGGCTTAATTGTTACTGAAGAGCTCTATACAAAATTTCCAGAGTTGGATGAATCCAGGCTCTCACCACTTCGCTCCGGTGTTGTGAACATGCGCGCTCTTGCCCAAATTGCAAGAGAGTTAGAACTTGGCCAGTATCTTCGCATTGGTAAAGGCGAGGAGGCCACAGGTGGCCGCGATAAGAATTCGATTCTCGCAGATTCGCTAGAAGCTTTGGTAGGTGCAATTTATTTAGATAAGGGCTTTGCTACAACACAAGAAGTTATTCTCAATTGGTTTAGACCAACCATAGAATCTGCAAACGCTCAGGGCTTGGGCCTAGATGGAAAGACGGCGCTTCAAGAGCTCTGTGCTGCAAAAGGTTTAAGTACTCCAGATTATGAAGTTAAAGAATCTGGCCCAGATCACGATAAGAGTTTTACTGCAATAGCCATAGTTTCTGGTGAAAAATTTGAAATTGGCGAAGGTAAGTCAAAGCGCGAAGCCGAGCAGGCAGCCGCAAAACTTGCCTACGATAAGTTGAATGCCAGAACTTCCTGAAGTAGAAACTGTTAGACTTGGGCTTGCCGAACATGTAGTTGGTAAGAAATTTAAAGAGATACAAGTCCTTCACCATAGAGCCACATCACCTAAATCAATGGCGGCGCTAGAGTCACTCAGAGGCGCTCGAATTGAAGAGGTTTCAAGGCGGGGAAAGTTCTTATGGTTTATCTTGGATCGTCCAGAAATACTTGCCGGACATCTTGGGATGAGTGGGCAATTTTTAATTCAACCAAAGGGCGCCCCAGATGAGCGCCATCTTCGAGTTCGATTTAAGCTCGGTAGGCAGGAACTTCGATTTATAGATCAACGTACCTTTGGGTGGCTAAGTGTTGAATCAAGTATTTCCGGGCGGCCCTCATGTGTTGAACATATTGCGCCAGATCCATTTGATAAGAACTTTGATATTGAAGCAACCATCTCTAGATTTAGAAAGAAGCGAACTGAAATTAAGCGAGCGCTCTTGGACCAGGGCGTCATGAGCGGAGTAGGAAATATCTATGCTGATGAAGCGCTGTGGCGCAGCAAGATTCACCCAGAGACAAGAACTGAGAAGTTAAAGGAAAGTCGAATTGGTGAGTTGATTCAAAGTGCAACAGATGTAATGTCGCAGGCGCTAAGTGTTGGCGGAACATCATTTGATGAGCTCTATATAAATGTAAATGGCCAGAGTGGTTATTTCGAGCGCTCCCTTGCCGTTTATGGCCGAGAGGGCGAGAGCTGCCCAAGGTGCGGGAGCCAAATCAGAAGGATCTCTTTTGCCAATAGATCTTCACATTTTTGCCCAAAATGTCAGCCCACACCGCGCGCGAGCGGAAATCGGTAACCCCTTTTCCGATAGGTTTCGCCTGTGTATTTAAAGAGTATGACCCTCAAAGGATTCAAGTCCTTTGCCTCCTCAACCTCGCTCAATTTTGAGCCTGGGATTACTTGCGTGGTGGGTCCAAATGGCTCTGGAAAATCAAATGTTGTAGATGCCCTCTCCTGGGTAATGGGCGAACAGGGAGCTAAGTCTCTGCGTGGCGGAAAGATGGAAGATGTAATTTTTGCTGGCACATCAGGACGTGCCCCACTCGGGCGAGCTGAGGTTTCGGTAACGATTGATAATACAGATGGCGCATTACCGATCGATTTCACAGAAGTGAGAATTTCAAGAATTCTCTTTAGAAATGGTGCAAGTGAATATCAGTTAAATGGTGATACCACCAGGCTTTTAGATATTCAGGAGTTATTAAGCGATTCGGGTATTGGCCGCGAAATGCACGTCATTGTTGGGCAAGGGCAGTTAGATGCAATTTTATTAGCTAACCCCGAAGAGCGCCGGGGATTTATTGAAGAAGCAGCCGGTGTTCTAAAACACCGAAAGCGCAAAGAGAAGGCGATTCGCAAACTCGATTCTATGACGGCAAATCTTGCACGTATTCAAGATTTAACTGTTGAACTTCGCCGCCAATTAAAACCACTTGGCAAGCAGGCAGAAGTCGCGCGTAAGGCTTCAACAATTCAATCCGATGTCCGTGACTCAAGATTGCGACTTTTGGCTGATGATTTATTGCAGATGCGTTCAACTGTGGATGCAGAGGTTGCAGATGAGTCTGCGCTACGTGCTCGCAGAGATGAAGTAGAAGCTGCTTTAAATAAAGCTAGAGCCCGAGAAGAAGAGATTGATAGAACATCGCTCATTGAAAATCCATTACTGGTTAGGGCGCAAGAAAATTATTATCAACTGACAGCGCAGCGCGAAAAATTCCGTGGAATACAGAATCTCGCATCAGAGCGCGCTCGCTTCCTATCAGAAGATGCCGATGAGGCTCGTGCAAGTGGCCGCGATCCTGAGAGTATGGATTTAGAAGCAAATACGTTGCGCGGTGAAGAGCGAGGGCTTCGCGGTGAAGTTGAACAAGCAGGTGCCAAGTTATTAACTCTTTCCAGTGAATTAAAAGGTTTGGAAGCTAATTTAACTGGGGAAGAAAATAGTGTTTCTGCTGCCCTTCGTGCGATAGCTGATCAACGTGAAGGAACTGCTCGCCAAGAGGGCCATATCAATGGACTCAAATCGCGAATTGATGCAACTAATGCCGAGATCGCAAGACTTACGAAGTCAAAGAATGAAGCAGAAATTCGACTAAGAACTTTTCAGGAAGAGTTCGCTCTTTTAGAAGTTCAAATTGCCTCAGTTGATTCAAATGAACCTGGTTTAGATTCAGATTTCGAAAGCGCGAAGGCAGCGCTAGCTAGCGCAAAGAGTGAATTGGTTGGTCTAGAAGAGTTAGAGAGTCAAGCACAACGAGAGCGTTCTGGTATTGACGGAAGGCTGCGTGCGCTACAAGAGAGCCTGGTTGCCCGAGATGGTTCTGGTTTTGTGCTTTCAAGTGCGACAAAAAATCGAGGCCGGCTCTCATCTTTAATTACCGTAGCACCTGGCTGGGAGGCAGCAGTAGCTGCAGCTCTTGGGCCACTTGCAGATTCAGTAGTTGTCTCAGATGTTTCATCCGCAGTCTCTGCGCTGACAATGTTAAAGCGGGAAAGCGCTGGCCAATCTGAACTTTTAGTTATCGATGGCGATAGCGGTTTTACCGCCTCAAATAGAACACCGCCAAACGGCTTTACCTCACTTGCAACCTTGGTGACATCTAGTGAAGTTTCTGGCGCTATCTCATCGCTGCTCTCAGGTTTTGTTGCGGTAGAAGATTTAGCAGAGGCAGAGCGGGCACTTAGCGCTGATCCGTCAGTTATCGCAATTACTCGAGATGGTGATGTCCTAAGTCGAATCCGAGCTCGCGGTGGCTCTAGCGCCCAAAATTCTGCAATTGAAATTTCGGCTTTAATCGAGCGGACCGAGAGTCAATTACAAGAGATTACAAATAATTGTGATCGAATAAAATTTGAATTGGTTCGTGCAAATGAGAGCCTTGCATCCTGCGCCAATATCCATGAATTAGCCTTGGCAAAATTAAATGAATCTGATGCAAAAATATCTGGTCTTGCCGAGCAGATGGCTGTTTCTGGACAGAATGTAAAGAATGCACAATCTGAGGTAGAGCGCACGATGGCATCACTAGTTGAGGCCAATACTCAGCGCGCATCAGATGAATCCGATTTAGGTGCGGCGATAACTCAATTTGAATCCCACCAGGCACCAGCAGATCCAGATTTAACTCACCTTGAAGATCTTCGTTCAAAAGTATCAGCATCAAGATCTTCTGAAGTTGAGGCCAGACTTATTTTGCGTACTTTAGAAGAGAGAGTTACCGCGCTATCAGCCAGGGCAAGTGCTCTTGAAACTGCCGCTCAAAATGAACGCGATTTAGCAACCAGAGCTGTAAGCCGCCGCGAAAGTCGCGCGCAAGCTGCCCTCACCGCCCAAGGTGTCGCCGATGCTTCATATGAAGCTTTAATTCAAATTGAATCATCAATTGCAAAAGCAGCAACAGAGCGCGAGCGGTTAGAAACTTTAAGAGCAGAGCGAGAGAGTGAGATCCTTGCACTTCGCATTACAAGTCGCGAGCTAACATCTGAATTAGATGCACTTACCTCTAGCGTTCATAAAGATGAGATTGCCCGCGCAGAGCAACGCCTTAGAATCGAAGCGCTTGAACAGAGAGCGGTTGAAGAGCTTGGCGTAGATGTGCATACGTTAGTAAATGAGTATGGCCCAGCAAATGATGTACCTACATTTGTTGACGATGAAGAAGGAAATTTTGTACCGGGAGATCTAATTCCATATCGCAGAGACCAGCAAGAGAAGAGGCTGGCCCAGGCTGAGCGTTCATTGACCCTGCTTGGAAAAATTAACCCGCTCGCCTTAGAAGAGTATTCATCTCTTGAAGAGCGTCTTCGTTACTTAGCCGAGCAACTTGAAGATTTGAAGAAGACTAAGCGAGATCTGCTAGAGATTATCAAAGAGGTTGACGATAAAGTTCAACAGATTTTTAAAGAGGCTTTTGACGACACTGCCCGTGAGTTTGAATTGATATTTGCCCGGCTATTTCCAGGAGGAGATGGCAGGCTGATTATGACTAATCCTGACGATTTGACTACGGCTGGCGTAGATGTCGAAGCCAGGCCACCAGGTAAGCGAGTAAAGCGGCTCTCACTTCTATCTGGCGGTGAGCGTTCACTAGTTGCAGTTGCACTTTTGATCGCAATCTTTAAAGCTCGCCCAAGTCCATTTTATGTAATGGATGAGGTTGAAGCAGCGCTAGATGATACGAACTTAGGTCGATTGCTCGGCGTCTTTGAAGAGCTGCGAGAAAAATCACAGTTAATTATCATCACCCACCAGAGGCGCACAATGGAGATTGCAGATTCGCTCTACGGTGTAACCATGCGCGGAGACGGCGTCTCTGAAGTTATTTCACAGCGAATCCGCGAATCTGAAAGTGCAAACTAGTTTCACTAGTCTTCACTAGTACCAACTAGATTCTAGCCATGGCGCTCTTTAGCAAACTCTTCGCCAAAATTCGCGGTGAGAGCTCTTCTGGTGATTGGGATGAGATCAGGCAGGCACTCATTGCTGCTGATTTAGGTGCCACAAATGCTGATGAGATTATAGAGATTGCTAAGAAAGCTAAGAGCGATGAGATTGATATGGCAATTATTGACACGCTAACGACTTGGCTAAGTCAGCGAGATCGTAACCTTGCCCAACACTTAGGACGCACCACTACTCTGATGATTGTTGGGGTAAATGGAACAGGTAAAACAACTTCGAGTGCGAAGCTTGTTTCTTATCTTAAACAAGAAGGCAGGTCATTAATTCTTGCGGCAGCCGATACCTTCCGCGCAGCAGCCGTTGAGCAGTTACAGACATGGGGTCAGAGGTTGGATATTGAAGTTGTCTCAGGAGTTTTGAGCGCTGATCCGGCATCAGTTGCTTTTGATGCTGCCACACGTGCCGGGGCCGGAGAATTTGATTACCTAATTATTGATACAGCTGGAAGATTACACACTAATTCAGGGCTAATGGATGAACTAGGGAAAGTCAGAAGAGTAGTTGAGAAGATAATGCCGATCGATGAAGTCTTATTAGTTGTAGATGCGACGACAGGTCAGAACGGAATTCGCCAGGCGAAAGCCTTTATTCAGAGCGTTGCAGTTACAGGGTTGATTCTGACCAAGATGGATGGCTCGGCCAAAGGTGGAGTTGCCCTGGCCATTGAGCGCGAAACCGGGGTTCCAATCAAATTCATTGGGACCGGGGAGAGCGCGCAAGATTTGGAGCTCTTTGATGCCTCCAGCTACCTACGCGGCCTATTTCAAGATTTGTAACCAATTTGTAACAAAAGGCTCAAAGCTTTCATCAATTTGTAATCCAAGAAAGAGCCATCTGTAACCCGCTTCCACCAATCTATCGCCATCTCAACGTTGAGGCCTATACGTGAAAGAGGTTTGTAATGGAAGAAGTCGTTATCAATTCTGGTGACACAGCTTGGATGCTTATAAGTACAGGACTTGTAACTTTAATGATCCCAGGCTTGGCACTTTTTTACGGTGGAATGGTTCGAGTAAAGAGCGTTCTAAATATGATGATGATGTCATTTGGCGCACTCGCAATAGTTTTCGTGCTCTGGATTGTCGTTGGTTTCTCAATGGTCTTTGGCGATTCACTTGGTGGAAATGGCTTAGTTGGTGATCCAACTCAGTTCTTATTCTTAAATGGCTTAGATAATCCTGATGCCGCCATTGGAACAATACCTGCTGTCGTGTTTATCGCCTTCCAAGGTATCTTCGCAGCAATAACAGTTGCGCTGATTTCAGGTTCAATTGCCGATCGCGCAAAGTTTGGCTCTTGGATGGTCTTTGCTGCAATTTGGTCTGTACTCGTTTACTTCCCAGTTGCACACTGGGTATTTGCCTTCGATGACTTTGTCTCAATGACCGGTGGTTGGATTGCAAATGATCTTGGCGCAATTGACTTTGCAGGTGGCACCGCAGTACACATTAATGCTGGCGCCGCTGGATTAGCCCTAGCAATTATTCTTGGAAAGCGAGTCGGTTGGCGTAGAGAGGCAATGCGTCCACATTCACTTCCACTTGTAATGCTCGGAGCAGCGCTTCTCTGGTTTGGTTGGTTTGGCTTTAATGCTGGATCTGCAGTTGGATCTAATGGAACTGCCGGGCTAGCACTGCTAAATACGATCGGTGCAACAGTTGCCGCAGTACTGGCCTGGTTGCTAGTAGAGAAGATTCGTGACGGACATGCAACAAGTCTTGGCGCCGCATCAGGCGTTGTGGCAGGCCTTGTAGCAATAACTCCAGCATGCGCAGCAGTAGATGCAAGCGGTGCGCTAATTGTTGGCGCTCTTGCTGGTGTTCTATGTTCGCTATCAGTTGGCCTAAAGTTCAAGCTTGGCATCGATGATTCACTTGATGTTGTCGCAGTTCACCTAGTTGGTGGAATTGTTGGAACGTTGATGATTGGAGTCGTTGGAGTCGATGTTGGACTATTTAACGGTGGTGGAACTGATCAACTAATAAAGCAGATTATCGGCGCAGGTGCGGTGCTTGGATATTCCTTCATTGCAACCCTGATAATTGGTTATGCGTTAGATAAGACAATTGGCTTGCGAGTTAGCAGAGAGGTTGAAGTCGAAGGAATCGACCTTAAGCTGCATGCTGAATCTGCCTATGAAACCTATAGCTCTTCAAGAGGAGGATCATCGATATGAAACTAATTACCGCGATCATCAAGCCATTTAAGTTAGATGATGTTAAGGAGGCGCTAACTGCCTTTGGCATCACAGGAATGACCGTTTCGGAGGCAAGTGGTTTTGGGCGCCAAGGTGGACATACAGAGGTCTATCGAGGTGCTGAGTACACAGTAGATCTGATTCCTAAAATTCGTCTAGAAGTATTAGTCGATGGCAGTGAAGCAGACAAAGTAATCGATGTAATCGTCAAGGCAGCATCTACAGGTGCAATTGGTGATGGGAAGGTCTGGTCCTCTCCAGTTGACAACATAGTTCGAGTCCGCACTGGAGAGCGCGGAACCGATGCAATCTAAGTTATCTAGATAATTTAAATTCTAGATATAAAGATATAAAAGTTAATAGCGGTAAGTAGAATAACTCCGTGGGAACCCGTGAGCGTCGTGATCGATCAAATAAGTTTGATCACGAGCTCCGGGTTCTTTTTTCTAATTGCGCTAATGAGCACCTTCAAAAACCAACGAGCCTCTGCCTGACCGCTGTTGGGGGATATGGTCGAGGTGAGCTTGCACCGGGCTCTGATTTGGATATTTTAATTCTCCACGATGGCTTCGAATCGCAAGGAGCAATTTCAAACTTTGTAAATAGTTTTCTCTACCCACTCTGGGATCGCGGTATATCAATCGATCATTCGATTCGAACCAGAAGTCAGACAAGAGAAATTGCGCGGAGTGATATCAGGGTTGGGCTCGGATTATTGGATATTCGCTTCATTGCTGGTAATGAAGATCTTCACTCTGACGTATCTAGTGATGCAATTGAAAGTTGGCATAAGGGAAGGGATGGCTTCTTACCTCAACTTAGAAAATCTATTCAAGAGCGCGAAGCTCGCTTTGGTGAATTAGCCTTTCTGCTCGAACCAGACTTAAAAGAGGCGAGAGGTGGACTGCGAGATATAAATGCAATAAGAGCAATTGAAAAATCGGGAGTAGTTACAGTTTCATTGGCTCGATTGGCTGAGTCTGAAGCGTTACTTTCAAATGTTCGAGATGTTCTCCATGGCGATAAGAAGAGAGCTCGAGATCAGTTACTCCTTACAGAACAAGATCGAATTGCAAAGATAATGTCCTTCAAAGATGCTGATGAGTTGATGGGCGAAATAGCAAAGGCCGCAAGAGCCGTTGATTACTTGATGGATTTAACCTGGCACCGAATTGAATCAGCGAAGAAAGGTTGGTTCAATAAATCAAAGTCTGAACAGATCGGTAAAGGGCTAATTGTTCTTAACTCTGAAGTTACTATCGAGAAAAACTATGAAATTTCATCAGATCCTGGAATTGGTTTTCGAGCCGCCGCAACTGCAGCCCAGCGCGGTCTTCCACTTGCAATAGATGCCTGTATTCTGCTCGCCGAAAACTTTACTCCACTTCCAAATCCTTGGCCGAAGTCAGTTCTAGATGATCTAGTCTCATTAATTGGTGCAGGTAATTCAATGATTCGAGTCTTTGAAGCACTCGACCAAGAAGGGCTAGTTGAGAAGTGGATTCCAGAGTGGTCTCATATCCGATTCTTGCCACAGCGAAATGTCTTGCATCGGCATACAGTTGATCGCCATATGTTAGAAACAGCGGTGCGCGCAGCAGCGCTGACCAGAACAGTAAAGCGCCCAGATATTCTCTTAGTTGCAGCGCTATTTCATGATATCGGCAAGGGATATCCAAAGAGAGATCACTCAGAATATGGTGAGGAGCTCATGAAGCCATTAGCAGAGCGCCTGGGATTTTCTAAGGTTGATACTGAACAGATTGCCCTGCTAGTGCGAGAGCATCTGCTTCTTTCTGCGGTTGCAACTCGCAGAGATTTAGATGACCCAGCAACACTTAATTTTGTCATCAGAAAAATTGGTGACCCAGAATTGCTACAACTATTACATTCGCTAAGTATCTCTGACGGTGAGGCCACTGGGCATGCAGCTTGGAGTGATTGGAAAGCTAAATTGGTCTCAAATTTAGTTGAAAAATGTCTTTCCGTAATGGCGGGCGTTAAACCTGTGTCACAGCCAGATTTAATTCCGAGCGGTGAACTTAGCGCAGAAATCGAAGTCACTATCGCTAAAAGTAGCGAAAATACCGATGGCTTAGAGATATCAATTATTGCCCGCGACCAGAGTGGCCTGCTCTCTGCTGTGGCAGGCGTAATGACAATTTCACGGCTAAATGTTCGATCAGCAAAAACCAGAACTACAAATAATATTGCGATGATGCGCTGGCAAGTTGAGCCAGATGCTAATACCGAAGTTCCCAGTGTCGAAAAATTAGTGGCACTTATAGAGAAGGTTTTAAGTGGAGAGAGTGACTTAGCGAGCAAAATCGAGGAGCGAATAAATAATCATCGAAATTACCCCGGAATCCCAACCCCACCACCATTAGTGATTGCCGCAAATGACCTTGCTACGAATGCCACCATAATCGAGGTACGTATGCATGATCGCCCTGGAATTCTCTATAGCGTCACTAGAGCAATTTCGCGCTTTGGTGTCGATATCAAATCTGCAATTGTCTCCACCCTTGGCGCAGAGGCATTTGACACCTTATATGTGACAGATTTCGCAGGAGAACCACTTTCTAGTGAGCGGGCACAGTTACTTGCCACCAAGGTTGAAAATATTTTAATCACCCACCTTTAACTAGTAATCTCCAGCCATGTTCGAATCGCTCTCTACTAAATTCCAAGGGGCATTTGCCTCACTTCGAAGTAAAGGTCGCCTTAAGGCCTCGGATATAGATGAGATATTGGTAGATATTAAGAGTGCACTTCTGGATTCAGATGTAGCAATTTCGGTTGTAGATAGC
>ERZ889217.987-NODE-987-length-15594-cov-11.048073_pt1 | contig 15594 bp, 18 predicted proteins | sample MGYA00521098_ERZ889217 | MGnify/ENA primary metagenome ERZ889217 (study PRJEB32303, sample SAMEA104408613) | aquatic metagenome | biome: Brackish water; feature: Pelagic; material: water | place: Baltic Sea | collected 2014-06-10T22:04:00 | depth 2,362 m ...
CCACGCGCGGCGGCAGGGCCAAGTCCAAGCCTAGCTTGGTCGCTTCCGCGTCCGGATCCCGCGGGAAGCGAGGCGCTTGGCCACGGCCGAGCCGAACCCGTTGGCTCCGCCGGTAATCAATGCGCATTGTCCGGACCATCCAGATGAATCATGCTCGGGTGTTTGTGTCATGCGGTCGATTAATCTGTCGATTGCCATGGGTTGAGGTTGCTATCAAGAAGCTCGGATACCGGGCAGAGACCGATGGAAGGTGAATGCGGTGGTGGAGGAGGTTTCCATATGCAGATTGTTCGCCTCTATCGCAAAAGGGTGAACCCGCCGTCGATGTCATAAGCCGATCCCGTGATGAACGCAGCTTCATCCGAGGCAAGAAAGGCAATGAGGGCGGCGACTTCCTCGGGACGGCCCATGCGGCCGATCGGCTGGCCGGCGGCCAGCTTTGCGAACATCTCCGCTTCCTTCCCCGGGTAGTTCTTGGCGAGAAACCCGTCGACAAAAGGTGTGTGCACACGGGCCGGGCAGACACAGTTGCAGCGGATGCCTTTGCTCACGAAATCGCGTGCCACGGACAGTGTCATGGCCAGAACAGCCCCCTTGGTCATGCTGTAGGCAAAGCGGTCGGCGATCCCGACCTTCGACGCGATCGAGGCAAGATTGACAATGCTTCCCGTGCCGAACCTTTCCATCAGTGCCACGCCAAAGTGCAGGCAATGATAAGCCCCCAGAATATTCACGCGGTAGAGGCGCTCGATGTCCTCGGGTTGCGCGGCCAAGACGTTGCCCACATGGGCCACGCCGGCATTGTTGACGAGCACATCCAAACGCGGCAGGCGAGCGAAGGCCACCCGGACGGACTCGGTATCCGCCACGTCGACGGAGAGGACCGTTCCTTTGCCCCCGGCTTCGCCGATAAGCCGCAACGTCTCCTCACCCGCTTCGCCGGAAATTTCCATCACCACCACATCGGCACCCTCAGCTGCGAAACGGAGCGCGATGGCTCGTCCGATACCGGAACCGGCGCCGGTCACCGCGGCAATCTTCCCTTCGAATTTCTTATTCATGTCAGTTTGTACAATACGTGTGCGTTAGCAGAAAAAATGTTCGCTTGCTCGTCCACAGAGAGACCAACCAGCATCTTCCGAGTCAGGGCGCACCATTGTGCCAAGCCCGATCCCAAGTTGACCACCGGCCAGTCCCCGCCCCAGACCAGACGCTCCGGCCCGAAAGATTCCAGCATCGTGTCGACGTAACAGCGCAGGCCGTCCTCTGTCCGCTGCCCTTCGGCGGCATACGTCGTGAGTCCGGAGATTTTCCCGTGCACGTTTGGCTCGGCGGCTATGGCGACGACCGCTCTTCGCCAAGCAAGAAAACCCTCCCCGTGCGGCGCGGCGTTGTGGGCAATGTCCGGCACTCCGCAGTGATCGAGAATAAAAACTGTTCCGGAACACGCACGCACGAGATCCAGCGCTATGCCCAGTTGCCTTTGCAGGACACAAAGATCGAAGGTCAGGCCACGGCGGCCAAGCCGCGTGACATCCGCACGAAAGCCGTCTGTCTGCGAGACGGCGTCCGCTTGGGTATGCAGCACGCGCCGGATTCCCTTGAGCTTCGGGTGCTCAAGCGCCTCTAAGTGTTCAGCGAAGCCGGCCGCACCAGGCCGTGCGGCTGCGATCACGCCCAGAATGCCGTTCGCGGGATCCCCTGCCAGTTCGCAGAAAAATCGCGCTTCGTTGCCGGACTGTCCTTCGTCGACATCGACCTCCATGAAAACCGCACCCTCGATGCCGCAACCGGCCGCCGCCGTGCGGTAATCGTCGAGGCGGAACGCACCTTGCAGCGCAGGCAGTTCCCTGGTCCACGGGTAACCGAGGCGGTCCGGGTAAAGCAGATGTTGGTGGGTGTCAATCATGGGTCTCCTTTCAGACAGGCGGCAAGCCGGCCTCGGCCCGGGCTTCGTTGATGTGGGCGCGCACGCCCTCGGCCAGGGGGCGCGGACGGAATCCGATTTCGGCGGCCAAGCGCTCACCGCAGATGTTGTCGACCAAAGGCGTGGGAGGTTTGTCTTCCTCGAATTCGATGCGGGCGTCCGGCAGCCACTGCCGCACGGTGCCGGCCAGCACGCGACCGCTGACCGATTCGCCCCCGGTGTTGTAGGCGAAATGCGAAATTTTGTCCTTCAGCACCAAGAGCACCATCTGCTCGGCGCAATCGTCCTTGTAGATCCAGCAATCGCGCGTCGCGGCGGGGAAAGGCATGATCACCGGCTCGCCCACGGCGGGACGCGAGGCGAAATGCTCGGACCAGAGAACCGAGCTGCGCTTGCGCCCGTGGCCGAAGACCACCGGCGGCCGCACGCAGGCGATGTCCACCCCCCGGTCGCGCACGTAGCGCTGTCCGACAAATTCATTCAGCACCTTCATGACCCCGTAGGTGAAATGATGATGCCCGGGGGCGCAGCCCTCGTCTTCCTTGATGGCATGGTCGGGCGGACCGAAAACATCCTGGCGGGCCCCGTAGTAAGTCTCGCTGCTGGCGAAGACCAACCGGTGGAGTCCGTGCACCGCGGCGGCCTCGAACATCACGGCCATGCCGTAGATGTTGACCATGGCCCCGCGCCGCTGGTCTTTTTCAACGTCCGGGTTCATCAGGTAGGCCAGGTGGATGCAGTGCGTGATTGGCGGCGAACCGCCGAGCAGGCGCATGACCGCGGGCTCGTCGCTGACATCAAGTCGGACAAAGGTCAGCGGGGCCTGCGATCCGCACTCGGTGCGCAAGCGGGCCTCGACCTCGGGGTCCGGACGGGCGTCGGCCGCCGTGATGCGAACGCCGTGCGCAGCGAGACGAGCCACCACGCGCGAACCGAGGAAGCCGGTCGCACCGGTGACGAGAACATGGGGAGTTGGTGTGCTCATGGGTGGCATCGGCCGCCGCTCAGGCGCCGCCGTGTTTCTTGCGGAAGTGGTGGGAGGCCTCGACGAGGCGGCCGAGTTTGGCGTGGGTGATGTCGAGCGGGACGTGCCCGAAGCCGCATTCGCTGGTCAGCACGAGGCGCTCGGGCGGGAAATGCTCCAGAGCAGGCTGGACCCGGCGCCAGACTTCATCGACCGATTCCAATGCGTCGCTGCGCTGGTCGATGACGCCGAGCGCGAGATCGCCCTGGAATTTCCAATCCTTCCACAAATCCATGAGGTCGTAGGAGAGCGTGCAGTGCTCCAAGGAGACCTCGTCGATTTTGACCGTGGAGAAGGCCGGCACGAGATCGGTGTATTTGGTGAAGTAGACGCGCTTGCGGCGCGGGTTGCCGCCGCAGACGTGGAGGCCGTAGCGCACGTGGTGTCCGAGTTCGTCCATCATTTCATTGAGGATCTCCGCCGACCACACGCTGTCCTGCGGCGATTCGGTCCACATCGGCTCGTCGAACTGGATGAAACGGCAACCGGCCTCGACCACCTCTTTCAATTCCTCGACGAGCACCTTGGCCCATGCGCGGCAAACGGCTTGGGCGTCGGGATAGAGATCGGGACGTTCGTTGACCGTGAAGCGCGTGATGACGTGCGGGCCGGTGACCGTCTGTTTGACCTCCACGCCGTCCGGCGCGGTCTCGCGGGCCAGTTTCCAATTGTGCGCGAGGTTGAAACGCGGGTTGGTGATTTCGCCGACGAGGCGCGGACACTCGATGGCGAAGCCGGCGCCGCCGAAGGTTTGCTGCACCATGTTGTCGAAAGTCACGCCGTCGACGCGTTTCTGGTAGAAGTAATACATGTTCTCGCGGTAGCCCTCGCCGTCGGTGATCATGTCGAGTCCGAGGTTGGCTTGGTCTTTGGCCGCCCAGCGGATGTAGTCGTCGACTTCCTTCTCGCCCCAGGTGGGACGTTTCATGGTGTCTGCGACGGATTCCGGCCGGGGATAGCTCCCGACCACGGTGTTGCGGAATGGGGTTTTCATGGATGTGTTGGTGGGTGTTGGGGTTTGGGGGATGGAAAATCAGTCGCGGAAAACCACGGTGCGCTCGCCGTGGACGAAGACACGCTCTTCGAGGTGGTAACGCAGGCCGCGGAAGAGGGCCAGGCGTTCGCAGTCTTGTCCGAGGCGCACGAGATCGGGCAACGAATGGAAATGCTCCACGCGCGTGACCTCCTGGTCGATGATCGGACCGGCATCGAGTTCCGCTGTGACGTAGTGACAAGTTGCGCCGATCAATTTGACCCCGCGTTGGTGCGCTTGGCGGTAGGGCTGCGCGCCGGCGAAGGCGGGCAGGAACGAGTGGTGGATGTTGATCATGCGTCCGGCCCACCGGGCGCAAAGGTCGGGCGGGACGATTTGCATGAAGCGGGCCAGCACGGCGACTTCGGTGCGCCACTCGTTGAGCTGGCGTTCGATGGCGGCGAAAGCGGAGGCGCGGGCGACCGGTTCCATCGGAAGGTGGACGAAGGGCACGCCTTCGCGCCGGGCCACCGGTTCGAGATCGCGGTGGTTGCCGATGACCCCGACGAGGTCCATGTCGAGATCGCCCGAGCGCCAGCGCCAGAGCAAATCGGCCAGACAGTGGCCTTCGCGGCTGACGAGGATCGCGGCACGCGGACGCGTGGTCCGCTCGCGCAGGGTCCATTCCGCTTCGAGCTTGGAGGCGCAGGATGTAAGATCTTCACGCAAAGTCTCCATCCCGGCAAAGCCGCCGACCGGCTGCAGGCGCAAACGGGTGAAGAACCATCCGGCTTCGTTGTCGGTGAACTGGTGGGCTTCGAGCAGATTGAGCGATCGTGCGGCGCAGAATCCGGTCACCTCGGCGAGCAACCCGACGCGGTCGGGGCAGGAGAGTTTGAGAAGGATTTCCGGATGGTTCATGACGCGAAACGGAACTCAGGAGCCGCGAACGACGGGGTTGGTCAGCTGTCCAATGCGTTCGATGTCGATCGTCACAGTGTCGCCGGGCTGCAGCCAGCGCGGCGGTTTGGCGGCCATGCCCACGCCGTGCGGCGTGCCCGTGAGGATGACCGTGCCAGCCGGCAGCGTGTTGCTCGCGCTGAGGAACTCGATGATCTGCGCCACGCTGAAAATCATGTCGTTGGTGTTCCAATCCTGCACGGCCGTCCCGTTGAGGAGGGTGCGTATGCCGAGCGTTTGCGGGTCGGGGATTTCGTCGGCGGTGACGAGGCACGGTCCGAGCGGACAGAAAGTGTCGAACGTTTTGCCGCGGCACCATTGGCCGCCGCCCCATTTCAACTGCCAGTCGCGGGCGGAGACATCGTTGCCGCAGGTGTAGCCGAGGACGTAGGACAGCGCGTCGGCCGCTTTGGCGTTGCGGCACGGACGGCCGATGACCACGGCGAGTTCGCATTCGTAATCGACTTCGGTGCTCGCGGCGGTGACAGGGATTTCGATGGGATCGCCGGGATTTTGCACCGTGTTGATGCCTTTGGTGAAGAGGATAGGACGCTCGGGCGGTTGCAGTCCCGACTCGGCGGCGTGGTGGCGGTAGTTGAGGCCGATGCAGAGGATTTGGCTTGGCTCGAGCGGCGCGAGCAGTTTGGCCATGTCGGCTTTCTCGCTGGTCTCGCGCAGGCCGGCATAAAGATCGCCGGTGCAACGGAAGGTGGAGCTGTCGGGTTTCTGCGAACCGAAGTGGACGGCTCCCTTGGGGTCTTGGTAGCGGATGATTTTCATAGTCGGGTTGGGGTTGGGCAAAGCACTGCCGGATCAGGTCAATCGCAGTGAAAAACTTCCTCCATGTCGGCCCACCATTCTCCGGGAGTGCGGGTCTCGAGGGGCTCCTGGCACGGTTTGCAGACATCCCACCACTGTTGCGTCTCCGGATCGGCCGCCATGCGGGCCATGTCTGCCGCGAAATCCTCCCCATGGTATTCAAAGTAGGAAAAGAGAAACCCGTCCTTGTAATAAATGGAGTAGTTGCGGATGCCGCACTCCCTGATTTTGGCCAGCACGCCGGGCCAGACGGCGGCGTGGAGCTGCTTGTATTCTTCGTATTTCTCCGGACGGAGACGGATGACTAAGCCGTAGCGTTTCATGGATTCAGGATTTGGCGGGCGCCCCGCAGGCCGCGGGGTCGCGGTATTTCACGGTCTGCAGATGCTCGCAATAAAGCACCAACTCGCCCGCGTTCTTGAAAACCTCGTAGCTTGCCCGGTAAAGGCCCATCTCCGGGTATTTGGGGGCTTTTTCCAGGTCGGTCTTGATCGTGTAGATGGTGTCGCCGATGAAAACCGGCTTGATGAAGCGAAGCTTGTCATAGCCGTAGCTGAAAGCGTTGACGCAGTTCGTCGCGACCAGACCGAGTCCGACGCTGAAGACCATGGCGCCGGCCACGAGGCGGCGACCGAAGATCCCCTCCTCTTTGGCGAAGATCTCGTCGGCCACGTAAGGATGCATGTCGAGGACGAGGGCGTTGAACTGCATGCATTCGCCCTCGCTGAGCGTGCGGCGGATGGAACGGATGCGATGGCCGATGACGATGTCCTCATACATCCAGTTTTCGGCGTTCCAGACGGGGATGTCGGCGTGGCGGGCGGGGTCGGGGTTCGGGTTTTTCATGGGAGTGTCAATGCGGGGCGGCGGTATCGCCGAGGTAATTGCCGTAAGTCAGCGCGAGCACGGCAACGAGGAGCACCACCAGGGCGGCGGCCAGCGCACCCAGCGTACGCGGACGGCAACCCTTCCATTCGCGCAGGAGCAAGCCGATGATCGTGCTGAAGAGGACCAGCATGATCATGTGGATGCCCCAGCTGCTGAACTTGTAGTCCCCCATGCGCACATGGCCGAGGCCGTAGAAAAAGAATTGTCCATACCAGAGGCAGCCGGTCAAAACAGCCAAGCCGAAATTGGCGGTCAGCGTGGTGCGCTGGGAACCCGCGGGTATTTCGAAATATTCGCCGAGTGTGCGGTGGCGGAATGAAGCCACAGACAATAAACACCCGTGGTAAGAAAAGCTCCAGTGTTGGCGAAGATGTAGATCACGTTGCCCTCGAAAACCCCCGCGCCGTGGCGCGCGGCCGTGTCGGCCAGCGGCTGACCGGCGGCCAGGGAAAAGCCGTAAACCGCCGAAAGCACGCCCGCGAGAACGCTGAGCAGCAGACCTTTCCGGAGATCGAATCCGGGCTGTGCGCCGCCCAGGTCGATCTCCTTGTTGCGGCCGGCCCACCCCGAGAGCAGGATGCCGGTGGCGCCGATGGCGATGCCGCCCATGATCCAAGCCCCGCCGGCGCGGCCGAAGACGTCGGACAACTGCCCGGCCACCAGCGGAGGCAGCAGCGTGCCGAGCACACACGAAATGCCGATGGCGATGGCATAGGTCAGAGAGAAACCGATCCAGCGGATGGCCAGACCGAAGGCCGTGCCGCCGATGCCGTAGAGTGCGCCCAGCAGGAACGTGCGGCCCATCGCCTCGCGCGGCGCTTCCTGCAGGACCGCCGCGAGTTCCGGGATGGTCAGCCACGCGACCAGCACGGGCAGCACCAGCCAGCACACGGAGGCTTGGGCCAGCCAGTAAGTCTGCCACGACCACCCGCGGGTGGCCTTTTGCGGCGTGTAGCACACGGCGGCGCTCATCGCACCGATGGCATGGAACAACGTTCCGAGGAGGGGGTTAACGGGGATCATGGCGAGACGGGCGGCTCCAGTCCGAATTCGCGGCTGATGCTTTCGTTGTGCTGGCCGATGCCGGGGGCCCCTTGCCGGGACTTATAGATTTCGCCGTCGATGCGGACGGGACAACGCAGGGTCGCCAGCGCCGTGCCGCCGCGGCACATCACCGTCTGCTCCATGTCGAGGGCACGGTAACCCTCGGTCGCGCGCAGTGTGTCCCACGACATGACCTCCGCGCACCAGATGTCGGCCGGTTCGAGGATGGAGAGCCAATGCGACGTGCTCTGGTTCCGCAAGTGGTCACGCAAGATGGATTTGATCTCGTCACGGCGGTCGAACCAAACGGCCGGTTTGTCATATTCCAGCAGCGCGGGACAACCGAGCAATTCACCCAGGCGCGGCACGGAGCCCATGGCCAGCGCCAGATACCCGTCGGCCGTGGTGTAGATGCCGTAAGGCGCGCCAAGATAGGCATGGCCATTGTTCACCGCACTGCGCGCAGGATGTTTGCCGCCATCGTTGAGGTGCGTGGTCAGCACCTCGAACTGGAGGTCGAGGATGGATTCCATGAGGCTGACCTCCACCCGCCCCCCGGCGCCGGTGATGCCGCGGCGCACCAGGCAGGCGAGGACGCCCTGCACGAGGTGGGCACTGGCCGTCAGGTCGGCCACGGCGAGACCCATCGGCACGGGACCGTGCGCCTCGTCGCCGCTGAGCCACGCCAGACCCGACATGGACTGCGCCAGCAGATCCTGCCCCGGTTTGCCGACCCACGGACCCGTCGGGCCGTAGCCGGTCACCGTGCCGTAAACGAGACGCGGGTTAATCTCGCGCACCGCGTCCCAGTCGAGCCCGAGCTTCTTCATCACGCCCGGACGGAAATTCTCGATGAGGACATCGGCCTGACCGATCAGTTGCCGGATCCGGGCCAGATCATCCGGGTTTTTCAAGTCGGCGGCAAAACCCTCCTTGTGGCGGTTGATCGAGTGAAAAAGCGTGCTGTCGCCTTCGACCCCGAGGTTGGAAATGTAAAGCTGCCGGCAGATATCGCCGCCCTGCGGGCGTTCGATCTTGATGACCCGCGCCCCGAGATCGGCTAGGCGCATGGCCGCGGCCGGGCCCGCGAGAAACTGCGAGAAGTCGAGAACAAGAAGACCTTCGAGAGGTTTCATCGGATTTTCTCCCACAGCTTCGCCATTTCGCGGGCCGCATCGGTCACGCTGGTCCGGCCAGCCACCGCCGCATGAGCCACCGGCGCGGCGGCGTCCTGGAAATCCATGTAGCCGGGAACCTTCGGACGACAGATCGCCTCGTCGAGCGTCGGCAGCGTGTCTTGGAAAAATCCATGGCAGGCGGCATTGACCGCCGGATCCACCCACGCGGAGCGATGACCGGGCTGACCACCCGCGGCAAAATAGATGCCGCGCTGGACATCGGGCGCAGCGGTGAACATCGCATAGTCGGCCGCCGCTTGCGGATGCTTCGTCCGGGCCGAGACAGCCACTCCGGCACCGCCCAGCGTGGAGCGTAGAGGCCGCCCGCCGTGCGTGACCAGTCCACCGGCTTGGAGGACATGCCGCGCATAGCCCGGCCGCGAGTAGTTCGAATACCCGTAGGCAAAGGGGCAATACGCCGCCCGCGGATCGTCTTCGACGCCCGACATCCACTCGGCTGTGCGGATCGGGTCCCGCTCCAGACAAGCCGGGTCGCACAGATCGACGAGGCGCTTCAATTCCTCCAACGCTCCCGCAACTGTATCGACCGGACCGATCCCCTCGCCCGTGCTGAACGGCGCATGACCCGCAGCCTGCGTGAACATGTAGGTGTGCATCAGCACGTCGATGGGAAACGCCGAGACGGTGACCAATCCCTCCCGCGCCATGGAGAGCACGTCGTCCCACGTCGCCGGAAGGGTGAGCCCGTATTTGTCCACGAGATCCGGACGCCATGTGGCGATGGGCGTGGCGGCGTCGGTGGCCAGCGTCCATTGGTGGCCGTTGAAAGCGTAGCTCACGTGCGAAGCACCCACGGAATGGGCCGCTTGGTCGGCGAGAAAACCCTCCGGCATCAACTCGTCCAAGGGCAGCAGAAGATTGTCCGTGGCCGCCACCGCGGTATGCGGGTGGTCCATCACGATCAAGTCGTAACGCGCCGCCAATTCCTCCATCGAGGCATCGGCGAAGGCCTGCAGGGAGCGCTTTTCCCACGTGACTTGCACCTCGGGATGCAACTCCTCGAAGCGCTGACCCGTGGCCACCACCGAAGTGAAGCCGCGCGAGTGATTCCAAGCGATGCCGCGCAGTTCGATCATACGGCGGATGGTTGGCGCCGCTCGACCAGCAGCAGGTGCTCGCAGACCAGCACGATGTCGCCGCGCTGGTTGGTCACTTCAAGTTTTTCGCTGACCATGCCGTGCGAGGGGCGTTTGTGCTCGCGCTTCTCGGCCACAGTCAGCTTCGAGATGATGGTGTCGCCGATGAAAACCGGCTTGATGAAACGCAGTTTGTCATAGCCGTAGGACATGGCCCGCGGGTTAATCTCACCCGCGGTCATACCCACCGCCACACTGAAGATCAGCGTGCCGTGCGCGATACGCTCTTTGAACGGCTGGGTCGCGCACCATTCTTTGTCCATGTGGTGCGGGTAAAAATCCCCCGTCTGGCCGGCGTGCAACACGACGTCCGCCTCGGTGATGGTTCGTCCGGTCGTCGTGCGCCCCTCCCCGACCGTGTAGTCCTCGAAGTATTGTTCTTTCATGAGTCGAAAAAAGATCGTGGATCAACGCCGCCCGCCGCGCTCGAGGCGTAGGCCGCTTCAACGCAGGCCATGGTCCGGATGCTGTCCTCCACCGGCGTGACCAGCGCGTCTTGCTCGCCGTCCGCCGCCCGCATGACTTGCGCCATGGCGCCGACAAAGGCGTGGGGGAACCATGAGCCTTCGATCGGCACGGTCTCCCAGACCGGACGTTCGTTTTCGAAAGTGCAGACCTCCAAAACATCCGGCACGCCCTCCGGGTAGTTCATGAGGAGACCCATGGTGGCCTTGATGGCCCCCTTGGTGCCTTCCCACTTGATATAGCTCTCCTGGTGCTTGGGGCCGAATTTGTGGAAGTGGTTCGTCTGGATGTTGGCCCGCACGTTGTCCCCGTAGTCGAGGATGATCGCGGACCGGCTGGAAGGCATGGCCAGCTCTGGATGCGTCAGGGTTTTGGCGTGGATCCCGCGCGGATCGCCCAAAAAATGCCGGATGCAATCGATATGGTGCACGCTGTGGTAGAGGATCTCGAGGCGCTTGACCGAGCGCAGGAACGGGAAATGGTCCCAAGGCGTTTCCACCGTGACGCGGATTTCCATATCCCGCAGTTCGCCGATGACCCCGCGGTCGATCAGATCCTTGGCCGCCATGACAAACGGGGCAAAGCGCAACTGGAAATTGATGGCAGCCACCAGCCGCCGCTCACGGCAGACCTCCAGGATCTCGCGCGCCTCGTCCATGGTCTCGCCCATCGGCTTCTGGATGAGCACCGGCGAACCTTCCGGCAGGCGCCGCAAGACCCCCGCGAAAAGATTGGCCGGCAAGGTCAGATCAAACACCGCCCCCTCCGGTGCAGTGGCCATCAGTTCATCCAAGTCAGCCGCCACGTGCGGTATGCCGAACTTGGCCGCGAGGTCCTCGGCCTGCTCCCGGCAACGGTTGGTGATGGCATGAACCGGAAACCCGGCCAAGGCATAAGCCGGCAAGTGCGCATCGCGCACGATGCTGCCGGCCCCGATGATGCATACTGGGCGCGCGCGGTCCGGAAGTCGGGGGGAGTAGCGAGGTTCGAACATTTTATATTTGAACAAGTGGTTTATGCATGCAACACACACCCATGTCCAGTCTGGAATCTGCCCCCCGCTATGCCGCACCGGCCCTGACCAAAGGCCTGCACCTGCTTGAAGTTCTCGCCGCCTCCCCTTCGGCCATGAGCCAAGCCGACTTGGCCCGAGCCCTGAACAAATCCTCCGCCGAGATTTTCCGCATGCTCACTGTGCTCGGGCAGGAGGGCTATGTGCGCCGCGACCCCCAGGGAGCCTACCGGCCAGCCCTCAAGTTGTTCGCCCTCGGGCGCACCGTCGACCCTCTGCGCGCCCTGTTGGCCGCCGCGGAGGTCCCCATGCGGGAATTCGCCCAAGCGACCGGCCAGGAGTGCCATTTGAGTGTCTTGGACGGAGGGGCCTTGGTGGTGCTGGCTCAGGAGTCCGGGACCGCTCCGGTCTCCATCCGTGTACGCGTCGGCTCACGGCACGATCCACGGGCGACAGCTTCGGGGAGGCTACTGCTCGCACTGCTGCCCCCCCAAGAAGCAGACCGCGAGATCAAATCGGCCCGCGAGCAATTCGGCGGGCGCCCCCCCGCCGCGGCTATCCTTCGGCGCAAACTCGGAAAGATCGCTGCGGACGGCTCTTCCGAGGGACGCAACGAATCACGATCAGGTCTTGCGGATACAGCTGTTCCCCTGCGGAGACCCGGACTTCTTACCCACGCCGCGTTGGCCAGCTCTCACTTTATCGCGGAATTGCGCGGAGAGCGCGCGAAGGAAATCCTCCGCCAATTGCGCAAAACCGCAGAATTTATCGGCAAAAGCGGTTCGTGATTGCTGGCGCTGTGCTCGACGTCCTCGCCGCAGAGCCACCGGCAGCGGACACGGAAAGGTCTGCCGTCCTTTTGTCGGATCAAACATGGAGTAGATCGCGCGCTGCGGAGCTTTGACCATGGGAACTGGCGAGATGCTCGCCGACCTCTTCCATCCAACGGTCTACCTCGTCCATCGTCTTGCGTCCGCAGTTGCGCTCGCCGGCGAGCAACGCGAGCACGTTGGCTTGGTGGGCTTGCTCGCGGGTGCGGATGCCATGGCGGCCCAGGACATTGACCGCGCGGGCAGACAGGGAGTTAAGTTCCTTGGCGTCGAGCGAAGTGAAAGCCCGTTGCACGCTCAAGCGCGGGAGCACTGGCCGTTCATGGCAAGCAGATGGCAGGAAGTCCCGGGGCTGACCGGGGTCTGGTAGTGTCCGTTGCTGACGACGGCGGGTTCGGTAAAGCGGTCTCTAAGATGGGGGATGTGTTCCAGGAAAACCGCTTTGTGGCCCAAGGCGATGTGGTTGAAGAGGACCAGATGTTGGTGGAGTTGTCCCATGTCTCCCACGTGGGGTATGACCGGAATACCGAATTTTCTGGCCAGCAAGCTGACGACGAGAAACTCGCTGACCCCGGCTACCCGCACGGCATCGACTTGGCAGACAGCCATGGCGCCGCTTTGGAGGTAGTTTTTGAAGACAACGCGGTTGGGGACATGCTCGCCGGCCGCCACTTTGACCGGCGCGATCTCCCCGGCAATCCTCCGGTGACCGACAATGTCGTCGGGGTGGGTGGGTTCCTCGATCCAGAAAAGGTTGAGGTCCTTTGTCTGCCGGGCGAAGTCCAGTGTCTGGGCGATCGTCCACTGCTGATTGGCATCAACCATGATGGTTGCGTCCGTGCCGGCCGCTTGGCGAACCAAGCGGGTGCGGCGGATGTCGCGCTGCAAGTCGGACGAGCCGACTTTGAGTTTCATCGCGGTGAATCCCGCGGCGACGGATTTTGCAACATTAGCCGCCACTTGCTCGTCGCTGTAATTGAACCAACCGATCGAGGTGTCGTATCCCGGATAACCCGACCGCGTGATCCCGCTGCGCTGCTTTCGCGTCGGATGCTCCTCCTCAAGCAGGGCGGCAGCCTGGGCGGGGGACAAAACATCCTCCACATAGGAGAAATCCAAAGTCGCCAAAAGCTCCCGGGTCGGAAGCTCCAGTAGAAGTTTCCACAGCGGCAAGCCGCGCGACCGCGCCCAAAGGTCCCAGCAGGCGTTGGTCACCGAGGCCAAGGCAAGATGCACGACCCCCTTGTGCGGTCCGAGCCAGCGAAATTGCTGTTCGTTGGCAGCGCCGCATTGCCAGCTGCCGAAACCGGCCATGACCTCCCCGATGGATTTTCCGGTGAGAGTGGATGCCAGGAATTCGGCGGCTTGGCAGACCAGATGGTTGCCCTCTCCCAAGGTGAAAGCGAAACCGCATCCCGAGAGCCCGTCGGAGGTGATGAGTTCGGTCACCGCATACGAGTAGACCGGGTCACGATGAATGGCGTCGCTTCCGGCGCTCGGTCCCAGGGCAAAACGGAGGTCGTGAACTTTGACGGCGGCAATGGTCATGGCGCTCAATGGCGGTAGCCGATCTCCGCGCCGCCGCTGACGTGCATGATGTGGCCGGTGATGAAGCGGGCCTTGTCCGACAGGAGAAACACGCAGGCATCGGCGATGACGTCCCCTTCCGGGCAATAACCCAAGGGGTGGATGTCCGTGAGATACTTTTCGATCGTGGCCGGTTCGGGTTGCTCGGCGGCCCACCGGCGCAGCATGGGCGTCCAGACCCCGGCCGGGCACACCGCGTTGACGCGGATCCCGTCGGCGGCGTAATCGAGCGCCATGGATTTGGTCAAAGCGTTCATGCCGCCTTTGGTCGCCGTGTAGGCCGCATGGATGCTTTGGCCGATCACCCCCACCAAGCTGCTCGTATTGAGGATGCAGCCCCTGCTTTCCTTCAGGGCGGGCAGTCCATGGCGCGTCGTCCAGTAGACGCTTTTGAGGTTGGTCTCCATGAGCGCGTTCCATTCGTCCTCTGAAGTCTCGTGCAGCGGTTTGGAAGGGGACGCGATTCCGGCGTTGTTGTGGATGGCGTCCAGCTTTCCGAACTTTTCCAGAACAAAAGCGATGGCCGTCTCAACCTCGGGACCTTGGGAAACATCGCAGCCGATGCCGTAGTGCAGTCCGGGGAGGAGGGCGGCCTCGCCGGCCGAGGCCGGTCCGTCCAGCGCGGCGATGACCACGCTGGCCCCTTCCGCGGCGTAAGCTTTCGCACACTCCAGACCGATCCCGGTGGAGCCTCCCGTGAGAAAAATAACTTTGTCCGGCAAAAGCATGCTGTTTGGTGGCCAGGCGGGGATAAAGTTGTCAGACAACTTTGCCGTCGTCAAGACCATCCCCCACCCCCTAAGATCGTGCCGGTGCCCCGCAAAAGTCCGAAGTCAGGCCGTCCTTTGGCGGCGCGTCTGGAAAAATCGATTCTCTCCGGAAAGCTGCCGCCCGGCTGCAAGCTGCCCGGTGAAACAAGTCTGGCGCATGACCACGATCTGAGCCGGGCCGCGGTGCGCGAGGCGCTGGAGACCCTGAAAGCCCGGGGATTGATCACCAGCCGTCGGGGAAGTGGAAGCTATGTCGCGGTGGACGCGGGATCGGCGGCCCTGTCCGCGTCGGTCGGGGTTTACGCCGCCCTGCGGCGCGATGCGGACACCTATCGGCAACTGATGATGTTGCGCATGTTCGTCGAGTGCGAATGCATCGGGGTGTTGGCCGAGAAAAACCGGTGGCGTTCGCGGGAGCGTTTGCGCGCGGCCCTGGCCGGCATGGCCGGAAAAAGAGCCAGTCTGGCGGCTTTCGGCAAAGCGGATCTGGCGTTTCATCTCACGCTGGTCGAGGAGTCCGGATACAAGCTTTACGCCTCCCTGCTGCGAGGCCTGCTCCGGGGCATCGGAGACAGCTATGCGCGCGAGACGTATGTGGACCGTTCTTTTGTCGACACGGTTTTGGCCGAGCACCGCGCCATTTGTGAAGCCCTGGACCTCGGGAGAGCCGGAGGTGCCCGTCGGGCGCTGCAGCGGCATTTGCATCATTCGTTGCAGCGGCTGGAGGGATTGTTGTTCCGCTGAGTCGCGGCCCCGGCAACCGGCCTGACGGTCCATGCACCCGGAGCAAAATTATCGGACCACGTTTCAGTCGTGATGAAAGACCTCTCGGGCGAATTCCAGCCACACGGCGGCGTCGGTCTCCAGCACACGGAGCCGCCCCTCCAACAAAACCCGGAACAACCGGTATCAACTCAACATCAATTTCTCGGCGAACACATCACGTCCGTTTTAGTCTGG
>ERZ889217.988-NODE-988-length-15592-cov-17.497072_pt1 | contig 15592 bp, 19 predicted proteins | sample MGYA00521098_ERZ889217 | MGnify/ENA primary metagenome ERZ889217 (study PRJEB32303, sample SAMEA104408613) | aquatic metagenome | biome: Brackish water; feature: Pelagic; material: water | place: Baltic Sea | collected 2014-06-10T22:04:00 | depth 2,362 m ...
CTAGGGGCCGGCCAGGATCTTTATCCCAGCCTTCTGGGTCGATCGGTTGCGTGGGGAGATCCCTCGGTGGCCTGGGGCGCTGGTTCATGGAATGGAAGTCATGGACGGCATCTTGACGGAGCAGGAAGAACCCTGCGGATCCCATTGAAGAGGGCGCCCCGTGGGGGACGGTCTGGGGGCGGTTGCAGGGCTTGGGCTCGCTCAGCCCATCTCGAAGGATCTAAGAATTCATTTGTTTGAATAGGACATTCTTTGGTTCCATCGATTATTTAATAAGTACTCTGACATGTTGTCAGTCGATTTTTGTGGTTTCCGGGCTGATCATTTCAGGTTCATCCACCAGCCGCCCCCGCCTCTTCCAATGCCTTCAGACCCCGCCGGTGGATCTCGCGCGCGTAATCGGTCCAGATACCCTGGCCCCAGTAGCGGAAGCAACTTGTTTCCAGTAGCAACAGGTATAGCAGCGCCTTTTGATAGCTCTCGGTTTGGGTGACGGCGGCATCCTGTGCCACTAGGTCGTCAAAGTGCTGGTGGAATCGGGCGCTGAGGCTAATGATCGGCTCCAGCACATTGGCGTAACCCTCCACCCAGCTCAAGTTGTTGGTCCAAGAGGCTCCGGCCATGGAAAGGGGGGGATCCTGGTGCTGGAGGTCGTCGATTGCCTTTGCCACCGTTTCAGGGGTTGGGGCATCACCAAGGTGTTGCCACAGCCTGTGTTGATGAACAGCCTGAATCACTGGCAGATCATTTTGCTGCACCCCAGCGGCCTCCAAGAGCTCAAGATATTCCGTGCCATTAATGGCCGCCGTCCCTGACCGGCCACCCTCCTGCTGGGCGATTCTGTGGTGGGCCTGCCGGAAAGCCGGCGGGAATTCATTCATCATCACGCCACCATTTTCGCCGTCGGCGATCTGGGTCACGATCGTGGGGACTGGTATTCCCCCCAGCTCTTGCTGGCCAAGACCCAGAGCTTCGTAGTACGGCTGCATCTGGCCCACCAGCTTGGTGTCGGAGCCCTGGGTTTTGATCAATGCAACGATCGTGACCGTTTCCCCCTTTGAGTTGCGTGCCTGTAGCAGGTTTGGAACCACCTTCTGGTCCTGGCGCAGGCTGCTGCCATCGAGATTTTCAACGCTGTGTTCCTGCACCAGTAGCCAGCGATAGCCACACTCCTTGAGGGCTTTTACGAATTCATAGAGGGTGTCTGGGTGGTTGGGAAGGTGCATCTCCGGTGGCGAGAATCCCTTCACCCTCTGCAGGGCCTCCGGGCCGAACAGGGCGGCGAAGTGGTGCTGCCAGGCAAGAATTTGTAGCTTTAGATCGGGAATGGGGGTGGAGGGGGCCACGGCATGGCTCCAGAATGTTCCCAACCACTCCACATAGGGTTGCAGGCTGGCATCACAGGCGAGCCGTTGCAGTGCCTCGAGAAGGCCCTCGTCCCCCATCTGCTTCAACCCCCAGAGCAGGTTGCCGGAGTAATCCAGCATGATCCGGGGTTGGCATCCGTCTGCGATTAGCTGGCTCAGGAGATCGGCCATCCGCATGTAGCAGTGGGCAAACGCCGCTGCGTTGTGGTTGTCGCCCATGCCGGAATGGTCGAACATGAACTGCAGATGGCCGATGAGCTCTCCATCGACCCCGGCGGGGATCGTTGGCTGATGCATGTGCAGGGCGCAGGCAAAGACCGAGTTGATCGAAGCCAGATCGAGCTGGTCGTTGCTCAGATACACCCGCTGGTGCTGCCCCACCAGGGCCAGGATCTCGGCCTCTTGGCCGGCGATCGGCGGCAAATCATGGTTGCTCATCTGGGGCGTTACGCGGCATGCTTGTGAGCCTGGAGCATGGTCTGAGCGCCCTGGCCATCCCGGACCCCTGCCAACCGGGAACCCTGTCCCGGTGTCCCCTTTTGCGCGAGTTCGCAAAGGGGAGAGGCTTAGGTTGGGCCTGGTGACGTCCTTCCTACAAGTGGAAGAGGCCTGTGGCAGGTGGATCCATGCTGAGTTTTTTGGTTCCGCGGGAGCATTCCCCCGGTGAAAGGCGAGTGGCCGCCACGCCCGAGACCGTACGGCGGCTCAAGGGGAAGGGGGTGAGCGTGACGGTGGAGCGAGGAGCCGGCTTGAAGGCTGGTTTTCGAGACGACGACTTTCTAGCCGTCGGGGCCGAACTGGCTCCGGAGGATGGCCTGTCCTGGGAAGGGGCGGATGGGGTGCTGTGCGTCCAGGCACCACCGATTGAGAGCCTGCAGCGCCTACGGCCGGGCGCCCTGCTGGTGGGGTTGCTCTCGCCCTATGGCGCCACAAAGCTCACTGAGACCCTGAATGGACGGGAGGCCTCGGCCATTGCCCTCGAGCTGCTGCCCCGGATCAGCCGCGCCCAGAGCATGGACGTGCTTTCATCCCAGGCCAACATCGCCGGCTACAAAGCGGTATTGCTGGCCGCCGCCGCCCTCGATCGTTATGTGCCAATGCTGATGACGGCCGCCGGCACTATCCAGCCCTCCCGGGTGCTGGTGCTTGGCGCTGGTGTGGCCGGACTGCAGGCCCTCGCCACCGCCAAGCGGCTCGGCGGCGTGGTGTACGTCTCTGATGTTCGACCCATCGTTAAAGAACAGGTGGAATCCCTGGGTGGCCGTTTCATCGACCCGCCCGAACTGGACGACAAGCCAGCTGAGGAGGGGGGCTATGCCAAGGGTGCCAGTGAGGCCTTCCTGGCGGCCCAGCGCCAGCAGCTGGCCGACCAGCTTGCACTCGCCGACATGGTGATTTGCACCGCCCTAGTGCCGGGCCGCACCGCGCCGCGGCTGATCAGTGAGGACATGCTCGATGGCATGCGGCCCGGCGCCGTGGTTGTCGATCTGGCCGTCGCCCAGGGTGGCAATTGCTTTGGTACCGAGGCCGGCAAGACGGTCGAGCGCCGGGGGGTGCAGCTGATCGGCGCCGATGCCCTCCCTTCCAGCGTCCCTAACCACGCCAGCGCCATGTATGCCCGCAACGTGGCGGCCCTAATCGAGCATGTGTTGGATGAGGAGGGGCTGAAACTCGACCCCACCGACGCCATTCTCGAGGGCTGCCTGCTCACCCACGGCGGCGTCTGCCGGCGTGAGGATGTCGTCTACCCCAATGGTTCTCGCAACGGAGGTTCCTGATGAGTGCCCTTTCCCAGGCCCTGTGGGTGTTGCTGCTCGGCAGCCTGTTGGGTCTAGAGCTCATTGGCAAGGTGCCCCCCACCTTGCACACACCATTGATGTCCGGTGCCAATGCCATCAGCGGCATCACCGTGCTGGCCTCCCTCACCCTCATCCAGAAGGCCGGTGACAACCAGGCCCTGCTGCTGATCGGAGCCCTCTCCCTGGGCTTTGCCCTCTTCAACGTGGTCGGTGGCTTCCTGGTCACCGATCGCATGCTTGCCATGTTCCGCCGCAAGGGAGACAACTGATGTCCACTCATTTGCTAAGCGATGCCATCGATCTGGTGGCCGTGCTGCTGCTGGGCCTCGGCATCAAGGGCCTCTCCAAGGTGCGCTCTGCCCGGGGCGCCAACCAGCTGGCGGCCGTGGCCATTGCCCTGGCGGTGCTGGGCCTGTTGATTGAGATTCGTCCAGGGCCGATGGCCTGGTTGTGGATCGCCGCCGGCAGCGCTGCCGGTGGCCTAGCCGGGGTGATCACCGCCCTGCGGGTGCCGATGACGGCCATGCCCGAAGTGGTGGCCCTGTTCAACGGCAGTGGCGGTCTGGCCTCGTTGCTGGTGGCCGTTGGTGTGGCCCTGTTCGATTCTGATGGCGCCGACATGGTGGCGTTGGTGTCGATCGACATCTCTGTCTTTGTGGGAGCCATCACCTTCAGCGGCTCCATCGTGGCGATGGCTAAGTTGCAAGGTTGGCTCAACACCCCCGCCTGGACCCAGAATTCGCTGCGCCATGGGGTCAACATTGCCCTGGCGGTGGCGGCCTTGGTGGGGGCCGTGCTTCTGCCAGGGGATCCCGCCGGCCTACCGCTGTGGTTGGTGGTGATCAGCTCCAGCCTGCTTGGTGTGGGTGTCACCCTGCCGATCGGCGGCGCCGACATGCCGGTGGTCATTTCCTTACTCAATTCCTACTCTGGAGTGGCTGCCGCCGCCGCCGGTTTCGTTGTCGGCAGCCAGCTGCTGATCGTTGCCGGCGCCATGGTTGGTGCGGCCGGCCTGATCCTCACGCAGGTGATGTGCACCGCCATGAACCGCTCGCTGGTTTCGGTGCTCTTCGGTGGTGCCCTCGGCTCCGGTAACCAGGCCAGTGGCGGTGCTGGTGGTGGCGAGCAGGGCTACAGCCGCATCACCAGTTGCAGCCCCGAGGAATGTGCCATGGCCCTCGAACAGGCCGAGAGGGTGGTGTTCGTGCCTGGTTATGGCCTGGCTGTTGCCCAAGCCCAGCACGCCCTTCGGGAGCTCTCCAAGCTGCTCGAAAACCATGGCGTCGAGGTCAGCTATGCCATCCATCCGGTGGCGGGTCGCATGCCCGGCCACATGAATGTGCTGTTAGCTGAAGCGGACGTGCCCTACGAGCAGTTGGTCGAGATGGACGCCATCAACCCCGAATTCCCCCGCACGGACGTGGTAATCGTGCTCGGAGCCAATGATGTCGTCAATCCCGACGCCAAGACAGACAGCTCCAGCCCCCTGTACGGAATGCCGGTTCTCGAGGTAGATCAGGCTCGCCAGGTGTTCGTGGTTAAGCGCAGCCTCGGCGCCGGCTACGCCGGCATTCCCAATGCCCTCTTTGAACTGCCACAGACTGCCATGGTCTTCGGTGATGCCAAGGTGGTGCTTAACGGCTTGCTCTCGGAGCTACGCAGCATGGGCGTCGGCAAGGTGAAGGCGGCGTCATGAGCGTCGATCAACACTCCGCCCACTATTGCATGGTGATCAAAGCCTGAAAACGGGGATCTTCAAGAAAGTATTGCAGGCCTCTAAGCTTACTTAGGGGGGCCCTGCCGGTTCTGGGGCGATCGAGTTTGGTCCGGGTGCGGAAGGGCTGGGATGACGTGACTAGCTAAGGCCGTGGCTTCATGGGAAAAGGGAAGATGAGATGACTCCGCAATCTTGCGCCTATGGCCGGCGACGCAGGAAGCGCCTTAGTTTCTGGCTTAATCGGTTATGTAGCGGGGTGATGTCGATCATCTCCTCCTTGGCTGGGGTATTGACAGTCACTGAGGTCTTTTCAACCTCTTTACGGAGCTGGCGCAACACAGGTATCAGCAGCAAGGCGGCCACAAGACTCATGATCAGCAGCATGGGGAGGATGCTTGCCGTCATGGCGACAAATACCACCGCCGCAATGCCCTGACCGGCTGCCACCAGCCATTTCGGCCTTGTCTTGCCCGGTAGCTGTTTCATGCTTGAATTGTAAACGCAAGCCCCAGATCTGGCCTAAAGCCTGGTCGTCACAAAGCCACTCGCTAGATGGCCGCCATGCACAACCCATTAATGACCGCTTTTCCCTTGGTCCTTTTGACTGTTCCAGGCGTTCAGCCAACCACACTTTGATGATCGATTGACGGGTTACCCCGAGGCGATTGGCCTCTTGGTCGAGTTGCTCCACCATCCAAATGGAGAAATCGACGTTGACACGCTTTTGCGCGTGCCATTGACGGCGCGCAGCGGAAACATCAAGCACCTCGATGAAGGATTCACCGTCATCAAAACGGCGATCGAGATCAGAGCTGTTCATGACGCTGATGGGGTTGCCTTCCGTTGTTTTTGGGCAATCGGGAATTGATCAATCTCTAAGCTGCCGGAGCTTCCACTTGTCATGGGATTGGGATCTCTTGATAAATTCCAGGCTGCATCGAGTCAGTGGCCGTTGCAGTTTTGGCGCTCGCATTACGGATGCGCGGCCAACTGCTTGTTGTCAGCACCCTTATGGCGATGATCCATTCCGTAAGATTCTGTTGATAGCGCAGCTCGATCGTTCCCGCTGCCAGCCATCAAAGTCAAAGATCCGGTTTGTCTCGCGAATCGCCACCCAAGCCTCCAGGTTGTTCAGGGAACGGCCCGCCTGGCTGCGGGTCTGCACCTTGGCCTGGTTAAGGGGGGCCGCCAGGGCTGCGGATTGCTCGAGGGAAAGCCCGCGAACACGGTCAAATCCCCCTGCCCGGGCAGCAGCAGCTCAAAGCGGTGGCCATGGACGATCCAACCGGACGCGGTGCTGGCGTTGATCCGGCAGCCTGGTCGTCCTCCAGCAAACGATTGATTGCCTCCCGATCCCGCCACCCCTCGGCCCCTACCGATCACGCCTGCTGTGAGCGGAATTTTTGAAACCCTTTCCTTTCTGCGTGATCCCGATTTTGCGCGGTCCCGCTTCGAGAGTTACGGCGATGTGTATGGCACCACCCTGTTGGGGCAACGCACCGTGTTCATCCGGGGGGAGAAGGCCATCAATGACCTATTCGCCCAGGGCGATGCCGTTGAGGGCTGGTGGCCAGACAGTGTGCGCAAGCTGCTTGGGCCCCTGTCCCTGGCGAACCGCAACGGTGTCGACCACAAAGCCCGTCGACGGGTGGTGGGCCAGCTGTTCGCTGCCTCTGCCCTTAAGCGCTATAGCCCGGCGATCGTGGCGCTGGTCGATGAACTCAACGGGGAGCTGCTGGCTGGTACAGCGCCGCTGGCCCTGGTGCCCAAGCTGAGGCGCTTTGCCTTCAGCGTGATTGCCAGCACGGTGCTGGGGCTCGATGCCGTTGATCGCGAGGTTTTGTTCGTTGATTTCGAAACCTGGTGCCAGGGCCTGTTCTCGTTGCCGTTTGCCCTACCCGGCAGCCCCTACGCCCGAGCCCTCCAGGCCCGCCAGCGCCTGCTGCGCTGCCTTGGCGCCGTGCTCGAGAAGGCGCAGAGCGATGCTGCAGCCGGAGCGCCCTTAGCGGCTGGTGGGCTCGATCTGCTGGCTGGTGGCCTCGATGAGGCAGGCCTGCCCTTAAGCGACGCTGACGTGACAGAGCAGCTGCTCCTTCTCCTGTTCGCCGGCTACGAAACCACCGCGTCGTCCCTGAGTTGTTTGCTGCTGAGCCTGCTGCAACATCCAGCCGAGCTGGCCTGGCTGCAGCAGGAGCTTGACGGCTTGCCCTGGCCTCCAGCACCGGGGGATGCCGTGACGGCCTATGACGGCAGCCGTGCCCCGCGCCTTGATGCGGTTCTGAAAGAAGTGATGCGGCTGGCCCCGCCGGTGGGGGGCTTCTTCCGCCGCACTCGGGGGCCAATTGTCCTGGCGGATGTGCTGATTCCGGTGGATCGGGTGGTGCAGGTGAGCATCACCGCCAGCCATCGCTATGCAAGCGGGAACGAGGATCTGGAGGTGTTCCGGCCGCAGCGCCATCTGGCCGGCGGCAGCAAGGCCACCCTGCTGCCCTTTGGAGGTGGTGAGCGAGTGTGCCTGGGCAAGGCGCTGGCCGAGCTGGAGATCCGCCTGCTAGCGGTGGGGCTGCTCAAGCAATTGACCTTGGCCCTTGAGCCGGATCAAGACCTGAGCCTCAGGATCATTCCCAGCCCGTCGCCAAAGGATGGCTTGCTGGTGCGGGCGTGCCGGCGATGAGCGCGCTTCCATCCGGTACGCGGCCCATGGCGTTCACCGGCGGCGGGAGCAGGGCACGCTCCGGCCTGCTGGGTTTTAAACCAGGCCAAGCCAGTGCGGAAGCCTGCTCGGAGGCCCTGGCTAGGCAGCTCTGGAACCTCAGCGCCCAGATCCCACCGGACTGATCGCCTTCATCGGCGAATACCCGGTTCAAAGCCCGCAGCAAAGGCGCGCAAGAGGGGGCGAAATCCACGTTTCATATTTCTTTACAATAGGCTGGCTAAAACCGGTTTGGGCAATGAATGACCTCTTGGCTGCCATCTATTTGATCTGCTTTGCGGCCATTGCTGGTGGAACCATTGCACTGATGACCCAGAATCTGCGCAGCTCCCAAGGGCGGAGCTCTTCCCAATCCCTGCCAAGACGCGGCAGGGTCCATCCCGAGGCTCCCCAGCCCGGTGAGCAGGTGCTTTATGCGGACTTCAGCAGGGAGCGGCTGGAAAAGATGTACTTGCAAACCCCTTGAAGCAATAGCCGCCTTTTTGATCCATTTGTCAGCCGCTCTGCCGAAACACCATGAACGCAGTTGTCGCCCCACCGATCACTGAGGAGCTGCTTAAGGCCCTCTTCACCAAGCCCTACGGAACCCCAGGACCCGATGCGGACCAGTGGCGGGCTGTCTATGACGAGTCGGTCCATTTTCAGGATCCAACTCAGGAAAGGCGTGGCATTGAAGCCTATATTGTCGCCCAGGAGGGCTTGATGCGCCGTTGCGATGATGTCTTCCTTGTGCCCGGCGCTGTCGCTCTGAGCGGAGAGATCGCTTTTGTTGAGTGGACAATGGGCCTGAAGATCAAGGGGATTGAGTTTGTCTATCCCGGCACTACCCGCTTGCGTATCGGTGTCGACGGAAAGATCGTGGAGCATCGTGACTATTTTGACTTCGTAGGCCCCACATTTGGGCCTGTGCCCGTGCTGGGTGGCTTTGTGCGCTGGCTCTACAAACGGTTTGTGGATTGATGACGGCAGGATCGAATCGGGTGGCTCCAAGGGCAGCACGGGTCTGCCGGGCCTACTCTGAACGTCAGCATCCATTTAATTTCCCTTGAACAAGATCACCGCACCCCTGCGTAGGGCATTGATCTATGGAGCGGTCAGCTATGGCGGCCTTACTTTGATCAATAACTCAGAGCTCGACCTGCCCAACATGTGGGTCGCCTATCTGCCGATGTTTATTGGGGTTTATGTGCTCACCCAGTGGCTGGATCGCAAGATCGGTAACTAATTTGGGCGCCGATTGGCCAGTTGTGACTAGGTATCGAATCCTGCGGGGCGAGGGTCGCTGGACTTGGCTGCCTAGCTCCGCCAAGCAGCGACAAGATTTCTGTATTGGATCAATCGGCGTAAACGACACCCACCCCTGGCCAGGGTGCAGAGCACATCGCCGATGGTCAGCCGGGTTCCACGCACACAAGGCTTACCAAAACGAACCGAAGGATCGATCGTGATGCGTCCTTGAATCTCCATGAACCCAAGATAGGGCCGATATCCCGGTACGGAACACGCCCTTGGCTCCACAGTGAGGCTGCGGGTCAGGCGGCGGAGCGACAGGCCCAGGCCCAGCGGCTGGGGGTGTGGGCAGTGCCTGGGGGGATTACCCGGCCGCGTCTGCAGGATCCAGAGGTTCATGCCGGCCTCGGTCACAACTCCACTGTTCTCGCGGGTGGGGGGCCGCGGTTCCAAGGCTGGGCGGCACAGGCCGACGCCTTAACGGCAACAGGCCATTAGCACAAGTCCTGCTAGAGCTACCTCAACCTGATCGGGTTGAAAGAGTCTGGTGCGCTGATGCCCTCAGATTGGACCGGTCTCTGCAATCTGTTTGCGGTCTTGATCTGAAGCCTCGCCTTGGCCATCCCTCCCACCGTTGCCTTGCCCTGCCCACTCTCAGCCGGCTGGGAGCTGGTTGAGCAGCGGCTGATCGAACCCAGCCAGGGGGGCGGCTTCTCGGCTGGGGCCTACCGCGCCGAGGTGGATGAGTTGTGGCTCCTTAGTGATACGCCCCACGGCAACATCAGCCGTTGGCGGGGTCTGCGTGAGCGTGGGCTCAAGGGGCTGGAACCGCTGCCACCCCTGCGCCTAGACCAACCTCAACCGATGGATGGTGAAGGTCTCGTGCTCGAGGGGGCCAACCTCTGGCTGGCGAACGAGGGGCGCCTGCAGCCACCAAGGCCTGCGGGCCTGCTGCGCTACAACCTCGGCACGGGGCAGCTCCAGCAGACCAAGGCCCTGCCGGCGGCCTGGCAACTGCAGGCCAAACAGGGCCTGCGCAGCAACGGCGGGCCCGAATCGCTGACGCGCCTACCGACGGCTGGGGCGCTGCTGATGGCGGCGGAAATGCCCCTCCTGCAGGATCCCCCTGGCCAGGTTCGGCTGCTGCGCTGGCAGCTCGATGGCACCGGTACGCTCCAGCCGGTTGAGCTCAGGCCCCTCGCCCTGCCGCCGGGTGGCTGGGGGCTGACGGACCTGCTGGCCACCGATCAGGGCTTGCTCGGGCTGTGGCGCCACTTCGAAGCGCCCGACCAATGGCAAGCCAGGCTGGTGCTGTACCCCGCCGCCGCCCTGGCTGCCAAGCCCGCCAACGGTCCTGCCGGCCGGCCCGTAATACCCCTGATCAGCTGGAATCTGTTGCAGCTGGGCCTAGCCCCCGACAACTGGGAAGTGCTGTTGGCAGCACCGCCCCTGGGCGATGGCCGTCCAAGCGTGCTGCTGGCGACCGACGACAACTTCAATCTCCTGCAACGCTCCCACCTGGCCAGGCTGGTGCCCCGCCAGCAACCGGGCTGTTCAGCCCCACCCCATCCATGAACGGCTCCGCACTCAATCGCCGCCAGTTGCTGCAGTTGCTTGGCATCGGAGCTGGCAGCGGCGCAGCAGCGCTGGTCTCCCCCCTGCTGGAAGCCCACGGCAGCACGGCAGGAAAGGCGATCTTGCCCTTTAAGCCGGTGAGGGCCCCCTTGCCCTTACCGAACGACGGTCTGGGTGCGGCTGAGCAGCGGCGGGTGTACCAAACGTTCAGCGTCGAAGACAAATTGCTGGTTCCCGAGGGCTATCGAGCCGAGTTACTTGCTGTTTGGGGGGATCGACTCGCTGCGGGTCGTTTCGGGTTCAACAACGACTACTTGGCGTTCCAGCCTCTCCCTGGGGGCCGGGCCCTGTTGAGTGTCAACTTCGAATACATCAGCCCCAAGATCTGGGCGGCGGGCTACGGCGAAGCTGTGGGGAACCCCCTGCCCTTAGAACCCCTCAAGCAGGCCCTAGCCAGCCGCGGCGGCAGCGTCGATGCGGCCAGCCTGGCGCCCGATGACCCCTTGCGCCCCCTGATTAAGGCCGTAGCCCAAGCCGCCATGGCCGATTTGGGCATTGGCGTGCTCGAGCTCCAGCAGGGGAGCGACGGATGGCGACGCACCAGCGGCAGCCCCTACGAGCGGCGTATCGATGGCCTCTCTGGGCTCAACCAGCCGGAGCAGGCCCTGCGCTGCAGCGGCCCGGCGGCGGCGGTGTTTCGTCACAGCGAGTCGCTGGGCTATCGCGACGGCCTGGGGGAGCGGATCATCGGCACCTTTGCCAACTGCGCCGGTGGCCACACCCCCTGGGGCACGGTGCTCAGCGCCGAAGAAAACTTTCAGTCCCAGGTAAGCGAAGCAGTCCATGCCGATGGATCGGCGGCCCCGCCAGCGGCGCGGCCATTCCGATGGGATGGGGCCCGCCTCGATGGCCTCGGCAATCCCTTCGGTCTAGCCGGCAACAAGTACGGCTGGATGGTGGAATTTGATCCGCGCGAACCGACCGCCCCTGCGGTGAAACACAGCCTGCTGGGCCGCTTTCGCCACGAGGCCGTCGCCGTGGTGGCCCGGCCAGGCGAGCCATTAGTGGTGTACTCCGGCTGCGATCGCCATGGCGGACATGTGTACCGCTTTGTCAGTGAGGGGCTCGTGGGCGACCCGGGCGATCGCACCAATTCGCGGTTGTTTGGGGCGGGGCGCCTTGAGGTGGCCCGCTTCAACGCCGATGGCAGCGGCACCTGGATCGCCCTGGAGCCCGACACGGTGGTGCAGCCCCAGCAACCCAGCCATTACGAACGCTTTGGTTTGCAGCAACCAACCCTGCTGCCCCACAGCGACCGCAAGCGCAGTGGCAGTGAAGCGTTCCCTAGCGATGCCGAGGTGCAGTCCTATGGCAGTCGCTTCCGGATCCTGGGGGATCTTTACCCCTTGGGCGGCAGCGATCGGGACGCGCAGCTGCGTCAGCAGGGGGCGATCCTGATCGATGCCCACCTGGCTGCCAACGCTGCCGGGGCCACCGCCTGCCCACGACCAGAAGACACCGACATCGATCCAACCAACGGCGACCTGCTGATCGCCTTCACGGCGGCCGGCCGGGATGAGGGCGGCTGCAGTGATCCGGCGATCTTCCGCGGTCCCAAGGGCGAAGCCCTCTGGCCCCATGGCTGGGTGATGCGCCTGAGCGATGGCGGCACCGGTCGGGGATCGGGCTTCCGTTGGCGGATGGTGGCCTGGGGCGGCCTGCCCTGGGAGGGGGGGCTCGGCTTCAGCCATCCCGACAACCTGGCCTTCGATCCAGCCGGCAACCTCTGGCTAGTGACCGATCACCCCGGTGGGGAAGGGCTCGATGTGTTCGGCAACAACAGCTGCTGGTTCCTGCCGCGCGCTGGTGCATTGGCAGGGCAGGCCCTCTGCTTTGCGATCGGTCCGGTGGAGTGTGAACTCTGTGGCCCCTGCTTCGATCACGAGTTCCGCAGCCTGTTCCTGGCGGTGCAGCACCCCGGCGAAGGCCATGGGGTGCGCCAGGGGAAGAAAGTGGAAGGCCAGGCCCACAGCCTGGTTGACCGCAACGGTCAACGTTTTGAGCAGCTGCGCTGGGTGCCGCTCGGCTCCAACTGGCCCTCTGGCGTACCCGGCAGGCCGCCCAGGCCCGGGGTTGTCGCAATCCGGCGCCTCGATGGTGGTCCCCTGGTGCGCGGCTAAAGGCTTCCAACAGTGCTAAGTCGCTTCTCCAGCTGGCAGCGGTTGTTGGGGGCCTAATCAATCACTTGTAAGGTTTTGATCTGCCAACGCTTTATTGCTGCTGCCAGGCTGGTCAGGGCCTGGCGATCTGGAATGCAAATGCAACCGACGCCTGGAAAGCAATTGTGAATGCCGAGGCCCGAACGGCTGGTGGCAAACTTGGGCTGTAAGTCAATCCAAAGGTCCTTGCCAAAGGGCTCCGGTGTGCCGAGGCGATAGGACCCTGGAGGCAAGGGGGAGCCATTTCCTGGCGACCAACGCCGGTCCAACCGTTGGCGATTACTGGCACCAGCTGCCGCTTGCCAACTGGCCAATTGCTTGGGGCCATCCGTGAGCCTGAGCTGCCAAATCGGATCGCCATTGTGATAGGTGTCTTTGGTGCGCTCTAGGGTGAGCATCGCTGCCGCATTGGCAGCGATTGAAAGTGTCATGGTACAGAGGACAAGTGCAGGTCTGATTAACTTTTGCCAGCTTAGGTGAGCCATTGTTGTTAATTATATGGAATCAAGGTTTGAACAACTTACAGGCTTTCACGGCTGATGTCGCCACCTGCATTGGAAGCGCTACCCGCCCTAATCCAGGTTCCGTCCTCAAAACTGATTTGAACTGCGGCCAGGGCCCCCAGGGCTTCCTTCAATAGGGCGCTGCGTTCTAGATGGCCACACAGCTGCTCGGCTTTGGCCAGCAGTTGATCGTCGAGGGTCACGGTGGTGCGCATGGTCCAGACCGGAGCTTGCATCAGTTTAGGCATCTTTTGATGATGAGCTGGAAGCACAACTGGTTAAGGGCGTCCTGTGGCTGGGATCACCCTTCAGGCTGTCCAGCGATGACCAATCCAACCAGGAGACCTGTTCGTTGATTCGTGGCAACCCCATCTCGAACACCCGCAGCGGATACCTTTCCTGATAGGTCCAAGAGGTTAACGATGGGCCTTGTCCAGAAAAACCAGTCCACCTCCGTTGGCTCGGTCGTTAAGAGACGGCGTCCTGCTCTCGCCATATATCAGCCACCTCGGGGAAGTGCTTCTCGACGCAGGCATCACACACCCCATGGGTGAAGGCCACATCGGCGTGCTGCTTGATGAAGGTCTCCACGCTCGACCAAAAGCCGGCGTCGTTGCGAATCGCCTTGCAGTAGGAACAGATGGGGATCAGCTCCTCGAGTAGGGCGATTTTCTCCAAGGCCTGGGCCAGCCGGGCAGACACTCGTCGTAATTCCATCTGGGTCACCACCTGGTGGGCCAGGCTCTCTAAAGCACTGATCTGAGCGGCGTCGAGCTCCCTTGGTTCATGGTCGATCACGCAGAGGGTGCCCAAGGCCAGACCCGCTGGCGTAAGCAGTGGCATACCGGCATAGAAACGGATATTCGGGGCACAAGTGACCAGGGGGTTGGTGGCAAAACGCGAATCGACCAGGGCGTCCTGGATCACCAGCATGTTGTCGTTAAGGATGGCGTGGGCGCAGAAGGAAATGTCTCGGCTCGTTTCGCTGACCTCTAGGCCGACTTTCGCTTTGAACCACTGCCTGTTGCTGTCGATCAGGCTGATCAAGGCGATGGGGACGTCGCAGATCTGGGACGCCAAAGCCACCAAATCGTCGTACTCCCTTTCATCGGGAGTGTCGAGGATCTTGTAATCACGAAGGGCCTCAAGCCTCTCTTCTTCTTGCTCAGTCAGTGGCGCTTTCATGGGCAGCAAAAGCAAGGAAAAGGCGACCCTTGACCACAATGTGCTGGCCTTTCCCCCAATTCGAAGCGGCTTAATGTTTCCTTACGCCACGTGCCCCAGCAGGGTATGGGCCTGCCTAGGCGGACCCTGGAGCGACCCGGCGCCTAGCCCGAGGCGGCAGTTGGGCTGCTGGCCACCAGAATGGGCAGATGGGACGCCCCGGCCAGCGAGAAAGCACCGCTGAGATGGCGGCCAACATCGATCGGGAACTGCGCGAGCTCAGATCCGTCCTGGCCAGATGCCGGCGCGATCGGGTCGCCGAGCCCAAAGTCACTGCAGCGCTCCTGGCTCACCTGTTGCTGTCTAGCCGGGAGTTGCTGCAGAACCTGCTGATCGACACAGCCCAGCGGCCGCTGCGGCTGGTAAGCATGCCCCCGCAAGAAAAGTCCCTGCTGGATTGAACCGCCTTAGGGTTGGCTAATGGGCAGCGGTATCACCCATAACCGAGAGCAGTGCGGTGGCAAGCCCTGCATCCGAGGGATGCGAATCCGCGCGTAGGACATCCTTGAACTTTATGCCGCTGGTGAGAGCAGCGCCCAAATCTTGGCTGATTTCCCGGATCTGGAGGAAGGGGACCTATTGGCTAATTTGTAACTTTGCTTTACCCCCGCTTTTGCCGACTAGCTCTTGAGCAGCAGGTTGGGCTGGCAGGTTTGGCTTGCAACTATGAAAACGATAATAGTATTCCGCCGCCAGCTACAAACAGCAAGCCTGCCCAGCCAATCACTGAAGGACGCTCACCAAGAAAAGCAAAGCCGATTAAAGCGACTACCAATAGGCTTAGCCTATCAACGGGTACTACCAATGAAGCATCTCCTTGCTTCAGGGCCCTAAAAAAGCAAAACGATGACAAGCCGCTAGCTAGGGCAGACACTACAAGGAATATCCAAGTTTGCTGGGATAACTCAAAAGGACTGCTTAATTTGCCAGTTGCTAGAATGAGCAATGGAAGAAAAATTGCGATGACAATAGTGCGGATTAGCGTGGCTAAGTCTGCATCTACGCCCTCAAGTCCAATCTTGCCAAATACCGCAGATGCACTTGCAAATAGCGCCGACAAAAAAGCCCAAATAAACCAAAGCGGTAGGGCGGGGATTGGGCTCATTTAGGATGAAATGGTTGGCAGCAGTAGCAGTAAAACAAGAGCTTGGATACTAATTGCCGCCTTTAGCGCAACTCTGAATCTTTTGTGGGCACCTCGAATAATCAGTAAATCGCAGAGGTTTTGTAGACATGAAAAAGCCG
>ERZ889217.989-NODE-989-length-15592-cov-10.655918_pt1 | contig 15592 bp, 17 predicted proteins | sample MGYA00521098_ERZ889217 | MGnify/ENA primary metagenome ERZ889217 (study PRJEB32303, sample SAMEA104408613) | aquatic metagenome | biome: Brackish water; feature: Pelagic; material: water | place: Baltic Sea | collected 2014-06-10T22:04:00 | depth 2,362 m ...
CAGGTTGTTCGAGTTGCAAGAAATGTCCGGCTGCCGCGACGACTTCAAATTTCACGTTTGCTGGCGCCATTGATTTTGCAGACTGAACAACGTCAACACCGATACACCCGTCGTTTGCGCCGTGCAGATAAAGCAATGGCTGACTCGGCACAGCCGAACCCATTTGAGTTTGTAAATCTTTAAGCGCTGGGTCTTTGTAGCCGTCACCCAAAGCCGCACGGTAGTAGCCAAGCGCCGCCTGCAGATTTTTCGGATCTGTCAAAGATTTTTTGACATGCTCAAGGTCGACAGTTGCGTCGTAACTCGGCGACCAATCGCGCCACAACATATCAATGAAGGCATGTTTGTTTGCGCCGACAACTAAATCGGCTAATCCGTGTTGAAAGAAAAACATATACCAACTGCTTTTTACTTGCGCAAGATTTTGCACGAATGCCAAACCGAGTGCGGCAGTCGGTGGCACAGCCATGCCAACAACTTTGCGCCAGCGTGCTGGTGCGTCAATCGCAGCACCATAAACAGATGGCGCGCCCCAGTCATGTCCGATAATCACAGCGTCACTATCACCGCCGAGTTTTTCGTGCAACGCATTTGCGTCTCGCGCCAGCATCGCGGTTTGATAACAGCCATCTGCGGGTACGGCGCTTGGTGCGTAGCCGCGCATGAATGGCGCAACGACTCGATATCCAACTGATGCGAGTTGAGGCATCAAGTGACGCCACGTGTGTGCCGTATCAGGGAAGCCGTGCAACAACAGCGCTAATTTTCCAGAGCCACACTCAAGAAACGAGAACTCGGTGCCATTGGCGGCGACGCAATCCATCTTTATTTCTGTCTCGCCCATGCTTAAAAGATAGTTGCCTGCGACGAAGGTCACCTCATCAGGTCTTTACAAATGGTGTGTACCAGCCATACGGTTTCAGAGTGGGGGAAAACGAAGTAACTGTGTCGTTTCATGGCGTACGCGGTTCAACTGCATGTCATGACAATGCGACTCAGCGCTATGGCGGAAATACTTCGTGCGTTTCAGTGGACACTGGTTCTGCATCACCGATAATTTTCGATCTCGGTACTGGTTTGCGATATCTCAAATCTGAAAAAGTTAATTCTGGACCAAAGCCATTTATCGGTGCGTGTTTGCTAACTCATTTGCATTGGGACCACCTGCAGGGTCTGCCATTTTTTGAGTCGTTGCGGCATCCCGACACTGTGCTTGATATTTATGCGCCGAAACAAACCGATGGCGTCTCAGTGCGTGATGTATTTATGACAAAAATTTGTCCGCCCACGTTTCCGATTTGTTTAAGTGAGTTTGATGCAACGATTAATTTTCATGAGATTGGCGACGATGATTTCTCAATCGGTGCGACAAGAGTGATGAGTCGCTTCGTGCCTCACACTGGCCCGACACTCGGGTTTCGGGTGACTGCCAACAACACTGCGGTGACGTATCTTTCGGATCATCAGCAGCCTGATGGAGAATTTTCGTTGACAACAGGCGCACGACAACTTTGTCAAAATACAGATTTATTGATTCATGATTCGCAATTTACTCCGGCAGAGTTTGTGACCAAATCAAATTGGGGACATTCAACGATTGAATTTGCAATGTGGGTCGCCGAAACAACTTCGGCTAAGCGCTTGGCATTATTTCACCACGATCCGTCGCGCACCGATGATGCTATAGATGTGATTGCCAGCCGCCTTGCCGGTATTGCGCAAAATCGGGGTTTTCAGGTGTTTGCTGCGGCCGATGAAATGTCGGTTGAGGTTTCTGCCGTAGTCTCGTAATTAATGAACGCATCATTTGATAGCAAAGAGTTTCGTCAAGTGTTGGGCAACTTTCCAACAGGTGTAGCAATAGTTTCTGGTATTGATCAATCAGGCGAGCCTCAAGGTGTGACGATCGGTTCATTCGTGTCGATATCACTTGATCCGCCGCTGGTTGGTTTTTTTCAAGGTTTGAAATCAAAAACGTGGCCGACAATCGCCGCGTCGGGTTCTTTCTGTGCGAATGTGCTGGCAGAAAATCAAGGTGAGTTGTGTTGGCGATTCGCAAAAGAAATTGATGGCCGTTTCGACGGTGTCAAGTGGACGCCGGCGGCCAGTGGTTCTCCGAAAATTGCGGGCGCACTTGCATATATCGACTGCACAATTGAATCGAGTTCGCAAGTTGGTGATCATTTATTTATCGTCGGTCGGGTGCAAAATCTTGAGTCTGTCGCTGGCGCCGAAAATGCGATGGTGTTTTTTAGAGGTGCAGTTGCAGGGACTTCGTCATTGAAGTGAGTTTTGTTTTTGCCGTCGTCGTTGCGGCTGTTTTTGTTTATGCCGGTGTTGCGAAATTCGCCACGTTCAATAATTGGACATTTCAAGCCCGTGCACTTGGGGCGCCTGACCCGTTTGTCGTGTTGGTGCCGCTTGCCGAAATTGCTTTGGCGGTTTTTCTGGTTGGTGGCTGGTGGTTCGTGCAAACTGTGATCGCTGGCATGCTGTTGTTGAGCGCTTTCACAATTTTGTTGCTCGTGCGGTTGCGCGACCCAGAACGACAGCCGTGTTCATGTTTTGGTGCAACATCGCAACGCCCAATGAGTTGGCTGGATGTTTTTCGCAATGTGCTTCTGATCACGTTGCTGGCAGTTGCTGTCTTGACTAAGTAACCTAATCCAATGCGTGTTTGGATTGATCAAGATCTCTGCACTGGCGATGGTCTGTGCGAAGACCATTGTGCTGATGCGTTCAAATTGCTTGAAGACGGCATCGCATATGTCGCCGAGTTGGGTGTGCCTATGAATGATCCAGGCGGAGCAGGAAGCCTTGCTCGTGTTGCGCCCCGCGATCGCCAAAGTGTTTTGCGCGCCGCTGAAGTCTGCCCTGGAGAATGCATTTTCATCGACATCAGCGACGAGGTACAAGTTTTGAAAAGCGTGAACAGTGCATAGCGGTACGCTGAACTAAGTGAACTGGCGCATTGCGGCAAATGGTGTTGCACTTGTCGTCGTAATTTCGGCTGCGAGCCTTGTTAGTGCTGCGGGTTCTGATTTGCAAAATACCCAAGTTATACAACGAAAATTTGCAGACGCAGACGCCAGATCTGTTTTGTCAAATATCAAAGTCGAGAACGAATATAAAACTGGTTACAAGCGCCGTTTATTTATTCACTGGGCAGATCTTGATGGCAACGGATGCGACACGCGTGAAGAAGTTTTGAAGCGCGACAGTACGTCGAGGCCACAGGTTGATCCATATCGGTGTTATGTAGTGGCGGGCGATTGGTATTCGCCATATGACGGCGCCAAATTAAGTGACCGTGGCGATGTCGACATTGATCACGTCGTTGCATTGAAAGAAGCATGGGATTCTGGCGCGTGGGCATGGACCGAATCGCAACGCAAGGCATACGCCAACGACATGACAGATCAACGCACGCTAATTGCGGTTACTGATCGGGTGAATGTTTCAAAGAGTGATAAAGATCCGTCAAATTGGATGCCACCACTACGAAGTTATTGGTGCACTTATCTCGGTGATTGGATTTCTGTCAAAGCGCGCTGGAATTTGTCGATGGACCAAAGTGAGTTTGGTCGGATTAAAAACTTATTGAATAGTGATTGTTCATCGCTAACGATTGCAAGTTGGAGTGCTGCACCAGTTGCATCGACTATTAGTACTGTTGCGACAACTACAACGAGCACTATTGTCGCTGTCACTGGAAGCACAACGACCGGCACGGTTTCGAGCGCAACTACTAGTACAACGACAATCGTCAAGACGACGGCGCCAACAACAACTATGTCGGTAACTGCGACTACTGCTGCGAGTGCAACGTCAAAACTAACTGGCGTCAAAGACATCAGTCCTGGTTCGTATTGTGCGCCGCTCGATGGGCTCGGTTCATATAAAGGTTTGGTTTATATTTGTTCAAAAACAAACGCTGAAGGCACACTTTATTCTGGCAATCGAGCCCGATGGCGCAAATTCTCCAACTAGGATTGGAATATGTCTAAGAAAACAAAAAAGAAAAAAGCTCGTATGCGTCGTTCAAAAGCCAACCACGGCAAGCGCCCAAACATGGGCCGGGGCTAAAAACTATTTAGTTTGCTAGTTCAGTAACTCGCTAGTCGTCTTCGAAACCGCGCTTTAAAAAATTTTGACCGGTTTCACAACTATCTTTTAGCGGGCACCAACGACATTGTGAGCCAGGGTTCAACTTGGGTTCGCGATCTTCGCGAGTTAGTTCGTAAATTGCGTTCGCGCCATCTACAACTCGTCGCACTGCGGCTTGTAACACACCCTCGCTAACTTCTTCGACATCGGCGCGAGCCGATTCGAGCGAATAAGTAGCCAATCGTCGTGGAGCCTGACCTGAGCGTAGTGATTCAACAAGAGCGTAGAAGCGTAAATCTTCGCGATGATTCGAATAGATACGGCCACTTTTCAGGTCGATGATTACTTTGCTGCCTGGGGCACCAAGAGTCAGATCAACTCGCGTTGACAAAAAAATTGCCCCACCAAAAAGTTCGACTCGCGCCGCACTTTCTGTAACTGGTCGCCAAGATGCTTTGAGCGGCGGAAAACTCTCTTCAAATTTTGTGTATAAATCAACTGCGTAACTTCGTAGTTGTGCGCGTTCGCCAGGTGAAAGTTGAGCAATGAATTCGCTTGGGCCACGACTTTCTTCGTCTTCAAGACGGGCGAGTGCTTCGTCGACTAGATCTGCAGGCTCAACTGGTCCACGCCAATTAATTGAAAGTTCAACAGCTTTGTGCATCACGGTGCCACGCACGTTGAGGATTGTCCATTCGAAAGAATCAAGTGACGCCACAAAATGTGCTTCGCAACCATGCACGGTCGTCAAACTACTTTTGCTAATAAACAATGGACGCTCAGGGGTTAGTTTTTCGGCCAGTGGCGCAAGTGCAATTTCGAGTTGCGCACGCACCGCATCAACAACTGTGATCGGCAGTGGCACCCAACCCACAGGTTTGCCAAGCACGTCGACAACACTTTGTTGCATCGGGTTTAGTTCTTGGTTTGACATGACGTAATTAGATTACAGATTGGGTGTTTAGAGATGTTTGTGTGCTTGGCAAACTATGCGATACCCATTTGTCATAATCTGCGTCATGACGAGCGCAAATACTTATTATTTACAGTTTGCGAGTGCGGCGAGAATTCTTGCGAGTCAAGCCCATCGGCACGGCTTGCGTCCTCCAGGGTTTCGCAGCCCGCCACGTATTGTTGGCGTCGATCGCAGTTTGCGTCGTTTCAATAATCGTGTGGTCGTGTCTGTGTTATTACGTGGTCGGCCATTTGTGGCTGTGCTCAGCGACATGATCGAAGGCGTTGTGGCGGCTAATCAATTAACTGGTCGAGATGCCGAGAATGCGAGAACTGTTCTATGGGGCAGTGTCGAATCACATCTGATTAGTGATGAGGCTCAAACGCGCGTAGCCTGACAGGGTTGCCCAGGTGGCGGAATGGTAGACGCGGGGGGCTTAAACCCCCCTGGTGCGAAAGCGCTGTATCGGTTCGAGTCCGATCCCGGGCACATTAATTTAGGCGAGACATTTTGCTTCGTGCGTGGCACGATAGATAGGTGAGTTTGCCAACCAGAACCCCAACTGCGACTGAACTGCTCGAGCAGATGCAGTCGCGTGTGCCGCAGATGGTCGAGCATCTACGTGATTTTGTAAATCTTGAGTCGCCATCTCTTGATACAAACCATCTACAGCGAACTGCAAACTTTGTAGCTGAACTTTTAGAAAAAGTAACTGGAAAGTCGGCGCAAATCATCCCTTCTGCAAATGGGCCGCACGTGCATTGGAAAGGCAGTGACGACACAAAAGTTTTGATCGTTGGCCATCACGACACTGTGTTTCCACTTGGTACAACTACAATGCGACCGTTTTCGATTGATGGCGACATCGCGCGTGGGCCAGGGGTGTTCGACATGAAAGCCGGCATCGTGCAAGCAATTTATGGTTTAAGCGCAATTCATGATTCATCTCGTGTTGAAGTTTTGATCACTGCTGATGAAGAAGTTGGCTCGGAGACTTCTCGCGAACTGATTGAGGCACGCGCTCGAGCAACGGGAGCAGTTTTGGTTCTTGAGCCGAGTGCCGACGGCGGTGCGCTGAAGATTGCGCGCAAGGGTGTTGGAACTTTCACAGTGCATATCGCTGGTCGTGCTTCGCATGCCGGTCTTGAACCAGAAAAAGGTATCAATGCGCTAATTGAACTCTCTGAGCAAGTGCGACGAATTGTCGCGATGGCTCGCCCCGAACTTGGTACGACAGTGACACCGACGGTGGCAACTGCTGGCAACGCCGAAAATGTTGTACCTGAAGCAGCAATGATCAAAGTTGATGTGCGAGTTGTGTTGCCTGAAGAAAAAGTTCGCATTGAGCGCGAGATGTCAGAGTTGTCAACAACTGTTGCAGGCGCGTCGATCAAAGTTACTGGCAGTATTAATCGTCCACCGATGCACGAGTCGGCGGGGCGTACATTGTTTGGTGTCGCTGAAGTTGTGGCCAAAGATCTTGGGATAAAAAACTTGCAAGGTGTTGCAGTCGGCGGCGGTTCAGATGGAAACTTTACTGCAGCAATCGGCATTCCGACTCTTGATGGCATGGGTGCTGTTGGTGGTGGCGCACACGGCGTTAATGAGCATGTTTTGATTTCGACAATGGGCGAGCGAGCCGCACTTCTCGCTGGCGTCGCCCGTGCCCTCGTCAACCGTTAATTAAAAACTAATTGTTATTCGAGCTCGGTGAGAGTGCCCGATGCAAGAGTATTTGCGTCGAGGGTTCCGGCCTGGCGATAAATCTCGAGTTTTTTGCGCGTGTCTTGAATATCTAAGTTGCGCATCGTAAGTTGTCCGATTCGATCGAGAGGCCCAAACGGCGCATCTTCGACACGCTCCATGCTCAGGCGCTCGGGCGAATATGTGAAGTTCTCACCAGTCGTGTTGAGGATCGAATAGTCATCGCCGCGACGCAATTGCACTGTTACTTCACCCGTAACTAGTGAGCCGACCCAGCGCGTCAACGATTCACGCAACATCAACGATTGCGGATCAAACCATCGACCTTCGTAAAGCAGGCGACCCAAACGACGACCCATTGTGCGATAATTTTCGAGCGTACTTTCGTTGTGAATTGCCGAAACAAGTCGCTCGTAGGCGATATGCAAGAGTGCAAGCCCAGGTGCTTCGTAGATGCCACGACTTTTTGCTTCGATGATGCGATTTTCGATTTGATCACTCATGCCCAAACCGTGGCGACCACCAATTTCGTTGGCGGCAAGCACCAACTCGGTTTGTGATTTAAATTTTTTGCCGTTGATCGCCACTGGCCAGCCATCTACGAAACGAATCGCGACGTCTTCGGTAGCGATATTTACTGCACTGTCGTAATGAGCCACACCCATAATCGGAGCAACTATATGCATGCTTGTTGAAAGTTCTTCAAGAGATTTTGCTTCGTGAGTTGCACCCCAGATGTTGGCGTCTGTGCTGTATGCCTTTTGCGCCGAGTCGCGATACGGCAACTTTTTCGCAGTCAAGAACGCACTCATCTCGGCACGACCACCCATTTCACGAACAAAATCAACATCCAGCCATGGTTTATAGATTCGCAAGTTCGGATTAGCGAGTAATCCATAGCGATAGAAACGCTCAATGTCGTTGCCTTTGAATGTGCTGCCGTCTCCCCAAATATCTACGCCGTCTTGTTTCATTTCGCGCACGAGCAATGTGCCAGTTACTGCTCGGCCAAGCGGAGTCGTATTGAAATAAGTTTTACCAGCAGTCGAAATGTGAAACGCACCGCATTGCAAAGCAATCAATCCTTCTTGCACCAACAACTCGCGACAATCTACAAGTTTGGCTTCTACCGCTCCGTAAATTTTCGCACGATGTGAGATCGACGCAAGATCTGTTTCATCAGGTTGTCCAATGTCGGCGGTGTATGCGTACGGCAAAGCACCGCGTTCGCGCATCCATGCAACTGCAGCCGAAGTGTCAAGCCCTCCAGAAAATGCGATGCCGACACGTTCGCCGCTAGGCAACGATGTTAAAACTTTTGAGCCAGCACCTGCGCCAGTCTTTGAACTCTTTTTTGTCACGACTTAACGGTACAGACCTGAGCGGGTTGAAACCGAGAGGGTTTTAAGCGTCAAGGTTTACAGGCTGGTTGTAACTGATCGGTAACGACCAGCGATTGCGGCGAATGTTGTAGTAGCTGTGCAGACTCCGAGCAGGATTATGCCGATTGCGATACCAGGCGTTTTTGTGATGTCAACGACGCCAGTCACAACCAAAAGAAGTGTCGCTGTAGCACCGACAAAATGTGTTTTAGTTGAGTTTCGCGCAGCAGCAACTATCGCTCCGATTGGTCCAAGAAACGGTATAAACCAAAACAAAACAAGAGCAGGATTGTCTTGGGATCCGAGCCACCAAGTTGGCTTGCCAACCGTCCGAGACGAAATCGCGAGTGCCAGTAATGATCCAGCAATTAATAGGTGGGTGACAATTACGGCAACTTTCCAGCCGTGCGTTAAAGAACCAGCCCGTGCTATCTGGCTTTGAGAAGGTGGGGGAAGTGACGACATCGTAAGACCGACAATAGCCTGAGAAGACGATGCTGCAGGCGAAATTCGAAAAATTAAGTGTGTTCTTTCCGATGTGGAACGAAGAGCAGTACTTACAACGTGCGCTGAACGCAGCCCAAGAACTTTGTGAAGAATTACAGACGCTTGAAATAATTTCGGACTTTGAACTAGTGATTGTTGATGATGCTTCAACCGATTCGACGCCACAACTTGCCGATGCTGCAGCAGCACGAGACAAGCGAATCAAAGTTGTGCATCACCCGGTAAATCGCAAACTGGGTGGATCAATCAAATCTGGTTTTGAGGCCGCAACCGGTGATGTTGTTTTATATACCGATGCAGACTTGCCATTTGATATGCGTGAAGTACATAACGCGATGCGCCTGATGCGCCAATATGAAGCCGACATCGTCAGTGCTTACCGCTTTGACCGAACAGGCGAAGGATATGTGCGAGTTGTCTATTCAATTTTTTACAACTTTATGGTTCGGGTCTTGTTCGGTGTCCGATTTCGCGATATCAACTTTGCTTTCAAACTTTGTCGAAAATCTGTTTTTGATCAGATCACTCTCGAGAGTGAAGGTTCGTTTATCGACGCCGAACTGATTGTCAGTGCAAAAAAACTTGATATGAGTGTTGTTCAGTTTGGAGTGGATTATTTTCCTCGCACTCGTGGTGTATCGACACTTAGTTCTCCGTCGGTAATTATCAAGATTCTTCGTGAAGCATTTCAATTGCGTAGAAAATTGAATGCGATTAAGCCAAACGCGGCGACACCGAGCGCAATAAATTAGTTCTAAAGTAGAACACAATGAATATGCCGGTTAATGAATCAGTTTTTGAGCGTTGGCGACCAGCGCTAATCGCGTTTGCGATTCTGGCGACAGTTATTGCGTTTGGTGTTTTCACAAGCGAATCTAATAACGAAAACTCAGACGACATATCTAACCCAAATGTTGTAGTTGAAACGAGTTTTTTGCCAGTAGTTACTGTTCCGCGTGATCGAACGCTCGAGTCAGGCATGCAAGGCGATGATGTGTTGCGATTACAGCAACGGCTAAAAGACTTGCGCTTCGATCCAGGTCCAGTTGATGGGATATTTGGTCAAAATACAGTTCAAGCAATGTGGGCATTCGAAAAACTTGTGCTTGGCGTACCGCGTGAGCGCGCAACTGGCACCGTGACTCAATCAACGTGGTCAATTATGCAATCTGATCTTAAATTCAAGCCGAGGCGTAAAGCTGATTCGCCAACTCACGTTGAAGTTTATTTGCAAGAGCAAGTTTTGATCGTATTCACTAATCAAGAACCTGTCTTAGTTACACATATTTCAAGTGGCACTGGTGAGAAGTGGTGCGAAGAAGTAAAAATTGACCCAGGTGAAGAAGGAAACAAAACTACTGAGCAAATCAAACAAGGAATTTGTGGCCAAGCAGTTACTCCTGCTGGAATATTCTATTTTTACAACCGTCGAACCGGTATGCGTGAAACGAAACTTGGCTCGCTTTATAACCCTGTGTATTTCAATTACAACATTGCTGTGCACGGGGCGATTCTTGTGCCGCTCAAGCCAGCATCACATGGCTGCATACGAATTCCGATGTCGGTTGCAAGATATTTTCCTGCGCTTGTGAAATACGGAGATCGTATTTATGTATTTGACGGCATTAAAGAACCCGAAGAATATGGTTCACCAGTTCCGCCTTTCGACCTACCAGATCCGGATTACACAACTATTCCAGTTACAACTATTCCAGTTACAACTATTCCGGCTGCTCCGACCACGACAACTAGTGTTGGGTCTGTGGCGGGCAAAACGACAACTTCGTCGGTTACAACGACGAGCACACCATAATGAGAGTCGCATGATTCACTACGACGAATTTTCAATGTTTGGCGAAAATGTTTCTGAGTATTCGCTAAAAGTTTCAGCGTTACCAAAAGTAGAACGTGTTTCGCTTGCACTTGCCGACGGCCGAAAACTAAGCGCGTTGAAGTGGGGCACAGATTCACCAGAGCTTGTTTTGGTGCATGGCAGCGCACAAAATGCTCACACCTGGGACACTGTTGCTTTGGCGATGGGCGTATCTTTGATCGCAATAGATATGCCTGGGCATGGTTATTCGTCTTGGCGTATCGACGGAATCTATGAACCTGCAGTTCTTGCACCTGACGTTGCAACCGCAATTGAAACTTGGGCGCCAAAAACCCGACTTGTTGTTGGCATGTCGCTAGGTGGATTAACCAGTCTTGCTTTGGCTGGTCAGCGTCCTGATTTAGTCAAGTCGCTCGTAAGTGTCGATATTACTCCTGGTGTGAATTCGCAAAAAACAAAAGCGATAACTGATTTTGTTAATGGACCACAAACATTTGCGAGTTTTGAAGAATTGTTAGCTCGCACCATTGAACATAATCCGACCAGATCAGAGAGTTCAATGCGCCGCGGAATCTTGCACAATGCAAAGCAACAAACTGATGGCTCGTGGCAGTGGAGATATGACCGATCAACTCATCCATCGCCAGAAGATTCAGGCAAGCGACTTGAGCGGCTCTCTGCACTCTGGGAAGTCGTTTCGAACCTTAAGTGCCCCTTCACTCTTGTGCGTGGCGGTACTTCTCCGGTTGTAGATGACGCCGATGTCGCCGAACTCTTGCGTCGAAAGTCAAACGCACAAGTGATTGTGGTTGACGGCGCAGGGCACTCTGTGCAAGGCGATCGTCCAGTCGAATTGGCGGTCGCTCTGACTCGGCTGCTGGCTATCTAACTAAGTATTATTTTTAGTAATGTCAAAATTAGGTCGTCCAGCGAGTTGTGTGGGTATTGATACAAGTCAACGTCTTTTAATTGAAGCGCGACGCTCATTTGCCACTGAAGGTTTTGACGCGACTACAAATAAGAAACTTGCCCAAAGTGTTGGCATCACAACAGCAGCGATATATCACTACTTTCCGTCCAAAGTCGAAATGTATGTAGCCGTGTTTAAAGATGTGCAAGAGCTTGTTTGTCAAACAATTCAAAGTTCAATTAGCCAAGATGTCGAAATCTCAGAGAACATCTCGAAAATGGTTGACGCGCTTGCTGCGCTAACGGTTCGCGAACCAGCAGTCGTATCTTTCGTCTTGAGCGTTTCGTCTGAAGCACACCGTCACCCAGAAGTTTTGGAAGCCGTTCTTCCAGTGCGTGGTCAAATCAGTGCGATTTTGCTAGAGATGTGCAATACTGCTGTCAATCGAGGTGAAATTAACTCAGATATTTCTGCACAATCACTTGAGGACATGCTGATCGTTATCTTGGCAGGACTCGCAAGATTTAATATGGTTTACAAAGATGCTCGCCGAACAACTGAGCTTGTCAGTTCGATGAAGTTACTTTTAACTGGTGCTGCTTTTCGTATCGCCAGCAATGTCTAGTTTCGGCTGTTTTTTGAGGATTTCACCGAATCGGTGATCAAAATAATTAATCCAAACCACACGAATGCAAAGCCGACCAGTCGTGTTGTGTCAAGTTTTTCGTTATAAGCCAACCAACCAAGAAAAAAATTAAAAGTTGGAACTAGATATTGCATTGGACCAAGCAAACTTAGTCTGACTCTTCGGGATGCAGCACCAAAAAGAAGTAGCGGAATAGCAGTCATTAGTCCAGTGAACAATACAAATGTCCATTGGGTTGTCGTCGCTATATTTTTAACACTGTCAGATCGATTGAAACCCCAAATCAAAATTCCGATTGCTGGTGCCAACAGCATTAACACTTCTGCCGAAAGACTCTCGAGACTTGAAAGCGGTACTTGTTTTTTTAAGTAACCGTAGACGCTCCAAGAGCCAGCAATAATTAAAGCCAAATATGGTGGGCGGCCATAAGAGTAGGTGAGGATCACCACTGCGATGCCGGCAAACGCAATTACGGCGCGATGTGCTGAGCGAATTGGTTCACGTAAAACGGCAAAACCGATAATCATTGTTGCCAGCGGAGAAATAAAATAACCGAGCGCTGTTTCGATCACATTTTCGTGTACTACTGCCCAAACATATGTTGTCCAGTTGATTGATAGCAAGATGCTGGCAAGTGCGATTCGCAAACACAGTTTTGGGTCACGCAATGCCGTCACTAGCGAACGAAGGCGCTTCGTGTAGATGATCACTGTTAATAAAATTATTGACGAGGTAACAACTCGCCAACCGATTAATTCGAATGCATTAAAATCTTTTAGGAACTTCCAATAGATAGTCAGCAATCCCCACGTGATGTACGCGCCTAATCCGTATGCAACACCAGACCGCTCGGATGACTTAGACACGAGCATTCACCCTAGTCAGTAGCCTTTAATTAATGGTTGACGAGGCTTTTAAAGTTTGGCAACGTGTCTTGGCTCATGCGAGTCGTATCGGTGATACAACCTTGCAGTCTTTGTTTAGTCAAGACCCGACTCGCGCCGAGCGTTTTAATCGAACTCTAAGTGACTCTCGGCATGAAATCATTGTCGATTTTTCTAAACAATTGATTGATGATCAGATACTTAGTGAGTTATTGAACTTGGCTAGTGATTTGCAAATAGTTGAGCAATTTGCCGAGATGCGTAACGGGTTGAAAATTAACTGGACCGAGCAACAAGCGGTATTACACACTGCATTGCGTGCTAACAGCGACAAACCGGTGATCGTTGATGGCATCGATGTTGTTGCCGAAGTGCATTCTGAGCTAAAAGCACTAAGAAAATTCGCTCAGTCAGTGCGTGATGACAAGAAGTTCAAGAAAGTAGTCAGCATCGGCATCGGTGGAAGCGATCTTGGTCCTGCGCTTATCTACGATGCGCTGTCGCTAAGTTGTGAGTCGGCGGTTGAATGCTTCTTCGTGGCCAATGTTGACGCCCATGAGATCAACTCGGTACTAAAAAAATGCAACGCTGCTGAGACGCTGTTTATTGTTTGTTCAAAATCTTTTAGTACTGCTGAGACATTGTTGAATGCGAATATTGCTAAACGTTGGCTGGCCGAAAATTTAGGCATTAAATCAGATAACAAAATTCTCGCCGATCATTTCGTTGTTGTCTCGGCGTATCCGCAGCGAGCCGAACCAGCTGGCGTCGGCGCCGCGAACTCATTTAAGATTTGGCCTTGGGTCGGCGGTAGGTTTTCAATCGCGTCGGCGATGAGCCTCGCACCGATGATTGCTTTTGGCCCAGATGTTTTTGATGAGTTTCTCATCGGTATGCGCGCGGTCGATGATCAGATGCAAAATTCTGCTCCTAATGATAATGTTTCGCTGATTCTCGGATTAATTGATGTATGGAACTACAGCGTGCTCGGATATTCGAGTCAAGCATTTGTGCCTTATTCATATCAGTTGCGCTTATTGCCTAGTTATCTGCAACAACTGATTATGGAAAGTAACGGCAAATCGGTGCAAGTTGATGGTTCTGCAACTTCGATGCGAACGTCACCAGTTGTTTGGGGTGGTGTTGGCACAAATGCGCAACATGCATTTTTTCAACTGCTTCATCAGGGCACAGACATTGTGCCAGTTGAGTTCATCGGGTTTGCTCAATCAACGCATAATGAATTTTCGTCTCACGACACTCTGATTGCCAATATGTTGGCACAGTCAAAAGCATTGGCGTTTGGTCGCACAGTTGAAGAATTGAAACTTGAGAATTCGCAGGATGAGAATGCCGAGCATCGTGCGATGGACGGAAATCGACCATCCACGACATTGTTGGCTAACGCCTTAACTGCGCGAACACTGGGTGCATTGATTGCAATGTATGAACATCGAGTTTTCGTTCAAGGTGTTGTATCAGGCATCAACAGTTTCGACCAGTGGGGTGTTGAATTAGGAAAGTCGCTAGCAAACGAAATTGTAAATTCACTAAATAGCGGCTCACCTAATCAGGCTGATAAAGATAGCCAGGATGCCTCAACTCAACGGTTAATAAACTGGTATCGCCAGCACCGAAAAAGCTGAGGGTACTCCTCGGGGTGGATAGTCAGGCGACCTACGCTAGGTCTATGCCTGTAAAAATTTCGCAAGCCGAGCGAATGATGAACTTGCTCGCTCTGCTCGTTGATCGCACCAGGCCGCTGACTTTGCGTCAGATTCGTCAAGACCTTGGCAAGCAATATCCAGAGAGTGACGAAGCTGCTCGTGCGGCTTTTGAACGTGATAAAGCCGCGTTACGTGAAATGGGAATACCGATTGAAACAAAAACTTTGGGTGGCGATGCTGCTGGCGAAGTTACATATTGGGTTAACCGTTCAAATTATGAACTAAGCGATTTGCGTCTTTCGGATGATGAGCGACTTGCGCTTCAACTTGCAGTAGCGACAGTTCACCTTGGTGCTCAACATGGTGAAGAAGCATTATGGAAACTCGGTGGCGAACGAAAACTGCGACCAACTGCGACCAGTGTCAACATTGGATTAGTAGACAAAAATATGAGCGCAATTACTGATGCGGTGATGAAACGACGAACGCTGAACTTCAACTACAAAGGCGAAAAGCGCGAAGTTGACCCCTATGGAATGTTGTCGCGTAGCGGCTTTTGGTACATCATTGGTTTTGATCATCTGCGCAAAGACCAAAGAGTATTTCGTGTTGATCGAATAGAGGGCAATGTTGGTGTGAGCGAGGCTCGTGCTTTTACGACGCCAGTTGCATTTAATGTTGCGGCTGCTGTGCCAACCGAAAAGCAAATGCTTGCTGCTGGAGACGGTGAACAGACAACTGCAGTAGTGCTTGTTGACGCAGCGTTAGCTTCAGGAGTGCGCAACGAATTTGGTGACTCAGCAGTAATTCGAGATCGCCCCGATGGCAGCGTTGAGTTTTCGATTCCGTGTGCAAATATGTCGGCGTTTAGATTGTGGCTTTTTGCAATGGTCGAAAGTGCCGAAGTATTAGCGCCAGAGTCTGTGCGTGAACAAGTGGTGCAGTGGCTTGAAGAATTAGTGGCAGGTAAGTAATGGCTACTAAGAAACCAGTTAA
>ERZ889217.990-NODE-990-length-15584-cov-12.738296_pt1 | contig 15584 bp, 12 predicted proteins | sample MGYA00521098_ERZ889217 | MGnify/ENA primary metagenome ERZ889217 (study PRJEB32303, sample SAMEA104408613) | aquatic metagenome | biome: Brackish water; feature: Pelagic; material: water | place: Baltic Sea | collected 2014-06-10T22:04:00 | depth 2,362 m ...
AGAAGGCAGCAGCTAAGAAGGCAGCCCCTAAGAAGGCAGCTAAGAAAGCAGCTCCTAAGAAGAAGGCAGCAGCTAAGAAGGCAGCCCCTAAGAAGGCAGCTAAGAAAGCAGCTCCAAAAAAGAAGGCAGCAGCTAAGAAAAAGTGATTTGATCCCATTCAATTTCGGGAGCGGAACTGACCGAGCGGGGGGCAACCCCCGCTCGGTTCTATTTCCCGGGCAAGTCGAATCGATGTCGAATCTGACAACATGGTTTGATGTCTATGGCGGAGATGATTGACGATCTGCGAGCCGAGCAGGACTCGCTCGATGATGTCGTTGCTCTCCTGAGTGACGATGCGTGGCTCACCGAGACTCCGTCAGCGGGATGGAGCGTGGCAGACCAGATCAGCCACCTGCAATTTTTTGATGAACGCGCTGCGATGGCACTCAGCGACCCAGCGTCTTTCGTCGTTGATCGCCAAGATTTGATGGCTCGTGCGCCCCATGATGCTTCGGTTGATTTTGGGCGAGCACGAGCGCCTCACGAATTGATAAGTGCTTGGCGTGATTCTCGTTGTCTACTGATTGCAGCAGCCGAGTATGTTGATCCAACAGTCAGGGTCCCTTGGTATGGCCCATCGATGTCCGTGAGATCCTTTTTGACGGCACGCTTAATGGAATGTTGGGCCCATGGCGAAGATGTTGGGGTAGCTCTGCGTCACCCTCGTGTTCCAACGCATCGATTGCGCCATGTGGCTCACATCGGTGTCGGGGCGCGGGCTTTCAGTCTTGCAATTAACGCCTTACCAGAAGATGTTTCGCCGATTCGAGTTGATCTGTCAGGCCCTCAAGGGGAGCAGTGGTGTTGGGGAGACGAGCATTCCAAAAACCGAGTTCAGGGCGAAGCATTGGATTTCTGTTTGGTCGTCACTCAGCGTCGGAGTTTGCAGGAATCGCGGTTGCAAATTATTGGTGAGAGTGCTGAGACGTGGATGGCGGTCGCCCAAGCCTTTGCTGGTGCACCCAGTAAACGAAGCAACTAGATATCTGAGATCTTTTTGAATATCTCCGCTGCCGGACGGTTGATTCGCTGACCCAATTCACCGAGGCGATGTTTCATCCGCTCAGCAAATCGTTCTAAGGCTTGTTGATCAACAGCTTTCATGGTGCTTTCAAACTGTGATTCGTGGGCTAACAAAGCGGAGATTTTGATCTCCACGAAATCGCTGACATCTTCGCCATGGTCGGGTTCATCGGCCTCCCATAGAAGAAGATTTTGTGGTCGGTGATGAGCGATTCCGTGCTCTTTGAAAAAGTGTGGATCGCGCGCCGCGACAATTGCATCACACGTAAGAAATCCGGCATGGCGATGATCGGGGTGCAGTCGGTATCGCTTCCATGGATCATGACCAAGGACCACGTTGGGAGTGAGGCGACGAATATGTCGAGCAATCTCGCCACGTAATTCACGAGAATCCACGAGGTCTCCATCAACTTGGTGCATGAAGATCACTTCGCCCGTCGCTCCCAATCGGCGTGCCGCGGAGCGTTGTTCATCTTGTCGTTGAGCGATGAGAGCAGCGACGTCAGCCTGCGGATTCCATGTGCCTTTCGAGCCATCGGTCAAAATCAGATGATGAACAAGAGTTCCTGCTGCTGCCCATTTCGCCAAGGTGCCTCCGCAACCGAACTCAATGTCATCGGGATGTGCACCGATGGCCAATGCCACATCTGGACGAGGTAGGTCGCTCGTGCGCATCATCGTGACAGAGGTTGCTGCTGGTTGACCGGGTTCGTTACTAGATGTCATCTGGGCTCCAATCTGGTATCAACAATGACAGCACATCACGCACGGCGCTGTGCGCAAGATCATCAGGGGTATCAAGATCAATACTGAGATGTGGGTCAGAGAGAACCTTGAGTGAACTGTGTAGTCGCTCGGCAACTAGTTGGTGTGCGTTATTTGATCCTGGTCCGTAGGAAAATTCCCACTCTGCGGCAATCTGCGAACTGAGACCAAGCACATTTGTGCCGTCACCGTGGCGGTCAGGCACGATCAGCACGTGACGCAGAGTCACTTGCGTGACCGAGTCGTCAACGATCTTGGTGATGATCGCATCAAGACCATCGGGCAATGGCAGGTCGGCATGGACAATTAATAGAAAATCCACAGGGTGTTGGCTGAGGATGATTCGTACCGCCTGAGTGAGCGATGGGTTTAATCCAGGCGTGGTCACATGAATGGGAATGGCTCCAAGCGAGGTTGACCAGTTGCCGACCTCATCGTCATCACACACCACATAACGGTCGCACACTGCTGAGCGAGCGAGAACGCGAGAAGCACAATTTTGAGCCAATTGTCGGCGTTGCTGAGGGCTGAGGATCGTGCTCAAACGACTTTTGGCATCGTCAAACCCACGAATCGGGACGACAAGTGCCACACGGTAAGCCACGTTGCAATCCTACGACTCGTTGCGCACCTCGGCGTATCCGTTCAGGATCAGATGCGAGGGCGAGCCAGAAGCTCTGTCGGTCATCGCAATGACACCATCGCAATGACAATGGTCGCACAAGCACCCAAGAGGGCTCTGACGGTGCTTGACTTGGCACGCAGGTCTTGGATGCACATGCCGACTCCTGATCAAATGGTGGGTGGCATGCCACTAAGAGCGAAGAGCAGTTGAGGCTGTGCGCTCATTCGTGCAACGACAACGGAGAAGTGACAGTGACGGAGAATAAAGATACTGACCGAGACATGAGCGGTCGAACGATTGGGATTCTTGGTCATCCTTGGCGTGCCAATGTGACGCCGGCCGGCGATATTTATCCGTTGGGCAATGAGTCGCCGATTCGATGGTATGTGGCGGCCGATGATCGTTGGCACACACCAGCTGATGAGGTTGCTGTTCGGCAGACGGCGGTCTCAGGCACACCAGTTATAGAGACTCGATTGCGAGTTCCGGGTGGCGATGTTATCCAACGACTGTGGGTGGCATCGGGGCGACAGGGTTCGTCAGCGCTGATGATGGAGTTTGAAAATGATTCACCTATGGCGGTGGCAGTTGCGATCAGTCACGACGATCTGTTGGTCTCGCGCCCAGTTGCTGTTCGCAACGTCAGCGGCGAATGGCCGGCTCCTGGTCTTGAACTTGATCAAGTTCCCACGGTCCTTCCTGTGGGGCATCGCACCTCTGTGCGAGCAGCTTTGGTGTTGAGTGGGTCATCCCCGACGATCAACATTGAAGATTTCGCCAATCATGATTCAGTGGCCCGCGGCTGGGTCGCTCTGAGTGATAGCGCATCTAGGTTCAACCTTCCCGATGTCATTGAAAGCATCCCAGCAGGTGATGTCATAGTCGCTGAACGTTCTGAACTTGCGTTGTCTCCTGCGCCGAATGTTTTCACCAATGGTGAAGATTGTGTGCGTTGGTTAATCAGTCAGCGTGAACTGCAACGTATGTCTCTTTCACAGGTTGATCCTGTTGACCTTGCCGGGGCTGTTGAGGTTCTTGCGCGGGCAACACGACGCAACAAAATTTCTCGCGCTCTTGCAATGGATGGATTTCGTAGCGCACTGTTTCTACTAGGAACGGATCAGGAGCGAGCAGTGTCCGATTTCTCCAAATTGCTTGCCAAGGTATTATCGCTGCGCGGTCAATCGCTGGCTGAAATGCTTGCTCAAAAAAATGATGATGGCGCTCACGGCCTCTTTCATCTGACATCTCTTGAAAATGAACTGGCACTGTTGACTGATGAGAATGTCGCCACTTTGTTACCTGACGGCATTGCTCACAATCGTCTCGGAGTGCAGTTTGAGGTCCACGACATTGCTGTTGGCGCGCAACATAGGGTCTCTTTCGCAGTGAGATGGCATGGTCCGAATGCCGCAGTCCTCTGGGAAGTAGTCGGCCCCGTTGGTTTGATCTTGCGCTCTGGAGTTGACCCATCGTGGTCCAGTACGCAATTGACGGGCGAGGCATTGTGGAAGGTAGAAAATGTCCCAACTGCAGCGATCATCGAGAATCAAAACCTGTCATTTTCCTAAGTGGCGGGGCCTCGGCTTCAGCGTTTGAGTCGCCTAGGACCCTTTAAGCAACTAGTGGCCACGGTTGGTTGCGTTCAACACCGAGTGCGATATCAAGCAGGAGTTGTTCAGTGAAATGGCGCGACACGATTTGCAGCCCCACGGGAAGGCCGTCGACGAAGCCCGAGGGAATGGAAATAGCCGGGTTGCCGTGAAGATTGGCGGGGAAGGTCAAGCGACCGTTGTTCCCGGCACCTCCGTGAACGCCTCCAAATTTTGATGGCAGGGGACCCTCGGCCGCAAATGCCACATCAGGGTTGGATGCAGTGATCACGAGATCAACTCCATGAGTGAGGTGAAATATCTCGGCCATACGTTCATTCACAGCGGTCCGCCGAGACTCAATGCGGGCACGTGCTTCAGGGCCATAACGCTCAATCGTGCTTGCTAAGCCAAAACTAATTTCTGGTGTCAGAACATCAGCGCAGTCGGGCCAACGCTCACCAAGTTGGGCGTGGATGGAGAGCATGCCACTGATACTCCAGGCGGCACCCATGCTCGGCACTGTTGTGTCAATGTCAAGGCGCTTCCATTGGTGCTCTTTGATTAAACGATCAGCGTGAGCGCTCAGCACTTCCCACATTTTTGGTGAGACCACTGCGCCACCCCAGTCGGGGACAACTGCGACTCGAAGTCCGCGCAGAGCATCGGTGAAAGTACCAAGATGTGGTTCCCACGGCGCAACCGAAGGCAGGCTGAGTGGATCGCGCGGGTCATGACCAGACGTGACATCGAACCAACGCGCAGTGTCGCGCACACTGCGTGACACGCAACCAGTGACAGTGGTGATATTTCCTAGTTGAACTTTGGGAGCGCGCGGGATGCGTCCGTATGTGGCTTTCAATCCAACAAGCCCAGAAAAGCCTGCGGGAATTCGGATAGATCCACCACCGTCGCCAGCAGTAGCCAAAGTGACCAGACCTCCCGCCACGGCGGCAGCACTACCACCCGATGAACCCCCGGGCGTACGACCATGCTGCCAAGGATTATGAGTCGCTCCATGCATCACAGTGCGCGTGACATTGACGCCACCGAATTCGCTGGCCGTAGTTTGACCGATGAGAACAACCCCTGCAGTTTCGAGACGCTCAACCATGACCGATGAAAAATCGGCGACGATGTCACTGAGTGCCACACAGGCTTCGGTATCTGGCCAACCTGCTACCTGATCAAGTTCTTTGACGCCGATCGGAACGCCACCAAAGGGCAAGTTGATATCTGCTGAACGCGCCGCGGCATAGGCGCGTTCTTGATCAAGATGTCCAAAGGCGTTGAGATCGCTTGAGGCGATGGCGGCATATGTGGCATCCAGTTCTTCAACGGGGGAGCGTTCACCCGAGCGAAAGGCCTCCACCAGCGAGCAGGCATCGCCTTGCCATGTTGATGCAGAATTTGAATTTGATCCTGAGTGAGAAGTCACAGCCATGGGTTGAGACGCTAGTCCCCGTCTAGAGTTCACGACGATGGATAGCCGACAGTTCTTAGGTTTACAAGCCACGCACAATCCCCATCGTTGGGTTCTCCCCGTTGTGACTGGGATCTCAACAGGCGGAGGCTTTCTCTATGGTGGCTGTGGTCTAGGCGCTGCCGTAGCAGCCATGGAGGGTACATCTGGTCGGCGAGCCGTGTGGGCGACCGCTCAGTATTTGTCCTACGCCAAGCCTGGTGAGGTGATGGATATCGATGTGACTCTCGCAGTCCACGGTCACCAGATCACTCAAGCTCGTGCGGTCTGCCATGTCGGCGATCGCGAGATATTGACTGTGAATGCTGCTTTGGGAGATCGTGATCTTGAGGCCAGTGGTCAGTGGGAGAAAATGCCAACTGATATCCCACGTCCGCATGAGTGCAAGGAGCGTCCCCATGTTTTGGATTGGTCGGGCACGGTCAGTGGTCGTATGGATCAGCGGATCATCAAGGGTCGTGAAGAAATAGAAGAACTTGATGGGACGCCAGGTGACGGACAAGTTTTGCTGTGGTCGCGGATACCTGAAGTGATTGAGGGTATCGACGCCGCAACTCTGGCAATCTTGGGCGACTTTGTTCCCATGGGTGTCGGACAGTCGCTGGGCATTCGCGGTGGTGGAAATAGTTTGGATAACACCTTGCGAATCGGCACCTTGGTGCCGACCGAATGGGTTCTGCTTGACATCCGGATTCATATGGTTGAACGCGGATTTGGTCATGGCCTCGTGCACATGTTTGCCGAGGATGGGACACTGATGGCTACGGCGAGTCAAAGTTGCATCGTGCGCTTTTGGCGCGATATGCCTGGCCCGGGTGCGGCTGGTAAGGCGAAGAAATAGCCCAAGTCTTTGATGGGGGTTGTCGTCGGCAACAATGAAGTCATGACATCTGCACCTTCCTCGTTACCTCGCCGTCCCGGTATGACGGTTCCACTTCCCGGTCATCTGCACACTCATCGTGAGCGCCTCAATGAGTTAGCGGATATGGGCTACACCGACATTTGGTCAGCCGAGTCTGATGGTGCCGACGCTTTCACACCTTTGGCGATGGCAGCGGCTTGGGAACCGCGACTGCGATTGGGGACCGCAATTGTTCCTGCATATACGCGTTCGCCAGCTTGTTTTGCGCAAAGCGTGGCCAGCATGGCAGATGCCGCTCCTGGTCGTTTCGCCATTGGAATTGGTTCAAGTAGCAATGTCATTGTCGAGAAGTGGAACGGTGTTCCCTTTGTTGAGCCGTACAAAAAGGTGCGCGATGTCGTGCGTTTTTTGAACGATGCGCTGTCTGGTGAGAAGGTAGCCAAGTCCTATGACACCTTTGAAGTGAATGGTTTCAAATTAGGCGTTCGACCAGAGATCAAGCCGAAGATTTTGGTCGCCGCCCTACGTGAGGGGATGTTGCGCTTAGCGGGGCGGGAATCCGATGGTGCAATCATCAACTGGTTGTCGCCGACCGATGTCAAACGCGTGGCAGAGGTTGTCAACGGCGCGGCTGGTGGACAAGAACGAGAAATCGTGGCGCGTATTTTTGTTTGCCCGAGTGAGAACACCGATGTTGTGCGCGCCGCTGGACGCTTCGCTATTGCTGCGTATCTGAATGTTCCGGTGTACGCCGAGTTCCATCGCTGGTTAGGTCGTGGACCACAGTTGCAAGGTATGTGGGACGCATGGAAGGCGGGAGATCGCAAGGCTGCTTTGGCAGCGATACCCGACGAAGTCGTTGATGACATCTTGATTCACGGATCACCGGCTCAGTGTCGGGCCAAGATCCAGCAGTATTTTGACAATGGTGTGACAACGAGTTCCCTGGCAATTTTGGGACTCGACCCAGAATTGAACTACTGGGAATCGGTGAAAGCTTTATCACCCAGTGCCAGTTGATGAAGCGGCTCTCTCTTGAGCGCTGGCCAATAGTCGTTGACGGATTTCGGCGATATGTCGCAATCCATTGCGACATATCTCATCGGACAAGATAAAACGCGGATTGAGAACAGGTCGTGGGGTGTGCATTCCGTTGAACTGCAATTGCGTTGGTGCTTCTGTAGGGGTCACCGATATGTGCTGGTTGATATCCATGAATGAAGAATGCCTGACGGGTGTGGCAGGGATTCAAGAGGCTCGCAATGGGGAGAACGACGGATGCAGGAACTAGTTTTGTCACCGTGGTAGTGGAAGCAAAAGAACCCCTCAGTGATTCGTCGCTGGGGTGGAAATTGCTCAGGACAGCCCTTTTGGAGCAAAAGAGAGGCTTACTTCTTGGAGTCATGGTGGGAGTATTTTGGGCGGCAGGCAAAGTATCGGTGCCGCAACTCACCAAGATGGGCATCGACCGCGGCATTGAAGGGCGCGAAAGTTTGTGGTTCTGGTCGGGGCTAGTTGTTGGGGCTGGTGTCATCGCCGGAATCTTCACATCTCTGCGTCGCTGGTACGCGTTCCGCGAAAGTCGTTGGATTGAGACTCGTTTGCGAGAGAAAATTTTTGATCATCTGTTGCACTTGCACGTGGGATATCACGACGGTATGCAAACAGGGCAAATCATGAGTCGTGCTTCCTCCGATCTACAGCAGTTGCAAGCCTTTGTGGTGATGATTCCGATCACTTTGTCTAACTTGGTAATGGTCATCGCTATCGTCGTGCTGCTGATCAGTTCGCAGCCTGTTCTTGCCTTGGTCGCTCTATCGCCACTTCCAGTGGTCACTATTCTTGCTAGTCGTTTTTCGCGTGATATCCATCCTGTCGTGTTAGAGGTGCAACAAGAGCAAGCGCAATTAGCGACCGTCGTTGAAGAAAGCGTCGCTGGAGTTCGCGTGATTAAAGGGTTCGGCGCTGAAAAAGTTCAGGCCAACAAACTGCTTCAAGAGGCTGATGACATCTGGAAAGTCTCATTGATCGCCGCCAAGATTCGTAGTCGTTTCTTGCCGGCCTTAGATCTTTTGCCTTCGCTCGGCCTGATAGCGGTTCTCGGTATCGGTGGTCATCGAGTGATCAATGATCAGATGTCCGTGGGTGATTTAGTGAAATTTAATGCCTACATCACCATGCTGATCTGGCCGTTACGTAACTTAGCGATGACAGTGGCACTCGGGCAGCGAGCCTCAGTCGCTCTCATGCGAGTCAATGAGGTGTTGAATACACCAAGTTTGATTACTGATCCAGTCGTTGCACTGGAACTTCCTAGTGGATCGCAGACGCAACCCGTCGGTCAATTGCAATTTAATGATGTGATCTTCGGTTATGGAGATAACGCACCCATTATTGATGACTTCAACTTAAGTGTTGCTCCAGGTAGCGCGGTGGCCTTGGTGGGTGCCACGGGTTCGGGAAAATCCACGATCGTGCGTTTGCTCACACGTTTCCACGATGTCCAACGAGGTTCAATCAAAATCGACGGAGTTGACATCCGCTCATTGTCACTGAACGATTTACGGACTGCAGTGGGCATCGTCTTTGAAGAGACATTTTTGTTTCACGATTCAGTTTTTGACAACATAGCTTTTGCCCAACCTGATGCCAGTCCGCAAGTTGTTGAACGCGCTGCCAAATTGGCCGGAGCGCACGATTTTATTCTCGAATTACCTCACGGATATGCCACCATTCTTGGTGAGCGCGGATACTCCTTATCTGGCGGTCAACGTCAAAGAATCGCCATTGCGCGAGCCATAGTTTCGGACCCACGAATTTTGGTGCTTGACGATGCAACATCGGCCGTGGATCCGTCAAAGGAGCATGAAATTCGTCAAGCCATGGCCACTGTGATGAAGGGCCGAACGACAATTGTGATCGCCCATCGCGCTGGAACTATCGCCCTGGCCGATTCCGTGGTTTTGCTTGATGGAGGTCGCGTCGTCGCTCTAGGAACTCACGAAGAATTACTTTTGAACGACGAGCGGTATCAGAAAGTTCTTGCTGGTTGGCAAGAAAGCGACGGCGATTCTGAGGTGGATAACTGATGTGGGGGATGTCTGCAGTCAGTGAAGCGGATCGATTGGATCGCATACAAACGCTGAAGGTTCTTCGACGGGCATTTGTGATGGCTCGTGCTCAACGGCGTTTATTTCTGTCTGCGCTGGGCTTTGTTTTCGTGGGCACACTGGTGACATTGGCAGGTCCGACTTTGGTTCGCTACGGCATTGACCATGGGATCCGTAACAAGAATGGGTCGGCGCTCAACCGCACCGTGGCACTTTATGTACTTGTCGTGATCGTTGGGTACATCACAGCACGCATGCAATTTATTGCCATCAACCGTGCCGGTGAAGGTTTTCTGCGCGAACTGCGGATCACGGTGTTCGGCAAACTTCAGAAGCAATCCATGGCTTTTTTTGATCGCGAAAAAGCTGGTGTTTTAGTTTCACGGATGACTGCTGACATTGAGTCAATGAGTGAACTCGTTCAATTTGGGTTACTTCAGTTCGTCTCGGCTTTCTTGCTCTTGATTCTGGCCACAGCTTTGTTAGCGGTCCTTTCGTGGCAGTTGCTGATTGTGGCGATGGTGGTCTTGCCGGTATTGATCGTTGCCTCTATCAAGTTTCAACGAATTTCCAATAATGCCTATCTTGACGTGCGCGAAAATGTGGGTAACAACTTGTCAACGTTGCAAGAAGGAATCACGGGCGTGCGTGTGATTCAGGCCTACGGGCAGCAAGCGAATCGTTCGAAGCGTTTCCGCCTCTCCAATCGTGCGCTTTTTGACTCGCACATGTACAGCGTAAAAATTAGTACTTGGTATTTTGGGCTTATTGAATTCGCTGGAATCGCTGCCACGGGGGCGATCATCGGCTTCGGTGGCTACTTGGTTCATCAAGGTACAACAACGATTGGAACAGTCACGGCCTTCGTGTTGCTTTTAGCCAACCTCTTCGATCCTGTTCAACAGTTGAGCCAGTTGTACAACACGGTGCAATCGTCAACGGCTGCTCTTCACAAGTTGTTTGTGATTATTGACGCTGTGCCCGATGTCGATGAAGTAGCGCACCCCACAGAATTGTCAACACGTGGAGCACTGGTGGTTGATCATGTGACCTTCGCCTATGCCGGAAATGATCGTGAAGTGTTGAAAGATGTCACTATTTCTGTGGCTGATGGTGAGCGCTTGGCACTGGTGGGTCCAACAGGCGCAGGTAAATCTACGTTGGCTAAGTTGATGGCTCGGTTGTACGACCCGAGTGAGACCAATGGCCACCGAGGAACGGTGTCGTACGGTGGCGTTGATTTACGGCAAGCATCCAATTCGGACCTTCGACGACGGATTGTCGTGGTTCCCCAAGAAGGTTTTTGTTTCTCTGGATCAATTCGCGAAAACATCCGTATTGCTCGATCAACAGCCAGTGACGGCGAGATTGAAGAGGCCTTGGTCTCCATTGGTGCATTGGAACGCTTTACTGAATTCCCAGAGGGACTTGACACCGATGTTCGTGAGAGGGGATCTCGATTGTCGGCGGGCGAACGGCAACTGATCGCTTTGGCGCGTGCTGCTCTTGTGAACCCAGCGGTTCTTGTTCTCGATGAGGCCACATCAAATCTTGATCCAGGTACTGAGGCCGTCGTTGAGCATGCTCTTGAAAGTTTGATGATTGGGCGAACCGTGATTGTGGTGGCGCACCGTCTCTCAACGATTCGTCGTGCTGATCGGATCGGGGTCATCGATCACGGAGAACTCGTGGAACTGGGCACACACGCTGAACTTGTCGAACTCAAGGGCCGTTACGCCGCTCTCTCCGATGCTTGGGACCGGAGTCAACCTCAGCGCTGAAGGTTGACTTAACGCTCGAAGGCCAGTACGAATTCAAGAAGTCCAGTGTCGCCAGTACTGACAAATGCATTAGACGGATTAGCAATGCCGTAGTCCGCGAAGGTGATATCAATCGAACCAAGAACTCCGATGACATTGCTTGCATATTCCGTCGTGACCTCAAAAGTGACTGAGCGTGTGACTCCATGAAGTGTCAGGTCGCCCGTGGCAATGGCTGTGAGTTGGACGCCAGGCAAGGGGATGGAGCGGAAATCAATGGGCGTCGTGAGCACGAAATCAGCTGTTGGATAGGTGCTGACATCCATGATATTTCCTGTGAACTGATTGTCCCGTTTGGAACTATCGCTGGTGATGGTCTCGACTTGAACGCTGAATGTTGCTGCCATGACACGACTTGCTTCAATCACTAGTTCGCCAGTGATTTGGTCAGTGCGGCCTACTGCCATAGCGTCAAGGCCGCCGAGAACTTCTTTGACTCGATAGCCAAGCGTGGACTTCGTCGTGGCTTTCCAGACACCCGAGACATCAGACGGTAGTGCCGAGTCAGTCGCCTGCGGAGAGGTGTCGGTGACGACTGCCGTGAGGTCGTCACTATTGAGTTTGTCTTCGGCAGGGTGAATGACTTTAGTCCACAAGAAAATTCCGGCATAGATGACAACGACAGTGACAAGTAGAGATGTGGCAACTCGAAAAAGTAAACGCATGTTTCTTGTCTAGCAACCCGTTCGTCTCAAGTGTTAGCGGGCGACAAAATATTTTGATTGCGGATGGTGGCAAATGATCGCCGAAGTTGTTTGTTCTGGTTGATATTGCCAGCCAGTTTCTTCGCTGACTTCAATGCCGAGACGCCCAGCTTCGAGTAAGCGACCCACTGTCGCGTTGTCTTCTAGGTCGGGACATGCGGGGTAGCCCCACGAGTAACGACCACCGCGATACTGCTGGCGGAACAAGCCACCGATGGACGGACCGTCCTCACTGACGAAGCCCCATTCTTGGCGTATTCGCTTATGCCACAGTTCGGCCAAAGCCTCAGCCATCTCGACTCCAAGACCATGAATAATCATGTACTGCTGATACTCGTTGGCAGCAAATAGGCGGGCGGCTTCAACGCTGACGGCTTCGCCCATGGTGACGATATGGAAAGCCGCATAATCCAGGCCGTGTTCAACGGTGCGGAAAAAGTCAGCGATGCACATAAACGGAGCGGTGCTTTGCCGGGGGTATGTGAAGCGGGCTAATTCGCTGGTACGACTCTCGTCGCTCCACACGATGAGGTCATCACCTTGGGCATTGACGCAGTAATAGCCGTAGACAACTTGTGGAATTAGGAAACCAGCGGCTTTGGCGGAAGCGAGTTCTTGGCGAAAGGTGGCCCGCAGTCGCGACTTGAAGTCCTCGTCGGTCTCACCGATTTCTGGACGGAACTGCCATTGATTGCGATATAGGGCGGTCTCATTGACGTACTGAGCAATTTCATCAAGTCCGATGCCCTTGACAATTTTTGAGCCAAGGAATGGCGGTGTGAAGACCTCATTATCACTAGCGATATCAGGAGAACGCAGAGGAAGGTCAACGGCAACTTTTTCCTTGGTCCCACTGCGTGCCGGTAACACCCGACCGGTTGGTACACGGCCAAGAAGAGGATCATCAATGCCGGACTTCTTCATGGCCATCAATTTGTCGAGGGTGTGCAAGCCTTCGAAGGCATCACGACCATAGAAGACGCGACCTTCGTAGATATCGCGCAAATCTTTTTCCACGAAAGAACGTGTCAATGCAGCGCCACCGAGAATCACGGGCACCTCCGACATTTTTGATTCATTAAGTTGAATCAAGTTGTCGCGCATGATCAGGGTGCTTTTCACCAGCAGTCCGCTCATCCCGAGAGCATCGGCCTTGACATCTTTGACCTTCTGCAACATTTCAGATATCGGAATCTTGATTCCGAGGTTGTGAACTTCGTAACCATTATTGGTACAGATGATGTCCACAAGGTTCTTGCCAATGTCGTGCACATCGCCTTTGACGGTCGCCAAAACTAAAACACCTTTAGCGGAACTGGCACCCGTCTTTTCCATATACGGCTCGAGGTAGGAGACTGCTGTTTTCATGGTCTCGGCCGATTGCAGGACGAAAGGCAATTGCATTTGACCTGATCCAAAGAGTTCGCCGACTACCTTCATGCCATCAAGAAGAATGTCGTTGACAATGGTCAGTGGTGCTAGCCCTTGAGCCATTGCGATATCGAGATCAGCAGTGAGACCTTCACGATCACCATCAATAATGCGCTGTTTGAGTAACTGTTCAACCGTCCAGTCACTGCGATCCTCGCGCACTGCGGCCACATCATTGACGTCGGCAAATATTTCGAGCAATTTTTTGAGCGGGTCATAGTCCGCGGTGCGTCGATCGTAGATGAGGTCTAAGCAGACTTGTTTGTGCTCTTCGGGCATGCGCGCAAGTGGCATGATCTTTCCGGCGTGGACAATGGCCGAATCTAAGCCAGCGCGGACACATTCATTGAGAAAGACGCTGTTCAAGGCGTGGCGTGATGAAGGTTTGAGTCCGAAACTGACATTGGAGACTCCAAGAGTTGTGAAGCAGCCGGGGATTTCGGCTTTGATACGGGCGATGGCATCAATGGTGTATTTGGCATCGAGTCGCAGTGCATCGTCACCCGTGGAGAGCGGGAATGTCAACGCATCAAAGATCAGATCGCTGGCCTTCAAGCCATAGTGATCGACGGCGATGCGGTGCAGACGATGCGCGATTTCTAATTTCCATTCCACATCACGCGCTTGACCCTTCTCATCAATGAGGAGGCAGATCACCGCACTGCCGTATTCACGTGCCAGTGAAAAGACGCGATCAAGTCTGCTGCCGGGTCCCTGTCCATCTTCCAGGTTGGCCGAGTTGAGAATTGCCCGCCCGCCGATATGCATCAAGCCGGCTTCCAGGACTTCGGGTTCAGTGGAGTCGAGAACTAAAGGCACGCTGGCTTGAGTGGCAAAGCGACTGGCAATCTCATCCATATCGACCGCCCCATCGCGGGCCACATAGTCAACGCACACATCAAGTACGTGAGCTCCTTCGCGAATCTGTTCGGTGGCGATTTTGGAACAACTATCCCAATCACCAGCAATCATCGCATCACGAAAAGCCCGTGAGCCGTTGGTGTTGGTGCGCTCTCCGATAATCAAAAACGAATTGTCTTGGATGATTGGCACTGATGAATAGATCGAGGAGACACTGGGTTCATTGATTGGTGTTCGCTTGGGGGCTGCCAGTCCGCTCACGGCATCAACGACAGCTTTGAGGTGAGCAGGCGTAGTGCCACAGCATCCACCGACGATGCCAACACCGAGATCGTGAACGTGATGATGATGAAACTTGGCCAATTCTTCGGGAGTGAGGTCATAGTGCGTGCGACCGTCAACAATGCTCGGAAGTCCGGCATTAGGCAACACGCTGATTGGCATTGAGGCGTTTTCACTGAGATAGCGCAAGTGCTCTTGCATCTCGGCTGGACCAGTTGCGCAGTTGATGCCAAAAACATCAGGTCCCATGGCGCTGATGGCAGTCAAGGCTGCTCCTATTTCAGAACCCACCAGCATTCGTCCCGTGGTTTCCATCGTGACCTGCACTTGAATCGGGACTGGGCGACCCTCGGCGAGCATGGCCCGTCGACAGCCAATCATTGCCGCCTTGATTTGCAAGAGATCCATGCAGGTTTCAATGAGGAATAAATCCACGCCGCCGACGAGCAGTCCGCGGGCTTGTTCTTCGTAGGCATCGCGCAATTCAGCGAAACGGATGTGACCGAGGCTCGGAAGTTTTGTCCCTGGTCCAATCGATCCCGCCACATAGCGCGCCTTGCCAGAGGACTCATAATCGTTGGCGATATTTCGTGCCAGACGTGCTGCCTCGACGTTGAGCAGATATGCCTGATCGGAGATCTGATACTCAGTGAGAACCGTGGAAAAACTTCCGAAACTCGCGGTTTCAAGAACATCAACACCGACATCTAAGAATGCACCGTGCATTTGCTGGATCACATCGGGTCGCGTCAGACAGAGATATTCGTTGCATCCTTCAAGACTTGGGCCACCAAAATCGTCGGGACCAAGATCGAGGCCTTGGACAAAAGTTCCAAAGGCGCCGTCAAACACGATGACTCGTTCATTGACGGCGGCGAGGTAAGGCTGGCGAGACATTGATCCTCAATCTACCGCTTCTGGATTATGAGATGAGGTTGGATTAGATCTGACTCTCAATCATGATGTGACAGTTGGCGAGGCAAC